>Ga0078972_1004023_pt1 | contig 42009 bp, 35 predicted proteins | sample YelNatPaOPGAMG01_FD_67568 | JGI IMG/M metagenome (GOLD analysis project Ga0078972, IMG submission 67568) | Hot spring thermophilic microbial communities from Obsidian Pool, Yellowstone National Park, USA - OP-RAMG-01 (SPADES assembly) (version 2) | ecosystem: Environmental > Aquatic > Thermal...
CCTCGGGCGCACCGGCTATGCCTATTACGCGGCGGAACTGCTGGACCTGCTGACCCAGGAGCAGGACCCGAACCCGGAGCTGTTCGATCTGTTCCTGGAGACGCTGGATCGTCTGGGGAGGGCCGAGGAGCCGCGCCTGCCGATGCGCTACTTCGAACTGCACGCCATGGGGTTGGCCGGCTTTCAACCGGAGCTGTTCGTGTGCCTGAGCTGTCAACAGCCCATCCGGCCGACGCAGAATTACTTCCATGTCGGGCGGGGCGGCGTGCTGTGCGACGCGTGCGGGCCGGCGGCCAACGGCGCCCGCCTGATCAGCTTGCCGGCGCTGAAGGTCCTGCGCTATATGCAGACCCGCCCCTATGCCGAGCTGGAGTTCCTGCGCCTGCGGCCGGCGGTGCACGCTGAGCTGGAGGAGGTGCTCTTCCAGTACCTCACCTATATGCTGGAGCGCGCGCCCAAGTCGGTGCAGTTCCTGCGCCTGGTGCGCGAACGGGTCAATCATGGGGCGGCACCGGCCGGGACGGCCGGCGAGACGCGTGGGGAAACAACCCCCAAAGAATGAGCGGGGAAAGAGCATGCATATCTCGGAGTATCAACGGTGGCTGAAAGAATATGACGTGGCGCGCGATTTTCATCTGGCGTCGCCGGCGCACACCTTCATCCATTTCCTCGAGGAGATAGGGGAGGTGGCGCGGCTGGTGCTGTACGCCGAGGGATACCGCGATCCGGCCGGCCTGGCCGATTGGCGCGCCCGGCTGGCGGAGGAGCTGGCGGATGCGGCGACCTTTCTGTTCAAACTGGCGTACCAGTACGATATTGACCTGGAATCTGCCCTGCTGGCCAATATGACGAAGGCGGAAGGACGTTTCGACGTCGAAAGCGGGCGCGCCGACACACAGCGGTACCTGGCCTCCCAGGTGGAAAATCTGCGCAAGAGGAAGGGGACAGACGCAACATGAAACGGTCGCTCACGTTCCAAGAGATCATCATGGCCCTGGAGCGCTTCTGGGGGGAGCGAGGTTGTCTCGTCTGGCAGCCGCATAATATTCCGGTGGGCGCCGGCACCATGAACCCGGCTACCTTCCTGCAGGTGCTGGGGCCGGAGCCCTGGAATGTGGCCTATGTCGAGCCGTCCATCCGGCCGGCGGACAGCCGCTATGGCCAGAACCCCAACCGCATGCAGCGCTTCTACCAGTATCAGGTCATCCTGAAGCCGGAGCCCCCCAACCCGCAGGAGCTGTACCTGCAGAGCCTGCAAGCGCTGGGCATTGACTGTTCCAAACACGATGTGCGCTTCGTGGAGGACAACTGGGAATCGCCGGCGTTGGGCGCCTGGGGCCTGGGGTGGGAAGTGTGGCTGGACGGCCAGGAGATCACTCAATACACCTATTTCCAGCAGGCCGGCGGCTTCACTACCGACCCCGTTTCCGTGGAAATCACCTACGGTCTGGAGCGCATCGCCATGCCCCTGCAAGGGGTGCGGAGCTTCACCGATATCGAATGGGCGCCCGGCATCACCTACGGCGATGTGCTCTTCCAGGCGGAGGTGGAGTTCAGCCGCTATAACCTGGACCACGCCGATGTGGCCCAGATGAAGGAGCTGTTCACCATTTACGAGCGGCAGGTGAACCAACTGCTGGACGCCGGCCTGGTACTGCCGGCCTACGATTTCGTGCTCCTCTGCTCCCACACCTTCAACGTGCTGGACGCCCGCGGCGCGGTGGGCGTGACGGAGCGCGCCCATTTCTTCAACCGCATGCGCCGGCTGGCCCGCAGTGTGGCCCAGGCCTGGGTGCGCCAGCGGGAGGAGTTGGGCTTTCCGCGCCTTCAGCGGCAGTGGGTGCTGGAGGGGGTGCGCTATCCGGAACCGCCGGCGGAACTGACGCCGCCGGCGCCCACAATGCCACAGCCACTGCTGTTGGAGATCGGCGTGGAGGAACTGCCGGCCTCGGACCTGCGCGCCGCGCTGGCGCAGTTGGAGCAGAGGGTGCCGGCCATGCTCTCGGATGCCCGCCTGTCGCACGGCGCCATCCGCATCACCGGCACGCCGCGCCGCCTGGTCGTGTATGTGGAGAATGTGGCCCCGCGCCAGCCCGATGAAGAGGAAGAGGTCAAGGGGCCGCCGGCGCAGGTGGCCTTTGACGCCGAGGGCCGGCCGACGCCCGCCGCCGTGGGCTTTGCCCGAGGGCGGGGGGTGCCGGTCGAGTCGCTGGAGGTGCGCCAGGAAGGGAAGAAGCGCTATGTGGTGGCACGCGTGCGGCGCGCCGGCCAGCCGGCCGGCGTCATCCTGGCCGAGGCACTGCCCAAGCTGGTGGCCGGCTTGAGCTTTGATATGAGCATGCGCTGGAACCAGAGCGGTGTGAGCTTCTCCCGGCCCATCCGCTGGTATGTGGCGCTTTTGGGTGCGGATATCATCCCGTTCGAATACGCCGGCGTGCGGGCCGGCCGGCACACGCGCGGCCTGCGGGCCTTGGGCGCGCCGGCGCTGGAAGTCCCATCCGCCTCCGCATACTTCTCCCTGATGGAATCCAGCTCCATCATGGTGGAGCGGGAGCGGCGGCGCCAGGAGATCCTTGTGCAGGCATCTCGCCTTGCGGCGGAGGTCGGCGGCCGCGTGCCGGATGATCCCGCCCTGCTGGATGAGGTGACGGACCTGAACGAGTGTCCCCACGCCATCCGCGGCGATTTCGATCCAGCGTTCCTGGAGCTGCCGGCCGAGGTGCTCATCGCCGTGATGAAGAAGCACCAGCGCTACTTCCCGGTGGTGGATGCCCAGACGGGCAGTATGCTCCCGCACTTCATCGTGATCGCCAACGGGCACACGCTGGACGAGCCGCTGGTGCGCGCCGGCAACGAGGAGGTCCTGCGCGCCCGCTTCACGGATGCGCGCTTCTTCTACCAGGCCGATACGTCTCGCAAGCTCGAGGAGTTCCTGCCGCGGCTGGAGACCCTGACCTTCCAGGAGAAGCTCGGCTCCATGCGCGACAAATCGCGCCGGCTGGAGCGCCTGGTGCCCATCCTGGCGGAGGAGCTGGGGGTGAGCGAGGAAGAGCGAGCCGCCGCGGCCCGCGCCGCCTACCTGTCCAAGGCGGACCTGGCCACGCAGATGGTGATTGAGATGACATCCCTGCAGGGCATTATGGGCCGCGAGTACGCCCTGCGGAGCGGCGAGCCGCCGGCGGTCGCCGAGGCGATCTTCGAGCAATATTTGCCGCGCTGGGCCGGCGACGCCCTGCCGCAGACCCGCGCCGGCGTCGTCCTGGCCCTGGCGGATCGCATTGACAGTCTCATCGGCCTGTTCGCCATCGGACTGACGCCCAGCGGTTCGGCCGACCCCTTTGGTCTGCGGCGGGCCGCGCTGGGCCTGGTGCAGATCATCATCGAGCACCAACTGCCGCTCTCCCTGCACAAGCTCCTGCGGGAAGCCGCGGGGCTCCTGCCGGTGGAATGCTCCGATGAAGCGCTGGAGGCGGCGTATGAGTTCATCCTCGGCCGGTTGCGCGGCTGGCTCCAGGAGCAGGGCCTGCGCTATGATGTCGTGGAGGCGGCGCTGGCCGGCAGTGGGGATACCCCGTACCGGGCCTGGCGGGTGGCGCGCGAACTGCAGGCATGGGTCCAGCGGGAAGACTGGCCGCAGATTCTGGCGGCCTACAGCCGCTGTGTGCGCATCGTGCGGGGACAGCCGGCGCAGTACCGCCTGGCCCCCGAACTGCTGACGGAGCCGGCCTCCCAGGCCCTCTATCAGGCCTACTTGCGCTGTCTGGAAGAGATGCCGCCCGACGGGGGCATGGACGCCTTCTTCCAGGCCTTTATCCCGATGATCGAGCCGATCAACCGCTTCTTCGACGATATCCTGGTGATGACGGAGGATCAGGCACTGCGGGAGGCGCGGCTGGGACTGCTCCAGCGCATCGCGGCCCTGCCGGCGCATCTGGCAGACCTGTCAAAGCTGGAAGGGTTTTAATCCCACGAAGCAAGGCCCCCGCTTTCCGGCGGGGGCCTTTTGCTATCGGGTGCAGATATCGGCATAGCCGCAGTGGGCACAGTGGCTGGGGATGCGGGTGGGCGGTGGGGGGTCGCCGGCCAGCAGATGCCGGCGCATAGTCTCCAACGCTTCCAGCAGTTCGCGCCGCAGTATTGCATCATACGGCACCCGGACGGCGCGGTCATCGTACCGCAGGATGCCGTAGGGCGGCGTCTGGCCGGTGGCTTCCTCGATGAGCAGGCAGTAGGCCGCCAACTGGAGCTTGTGGGATTCATATGGGACCGCCGGCGCGTTCCCCGATTTCACCTCCATGGGGATATACCGCCGGCCCTCCTGTACCACGTAATCGGGCCGGCCCTGCAGGCCGTAGCGCTCGGAGCGCAGGAGAGGGGCGCGGCCGTCGCCGGCGTCGGCGTAGCGTATTGCGCCGGCAGGCAGGCCGGCCCGTTGGCGCAGGCGGCGCGCCCATAGCCACAGGAGGGCGCCGGCGAGCGCGAAGAGGATCGTCAGGAGCAGCAATAATCCCATCGGCACCCGCCCTTACAACATCCACAGCAGGAGCAGAGCCAGCCCGGCCAGGCCGGCCAATATCCACAGCAGGTAGGCCAGCCCCTGCCAGAGCCGCAGGCGCTGGACGCCGCGCAGGTGTCGGCGGTGCAGGGTTTGTCCCTGGCGCAACGGCTCGGTGTCCGCCGGCTCCAGACCCTCGACGCGGCGCAGCCACCATGCCCGGGGGCAGTAGGCGAAGCTCCCCACCTCGCTGGCGTTGATGATGGGAAACGGCCGGCTCATCCCTCCCCTGCCTTTCCCTCCTGTCGGTTCATGGCGTGGATATGGCCTTCAAAGGCGGCCAGGGCGGCCTCCAGCTTTTCCTGGCGGGCGGCGATCATCAGGTCCCCGCGCGTGCGCTCGATGATACCGCGGGCCACGTCGGTCAGCCGGCGCAGGCCGGCGGTGATGGCGTCGGGGTAGTCCATGGTGACCAGCACGTCGTAAATGTCGTCCATCATTTCCATCAGGCGGTCGCCGCGGGCCAGTTCGCCGGCGCGGATGCGGTCCACCACATGCCGGCGCAGTTCGCCCACGGCTTCGGCCAGGCCGGCGAGATAGGTGCTGTATTCCACCCGCATGGCCTCCGGCTCCGGCAGGGGCTGATCCTGCACCAGGGCGAAGGTGGCGCTGGCCTCCACGAACTCCTTGAGGGCGTCTTGGGTGTAGCCGGCGTAATACAGGTCCGGGTGCTCCGCTAAATCCGCTCGCATGGCGTCGGCCACCTGGCGTGCTTGTTCCAGCAGTTGGCCGGCCAGGTCGAACTCCTGGCGGTGGACGGCGCGGATGGACATGGCGCAGTAGCGGATAAGCTCCCGCGAGCGGGCCAGCGCCTGATCGCGGGCGGTGTTCTTGACCTCGAAGGCAGCGCGAATGCGCTCGCTGATGGCCTCCAGATTGGGAATCCCTGTCATGTGGTCAACCTCTTGGGCGGTGATTGGCTTGACGTTGCGAGGCCAGTCTATCGCGAAAGGGGGATGGTGTCAATTTGGGGATGGATGATCGAACATGGCCCATCATTCATGCTTGCCGTTCGATTTGTTGCGCCGGCCGGCGACCTGGGGTATCATAGGGGAGTCAGTCAGGTCCTCGTATCGAGAGTCTGCAGGGAGGGAGGCGATCATGAATCGCACGACGCGGTATCTGGTGGGGGCGGCGGTGCTCATCGTGGTGGGCGTGCTGTTGCTGTTACAGAACCTGGGCGTCATCGTCGGGGCGGAGAACGTGTTCTGGACGCTGGGGTTTTTCGCCGGCGCCGTCATTTTCCTGAGCATTTTCATCTTCAACCGCGCTTCGCAGTGGTGGGCAGTCATCCCCGGTATGGTGCTGTTGGGGCTGGGCATCCTGGTGGGCTTCGGGAACCAGTTGGGGCAGTTCAGCGGCGCGGTGTTCCTGATCGCCCTGGCGCTGAGCTTCTGGCTGATTTTCCTGACCAACCGTGCCCTGTGGTGGGCGGTGATCCCCGCCGGCGTCCTGACCAGCGTGGCCGTCGTCAGCGCCCTGCCCGAAAGTCTGGGGGGCTTTGAGACAGGCGGCATCCTATTCATCGGATTGGCGGCGACCTTCGGGCTGGTCGCCCTGCTCTTCGGCAGAGAGCATGCCCGCTGGGCTATCTGGCCGGCTCTCATCCTGTTCATCGTGGGCCTGGCGACCTTCCTCTCCAGCGCCAACTTGTTGAGCTGGGTTTGGGCGGTCGGCCTCATCCTGGTGGGGCTGTACCTGGTCATCCGGGCGTTGCTTATCAGCGCCCGCCAGCCGAAGGCGGTCCCGCCGGCATCAGCCGAGCCCCCTTCGCCGCCGCGGGAGCCGCCGGCGCAGTGATCCTCAGGGACATGGAAGCGGACTATGGCGGATGAGCCTCTGTATCGGGTATATCGCCGGCGCTGGCCCATGGTGCCGGCACTGCTCTTCGGGCTACTGCAGGTGGCGGCCGGCGTGGACACGCTGTTCACCCATGTTGTCCTGCCGGCCAGCCCCTCGCTGTTCACCACCATCACCGCGGTGCTGTTGATCCTGCTGGGGCTGGTGCTGGTGGGATTCGTCACGGTGCAGCTCTTCTTCACGCCCCCTCTGCTGGAGGCGCGCCCCACTGGGCTGTACCTGTACATCACGGAGGGGGACAAGCCGGTGCACATCCCCTGGGAGGCGTTGAAGGCGGTGGAGCTGGGCCGGCCGGGCAAGGACCCATCCCGCCGCGAGGACCCGCTCTGTCTGGTCCTGCGCTTTATCGGCTCGCGCGTGGCGCGGCCTTCCACGCTGGTGGGGGTGTTTCACAGCACCAAAGGGTCGCTGTACATCCGCGCCTCTCATCTGCCGGGCGCTGAGCGTGTGGTGGAGCAGTTGCGCGCCCTGTGGGAGCAGTACGGCCGGCCGGCGGGCGATCAGGAGGAGTAAGCCGCATAGGGTCGTTGGACGAGTTGCCGCCGGCATCCGAGGATGCCGGCGGCACTGTACGTTACGCGCGGGGCAGGCCTCACGGTGCCGGCGTATCGAGAATCTCCTCGGCCGGCGCCAGTGATTCCGCCACTTTGATCATTTCCTCCTCAGAAAGGTTGGAAAACATCTCGATGCGCATGCCGTCAGCGTGCCACACCAGTAGTTTGCCGTCGAAAACCGCGATGTTCTCACCCGTCACTGTCACGGGGGCCAGAGGCTCTTCCGGTTCCCCGGAGGTCTGTGCGGCGGCTTCGGGAGTCGGGGGTAGCTGGACGAATGAGATGTTTCTCTGCAAGCCCGTGACTAGCACCGCCGGCTGACCGTTCACTTTCATCCGTTTCCCGGACGGCAGGGCATTCTGCTGGCTCCGTCCCATCCGCGTTTCATCAATGATGAGGATCTGCTGTGTTGCAGCGTTCCAGTAGCTCAGGCTAGCGACCTCCGGGTTCAGACCGACAGCCATAGCTTGAAAGCCGGCCGGCAGGTACGTGGGACGCAGAGGAGTAAATTCCACAGAGCCGGGAACAGCCACCTCTCCCCCGCCGGCGGGACCCTCAAAACGGAACCATCTGAGCAGTCCTCCTACTTGTGCGCGCACGGCAGGCACCGAAATCATCACCCCAATGGTGATCATCAGCACCGCCAGCGCGGCCCATGCTTTACCTCGTCTCATCGCACTCCCTCCTTTCAACAGATTGGTGAGAATTTCAAGAAAAGATGACAAGTGCAGATGGTGTGTATCCTGCTCCGACGGCGCGGCGTGGATTTCCTGCGACAGCCGTGCCTCCAGGTGTGACCAGGCCGTTGCCGGCGCCTCCAATGGTTCGGCGCGGGAATGGAGGGTTGACCGCACCATCTGAATTGTCGTCTGAAGGGCGAGGTACTGCTGACGGCAGGAGACACATATGGTCAGGTGGTGTTGGAGCTGAGCCTCTTCTGCCGGCGTCAGCTCTCCATCCAACAAGGGAATCAGCTTGGTGCGAGCTTCTGCACATTTCATTGATCGGCCTCCTGTAAGGAAATACGGGGACAGCTAGCTTTTAGTTCCCCGCGCAGGGTCTTCACTGCCCGATCCAGGCGGGATTTCACCGTGCCCTCGGGAATGTTCAGGACATCCGCTATCTCCCGATAGGAGAGATCCAGGTAGTAGCGTAATACCAGCACGGTGCGCAAATCATCGCTTAGTTGTGCCATGGCGCGGAGCACGATATCCTCGTTTTCTGCGCGTTCCACGCATTCCGAAACATTCGCCAGATCAGAAGGTCTGGCATTCTCCAGCGGGAAGGTAGGCAGGACATGCCGGCGCCGGCGGCTTCGGCAGTAGTTCACCGTGATGCGGTACAGCCAGGTGGTAAAAGCCCCCTTCGTTGGGTCGAAGGAGGGGAGAGCCTTATAGACCCGAAGGAAGATTTCCTGGAGCGCATCCTCTGCTTCCTGCTCGCTGTTCAGCAGAAGGAAGGCAGTTCTGAAGACCAGGTTTTTATATTGATGGAACAGCGCAGTGAAAGACGCTTGTGTGTAGGGATCTTGGCCGGCATGGTGGATGCCCATCGGATTCCTCCCCGTGTCCATCGTTCACTGAATTATACGCCCGGGGATGGTAGAAAGTTCGGTACAGGAGAGTGAGAATCGGCAGAATATGGGAGGCTGATGGGAATGGGCCATACCACCTGAGAAGCAGGAAGGCGCAGATTTATTCCTCTAAGTGGTATAGCAAACCCTCCAAGGTCCAGGGATATTGGGATAAGAGGGTGGATTCCCCAGCCAGGTAGATGGGGCGGCGGGTGCGAAAGGATTGCATCAACGCTTCTATGGTTGATGGAGGACCTCCATCGGGCGGCGAAAGGGAAGGGTCCAGCCGTGCCATGGTCGCGCGGTACCAGTCATACTGCCACAGGGCAATGCTGATGAGGGTCACATCCGGCCGCCGGCCCAAGGCATAATGCGCGTACCATAGGGCGAAGGTCGGGGCATCCCCGTACGCCAGAATGATAGCTTCCTCTTCCGCGCCGGCCAGGGCCTCCTCAGCATAGGCCAGCGCCAGCCGGTCCTGACGCAGGTCCACCTCCCGCCAATGGATGACTGCAGAGGTCAGCGGCAGGATAAGGAGGACGCCGGCGGCGAGGGGCCAGCGCTGGCGGAACCCTTCCACTGTCCAGCATGTCTCCAGAATGCCGGCCAGCCCCTGGGTGATCCACAGACTGACAACGGCATACGACGGGATCAGGTAGACGTACGAGTCGCTGGTATCATATCCCATGGCATAGGCCACGAAGAGGACATAGGTCAGGCCGGCCAGCAGGTTCCATGTCCGGCGCGGGCGTCCGCCGAACCAGATGCCGGCCAGGGCCAGGCCGACGCCGACCAGCCCGAACTGCTGGCGCAGGAGCGCCGCCCAGGCGGAGAGCCGGCCGGGCAGGGCGTCAAGGGGCAGGCGGAACAGGAAGCGCTGATAGAGCTGGCCGCTGACCAGCCACCAGAAGCGCTCCGGCGTCCTCGGGTCCCCCCAATTGACCGGCGGGTCAGCGGCGGCGCGGATGGGCAGGATCAGATAGACCAACAGGCCCAGCAAGAAAAGCCCGCTGGCCGCGAGCAGTTGCCGCAGGGGCCGGCGGCTGTTCCGCCAGGAGATGACCGCCGTCAGCGCCAGCGCCGGCGCCATCCAGATCAGCGATAGGTGATTGCCCAGGCCCAGACCGAGGGCGAGGGCCGCGGCGGGGATGTACCTTCCGCTCTCCCCGGCCAGCTCGCGGGTCATGAGCAGTAACAGCAGAGCGGCAAAGGTGCTGTGCAGGGCGTAGACCTCCGCGACCACGGCCTGGGACCAGGGGGTGGGGGCGAAGGCGAAGGAAAGGCCGGCCGTGCCGGCAATGATGGCGCGCAGTGGGGCGGGAAGGGGGCTGGCACCCAGCAGATGCCAGCCGGCCAGCGTCACCAGGCCGGCGGCCAGGGCCGCGCACAGGGCGGAGAAGAGGTTCACGCCGCGCGCCGGCTCCCAGCCGGGCAAATGGGCGAAGGGCGCCGCCAGGAGCAGATAGGTGGGATAGCCGGGCGGATGCGGGATGCCGCCGGTGTATACGGCGGTCACCAGCTCGCCGCTGTCCGCCGCATCATGGCTCCAGGTGATGGTCGGGGCCAGGGTGGCGGTGTACACGGCCAGCGCAGCGAGAAAGACCGCGCCGGCGGTCAACAGAGGAATCCCGCGCCGGTTCATCGTCCGGGCCGCTCGCCTCCCGTCGGTGGGAGCTCGGCCGGCGGCAGAGCGACCGCAGCGGCCGGCGACCTCCAGACCGCGCCGGCGTGGCTGACCTCTGCCCAAGCCTCCAGCACTGTGCCAGGCGGCGCGGAGGGGTCTACCATCACCACGGCAGTGATGCTCCAGCTCTGGCCGGCCGGCAGGCTCTCCAACCGGGCGAGGATGGTATGGCCTGCCTCCATCTGGTACTGGCCGGCGGAAAGGTGCGTTTCCTTCAGCGTCACCTGGGCCGGCAGGAATACCCGGGCTTCCAATTGCTCCGCCGGCGTGGCCCCGATGTTGGTTACCCGCAGTTCATAGGCGAACTGCCCGCCTGGCACCGTCGTGGTGACGCTGGCGCGCCACTGCATCTGGAGGTTGGGGATGGCCGGCGCTGTCGTGGGCGCCGGCGGAGGGGTGGCAGTGCCGGCGGAGGGCGGCAGAGGGGTGGGCGTTGCCGGCCGGCGGGTCGGCGGGAGGGTGGGCACGGTCTGATAGCCCGGCTGTTGGCCGGGCCGCGCCCAGGCCGGCGCCAGGCCCCCCAACAAGAAGATCAACAGCCACGTCAGCACCCACCATGCCAGAGCGGGCATCCTGCCCCTGACGACTTTCATCATGACCTCCTTTCCGGAACGCCGGCTCACGGCGCGGAAGCGCCTTTGCGCAGTACCGGCCAGAAGACGCGGTGCGGGGCCGCCAGGACAGAGCCGAGGGCCTGATTATTGCTCTCGGAGCGCTCGCTGACCGCGGCGTTCGGGTCCACCACCGCTCGCAGTTGATGCAGGCCTGGGCGGTCCACCGTCCCTTCGAGTTGGGCGACCGCCGATTGGCCGGCGGCCAGGTAGGGCAGGGTGACACAGCCGGCCGGCGCCTCGTTTTCGCCGGGAGGCTGCACCCAGAAGCAGACCTCCACATCCCGGATATCCAGCCGGCCGGCGTTGCGCACCAGCGCCTTCCACTGCACGGGAATGCGCTCCCCCGGGACAAAGGGCACGCCGGATGAAACCGCCCCCACCCGCTCCAGCGCCAGGTCGGCCCAGACATCGAGCGGATAAGCCAGGGCATTGTTGGAAAGATTCCATTCTGGCACAGCTCCCTCGGGATTCACCTGGACGATGAACTGCAGGGGTTGGGTGATGACGCTCTGCCAGGTCAGGGTGGTGGCGGCATCGCCGGCATAGCGCCGGGGCAGGGCCGGCACAGCCCCCGCCGCGACCATGGCGCTCCCGCCGCTAGCATCCTCCTGGCGCATCTGGAGGGTGATGGGGCCGGCCGAGGCCGTGTTGCCGCGGTTTTGGACGGTGATGTGGGCCGTGAAGGATGCCGGCTCCCCATATACCAGGGCCGCCGGCTGGTCGAGCTGGAAGCGCGCCGGCACCAGGTCCACGTAGGGCACCACCAGCGCGCCGGCGTACCTCCCGAACTCCACCCCCAGCGGCCGAATGGCGTACGGCGGGAAGGGGTCATAGAGCGCTGACCAGGTCGTGTATTTGTCCTGCTCGAAGCTGGGGTCGTCCAGGCTGTACCAGGCCCAGCGCTGGACCAACCGGTAGCCGTCCGCCGGGTATCCGATTTCCGGGTCGGTCGCGTTCAGAAAATAGTCGAACGTGGCCAGCATGAAGCGCCGCACCCGTTCGTAATCGTATCCCAGCCCTTCGTGAAAGAGGATGCCGTATTCCGAGACGATGAGCGGCTTGTTCTGCTGGCCCTTTTCCGCCATCCAGCGGCGGAAGGCCTCGATTTGCTGGCGGAAGTAGGTCATGTTGTCGTGGTCGTCAATGCCGTAGAGCATGCCGGCGGTGGCGTTGATGCCCGGCGGTATCTCGCACCCCCAGCTCCCCTTGCGCTCCTGGAGGATGAAGTTGTGCACGTTCCAGACGTCCACCGGCATGGTCTCGCCGTAGCGTGCCTGATACCAGTTCCAGACGCGGTCCAGCCACTGCAGGCGCAGAGGGGTCGCCTGCACGACGCCGCCGATGGCCACCTGGCAGGTGGGGTCCGCCTCCTTAAGGGCGTAATAGATGTCGTGATACTGTTCCGCATAGGTCTCCGGCCAGACATTATCCTGCCAGATGCAGTCCGGCTCGTTGCCGACCAGCCACAGACTGCCCGGGTTGTGGGCGGCGATCTCGCGGATCTGCGCCAGGCTCGGCTGTATGCTGGCGCCTACGCGGATGATCTGGGCGAAGTCCATGCCCTCCGGGTTGATCAGGTTGGCGGAGGTGCCCCAGTTGACGTACCAGCCGGCGTGTAATGGGGAAAGGTCATAATTCCGGATGTCCCCCACCACACCGACGCCCAGGCGCTCGTTGGCGGAGGGGTACAGGGTCGTCGGGCCATCGGCGCGTGCGCCGGCGCCCCCGACCAGCACGGCCAGGACGAGCAAGATGCCGGCGGCCCATTTTTTCCGCAGGGTTCCTCTCCACGTGCTCATGCTTCGTGCCCCCGGCTGGCGTTCCTCTGAAGTGTGTGCACCAGGAGTTCGCCCCAATGCAGGCTCTCATGCCGCAGTGCCCATACTCCCCACAGGATGGGCGGCAGGGTAACGCTGAGATGCAGGAGCAGGCTGTAGGCGAAGGCCGTCTGGCGCGGCACGCCGTAGGCATCCAGGACCCAGACGGTGATGGAATGAAAGATGCCGACCTGGCCGGGGGTGATGTTGACCAGCCGGCCGGCGTGCAGGGCCACCAGCAGTAGCACCGCCGCCGTCCAGGGAAGGGCTATATCCAGGGCGCGGAAGGCCAGCATGTTGGTGCCGGCGGCCATCAGCCATATGAGCAGGCTCTGGAGCCAGGGGCGCCAGTGTACCGGGGAGGCGTCCGCCAGCCGGCGAAGCCCTTCCTGCACCCGCGCCGGCCAGGCCGCGTTCCAGCGCCTCAGCGCCCGGCCGAGCAGGCCGGCCAGCCATCCCCGCAGACGCGCCTGGCGCAGGGCCAGCAGGCCCATCAACATGACCAGGCCGCCACCGCCGGCGGCGACCGCCGCGCGCCGGCTGTCCACCCCGCCCAGATGAGGGGAGAGCGGCAGTACCACGGCCATCAGCGCCACCAGCATGAGCATGTCCAGCGCTTTTTCGGCGATGACGCTCCCCAGCGCGCCCGCATAGCCGGGGGACGGTTGCCGGCCCAGCACCGCCCAGCGCGCCAGATCGCCGGCGCGGCCGGGGAACAGGGCGTTCGCGAACTGGCCGATGGCAATACCGTTCAGGAACGGACCCCGGCCGATAGGAGGACTGCCGCACAGCGCCCGCCAGCGCTCTGCCTTCAAGAAAATGGTCAGCAGGACGCTGGCGACGGTCAGAACGATCCAGAGGGGATGTGCCTGTCGGAAGGTCTCGCCCAGGGCATGCCAATCGGTGCCCCACCCGCTGACGACCAGCAGGGCCGCTCCCAGCAGGGGGCCGGCGGCCTGCATGGCGGTACGCCGCCAAGAGGCGCGCAGGCCTACAGGCCGGGCGGAGACATGTGGGACGGAATCTACGGTATGTGGGGCGCTGTCCATGGGCCTCACCGATGGCGCCGGCCGGGCCGGCGAATGTCCCTGGCCCACCCTGGGGGTTCACCGCGTGCTGAACGATATTATATGCCGGCGGGGGGCCGGCGTCAAACCCTCGCCGTCAAGGGGCGTGGAATGGGGCATATCTCCCGGCTTCCTGGTCCAGCGCGCAACGAGGGCCTGATTCCCCCTGCAAAAAGCGGTATTGACAGTCCGCGCAAAGCATGCTACAATGGCCCTCAAGTCGGTCTGACCAGCAGACATATCAGCCCATTCCCCCTCGCAAGGCTTTATTCTCTTTCAGGGAGGTGCAGAGATGTTGGGAGGATACGCCGGCCGGTTCCTTTGGGTGGACCTGACTACGGGCAAGCTGGAAGTAGAGGTGCCGGATGAAGCGCTCCTGCGGGATTTCGTGGGCGGGTACGGTGTGGCAGCGCGCGTCCTGTACAGCCGCCAGCCGGCGGGCATTGACCCGCTCTCGCCCGCAAGCATCTTCGGCTTCTCCACCGGGCCGCTGACCGGCACGCCGGCGCCCACCGGCACCCGCTGGGGCGTCTTCGGCAAGTCGCCGCTCACCGGCACCTGGGGCGACGCCAACGGCTCCGGCAATTTCGGCGTGGCCATGAAGCAGTCCGGCTTCGATATGATCTTCTTCACCGGCCAGGCCGAGAAACCGGTCTATCTCTTCCTGCGGGAGGGGCGGGCGGAACTGCGCGATGCCTCCCATTTGTGGGGCATGGACACCTATCAGGTCGAGGACTGGGTCAAGGCGGAGTTCGGGCTGAAGGCGGAAGCGGCCTGCATCGGGCCGGCCGGCGAGAAGCAGTCCCTCATCGCCGGCGTCATCACCCTGAAAGGCCGCGCCGCCGGCCGCTCCGGCCTGGGGGCTGCCATGGGCGCCAAACGGGTCAAGGCAGTGGTCGCCTTCCTGGAAGGGGATGTGCCCGTCGCCGCTCCCGAGGCCGTGCAGGCGGCGCGCAAGAAATATGTGGGGGAGATCAATGCCGGCGTCGGCTTCTCCGACTTCTACCGCACCACCGGCACCCCCGGCGCCACTGCGCTGTGCATCGAGCTGGGGGATTCGCCCACCCGCAACTGGGCCATCAGCACCATCCATATGCCGCGCGGTTCCGCGCCCCTGCGTTTCGAGGAGCTGGTCAAGTATCGTAAGAGCCGCGACAACTGCTGGCACTGTCCCATCGCCTGCTGGGGCACCGTGGAAATGGAATGGGAGGGTGAACGGTTTTGGGCGCACCAGCCGGAATATGAGACGGAGTCCATGTTCGGCAGTAATCTGCTCATTGACGACCACGTGACATTGGCCAAGGTCAACGATATCTGCAACCGCGCCGGCCTGGACACCATCTCGACCGGCGCGGCGGTGGCTTTCGCCTTTGACTGCTTCGAACACGGCCTGATCACGGCGCAGGACACCGGCGGCCTGGAACTGCGCTGGGGGGACCGGCGGGCGGCGGTGCATCTGACGGAGATGATCGCCCGGCGCGAGGGCATCGGCGACCTGCTGGCGGACGGCGTCATGCGGGCGGCGGAGCGCATTGGGCCGGCGGCCCGGCCGCTGGCCATGCACGTCGGCGGGCAGGAGGTGCCGGCGCATGACCCCCGCTGTGAGCCGGCCATGGCGGTTATCTACCAGATGGACGCCACCCCCGGCCGGCATACCCAGGCCAGCCAGTACTACGTGGCGGCCGGCTTCCCCTCCCAGCGGCCGGCGTACGGTGATCACCGCACCCAACAAAAGGGGCGCGGCAGATGGGTAAAGGAGGCGAGCTGTCTCTGCCATGTGGTCAACGCCAGCGGGCTGTGTCTGTTCGGGTATCTCTCCACCTCGGTGAGCTTCATGCCCGATTTCCTGACCGCTGTCACCGGGCATACGTACACCCTGGAGGATGTGCTGACGGTGGGCGAGCGCATCGCCAACGTGCGCCAGGCCTTCAACGTGCGGGAGGGCATCAACCCGCTCCAAAGGCCGCTCCCGGACCGCATCCTGGGCCGGCCGCCGCTCCCCGACGGCCCCACCGCCGGCGTCACAGTCGAAGCGGAGGTCATGATCGAGGAGCATTTGCGCGAGATGGGCTGGACGCTGGATGCCGCCGTTCCCACCGAGGAGACCCTGCGCCGGCTGGGCCTGCACGACATCGCCGATGACCTGTGGCGCAGGTAGGCCCTCCGCCGGCCAATAGGAGCGTGCTATGTTCGATATCCTTATTCGTCAGGCCCGCATCGTGGATGGGAGCGGCCGGCCGGCGTTTCGCGGCGATGTCGGCATCCGCGCCGGCCGCATCGAGGCAGTGGGCGACTTGGGGGACGCGCCGGCCGAACAGACCCTGGATGCCGGACGCTATTACCTGGCCCCCGGCTTCATCGACATGCATTCGCACTCCGACCTTTCCCTCCTTCAGGACCCGCGCGGCCAGAGCAAAGTGCGCCAGGGCGTCACCACGGAGCTTATCGGCCAGTGCGGCCTGTCCCCCTTTCCGCTGGCCGGCCATTACCCTGCCATCCCGCGTTCCACCATGGAGGGCGCCTATACCGCGGTGGTCGAGGAGGTGGACTGGCATGATTTGGCCGGCTATGCCGCCCGCCTGGAACGCCAGGGCATTGCCCTCAACGTCGCCCCGCTGGTGGGACACGGCGTGGTGCGTGCCGCGGCCATGGGCTATGAGAACCGCCCACCGACGTCGGACGAGCTGGCTGTCATGCGCCGGCTGGTGGCGGAGGCCATGGAGCAGGGCGCCTTCGGCCTTTCCACCGGGCTGACCCTGTCCCCGGGCTGTTTTGCCGGCACCGATGAAGTGGTGGAGCTGGCCAAAGTAGCCGCGGCGTACGGGGGGATGTACGACACCCATGGGCGCTTCTGGGCCGGCTGGCATTTCAAAGGCGCCGAGGAGGCGGTGGAGATCGGCCGGCGGGCCGGCATCCGCGTGCAGATCGCCCACCTGGTCATCCTCGACCCGCGCTATTGGGGCCAGGCGGCGGAGCTGGCGGGCATCCTGGAGCGGGCCTGTGCTGTCGGCGTGGATGTGGCCTACGACGTGTATCCCTATATCGCCGCCGGCTCTGCCTTGAGCCAATTCCTGCCGCTCTGGGTGCAGGAGGGCGGCACAGAGGCCATGCTGGCGCGCCTGCGCCATCCCCCGACGCGCGCTCGCGTCCTGGCCGAGCTGGAACAGGGCTGGTTCCAGGGCCTGCCCTGGAAGTGGGACCAGATCATCGTCGCCTCCCCGGGTTCGAAAGGAGACCCCGCCTGGGCCGGCCGCCCCATCCGGGAGCTGGCTGACGCCTGGGGCGTGGAGCCGAAGGAGGCCCTCCTGCGCCTGATTGACGAGACGGAGGACGGCGTCTCGGCCGTGATGTTCAACCGCACCGAAGAGGATATGCAGTTCTTCCTGCGGCATCCGCTGGGGCTGGTGGGGTCGGATGGCTGTGCCATCTCCGCCGATGGGCCGCTTTCCCATGTGAAGGTGCATCCCCGCTATTACGGCGCCTTCCCGCGCGTGCTGGGGCGCTATGTGCGGGAGCGGGGCCTGCTGTCGGTGGAGGAGGCGGTGGCGAAGATGAGCGGCCGGCCGGCGGAACGCCTCGGGCTGGCGGATCGGGGCTTCATCCGACCCGGATACGCCGCCGACCTGGTGCTGTTCGATATGGAGACGGTGCGCGATCGGGCCACCTTCGAACAGCCCCACCAGTATCCGGAGGGCATCCCCTATGTGATGGTGAATGGGCAGTGGGTGATCTATGCCGGCGAGCATACCGGCGCCCTGCCGGGCCGGGTTCTGCGCCGAAATTAAAGGGAGGATGATGCGATGCGGACGGTTCAGGAGCTGTTTGACCTCACAGGACGGGTGGCGATTGTGGTGGGGGGCGCCGGCCTGCTGGGCTATCAGATGGCCACCGCCCTGGCGGAGGCTGGCGCCAATCTCGTCATTGCCTCGCGCGATGTGCACAAGTGCCAGGAGAAAGCGGACGAGCTGAGCCAGCGCTTTGCCCGCGCCATCGCCGTCGGGGTGGATGCCGGCGACTACGCCTCGGTGGAGCACCTGCGTGACGCGGTGCTGGCTGAATTCGGCAAGATTGACATCCTGGTCTGCTCCATGGCCATCGGCGTGCCTGGCACGCCGGAAGAGCTGACTGTGGAGGAGTGGGAGCGCAGTATCCATTACAATTTGAGCGCGGTGTGGTACCTGAACCAGGTCATCGGCAAGCAGATGCTGGCGCAGGGCAAGGGCTGTATCATCAACATCGCCTCCAAGTACGGCATCGTCGTGCCTCCGATGGAACTGCTCTATCCCTCGCCGGAACAGCGCAATCCCCTGCCGTATGGGGTCGCCAAGGCCGGCGTCATCCAGATGACGCGCTACCTGGCCACCGCCTGGGCACGGCGGGGCGTGCGGGTCAATGCCATCAGCCCGGGCGGCTTCTGGCGGCCGGGCACCTACCCCGAGGACTGGGAGCGCAGATATTCCCTGCTGACGCCCGACGGCCGGAGCGGCAACGAGACCGACCTGAAGGGCGCGGTGGTCTACCTGGCTTCCGACGCCTCGGAGCACGTCATCGGCCAGGTCCTGCAGGTGGACGGGGGCTGGACGCTCTGGTAGCCCCGCCGGCTTTGCGTTTTGGGCCTCCTGCGCTACAATCGGGTGATGTCACCCCTGTACCGCAGGAGGCCTTCGCGTCGTGCCGATAGGGGAATTGAGCGCGCTGGGGGCGGCGCTGACCTGGGCGCTGACCGGCGTTTTGCTGACCAACATCAACCGCAAGGTGCACATCCTGGCCATCGGCGCCGTGCGCGCCCTGTCGGCTTCCAGCTTTCTCCTGATCCTGCTGTTCGCCGGCGGGAACTGGGACGAACTGCGGCACCTGGATGCGGAGACATTGGCGCGCATCGTTGCCTCGGTGGTTGTCACGCTGGGCGCCGGCGATACCAGCTTCTTCATCGCCACCAAGCGCATCGGCGTGGCGCGCGCCATGCCCCTCAGCATGATTTATCCCCTGTTCACCTGTCTGCTGGCCTCGCTCTTCCTGGGCGAGCGCATTTCCCTGGCGACCGGCGTGGGCGGTGGGCTGATCCTGGCCGGCGTCTATATGCTCTCCCTGCGCTGGCCGGTGCGGCTGGTTTCCCCGAACCGGGATGACCTGCTGGGGGGGCTGGCCGCCATCGCCGCGGCGGTGTTCTGGTCCGCCGGCTCCGTAGTGCTCACGCCGGCCTCACACCGCATCAGCGCGGTGCCGGCCCATTTCCTGCGCCAGACCCTGACCGCCATCATGTTCTTGACCGTGATGCCCAAGCCGGCCGGCTTCCGCCAATTGGAAAAGCTGACCTTCCGCGAGTGGCTCCAGCTCATCGCCGGCGGGCTGAGCGGGAGCGGCATCGGCTCCATCCTGTATTTCTGGGGACTGCGCGACGCCGGCGCCACCGTTACCGCCGTGCTCATGGCCGCTTCTCCCCTATTCTCCACGCCCATGTCGGTGGCCTTCCTGGGGGAGCGGGTCAACCGGCGGGTGATCGCCGGCACCCTGCTCATCATGGTCGGGGTGTGGTGCGTGATCCTGGGGTAGCGGCCGGCGAAGGGGACAAAAAAGCCCGGCGCACAGGCCGGGCCATATTTCGAGTGAAGCGGGGATTACTTCTTGCCCAACAGTTCCTTGGCCTTGTCGACCGCGGCGGAGGCGTTGGGCGCGTAGCCGTCGGCGCCGATCTCTTCGGCGAACTTCTGGGTGACCGGGGCGCCGCCGACCATGATCTTGACCTTATCGCGCAGGCCGGCTTCCTGGAAGGCCTCGATGACGTCCTTCATGTGTACCATGGTGGTGGTGAGCAGGGCGGACATGCCGACCAGCTCGGCGTTGTGCTTCTTGGCGGCCTCGACGAATTTCTCCGCCGGCACATCGGTGCCCAGGTTGATCACCTGGAAGCCGGCGCCTTCCATCATCATGGCGACGAGGTTCTTTCCGATGTCATGCAGGTCGCCCTTGACGGTGCCGATGACCATGGTGCCCATGGGCTGGACATCGCTTTCCGCCAGGAGGGGCTTGAGGAGGTCCATGCCGGCCTGCATGGCGCGAGCGGCGATGAGCACTTCGGGGACGAACAGGATGCCATCGCGGAAGTCTTTGCCGACGACGTTCATGCCCTCGATGAGGCCGTTGTTGAGGATCTCGCCCGCGCTCATGCCGGCATCCAGGGCCTGCTTGACGAGAGCGGTAACCTTGGCGGCGTCACCTTTGTAGAGGGCTTCGGCCATGTCTTTGAGCAGATCCATCGTTCCTACTCCTTTCCCTGTGTGGTGATTTGGTGGTATACGACCGCATATTCCCACGCTGGGCCGCCATGGCGGTGGCGCTCAGCGCGAATGCCCTGCAGGATGCCGGAGCCGGCGGTGCTCCGCCGATGTACACGCCCAATATACCCGGTTTCGACGATTTTGTCAAGCCGAGCTGGTCTGCTATACAGTAAACTTGACTTTCTGCAGAGAGGCTTTATACTGAAGGTACGGTGGCGCCGGCTTGCATCAGAAGGAGAGGCCCAGCATGCCCCTGCGGCCAGTGGAAACCAAGAAGGTATACATGCGGGTAGTGGAGCAGATCCGCTCGCTCATTGAGAGCGGGGAACTGCGCCCGGGCGACCAGCTCCCCACGACCCAGGAGCTGGCGGAGGCGCTGAGGGTGAGCCGGCCTTCGGTGCGGGAAGCCCTGGCGGCGTTGGAAATCCTGGGGCTGGTGGAATCACGGCCGGGCGCCGGCTGTTTCGTCAAAGAACCGCCGCCCCCGCAGGAAACGCGCGCCGCCCGTCAGACCATTGAGCTGGGATGGGCCAGCGCCGAAGACATCCTGGAAGCGCGCCTGGCGTATGAGCCGATGTGCGCACGCCTGGCGGCACTGCGGCGCACCGAGGACGACCTCAACGAGATGCGCTGTTCGCCGGAGCTGGCCATGGTGGATATCGAGCGGGTGGCCGCGGGACTGCCGGCGCGCTTCCACAACTGTTCCACGCGCCCCCATCTCCCGCCGGAAAACTTCAACATCAGCCTGCATGCCATCATCGCCCGCGCCAGCAAGAACCCGGTGCTGGCGCAGTTCGGCGAGGCCATTGCCCAGGCGGTGCAGTCCCCCACCTGGCAGAGGATGATGCGGCAGATTTATCTCTCGCCCCGCAACGCCAGCTTTTTCCTCAAGCACTATGAGGCGCTGTATGACGCCATTGAGCGCGGCGATGCGGAGCTGGCGGAATCCACCATGCGCCAGCACTTGCTGGCGCTCAGCGCCACGCTGAACGAGTAGCCGGCGCCGGGCGCGGTGAGATCATGCGGGCAAAACGGGGGCGAATACCGCCGGCCCTATGCCACCGCGCTCGGACGATCCTCTCCGCCCTGCGAGCTTTCTTTCATCATCTCCAGGCAGGAACGGCAGTAGACCGGCCGGCCCTGGGTGGGCACGAACGGCACCACGGTGACCTCGCCGCATTGGGCGCAGGTGGTCTCATACATCACCGGGGGACGGCGGTGCCGATAGCGCCGCTGTTTGCGGCATTCGGGACAGCGTTTGGGGATGTTGTCGAAACCCATCACGGCGAAAAATTCCTGTTCGCCGGCTGGCCAGATGAACTCCTTGCCGCAGTCCTCGCACACCAGCGTTTTGTCGAGAAAGACGATGCGCATGCGGGTCTCCCCTCCCCAAGAAGATGCTGCCAGAGCGAATCACACTTACTGTGATTGTATTGTCCGATGGTAGGAGCGGAGTAAAAGGAAGGTAAAAGAAAGGTTAAAGGAGTGCAGGGGCCAGGCGCTGGGGCGATGCGCTGCTATCCTTTCTCAGCACCCTCGTGTTATAATATGGGCACAGCGCAAACGCCGGCGCGCCGGCATAAGGAGGCATCATGGCCACACATCGCGGCGAAGAGACATATGAGCGCATCCTGCGCGAGGCGGAGCTGTGCTTCGCACGCTATGGGTACGACGCCACCGGGGTAGCGGAAATTTGCGAGCGCGCCGGCGTCAGCAAAGGCGCCTTCTACCACCATTTTCCCAGCAAGGCGGCCGTTTTCGAGGCGCTCCTTTCCCGCTGGCTGGAGGGCTTGGATGCCCAGCTCCAGCAGATCCGGGCGCAGGCAGGAAGCGCCCCGGCCGCCATCCTGCATATGGCCGGCATGATCCCGGTGATATTCCGCATCGCTGAGGGCCGGCTGCCCATCTTCCTGGAGTTCTGGAGCAAGGCGATCCGCGAGCCGGAGGTCTGGCACGCCACCATTTCCCATTTTCAGCGCTACCGCGCCTTTTTCTCTGACCTGATCCGCGCCGGCATCTCCGCCGGCGATTTCCAGCACGTCCAGCCGGAGCTTGCCGCTCAGATGCTCATCTCCCTGGCGGTAGGGCTGATCCTGCAGGGACTGTTGGAGCCGAATAAGAAGGAGGACTGGGAGACGTTGACCCAGGAAGCGGTGCGGCTGTTGATGACCAGTTGGGGATGGAAGGGGGACGCACGGGATTAGATCAGGCCGGCCCGCCAGCCCGAAGGATGAAGTCCACAAAGGCGCGCAGGGGCGGCCACTGGGCCCGCTTCTGCGGATAGACCAGGTAGAGATGCCGCCGGCCGTCAATGCCTTGGACGCGCACCGCTACCACATCCGGCCGGCCGCGCTCGTCCAGGGCCAACCGCGAGAGAAAGCCGATGCCGGCGCCGGCCACCACGGCGGCCAGCACCGCATGAGTGCTCCCCAGCTCCAGCACTGCGGCCTGCGTCAGGCGCTCCCTTTCCTCGGGGGAGAGCTGTCCCTCCACAAACTGCCGGGTGGCGGAGCCTGGCTCCCGCAAGATCAGGCGCTCGGACAGCAGTTCCTCCCGGGAAATTATCTGCCGGGAGGCAAAGGGATGCCCTGCCGGCACCGCCAGCACGATCTCATCCTCCACTACCGGGGTGCATACCAGTTCCGGGTCCGCGACCTGACGCCCGATGAAGCCCAGGTCTGCCTGGCCGGCGTGCAAACGTTCCAGGACGCCGGCGCTGTTGGTGATGAAGAGATGTGTCTGAATGTCCGCATGACGCTGTTGGAAGGCCGAGAGCCATTTGGGGAGGAAGAAGTGGCCGGGGGTGGTGCTGGCGGCGATGCGCAGGATGCCGGCGCTCTGCTCCTTCAAGGCGGTGAGGGTTGCCAGCAAGGACTGGTACTGCCGCAGGACATTTTCGGCGTACTCGCGCAGGAGCTGGCCGGCCGGCGTCAGCTCGATGACCCCGCGCCGGCCGCGCACCAGCAGTTGGACGCCCAGCTCGCTCTCCAACGCTTTCAACTGTTTGGAGATGGCCGGCTGGCTGATGTCGAGTTTATGGGCCGCGGCGGAAAGGGTGCCGGCCTCCAGCACCGTCAGAAAGGTCTGTAATGCCTTGATGTTCACCCTCTCCTCCTCTCTCCCGTCCTCCGGGGGCCTCGCTACCTGGCTCAAGGCTACCACAAGCCCCGTCCTTCGTCAACTTGGCCCCGGCGCGGCCGTTCGTCGGGCGCTATTTCCCTTTGCCGGCGGTGGGCGGCGCGCTCCAGGCCTTGCGCCCATGTGCGAGGGCCGCTGCACCTGTTTCCCCCAAAGTTGACGAGCCGGCCGTTGGCATGTACACTATGGCCGGCGGATGCAGGATTTCGCCGACAGCGTGGAAAGGAGCAGTCGTGATGACCCCTCAGCCCGCCCCCAAACAGGTCATTACTCGCGCCCAGTGGGTGGCCGCCGATGCCGCCCTGCGCGAGGCGCTCTCCCGCTTCGCCAGCCAGGCCCGCTTCGAAGAGGAGTTTCTGCGCGCTTTCCTCATTTATTGGAGCGCCGAGGACGAAGAGGACCTCCCCATTGACCTGGAGCATGTGGACCCCGATTCCGAGGAATTCCTGCTCACCTTTGAGTGGTTCGTCTATGACTATCGGGAGAGCGAATCGGGCAAGCGCATCATTGACCTGTTCGCTGAGGCGGAGGGGCCGCGCCTGCCGGCCCTCCAGCGCCAGCTCCTGGAGGCTTGGCGCCAGCAGTGCATTGACCTGTACGAGGTCCACCGCATTGAGGACGGCCGGCGCTATCATGTACTGCGCGTCATGACCGGCCAGGAGTACGCCGTGGATGATGAGCCCAGCGCCGGCTCGCTCGCTCCAGGAGACCTGCTGGCGGTACGTCTCCTGCCGGTGGGCGAGCGGTGGTATCCTTCCACGCTGTTCCGGAGCTTTTCGCCGGCCGACCTGCCGCGCCTGACCGTCACCCTGCGCCTGAGCTACGAGGACTTCCAGCAGGAGCGTCCCGGGGCAGGCTGGGAGGAGTTTCTGCGCGAGAACGGCTTCCTCTTCAACGATTACACGCTGGAGCGGCGCGCTCTGGCCGAGGCATGGCACGAAAGGGGCGCAGAGCCGCCTGCCCCCGCGGATGAGGAACGCGAACCATCGGCCAGGGACCGCCGGCGGTGGGAAACCGCCCTTCGGCAGGCGTATGAACAGTGGCTGGAGCGCCCATCGCCGGCGCTGGGTATGCAAACCCCTCTGGAGGCGGCGTCAGACCCACAGCTCCGCCCGCGCCTGAAGGATATCCTCCAGCAGATGGAGGAGATCGAGGCCTCGTTCGCCTGGGCGGGGGAGCCGGCGTTGGACTGGAAGGCGTTCATCCGGGAGAAAGGGCTGTTGTGAGAGGAACTGCCGCCCCACGCTGGTAGGGATTTATCGGCTGATGCTGGAATTTGCGGTGAGACACCCGGCCGGCGGTATGCCGGCGCCTGCCCTCTCGGCAGAGCAGATCATCTCCACCGTGGCTGTGCGACTGCGAGGCGTAGAAGAGCCGCATGCGCTTCTGCGCGCCGCTATGAATGCCCTGGCGGATATAGGGCTGGACAGCCTGCTCTTCCTCCGGCACTCGAAGCGGGGCGGCCTGGTGCTGGAAGATATCGTTCCGTCTCCACTGGCTCCTTTCGCTCTCTCGCCCGCATCCGCCCTTAAACCTCCCTCCATCCCCCTGCATCACCGGTTGGTGCGCGCCTTCCGCCGCAATCAGGTGGAGATCGCCGGCGGCGGCGAGGTGAGCTTGCTGATGCAGACGCTGGGCGGGCGTCTGCCGGACGGCCAGTCGGATGAACGCGGCGCGGCCTTTATCCCCCTACACGCCGATATCTATCAGGGCGTGCTGGTGCTCATCGGCTCGGGAATTGGGCCCGCGTGCCGGCCGGCGATGGAGGCGCTGTCCGCTCTGCTCAACAGCCTGCTGGCCGGCGCCGAGCGGCTGGAGCAGGGACGCCAGCGCCGGCCCCAGAGCGAGTGGCTGTATCAGGCGTTGGCCGCTCTCCAACAGGCGCCTCTCGAACGCCGTGCCCTGGCGGAGACGGCACTGCGCATCCTCAAAGAACATCCCTCCGGCGCACTGGCCGTCCTGGCCCTGCGGGAAGGCGATGCGCTGGAAGTGTACGACTCCATCACGCAGGCGCTGGTCCGGCTTCCCCCGAACCAGGCCGGCATTCTCGGCCGGGTGCTGTCCAGCGGCCACGCATTGATCACGAAGGACGCCGCGCCCCGTTCCATTCTGGGGAAGCTGGCCGAATCTTGCCCGCCGGCGGCCTGTGCGGTGGCGGTCCCCCTGCTGGCCGGCGTCGAGCAGAGCGAGGTCATCGGCGCGCTTTGTCTGGCGGGCGAGACAGCCGGCCAGCTCGACGAAGAGGATATCCCGGGACTGGAAGTGCTGGCCAACTGTCTGGTGGTGGCGCTGGGCGGCGCAGAGCTTCTGAAGAGCACACAGCAGGCACTGCGGGAGCAGGTGCTCACCTGGAACACGCTGGTGGAGGTTGGCCGGCGGATCGTCCGCTCCCTGGATTCGGAAAAGGTGGCCAGGGAGCTGTTGGAGGTGCTGGTCAAGCTGGTGGGTGCCGAGGCGGGGTTCCGTATCCTGGTGAACGATGCCCACACCCACCTGGCTGTTGTGGATGTGATAGGGCTCCCGCCTGAAGACTATCTGAGCACAGGGAAGCCCCTGCAGGGCACCCTGATGGAATGGGTCTTACAGCATCAGCAGACCCTCTGGATACCCGATACCAGTACCGCCGGCTGGTACACCCCTCTTTTCTCCCAGTACACCCGTCCTGTGCCGCGGAATCTCCTGATGGTCCCGGTTCTGGCCGGCGGCAAAATCGTCGGCGCGCTTGCCCTGACCAACAAACGCCCCGGCACCTTCACGGCGCAGGATGTGCAGGTCGCGGAAATCATGGCCTCCTGGCTGTCCCATGTGCAGGAGAACACCCGCCTGTACATGCAAAGCCGCCGGCAGTTCGAGCGCCTGGAAGCGGCCCTGGTACACGCCGGCCAGGCGCTGGCCAGCGGATATAACCTGCGCGCCACGCTGGAAACCATTGTGCGGACGGCGGTCGAGCTGGTGGGTGGAGATGCCGGCGGCATTGACCTGGCGGACCCCGACAACCGGGTGATGCGCCTGGCCGCCAGCCATGGGTTCGTCCATGAATACCTTCTGCCCACACTCCCCATCGAGAACAGCCTGGTGGGGGCCGTCTTCCGCACCGGCCGGCCGCTGACCGTGGATGACATGCTTGCGGATGAACGGGTGGCCAGCCGGGTGCTCATCCAGAAGTTGGGGGTGCGTTCGGGCGCCTTTGTTCCGCTGGAGGATGACGCCGGCCGGTTAGGGACGCTGTCAGTGATGCGCCGGCGGGTGGAGCCTTTCACCGCTGAGGAGCTCCAGGTACTGCGCTCCTTCGCCCAGCGCGCCGCCACCGCTATCCGCACCGCCCGCTGGCGGGAGGAGTTACTGCGTCAGGCGGAAACGATCGAGGCCATCATGCAGGCCACCGATGACCTCGTCATCGTGCTGGACCAGGAGGGAGTGCTGGAATATGCAAACCCCCGCGCCCGTTCCTTCTGGTCGGCCGAGATGGCGGATCAATCGCAGGCCTCCCCGGAAATTCGGGAAAGCCTGCGCCGGCTGGCCCAGCGCTGTCAGCGCGCCCTGGCCGGCGAAATGGACATGCCCTTCATCTTCCCCTGGGTCATGCCGGACGGCCGGCGCTTTGACTTCTCCGTTGCAGTGACATCCATGGGGGATCGCCGCTACCTGATCACCGCCTGCGATGTCACCGAGATCAGCGCGCTGGAGCGCTTTTACCAGGCGCTGGTGCGTCGGATGCACCATGCCCTGCGCTCTCCTCTTTCCACGGTGCTGGCCACCCTTCAACTGCTCGCGGACACCCCCCAGCTCTCGCCGGAAAAGCGCCGGCAGTGCCTGGAGCGCGCCCTGGAGCAACTGCAGGCGATGAAAGCCCAGCTCGAACAGCTCGAAGTGTACAGCTTTTACCTCCAGCCGGTGGCCGCCGGCCGCCCCGGGCGGTGTGATGTCAGGCTGGCGCTGGAAGCGGTCCTGCATGACATGCAGGCGCTCTGCCCGGACTGCGATCTCCAGATGCAGGCCGGCGAGGGGCCTCTGCCGGCGGCTGTGCCGCTGGACCTGCTGGTACAGCTCCTGCACCGGATGTTCACGCTTGTCCTGCAGATGGCGCCGTGCACCAGGGTGACAATGCATCTGACATCCGCTCCCACAGGGATATGTCTGACAATGCACATCCCCCATCTGCACGACTTTTCCGTTCCCCTGATTGCCGGCCACGTCCCGATAGAGGAAATCGGCTGGGAGGCGCTCTCGGAGGAGCACGCGGCCTCTCTGGCCCGCTGGGCCGAATGGGTGCTGATACGACATCTGGTGGAAGGTCTGGGTGGACGCCTGGAGCTTTCCCCTGGCGATCCGGATTTCACGCTGGAGCTGGTTCTGCCGGCCTGGCAGGATGCGGCCGGCCCCGTCCAGCCCTCGTCCATCCCGGTGGACGGCGCAGGGACATGACAGCGGGTGCAAGATGGCAGAGCTGATTTCTCATCCAACAGCCTGTAGACATCGTTCCGCCGGCGAATGGCTGGCTGACTGCCTGCGCGCCCTGTCGTCCTGCCGCACCACGGCTGAACTGCTGGACGCCCTGCGCGCCGCGCTGGGAGACTGCGGCTGGCACGCGGACTGGCTCGAGGCACGAACGGATGCTGTGCCTCCCATTTCCGCCGGCAACCCTGAGCCGGTCGTCCATGTCCCCGTGCCCCGGGAGCCGCCGTATATTGGATGGTTGGCGATATCCTGGCCGGCGGGAGCGCCGGCGCCCGAACAACGCGCGTTGGAGGCCCTGGCCGATGCGTTGGCGGTATTATGGGAGATGCGCCGGCGCGAGCAGGAAGAGTCCCGCCGGCAGGCCCATCGCGATATCCTGGCTGAGCTGTACGCCGCCCTCTATACCAGTGGTCATGCCGTGACCGCCCTGGCCATGACGGTGGAGGAACTGCTGGGGCGCGACTCCCTGCTGGAGCGGGTAGTCTGCGGCATCGTTCAGGGCGAGGAGCTGTATCTGCCGGCATGGGAAGCGCGCGGCTGGCCAGGCCGCTACCCTGTGCCGGCCTGGCTCTGGCCGGCGTTGGAGGCAGACGGAGATGTGGTGGAACTGCCCCGCACTGCTGGCCTGGCCGGCGAACCCCTTTCCCTGAAGGGGCCGGCCATTGCCGTCACCGTTCGCCCCCCGGACCCAACCTGCCCGGCGCGCGGCATCATATGGCTGGAGCGTCGGGATACAGCGCCCTGGGATGAGGAGAGCAAACGCTTTCTGAAGGCCGCTGCGTTCTCTATCCGGATGTCCGTGCAGAACTGGCAGTTGTTCCAGGGGCTGGACCATGAGCTGGACAGTCATCTCCGACAGTTGAAGGCTGTTGTGCAGATCGGGCAGATTGTTACGGCCAGCCTCGAGATGGACGAGATTTTACAGCGCGTGCTGGGGTGTGCGGTGGAATTCTTGCACGCGGAGCGCGGCGTCATCGTCGGGGTGGACCTGGGCGCCGGCGTCATGACTATCCGGGAGGTCCTGGGGCTCCACCGGGCGGATTATCTCGGCCAGACGCGCCCTCTGGCCGGCACCCTGTCGGAGTGGGTGGCGCGCCGGCGGGAAGTGGTCTGCATTCCCGATACCACTGTCTCCGGCTGGTATGACCCGTACATCGCCGGCTGGCTGACCGGTTCGCCGCCGCGCAGTATCCTTGCCCTCCCGCTCCAGCGCGGCGAGCAGGTTATCGGCGTCCTGTTCTGTCTGGACAAGAAAGAAGGGACATTTGAGACAGAGGACATCGAACTGGCGCAGGCAGTTTCCGATTGGGCGGCGATCGCCCTGGAAAACGCGGAGCTGTATGCCTCGGTTCGCTCCATGGAAGAGGGATGGCGGCGCGTGGCCGTGGGGTTAGGCTCGGCCATCGCCTGGGAGCAAAGCGAGGAGAGCATCTACAAGACGGTGATGGACCTGTCGCTCGAGGCGCTGGGCGTAGACGCCTGCGCGGTGGAGATACTGTCAGCGGACGGTGAAACGCTGGAATGCCGTGCCTCGCGCAATTTGCCCCCGCCCCTGGAGCCGCGCTGCGCGCCGGTGAAGCTGTGCATCAGCGGGAAGGCCCTCCTGCGCAACGAGCCGGTCCTGATCCACGATATCCCGTCGGATGAGCGGCTGTACCGCCGGCAGAACGCACGTATATCCCCTTACCGCTCCGCGCTGTGCGTTCCACTGCGGACGGACAGCGGCGCCTTCGGGGTATTCACCGTGTACCGCCGGCCGGCGGCCGCCTTCGATGCGCAGGACGTCCAGCTTGTCACGGCGTTCGCCGACCACATGGCCGCCGGCATCGAACGGGTGCGCCTGCTGGAAAGCCGCCGCCAGCAGAGCCTCTACCTGCGCTCCCTGCTGGACAATATTTCCGAGGTTATCTTCATCCTCAATGCGGAGGGGCAGGTGGAGCTGGCCAATCGCGCCGGCCGGGAGCTGTCCCGCATCAGCCGCTTCCCAGGGATGAGGCATGTGCGGGAGACAGCGCCGGCGTACTTCCCCTCCCCGCCAGAGGATCAGCCCCCTGACCCCTTCCCATTCGCCCCTATTATCCTGGCGCGTGCTCGGGCGGGAGACCAGGGACCGTTCGTCCTGGAGGTTGACACCGGGGCGGGGCGGCCGGCGCATCTGATGGTGCGTGTCTTCCCGCTGGAAGCCGGCCGGCGCTATCTGGTGATCGGGCGCGACACATCCCGCCAGCAGTACCTAGAACGCTGGCGCTATGAGGCCCTGCGCAACCTCCACCATGAACTGCGCACACCGCTTGCGGGTGTGCTTGGCTTCGTCCAGTACCTGTTGATGACCAGCGGCGTTCCCCAGGCCACATGGGAGCACTGCCTGCAGAGCGCCCGGGAACAGGCCCTGCGCCTGCAGAATCTGCTGGATGACCTTCACATGTACAACACCCTCCCGCTGTGGGGGGTGCAGGCCCCCTTCGCCTGCACCGAGGTGTGGGGCGTCATCCAGATGGTCATTCAGCTCATTCAGCGGCGCTACGGCGGCCGGGTTGCGTTCTGCCTGGAGGGAGAGCGCTCGGTCCCGGAGGTGGTCTTTGACAGCAAACTGCTCCAGCGGGTGCTGTGGCACCTGGTGGATAACGCGGTGAAGTTCTCGCCGGCGGACCAGCCGGTGACCATCCAGGTGGAGGTACTGCGCGATGCGTTCGGCGATTGGGTGGAGGTGCAGGTCCGTGACCGCGGCATTGGCATCTCGCCGGCCGAGCTGGAGCAGCTGTTCGACCCGTTCCACCAGGCGGACGACCGGGTGGAACGGCGCTATGCCGGCCTCGGCCTTGGCCTGACGCTGGTGCGGCGCGCCGTAGAGGGCGCCGGCGGCTACATTCGGGTGGAGAGCCGGCTGGGTGAGGGGAGCTGTTTCGCGATTCGCCTGCCCGTTTGCCCGCCGCAGTGCGGTCAGAGCAAATAGCGCAGCCAGAGATACAGCGTGGAGAGCAACAGCACCGCCAGCGTGCTGGCCACGCTGTACGAGAGGTAGCGCTTAAAGGAAATGGGATAGCCGGCCCGTTGGGCGACGGTCGCCACCACCAGGTTGGCCGACGCCCCTACCAGCGTCAGGTTTCCCCCGAAGTCGGCCCCCATAATCAGCGCCCACCACAGCGGCCCCGCCGGCATGGCCTTCCCCAACTGCTGTACCAGAGGAATCAGAGTAGCAGTGTAGGGGATATTGTCCACGATGCCGGAGAACAGGGCGGAAAACCACAGCAGGAGATTGGCGGTCAGCCGCAGGTTCCCTTTGGTGATATTCAGGACAGCGCCGGCAATGGCGGCGATGACGCCGGTTTTGACCATGGCCGCCACCATGATGAACAGGCCGATGAAAAAGAAGAGCGTGGTCCATTCCACCTCGCGCAGATGCTCAAAGGGGTCCCGGCGGGTGATAATGAGGAGCAGAGAGGCGCCGGCCATGGCGATGGTGGCCGGCTCCAGCCCCAGCATACCATGGAAGATGAACCCAACCAGCACCAGGCCCATGACGACAAGGGATTGGCGCAGTAAGCGCCGGTCAGTGATGAGGCCGCTGGCATCGAGGCGGGAGACGACCGGGGCCGGGTCAATCTCGCGCCGGATCCGCAGGGCTAATATGCCGATCAGCGTTCCCAGGCACAGCAGGGTGATGGGGAGCATGTTGCCGGCGAAGGTCAAGAAGTCCAGGTTGGCCGCGCTCGCCACCAGGATGTTGGGCGGGTCTCCGATAATGGTCGCCGCGCCGCCGATGTTCGACGACATAATCTCCGCCACGAGGAACGGGGTAGGGCTGACGTGCAGGGCGGAGGCGATGAACAGTGTGATGGGCGCGATGAGCACCACGATGGTGACATTGTCCAGGATGGCGGAGGCGCCGGCGGTGACCAGGCACAGCATCGCCATGATGAGAAGCGGCCGGCCGCGGCCGGCGTTCACCGACTGCACGGCGATCCACTGAAACACGCCGGTCTCGCTCATGATATTGGCGATGACCATCATTCCGACCAGCAGGAGGATGACGTTGAAGTCAATGGCGGAGAACGCTTCTTCCTGGGAGAGGATGCCGGCGAGGATCAGGAGCATGCCGCCGGCCAGCGCCACTACCGTGCGGTGGAGCCTCTCGGTCGCGATGATGACATACGCCAGGACAAATATGACAGCGGTGAAGATGGCGGGGAAGGTCATGGGCGCTTCTCAAGGCAGGGGGGCAGTTCGCCGGCGGTGACCAAGGCGAGCATATTCAGGGTGTCCACATAGCCGATGACATGGCGGGTCTGATCCACGACCGGCAGGCCGGGCAGTTTGTGCTTGTGCAGTTTGGCAAAGGCTTCTCGGAGGGGGTCGCCGGCGTGGACGAAGACCGGCTCCTCCATCAGGTCGCCGGCACTGCGGGCCTTGAACAGCGAGGCATACTCCAGCGCCTCTTCCAGCTCCGACATTTGTTGGAGGAATTCCTCCGGCATGATGTGCATCAGCAGTTCGCTGGCCAGGAGCTGGGCGCGAATGATGCCGATGAGCCGGCCTTCCTCATTGACCACACAGGCCAGGCGCGCGTCCGGATGGCGGACCATCTCCTGCGCCACGCTCATCAGGGAATCATCGGGGTGGACGATGGCCGGCTGAATCGGGCGCATGGCGAGCACCTGGGAGACCGGGATACAGCGGATGCGCTCCCGCTCCGTCGTCGGCGGGGGCGCCGGCGCGGTAGCCGCCAGCTCCTCCGGGGAAGGCGGCCGGCGCTTATGCACGCCCAGCGTGCGCAGTACTGGCAGTACAAAGAGGATGCCGCTGTGAGGGCGGTCAAAGCTCCCGACCAACTGCTCCGCTTCGGCAATGGCCTGTTCCAGCAGTTCTTCGTCGGGGATCACGGAGATGAGAAGGCGCTGTTGTGTCTCCTCCTCGACCTCCCTGCCCAGCACGGTCAGGCCCAGGCGCTCCAGCCAGGACATGGCATGATAGCCCCCCATACTGCGCACGATAGTGGTGCCGGGGATGCCGATGGCGTGCCAGCGCTCCAGCAGTTTCGGGAGGATGTCCACATCCTCCAGCACTACCAGCAGGAGATACATGCTGGTCCTCCTTTCGGGGGGCGCCGGCGGGCCGGCGCTCAATCCATATACCCCAGGCCGCGCAGCCGCCGGCGGATCTCCTCTTCCTCTTCCGCCCGGTACGTGCCAGCGTGGGCCGCCTCAAGAGCGAAATGTTCCTGCTCCTCGGTGAAGCGGTGCAGTTCGTCAAAGAGCCGGCCGGCCTTGGGGGACGCCTGGATAAGGTTGCGGCGCTCCAGCGGGTCGGTGCGGAGGTCATACAGCCCGTCCGGGGCATTGTCCACGGCGATGAGCTTGTCATAGCCGGCATAGAGGGCGCGCCACAGAGACAGGCACTTGTACGGTTCCAATATCTCCGGATCGCGGCGCTCGATGACGCTGACGAAGTTGGTGGGGGAATAGGCCTCGGAGATGACCCGCTCGCGGGCCGGCGTGCGCCCCTGCACCGTGGAGCGCAGGCTCAGCTCCTCAGCGGTGCCCAGCGGGTCCTCGGAGGGAATGCCGGCATGCTCCAGGATGGTGTGGAAGATGCGGCGGGTAGAGACTGGTTCGGCGATGCGCCGGCCGGCGAATTCCCCGCCCGGGAAGTGCACCACCAGCGGCACATGTACCACTTCCTGGAATAGGGTGAAGGCGTGGCCCATATAGTGGTGCTCGCCGAACCCCTCCCCGTGGTCCGCCACCACGATGACCAGGGTGTTATCCCAGGCGTGCAGGTCGTCGAGGGTATCGAACAGCCGGCCGAGATGATGGTCCTGGAAGGCAACCTCGGCGTCGTACATGGCCTGGATGGCGGCCAGCTCCATCTCGGTGAGGGGCTGGACGATGGGGGTGGCCCAGCGGTAGGCCTGCGTGTTGAAGCGGCTGACGAAGCGCCGTGCCTCTTTATCCCGGCTGACCCACTGGGCATACTTGCGCACGAAGGGAAGCGCCGGCCAGTAGGGCAGGTGCGTCTCCATCAGGTTGATAAACATGAAGAAGGGAGTTTCATCGGAGTCGGGGTAGAAGGCGCGCACGTAGCGCTCCACATCGCGCATGGAGCGGATCACATCCCCCTTGAAATTGCCCAGCCGCGACCAGAAGGGCACGAAGAAGGACTCCTGCGAAAGGGCCAGCAGGCGCTCCGACTTGCCGAACTGCCGCTCGATGGCGTGCACTACCTGGGCGATGCCCCTGCGCACGGCCTCGACGCCCCGCGCCACCGGGTTGGGCGCGACTTTGGGCGCCGGCACCACATCCGGCACAAAGCTGGCGTAGTTATAGAAGCGGTCAAACCCCCGCTGAATGCCGTTGTTCAGCACCCCCACCAGCGGGTTGTTGCAGAAAGCGAAGGTGAGATAGCCGTGGTCCCGCAGGATCTCGGTGATGGTGGGCAGAGTGGGCGGGATGGCCCGGTCGGACTGCACCGTCTGGTGCAGGAGGGGGTACTGGCCGGTGAACATGGACACATGCGCGGGGATGGTCCACTGCGCCGGCGATATGGCCTGCTCGAACAGCGCGGCGCGCTCCGCAAACTGGTCCAGGGATGGGCTGGTCTCACGGCTGTAACCGTAGCAGGACAGCCGATCCACTCGCTGGGTATCCAGCACTACTAGAATCACATTCGGACGACGTTTCATCCAACAGCCTTTCTAGGGGCGGACATTTTCAGGGCATTTTGTAGCCGAAATAGCGCAACTGCCGTTCGTCCTGCCGCCACTTTTTGCGTACTTTTACCCATAATTCCAGGTACACCTGGTGCCCGAGGAAATGTTCGATCTCCCGACGGGCGGCGGTGCCGATGCGCTTGAGCATCTCGCCCTTGGCGCCGATAATGATGCCCTTCTGGCTCTCGCGCTCGACGTAGATGACCGCGCTGATGTAGGTGAGGTCCGGCCGGCGCTCCTTGAACTCCTCCACCACCACCGCCACGCCGTGGGGCACTTCTTCATAGGTGTGCAGGAGCACCTGCTCTCGGATCAGCTCCGCCGCCATGAAGCGCTCTTCCTGGTCAGTGATCTGGTCGGGCGGATAATAGCGCGGGCCGAAGGGCAGGCGCTCGATAATCATCTCCCGCAGTTTGTCCAGGTTGTCGCCGCGGGTGGCGGAGATAAGGATCCAGTCGTCGAATTGGCCCAGGGCCAGGTAGGCCTCGGTGTGGGGCTGGATGTCCGCCGGCCTCAGCAGGTCCACCTTGTTCATCGCCAGCAGTACCGGCGCCTGGCTCTTGCGCGCCAGCAGATCGGCCACCATGCGGTCCTCGTCCGTCGGCATCACCGAGACATCCACCATGAAGACGACGACGTCCGCCTCAGGCACGGCGCTGGTGGCCGTCGCCACCAGATATTGGCCCAGCTTATGGCGCGGTTGATGGATGCCCGGCGTGTCCACAAAGACGATCTGGGCGTTGGGCAGGGTCAGGATGCCCAGCAGACGGTTGCGGGTGGTCTGGGGCTTGGGGGTGACGATGGCGACCTTCTGGCCCAGATAGGCGTTCATGAGGGAGGATTTGCCCACGTTGGGCCGGCCCACCACCGCCACGAACCCGGAGCGGTGATCCGGCGGGAGCGGTTCCTCGTACCAGGGCACTTCCTCCGCCGCCGGCTCGATGGCGCTCTGCTTTTCCTCGATATCCAGCGTGCCGGCATCCTCGTGTTCCATATCCCGCGCCTCTCTCAACTGGTGCCGAACTTAAACGGATTGAAGTCCGTGCCGTAATCGAAGTAATCTTCCTGCTCGGCCTGCTTCAGCCAGCGCACGATCTGATAGGTCAGCGGGGTTGCCAGCGCTTCCACCCCGCACTTGAAGATATAGTTGGACAGGATGACGCTGAAAAGCAGGCTGGTGGGAAGGGCGCCGGCAAAGGCGATGGTGACGAACAGCAGGGTATCCACCCCTTCGCCCACCAGGGTGGAGCCGATGGTGCGCGTCCAGAGCCAGCGGCCTCTGGTCAGGATTTTCATCTTGGCCAGGACATAGGAGTTGGAGAATTCGCCGGCGAAGTAGGCCACCAGGCTGGCGATGACGATGCGGGGGGTCTGCCCCAGGATGGCCATGAAGGCCTCCTGGTGCTCCCAGCCGCTGGCCGGCGGAAGCGCCCCCACAATCATGAAGGTCAGCGCCGCCAGCGCCGAGCACCCGAACCCGGTCCAGATGACGCGCCGGGAGCGGCGGTACCCGTAGACCTCGGTCAGGATGTCGCCGAAGATATAGCTGATGGGAAAGAGGATGGTTCCCCCGTCGAAAGTAAAGGGGCCCAGGTCCAGGATTTTACTGCTGGCGACATTGCTGATCAGCAGTACCGCTACGAAAAGGGCCATGATCAGGTCGAAATAGCGGTAGGCTCTGCGGTTCTCCATATCCCGGTTCATCGTCGTCCCCAATTATGCTTCGAACTCATCCGCCGGCCCGCAAACCGCCATCTCCGGCCGCTCCCACAGCCGGCAGAAGGCGCACAGGTCGCCGGCGGTGGTGGGCTGGCCACAGCGCCGGCAGTCCTGCATCTGCACCGCTTCCTCCTCGGCAAAGCGGATCGTCCCCTCTTCCTTCGCCTTGAGGAAGGAGAGGTAGAAATGCAGTTTGGCGCCCGGCGAACGCCCCTCGAGCTGATTCAGCAGTTCCTTGTAGAAAATGGTCTTGGCGCCGACGGAATAAGGGCATTCGTCGTAGATGTAGTCAATGCCCCGCACCAGGGAATAAGCCGCCATCTCGCGCTCGTACATCAGGCAGAGCGGTTTGACCTTGCGCGCCAGGTGGGGATGGGTGGAGGGCAGTACCGGCGCCTGCCGGCCGAGATAGCCGGCCTGCCAGTGCAGGGTGTTCTGCATCAGCACGGCCGCCTCGTCATCCAGGTTATGGCCGGTGGCGATGGCGGCAAAGCCCCCCTCATAGGCCACCCGGTTCATGATGTGCCGCTTCACCAGCCCGCAGAGGGAGCAGGTTTTGGCGCCGCGCCGGGAGCGCCGGGCAAGCTCCGGGATGGAACAGCCGTAGGTCTCGCGCACATCTACCACGCGATAGGGCAGGCCCCCGCGCGCGGCAGCGAAGGCCTCCACCTTAGCCTTGGATTCGGCGGAATAACCGCCGCCGATGCCCAGGTCAATGTACAGCCCTTCCGCGGCATAGCCCAGACGGTAAAGGATATCCCACAGCGCCAGGCTGTCCTTTCCGCCGGAGACGGCCACCAGCACCTTGTCTTCCGGGCGGAACATGCGGAAGCGCTTGATGGTTTGCCCGACGCGCGCCGGCACCCACTCGAGGTAGTGCTCCTCGCAGAGGGCCAGCTTATGCTGGGGCATATTGATGACTGCCGGCGCGCCGCACTTGCGACAGCGCATCCCCCGACGCACGCTCATCTCACCCTCCCGAAATGACCGAGATCAGGGTGATGACATCGTCCGGGCGAGTCAGGGTCTCTTCATTGATGAGTTTGCCGTCGCGCATGGCCAGCACGGCGTGCGGGTCCAGGCCGGCCTTCTTAATCGCATCGCGCACCGTTATGCCGGCCGGCAGTTCCCAGGTTTTATCTCGCAGGATGAGCTTGACCATCCCTTTTTCCATACGATTGTACCGATGTGCCCCGTAAGATTTGCATATTCCATTGTACCCTGAACGGCGGGGCTGTCAAACCCAAGGGCTGGTTGGACGGCGCGGGGGCAGGCGGGGCTTTCAGCGGAAAGCGGGGGACCGCCGGCGCGGCTGTGGGCGCTTGCGAAAGAGGTGCCGCACGGTCTGCAGGACTTCTCCGAGGGCGGCGCCGGCCTGGCCGGCGCGCCAGAGGGCGCGGGCGCGTCCCCAGCTCGCCCGCGCGTCCGCCGGGTCAATGCTCAGAGCGCGCTCGAAATCGGCCAGGGCTTGGGAGTGCAGGCCGCGCGCCAGCAGGGCCTCGCCGCGCCCCCAGTACAGCTCCGCCTGCCGGCACCCGAACAGCTCCGCCATGCGGTAGGCGTCGATGGCGCGGTTCCAGTACTTGCGGCGCCGGCTGAGATGCGCCAGCGAGAGATAGGCCTGTGGGTCCGATGGGGTCAGTTCGATGGCGCGCTCATAGGCCTGGAACGCCTCAGCATCCCGCCCCAGACGGGCATAGACGTCCCCCAGGGCAGTATGCCAGCAGGCGCGCGTGGGCAGGCGCTTCAGCGCCTCCTGGTAATCGCGGATGGCCTCCTGATGCCGGCCCATGGCGTGATACGCCTCCGCGCGGCTGGCAAAGGCCTCGGGAAACTGATCGTGGGAGATGGACAGCGCCTGGTCGTAATAGGAGATGGCCTCGGGCAGTTTGCCCTGGGCGGCCAGCGCGTCCCCCCAGCCTTTCAGCGCCTGGGCGTCCAGCGGGACGGCAGAGGCGGCGAAGCCGAAATCATCCAGCCGGAGCAGGGACTGGCGCGAGGGCAGTTGGGCTTCCAGCCGGCCGCGATGCAGGAACTGCCGCACCAGGGCGAAATCCTCGATGGCGCCGGTGTAATCGCCGGCCGCCAGCCGTGCCTGCCCGCGGGCCAGATAGGCCGCGGCCGGCTGACCGGCCGGCAGGGGCTTCCCTATTCCCGCTTCCCAAAGGCGGATGGCCTCGCTGAAATCAGCGCCGGCCTGGGCGTGGTCCTCCAGGGCGGCATGGCACAGGCCGCGATGGTAGTAGATAAGCGGGTCCTGCGGCGCCAGTGCCAGGGCCTGTCTCAGCCAGGCCAGGGCGCGCCGGTAGGCGCCGAGATGATAATACGCCAGCCCTAAGTTGTGGATGTAGACCGGCTCGTCGCCGGCGAGCTGATGCGCCCGCTTGAAGTCATCGCGCGCCTCGGTCAGCCGGCCCTGCCGGGCATGCGCCAGCCCCAGTCCCAGCCATGCGGTCGGATGCGTGCTCTCCAGCTCCAGGGCGCGGGCGAAATCGCGCTCCGCGCGCGCCGGCATGCCCTGCACCAGGAAGGCGAAGCCGCGGTTGATGTACAAATGGGGATTTTCCGCACCGCGCAGGATGGCCTGGTCATAATCCCAGATGGCGCCTTCCGGCTCGCCGGCCAGCAGACGGCAGTTGCCGCGGTTGGCGTGCGCCGCAATCAGGCCCTCCCGGCCCGGGCCTTCCCCTGGGGTGGGGCTTTCTAACAGCCATTGGAAGGCGCGCTCCGCATATTCCAGCGCCAGGCGGTAATCACCGCGCCCGCGCTGGGCGCTGGTCAGGTTCACGTAGATGTCGAAGGCCCTGTTCGTCCCGCCGCCGGCCAGGCCGGCCGCCTGCAGGTAATCGCGGCAGGCCTCCTCCCAGCGCCCCATCTGATGGCGCAGGATGCCGCGCTCCAGGAAGGCCGCGGCCTTCTGCCAGTCCATGGCCATTTCCCCGAAGGCCCGGCAGTAATAATCCCAGGCCGCCTCGCTGTTCCCCATGAGCGTCAGCGCGTCGGCGTAGCGGAAATGGGGCACGCCCAGCCGGCCGGCGATGGAATCGGAGAGCACCTCCATGGCCGACTGGTAACTGCGCAGGGCTTTGTCGGGCTGGCCGGCGCGCACGTGCACGTCGCCGGCCAGGATATGGGCCGGCACATAGCCGCTGTCGATCGCCAAGGCGCGCTGGCTCGCCTCCTGGGCGGCGTTCAGGTCGCCGGCCTCCAGATGGCGCAGGGCGAGAGCATGATGCGTCTGCGGCAGTTCCGCCGGCAGTGCATCCGGGGAAAGGGGATTCTCCTCTCCGTCCTGAGATGCGGCGGGCGCCTCCCCGGCCAACAGCCGGCCCAGGCGGATGCGCTGTTGCACGCCGGCATGGTCGGGGAAGAGCGGTCCCAATCGGTTGAGGAAGGGAGCGAGCGCCTGCCAGGCTTCCTCGGGGAAAGCATCCCATGCCTGATGCCCCAGCTCTGCCAGCTCGGTCCAGGCCGGCTGGCCGGCATCCCGGCCGGCCTGGCTCCAGACATCCAGCCAGGCGGGAATGGAAGAGGGGAGAGCGAACCAGGCCTCCAGCAGGATGCCGGCGGCCTTTCCGGCTTCCGCGGCATCCCCCTGGCAGAGGACATGATAGGCCCATTCCTGCGCGTACTGGAGCCACAGCATATTCTTCCAGCGCGCCGGCCCGGCGCTGGCAAGCTCCTCCAGCGGCTGGCGGTAATACTGGCACGCGCTCTGCTGAAGCGCCTGCCAGTCCTCGGGACGATGCCGGCGCACATAGCCCACCAATTCACTGCGGATGGAGGGGATGATGGCCCAGTTCTGACGATGGGACTGAATGAATGGGAGGGAGAGCAGCCAGTCCCATTCGGCGCTGGTGACCCGCTGTCCGGATACGGTTTCGAGCGCCTCGCGATCCCAGGAGCGCAGGATCGATGCGGCGAGCAGGGGGCGTTCGAGGTTCCGGCCGGCCATCCAGCGCAGGAGCTGGCCGGCGGGTTCCTCCTCCCAGGGCACGTCGTCCAGATGCAGGGGATAGGCGGCGGCCAGGGCCGTGATCCACGCCGGCCGGCCCTCCGCCAGCGCGGCGACCTGCTCCTGTGCGGAACTGCTCTCCACGCCGTAGCGGCTACAGCAGAAGCCGGCCATCTCAGGGTCAAATGGCTCCAGCGAGACACCCTGCAGGTGGGCGCGCAAAGGCTCCCACAAAGGGCCGCTGGGGCGCGCTGCGGAGCAAAGCACCATCCAGACGCGCGGCGAAAGGCCGTTCCCCGGGTCCAGCAGGGCCTGGAGCCACTCGAGGAAGGGCGCCGGCCGGCTGTCCAGCGAGTCCAGTATCAGGAGCACAGGGGCCTCCTGGGCCAGCGCATTGACGTCTTGGATAAAGGCTTCCCGCAGTACCTGCAAGGGGAACTGGATGAGCCGGCGGTCCTCCGGCGATTCCAGCAGTCGGCCGAGGTAGCGCAGGGGGCGCTCCTGCTGGCCGGCGACGAAATCCGCCAGCACGTGAGCGATATCGCTGGGGGAGCCCGCCGGCCGGAAGGGGAAATAGCGCGTCAGCCGAGCGGAAAGCGCCGGCCATCCCAACAGGGCGTAGGGGTCTTTGTCCATCTGCCACTGCAGGTAGTACCAGCGGGCGTACTGCTCGCGGAAATGGGTCAGCGCCGCGCCGGCGGCGGTGAGGTCATTGGCCATTTTGACCATGGCATGGAGCGGGGAAGGTTGAAGCTCGTCGCACCAGGTCACCCAGGCGCCGGCTTCTGCCGCGACCCGCGCCAGAGCGCGCGCCAGGGTGCTCTTGCCCATGCCGGCAGGCCCATAAAGGAAGAGGATATTCCGCTCCGCGCTCTCCTGGGCGAGGCGCCGGCGGAACTCCTCGCGCAGGTCCACATAGCCGACCAGAAATTCGCCGCGCCGCTGGCGCAGTATATCTCGCAGTCCTGCAGGTGTGGAGGGCATCGTGGATGCTCCCTGCTCCATGGCTGGAAAAGGGTTCCCTTCCAGGTGCCAATCGTATCACACTTTGGCCGGCTTGACAACCCCCACGCGCCGGCCGTCTCTTCCAGCACAGTCATCCAGGGGCGCGGGTTCGTTCGCATGCCGGCAGTATTCGGGTATAATATCCACATACGATGTGGGCATTGGAGATGCGTATGGCATGGTCCCTGGAACAGATATCCTTCATGACCCGGGCCATCTGGCGGCGGGTCAGCGTGCGCTCGTACAGGGGTGAGCCGGTGCCGGCGGAAACCCTGGCGGAAGTCCTGCGCGCCGGCGAGGAGTCCATCCCCCTCTGGCCGCATATTCCCGTGCGCTTCGTGCTGGCGGCGGATGCGGACGCTTTTTTGCGGGAGCACGGCGGCACCCTGCTGGGATACGGCCGCATCCTCGGCGCGCCCCATTTTATCGTGGCCATCTCCGAGGTGACCGCCGGCTATATGGAGAACATGGGCTTCCGCATGGAGCAGATGATCCTCTATGCCACCGCACTGGGCCTGGGCACCTGCTGGATGGGCGGGTTTTACTCGCGCCAGAAAGTGGGGCACCTGGTGGGACTGGGACCCGCGGCTCACTACAACCCTGATCCTCTGGCTCATCTACGTATCCTACATGATGCTGCGCTCTGTGGTAGAGAACCCCGCCCAGCGAGCCTCCCTGTCGGCGGTGGTAGGGATCGTCGGCTTCGTTGACGTGCCCATCGTCTTCATGTCGATCCGGTGGTGGCGGACCATTCACCCGGTGGTGATCACCGGCGACAGCATCAATCTGGCCCCTACGATGATCGTGACCCTCGTGGTGTGTCTGATAGCCTTCACCATCTTTTTCGTCCACCTGCTGCGGCTACGGCTGAAGCTGGAGTTGCAGCGGGAAGAGGTCTACCGACTCCGCGAGCTGGCGCTGTACGACGAATAATGGAGGACTGATCAACGTGGAGAACCTAACCTATCTGTTCGCAGCCTTCGCCGTCATCTGGCTCGCAGTGCTCCTGTACAGCTTCAGCATAGG
>Ga0078972_1004024_pt1 | contig 41999 bp, 33 predicted proteins | sample YelNatPaOPGAMG01_FD_67568 | JGI IMG/M metagenome (GOLD analysis project Ga0078972, IMG submission 67568) | Hot spring thermophilic microbial communities from Obsidian Pool, Yellowstone National Park, USA - OP-RAMG-01 (SPADES assembly) (version 2) | ecosystem: Environmental > Aquatic > Thermal...
ACATAAACGAATGCCGAGAGTCGCTCCCCACACGGGGGGCGTGGATTGAAACATCCGCTGGATCCAATACATCTCTCACCATAGTTGATGTCGCTCCCCACACGGGGGGCGTGGATTGAAACCTATATGATGTATACCACTGAGTAATAACACCACGTCGCTCCCCACACGGGGGGCGTGGATTGAAACATATAGTCGCGGGCAGTATTATCGAACAAAAGCAGTCGCTCCCCACACGGGGGGCGTGGATTGAAACGTCCGGATCCATCCCCCAAGTCTCTTGACAAAACAGTCGCTCCCCACACGGGGGGCGTGGATTGAAACCTGATGATGCTAATCAATGGTACACGGGAGACAAGTCGCTCCCCACACGGGGGGCGTGGATTGAAACCTTAATAATTATTACACTGGTACAACCGATGATGTCGCTCCCCACACGGGGGGCGTGGATTGAAACAGATTTTATGCTTACAAAGATAAAGTTTGGCAATGTCGCTCCCCACACGGGGGGCGTGGATTGAAACACTATACTATTACACTGGCATCAGACCTCAAAACGTCGCTCCCCACACGGGGGGCGTTGATTGAAACCGCGGCAAGCAGTGATGAAACGCGTTATTTCGATGTCGCTCCCCACACGGGGGGCGTGGATTGAAACCCGAAGGCGGTGAAGATAGTGGGAAAGTTTGGAGTCGCTCCCCACACGGGGGGCGTGGATTGAAACAATAGCAATGGGGTCTTGACCTATCGGCCAGGTCGCTCCCCACACGGGGGGCGTGGATTGAAACAGCGTGAATACCCTATCAACCCATCCATCCTTTACGTCGCTCTCCACACGGGGAGCGTGGATTGAAACACGCGCTACGGTGTGAAAACGGTTGTGGGTTCCAGTCGCTCCCCACACGGGGAGCGTGGATTGAAACCATTTTTTGCTCAATCAATGCTTCGTCAGAAGGAGTCGCTCCCCACACGGGGAGCGTGGATTGAAACAAGGGCTGGGTAAGAATATTGGTCAGGAGAGACGTCGCTCCCCACACGGGGAGCGTGGATTGAAACGCTTCTTCCAACTGCTTTGTCATATCCACCCAAGTCGCTCCCCACACGGGGAGCGTGGATTGAAACCGGAAACTTTCTGTAATGAAAAATACACCATCGGGTCGCTCCCCACACGGGGAGCGTGGATTGAAACAGCAGGCATGAAATACAAAAAGTCAATCCCAAAGTCGCTCCCCACACGGGGAGCGTGGATTGAAACTAGCATAATTTCGTCTATTTGTGAGAGCAGATCGTCGCTCCCCACACGGGGAGCGTGGATTGAAACTTTGCTATCCTGTTAGTATGGGTACACGTAATAGGTCGCTCCCCACACGGGGAGCGTGGATTGAAACGGATCCGAAAGGATGAAGAAGGAAGGAAGAGGGATGAAGTATATTGAAGGGATGAAGGCGGAGGGCGGAAGGATGAAAAAAAATGAAGGCGGAGGGAGGAAGGATGAAAAAAGATGAAGGCAGAAGGAGGAAGGCGAAAAGAAAGGAGGAGGGATGAGCTTAAGACGAACGGTACTTTAGCCAAGTCATTGAAATGGGTCAAGGAACAAATAATAATAGCTATACGGGAGAGGTGAAATATAATGAAAACAAAAAAACACAAAAATCGAAAAAACCGATGAGAAAACGGTCGTGCGGTTTGAGCTGCCCTCGAATCCCACTGAGGACGAAATAAAGAGTTCGTCCATTGGTTGAAATCGGAAATTTCTAAAAATACGAAAACAAAAGAAGAGTAGAAAAAAAGAATAAAAGCAATAATTCTACACTGATATAAAGCCTTCATTTATATCTTCAGTAAACACTTTCCGCTTGATGCAACCATTCACTGCAGGAGATGGACAACTCGGCAGGTGAAGCGCGATGGGAGATCAGGCCTCAATTCTCAATAAATCGGATTTACGGTCTACCCCTTTATTGTTACAGCCCTCGACCCACGCCTCTTTTTGAAACAATGGCTATTCTTTCTCGCTATCCCCCTAATCTTAATCATTCCGATAACCCGTATGTTTGCTTTCCCATCCCTGATCCGCTTCGTATTCGTTCCCATCCCTTCGAAGTTTTTATATTCGCACTCCTTTGCGGTTTTTTTTATTCGTGTGCTTTCGCATTCATTCGTAAATTTGCATTTGCGTTTATTCGTGTACATTCGCCGATATTTTTATTCGCGTGTCCTCGCATCCATTCGCGGATATTTTCATTCGCGTGTCTTCGCGTCCATTCGCGGATATTTTCATTCGCGTGTCTTCGCGTCCATTCGCGGATATCTTCATTCGCGTTCCTTCGCGTCTATTCGCGGATATTTTCATTCGCGTTCCTTCGCGTCCATTCGCGGATATTTTCATTCGCGTTCCTTCGCGTTTATTCGCGGATATTTTCATTCGCGTTCCTTCGCGTCCATTCGCGGATATTTTCATTCGCGTTCCTTCGCGTCTATTCGCGGTTATTCTCATTCGCGTGTCTTTGCTTCCATTCGCGGTTATTCTCATTCGCGTTCCTTCGCGTTTATTCGCGGATATTTTCATCCTCGTGTCTTCGCGTCCATTCGCGGTTATTCTCATTCGCGTGTCTTTGCGTCCATTCGCGGATATCTTCATTCGCGTGTCTTCGCGTCTATTCGCGGATTACCTACCCTGAATCCGCAACAATATCTCATTCATCGTGTACAATAGTATTAGTTTCCTTGTTCTTATTGGAGGATGCCATGCCACCGGTTGCCGAAATCCCACGTGAAATTCGGGAAGAGTTTTTCCGCATCAAACAAGAGAATCAAATCTTGCAAGACGAATTATCCCGTCTCCGTCAAACCATGCGCTCGTTGGTAAAACTACAAAACCGCATCGAACAAATCACGCCAGAATCCGACCCGCATGAACTCATCCATCTCATCCTTTCCACCGCCCTCGAAGCGGTCAATTCCAACAATGGCTCCCTCATGCTCCTGGATGAAAAAACCAACGATCTCGTTTTCGTCCACGTCATCGGCAACGCCCAAGCCAGCTTGCTCAATTACCGCTTGCCCGCCGGCCAAGGGATCGCCCATTGGGTGGTAGCCAGCCGCACCCCCAAACTTGTCTTCGATGCACGCGCCGAGCCGCTTTTCTCTCCTCAAGTCGATCAGCTCACCGGCTTCCTGACCATCTCCCTCATCTGTGTCCCGCTCTATCACAATGAGCGCACGTTAGGAGCATTAGAAGTGGTCAACACCATCAGCGGCGAGCCGTTCAAACAGGAAGATGTAGATGTCCTTCAATTGGTCGCTCGCCTTGCAACGCTGGCAATCCTCAAAGCAGAAGGAAGCTAATAGGAATCGAGGAGCGTATGGATCCATTAATCCCCGTTGAAATTCAGTTGATCGCCTTTCTGCAACAGATTGGGCAGAGCTGGATGCCCTTGATGCGTTTTTTCACCTTCTTGGGGAAAGAACAATTTTATTTGTTGCTGATGCCGCTCCTGTATTGGACGATAGACAGCCGCCTGGGCATTCAATTAGGGGTGATGTTAACGCTCAGTTCGAGCTTGAATGATTTGTTGAAGTTGGGCTTCCATTCTCCGCGCCCCTTTTGGGTATCCGAAACAGTCCGCGCGGTGGAATACGAGGGCTCCTTTGGCATCCCTTCAGGACATGCGCAAATTTCCGCTTCGATTTGGGGGTTACTAGCCGGGGAGCTCAAACGTGGTTGGATATGGGGTGTTGCTATTTTCCTTACCTTGATGATCGGCATCTCGCGGTTATTTTTAGGCGTGCATTTTTTCCGCGATGTACTTTCTGGCTGGTTGATTGGAGCATTATTGGTTTGGGTGTTTTTGCGTTGGGAAAAACCGCTTACGAACAGTTTCAAGCAGGGATCTTATCTTCGCCAAAACGGAATATTATTTGCGATTTCAGTGGGGATTATTCTCATTGGTGTATTCGAGCGGTGGTTCTTGCGCAATTGGCAGGTGCCCGCGGAATGGATGGGAGGCGCTTTAGCATCGCAAACCGCTTCGGAGTCGTTCAATCCGATGACGATATCCGGCGTAATCGCTTCTGCTGCTGCCTTTTTTGGGTTGACGAGCGGCAGTTTGTGGATCGAACGGAATGGGGGTTTCGATAAAGCGCAGCAAGTATGGCGAGGGTTACTCCGCTTCCTGATTGGGCTGATCGGTGTATTGGCATTTTGGTTTGGCTTGGATTTGTTGTTCCCTTCGGGGGAAAGTTTTATCCCCGCCATCCTGCGTTATGTGCGCTATGCTCTGGTTGGTTTTTGGATTTCGGGCGGGGCACCGTGGATTTTTATCCGATTAAGCATCGCAAAAAAGCGTTCGGTGTAAATGGTTCGGCAGGATTGGAATCCCGCCCGACGTATCTCTTGACACATCCCCGTTTTTGCAGATAATAAAGCCATCAACCGAACTGTAACAGCGATGACAGAGGAAAGTAAACTGGCTGAAACCAACAGAGAGGCTGGGGCATAGACTGAGACCCAGCTGGGCAGAGGCTGGTTGAAGTTCCCTCTCGAGCTGTCCAGGGGAACGCCGCTTCACGGCAAGTAGTCTGGAACGCCGCCTCAGCGTTATCTCGAGCAATCCAGCGCCAGAAATGGCTGTTGGATTAAGTGGTCTGCAGTATGCAGGCAAGCGGGGTGGTACCGCGGGATTATCTGTCTCGTCCCTTATTGGGCGAGATTTTTTTATTATTGGAGGTTTTTATGCTAGATGACTTGAATCAAATTGAGCAAAACGCGCTCAATGCATTAAAAGCGATTACTGAGGAAGCGGAATTAGAACAATGGCGGGTGTCTTATCTCGGGCGCAATTCACCCTTGATGCGCGTGTTTGACCAATTGGGCAGCCTTCCGAAAGAAGAACGCCCTGCCATCGGCCGGCGCGCCAATGAAATCAAACGCAACTTAGAAGAAGCATTCGCTCAATCGCAAGAACGACTGCACCAGTATGCCATTCAACAAGCGTTAGAAAGAGAAGTGCTCGATATTAGCCTGCCAGGGCGGAAGTTTGCCCGGGGCCGCTTGCACCCCCTCAGCCAAACCCTGCGCCAAATCAGCGCTATTTTCGCCGAGATGGGTTTCCAAGTTTATCGCTCTCGGGATGTCGAAACCGATGAATATAACTTTCAATTATTGAATTTCCCTCCCCATCATCCCGCCCGCGAGATGCAAGATTCGTTCTATCTCGATCTGCCCCATCCGCCGGATAATCCCATCTTATTACGCACGCACACATCACCAGGGCAAATCCGCGCCATGCGCGAATTTGCTGCCCTCAACCCGGCGGATCCACCACCCGTGCGCATCATCCTTCCGGGAATGTGTGCCCGTTACGAGCAAATCACCGCCCGCTCCGAGATCCAATTTCAACAGGTGGAAGGGCTGGCAGTGGGCAAAGCGATCACCTTTAGCGATCTAAAAGGCACGCTCACCGATTTCGCCCAACGCATGTTCGGAAAAGGGGTACAAAGCCGTTTTCGCGCCTCCCATTTTCCTTTCACCGAGCCGAGCGCTGAAATGGACATCGAATGTTTTGTCTGTGGCGGCAAGGGCTGCACCGTTTGCAAGCGCAGCGGCTGGCTGGAGATCCTTGGTTGTGGAATGGTACACCCGGTCGTGCTGCAAAATGGAGGTTACGACCCACAAATTTACAGCGGTTTTGCCTTTGGAATGGGGGTTGAACGTATTGCCATGTTACGCCATGGTATCGAAGACATCCGTTATTTCTATAGCAACGACATTCGATTTCTGGAGCAATTTGTATGAAAGTACCAATTTCCTGGCTAAAAGAATATGTTGATATCCCTTTACCACTGGAAACCTTAGCCCATCAATTAACGATGGCTGGTCTGGAAGTGGAGGAAATCCGTTATGTAGGGTTACCGATGCCCAAAAATTTAGGCGACCCCTCCCAAAGACAAGAGATTAAAATCAGCGGCATTGAATGGGATCCTGCTACCATTGTAGTCGGGGCAGTTTTGGAAGTGAATCCTCATCCCAATGCGGATCGGCTGGTCCTTTGTCAACTCGATGATGGTCAGACGGTACATACGGTTTTAACCGGTGCCCCTAATCTTTTCCCCTTCCGCGGGAAAGGACGCTTGCCCAAACCGATTAAAGTCGCCTATGCGAAAGAGGGCGCCCGTCTATACGATGGTCATCAAGCAGGTCAGGTGCTCACTACGCTAAAACGCACCAAGATTCGCGGTGTCGAATCGTACTCCATGGCCTGTTCGGAAAAAGAATTGGGCATCTCGGATGATCATGAAGGGATCATCTTTTTAGATGATGATGCTCCCGTTGGAATGCCTTTAGTGGAATATATGGGTGATGCCGTTTTCGATATCGCTATTACGCCTAACATCGCCCGCTGCGCCAGCATCTATGGTGTTGCCCGTGAGATAGCTGCCATCACCAATCAACCTTTGCGCCAACCCTCCCTCAAACCGATCATGCAAGGGGCGCCGATTGCAGGGCGCGTCTCCATCCAAATTCAAGATCCTAATCTCAATCCCCGGTTTGTATTGGGATTGATCGAAAATGTCCAGATCCGTCCTAGCCCTTATCAGGTTCAAAGACGGCTGCGCCTGGCTGGGATGCGTCCAATAAATAATATCGTCGATGTGACCAACTATGCGATGCTGGAATTGGGTGAGCCGCTGCACGCATTTGATTACGATGTCTTGGTGCAGCGAGCTAATGGAAAATCCCCTACCATTATCACCCGCCCCGCCAAACCCGGAGAAAAATTGAAGACATTAGACAATGTAGAACGTACATTGAATGACTTCACCATTCTCGTTTGCGACACGCTTGGTCCCCTATCCATTGCGGGAGTGATGGGTGGCGCGGAATCGGAGGTCAGCGAGAATACTCGTAATGTCCTCCTCGAAGGTGCAGCGTGGAATATGATTAATATCCGCCGCACAGTTTTCGCCCAAAATTTACCCTCCGAAGCCGCTTACCGTTTCTCGCGCGGCGTTCATCCCGCGCTGGCAGAACGAGGCGTGTTGCGCGGATTGGAACTCATGCAACAATGGAGCGATGGCGTTGTGGCACAGGGTTTGGTGGATGCCTACCCTCAGCCAGTCAAAGACCCGCAAATTACCATCACCCCAGCAGATGTACGGCGCAACCTGGGCATTCAACTCACTGCTGCTGAAATCGGCGATATATTGAAAAGGCTAGAATTCAAGGTGGCACAAGATGGAGAAAAGATCACCGCCACCGTCCCTGATCATCGTCTGGACATCAGTGAGGGAGTGATCGGTAAAGCTGATTTGATGGAGGAAATTGCCCGTATTTATGGTTATGAGCGCATCCCCACAAGCCGAATGGCAGATGAATTGCCGCCGCAAAGCGCCGATACACTGCGCTTGCGTGAAGAAAGTTTACGTGATTTACTGGTGAATCTCGGTCTACAGGAAGTGCAAACATATCGCATGACCTCACCCGAACGAGAAGCGCGCCTGCCTTTTGTGCTGCCCCCGCCGCCAGAGCAAAGTGACCCTATCAAGCTAATCAATCCCATCGCCAGCGATCGAACCATCCTGCGCCAAAGTCTGCTCATCAGCTTATTGGAATCGGCGGAACGGAACTCCCGTTTACAAAATCGGTTAGCATTATTCGAAATCGGGCCAGTATATTGGCGTGATCCAGCCGACCTTCTACCGCAAGAATTAACCCGCTTAGCCATCGTGTTGAGCGGTCAACGGGATTATTCCACCTGGCAGAAAACCGAAACCACCCTGATGGACTTCTTCGATTTGAAGGGCATCCTCGAAAGCATCGTTGATGGATTTCATGTAGGCGGAACACGATTTGAACCTGCCCAACATCCCGCATTTCATCCTGGCAAATGTGCCGCTTTTTACCTGCAGGATCAAATTTTAGGATATTTTGGTGAGCTCCACCCAACCATCCAGGCCAAATTCGAATTAGGAGAAGCACCGTTACAAGCTGTCGAGCTGGAATTAAATCCTCTCTTAGTAGCAATCCCCGATCGCTATATTATCACCCCTGTGCCGGCATTTCCACCGGTTTTGGAAGATATCGCCGTGATTGTGGATGAAGCAATTCCCGCTGCAAGGGTCGAACAATGTATCTGGTCCGCTGGTGGGAAAATGCTGGCAGCCGTACGCTTGTTCGATGTGTACCGCGGCGAACAAATCGGTGAGAATAAGAAGAGCCTTGCCTACAGTCTAACCTATCAAGCGCCAGACCGAACCCTCACCGACCAAGACGCCGCTCAAATCCGCAGCCGTATTGTGCGCCGGCTCGAGCAAGAAGTAGGCGGTCGACTGCGGAGTTAATTATCACCTAATCTTAAAGTGTCCATTCAATAATAAGTCAAGAACCCCTCGCTAAATCAACGAGGGGTTATGTTATAAAATTCAGGAGTGTTGTGGGTTGCTTTTGATCCTCTTTGGTTTTACCAATTCTTAGCTGATGGAGCGGGTAATGAGTTTCGTTTATGTTTTCGATAGAGTATATTACGCCGATAAATAAAATCAATTGGGATACTCCAAATATGTACTAACCTTGTAAAAGGCCAAACGCCCACGATCAGGAACGCCAATAAGACATGAATTTGATAGGACAACGGTACCCCAATCATTAATTTCGCATCTGGCGAGAAGATGATTAAACTACGTAACCATGGAGCAATCGTAAGACGGTAATTGAAACCGCCGATAAAAACATTGTAAATCAACGTATTATATAATCCAAAACCGATCAATATAAGCAATAAAATGAGAATGAATTTATCAGCAAAACTACTAGTTAATGAAACTCGCTCAGTGTTCATTCGGCGAACCAATAGCAACAAGAGGCCAATTGTTACCAAGATTCCTGCTGCACCACCGCTATATATGGCAAACATGTGATAAATTTCATCCGTAATCCCGAGTTGAGTAACAACTTTCGCAGGTATTAACAAACCAGCTACATGTCCGAAAAAAACGAGGATTATTCCATAATGGAATAGAATGCTACCCCAACGTAAATGATTCTTCTCGAGTATTTCGGATGACCTGGCTGACCAGTTCAATTGATTGATTTTATAGCGGTAGATATGTCCCACAACAGAAATAGATATCATTATATATGGAAAGATAACCCACAAAAACTGATTAAAAATATTCATGTTACTACTTCCTTTATAAGTAATGAATCGATTACCCTCAGAAGCGCATCGAAAACTAGGGAATATGGACTATTTTTCTCTTGTAATGAAGTAAATTTTTCCTCGATAGAACATTTGTAACTTTTGATTAAGTCAAATAATAGTTGTTCATCACAAAACGAAGCGAACTCCAAAAATAGGGGTAGATAATCTGGTAGTTCTGTGGAATTGATGACAAAGCCGGCTTTTTTATACGTTTGGATTAATTCCGCTAAATAAAATCCACGTTTAGTTTCATCGATTGTCTTCGAACTTGTTAAATAAAGATTAGTATGTCCATTAAAATCGAAAGTTTGAACATAATTTTCTTGAAGATCAAGCAATGGTTTAGATCGATAAAATTTTAAAAAATCAGATAGATTAGATTTTATTTTAATATCCGTAATATCATCAATGATCTCCTCCCAATTCACAGTGGAGAAAGATTGTTCGGGATAAAGCAACCAAATGGATATTAACTTGAATAATACCCTTTTTACCATCATCATGATCTTATTCTTCTGATATGCAATATTGACCGTCGTAATTCATCGCAAAGCCGGTTATTCCTTGCTCTTGATATAAATCTTGATACACTTCCTTATGGGCGTTTGGAATAACAAAACGATCCTCAAATTTTGCTATGGCTAATAATCGATACAACCTTTCAATTTGTTGTTGATCCAGTCCTAATTCCTCAAAAATAGAATTATCGAAAGTTTGAGAAATACTTTTAGAACGCATGTAATATCGCATGGCTAACAGTTTCTTTAAGACTAATCGTACAACATCTTGATTGCCAGCAGTAAGTAAATTTGCTAAATATTGGATTGGAATCCGCATTTGATCAACAGTTGGTAGTATATCGCTCTGTGATATAGATCCTTTATCTTCTTCGATTACTCTCATGATAGGGCTTAGAGGTGGAATATACCAAACCATCGGTAATGTGCGATATTCAGGATGAAGCGGTAATGCCACTCCCATTTCAACAACTAATTTGTAAACTGGTGATCGTTGAGCAGCGCTAATCCAATCATCCGGAATACCATCAAGATGTGCTTGGTGAATTACTTTTTCATCCCAAGGATCTAAGAACAGTTCCAATTGGGATTGGTAAAGTCCTTGTTCTGTTGAAATAGATGCAGCATTTTTGACACTATCCGCATCGTAAAGAATTACCCCAATATAACGAATTCTACCTACACAGGTTTCTGAGCAAATGGTTGGTAATCCAACTTCTATACGTGGATAACAAAATGTACATTTTTCAGACTTGTGTGTTTTCCAATTAAAATAGACTTTTTTATATGGACAGGCAGACACACAAAATCGCCAAGAACGGCATGCATTTTGATCAACTAATACGATTCCATCTTCATCACGTTTATACATTGCCCCTGATGGGCAAGCTGCTACACAGGCTGGATTGAGGCAATGTTCGCAAATGCGAGGTAAATAAAACATGAAGGTTTGTTCAAATTCTTGCCTAATTCCTTCTTCAATACCAACAATATTTGGATCAAGCTGACTAGTAACATTAGAACCCGCTAGATCATCTTCCCAGTTAGGGCCCCAAATAATTTCCATATCCTTACCAGTAATTTGAGATTTCGGATAAGCGATTGGTTGACCTTTTTTAACGGGGCTTGTGATCAAAGTCTCATAATCATATGTCCAAGGCTCATAATAATCATCTATTGTGGGCATATCGGGATTATGGAAAATATTGGTATAAATCCAAAAACGATTACCAACCTTAAGTCGAAGTTGACTATTTTTTCTCTCCCAGCCACCTTTATATTTACTTTGATTTTCCCATTCTTTTGGATAACCAATGCCCGGTTTGGTTTCCACATTATTGAACCAGATATATTCAGCACCGGGACGGTTTGTCCAAGTGTTCTTGCAGGTCACACTACAGGTATGGCATCCAATGCATTTATCCAGATTCATCACCATGGAAAGATGTGCTTTAATCTTCATTCTTGTTCACCTTCATTAACTTTCTAACCAGTACAACGAGATCTCTTTGATTGCCTGTTGGCCCAAAATAATTAAAACCATAGCTAAGCTGAGCGTATCCACCGACAAAATGAGTTGGTTTTATATGCACTTTGGTTGGACTATTATGGGTTCCACCACTTTGATTGGTAATTTCCGAATTCAGCGTGTAAATGGTACGATCCTGAGCATGATACATATAAGTGATTCCGACAGGCATACGTTGGCTAACCACTGCTCTCGCTACCACTACGCCGTTACGATTGTATACTTCTACCCAATCATTATCATTGACATCAATGTTGGCTGCATCCTTTGGGTTTAACCAAATAGTTGGACCTCCACGAAATAATGTCAACATTTGTTGGTTATCATAAAACATACTGTGAATGTTCCATTTACCATGCGGAGTTAAATATTTTAGGTAAATAGTTTTTCCCTTTTCAGCGGGAATCAAGTCGTTTGGATAGAATGTTTGAGTTGGAAGCACAGGCTTGTAGATTGGCAAAGCCTCACCAAATTCGTAGAATAGTTCATGATCAATAAAAAATTGTTGTCTCCCACTTAAGGTTCTAAATGGAATTAAAAGTTCAATATTATTCACAAATGGAGAATAACGACGCTCTTTATTATTTCCGGTAAAAATAGGTGTCGAAATTGATTCTTTTGGTTGAGTGGTGATATTCTTGAGATTGAAATTTTCGCCGGCTCTATTATCAGCAAAATTCTTGACCATCAACCCAGTTCTTTCTTCAGCTGCATTCCAGGCTTTTTGTGCAACTTTTCCATTACTTGCACTAGATAATAGTAATATTGCATCAACCGCCTTCTCTGCCTCATCAATTTTAGGCATTCCTCGATGAATTCCGGATGAGTAGGTTCCGAGTAAATGCTTTAGATATTCATATTCTTCTTTTCCATTCCAAGATACTCCGTGCGCTCCTATTGGATTTTGCTCCAATAATGGTCCTAATGAGATAAATTTATCAAATACATTTGTGTAATCCCGATCCACAAGGAAAAATTTTGGCATTGTTTTTCCTGCTATTGGCTCAATTTCACCTTTGCTCCAATCGCGAATTTTCCCAAATGGTTGAGCAATTTCATCTGGTGAATCATGCATCAGTGGTATTGCAACTACATCATTCACTGGATTCGGAAAATACTTCTTTGCTAATTTTGAAAATTGATCAGCAAGATTTTTAAAAATATCCCAATCTGATTTGGCTTCCCAAGGTGGAGAAATGGCTGGATTGAATGGATGAATATAGGGATGCATATCGGTGCTACTTATATCCGTTTTTTCGTACCATGTTGCAGCGGGTAAAACGATATCAGAATATAAAGCGGTTCCAGACATTCGAAATTCTAAGTCAACAAGAAGATCCAGCTTCCCGATTGCACCAGTTTCTTTCCAAATCATCTCATTAGGTCGAAGTTGTTCCGCTGATTCCGTTGCTAATACACCTTGATGTGTGCCCAAAAAATGTTTGAGAAAATATTCATGTCCTTTCCCTGAACTTGAAATCAGGTTTGCTCTCCAAACAAAAAGTGTTCTTGGAAAATTAAGTGGGTTATCTGGATCTTCTAATGCGAATGTTAGGTTTTCTTCTTTCAATGAATTTACAACAAAACGGATAACTTCTTCCTTACTGCTCGCTCCGGCTTGTTTTGCTTCATCCGCTATGGTTAGAGGGTTTTTATTAAACTGTGGATATGAAGCTGACCATCCCAACCGGACTGATAAAATGTTGTAGTCAGCAGGATGCTCATAACGAGTCTTTGTTACGAGCGGTGAGGATAAAGTGCTCATTGGAATTTCTTCATAGCGATATTGATCCGTCCCAAAATAAAAATAGGATGTTGCGTTTTGCAAACGTGGTGGCACTGTCCAATCGCGAGCGAACGCTAATGTTGACCAGCCCTCAAACGGACGTACTTTTTCTTGCCCAACATAATGAGCCCACCCGCCTCCATTTACCCCTTCGCAGCCAGTTAAAATAACTAGACTCAAAATCGCCCGATAATTCATATCAGCATGAAACCAATGATTCGTGCCCCCGCCCATCAGGATCATCGAACGCCCTTTTGTTTTAATTGCATTTTGAGCAAATTCTCGCGCAATTTTTACAACCTGGTTTGCTTTGATCCCAGTGAATTGTTCTTGCCAGGCTGGGGTATAAGGCTGAATGTCCATATAGTTCATTGGATACCCATCTTTAACAGTATTTCTACTCACACCATAATTGGCTAACATCAAGTCAAAAACAGTAGCAACATACCTTTCTTCTCCATCCACCCGTATCCGTTTTACCGGTACAGAACGATCTAAAATATGTCGAGACTGGTCATCAAAATAAGGTAAAGCAATCGTAACGATTTCATCCTCATAACCTGCTAAGGTGATTAACGGATCATATGGTTGTCCGTTTTCATCCACCATTTCCAGATTCCATCTTTTCTTATTTTCCCAACGGTGGCCAATACATCCATTTGGGATAACCATATTATTGGTCTTCTTATCAATAACAATTAGTTTCCACTGTGAATTTTCATCAGCCAGATTGATATCAGAGGCACGTAAAAACCGGTCAGTAATAAACTGTTCATTATTCTTTTTTAGTAAGACAAGAAACGGGAGGTCTGTATATTTTTTTACATATTGATCAAAATATTCTGTCTGTTGATCAATAAAAAATTCTTTAAGTATTACATGAGTCATCGCTAGTGCCAAAGCCCCATCGCTGCCAGGTTTGATTGCGAGCCACTCATCAGCAAATTTAACCGACTCAGCATAGTCAGGGCTTATGGAAACAACTTTAGTGCCTTTATAACGCACCTCAGTCATAAAATGAGCATCAGGTGTGCGGGTTAATGGAATATTTGTTCCCCAAATGACAAGATAACCAGCGTTATACCAATCACTGCTTTCCGGTACATCCGTTTGATCACCCCAAATCATTGGCGATGCAGGTGGTAGATCAGCATACCAGTCATAAAAACTTAACATAGAACCACCTATTAGGGAAAGGAAACGCGCTCCAGATGCATAACTGACCATAGACATCGCCGGTATTGGAGTAAATCCAGTAATGCGATCAGGTCCATATTTTTGGATCGTATAGATTAATTGGGCAGATATGATTTGATTAACTTCATCCCAAGATACTCTTACAAAGCCACCCTTTCCACGCGCTGCCTTATAGGTTTGCGCCTTAATTTGATCTTCAATGATAGATTTCCACGCCTCCACGGGATCATTGGTTTCTTTTAATGCATTACGCCAATAATCCAATAAAACCCCACGCACATAAGGATATTTCACCCGCAGAGGACTATAGTTGTACCATGAAGCAGATGCACCTCGGGGGCATCCACGCGGTTCATATTCTGGCAAATCTTCACCGGTTGTTGGATAGTCTATTGCCTGGTTTTCCCAAGTAATAATGCCATTTTTCACAAATACTTCCCAACTACATGATCCAGTACAATTTACACCATGAGTTGTGCGGATGACCTTATCATATTGCCAGCGTCGCCGATATAGATCTTCCCATTCCCTATCTTGAGAACTTATCGCACTCCATTTATCTGAATTCTTATCATATGATCGAAAAAAACTCAATTTTGACAATATACTTTGGGTCTTTTTATTCATCGCTATTCTTTCTATTTGAAATGATAAATAACCTATTTATTTTTGGTCATAAACGGTCTAGATTTATGCTGCGGGTAAATTATCGCTTTTTATCTTCAACAAATAATTTTGTTAATTAGAGAAGGATCAAGAGCGTGTTCTGCATGAAGCGGCAATAAATCCTCCGCGATTGTTTGTAACATCAAATGTCATAGAAATTGCGATGATTTATTCTTTATCGAAATATCAACTTGTAATTTGACTTAAATTATTCTTTTCAAAAATATGCATTATTTCATCTAAATAATAATATAAATCAAAATTATTATTTTGGCAATATCTTTATAGTTGTTTATTTATTTCAAATCCACAATATTCATACTCAATCATGCTTCGATTAAATTTCATTCAAGAACTAATAAATCAAATGTCATTTTCGAATGATTCAATGTTTTTGGGGTTAGTTAGTCCTGATAAAAAATTTATTATAAAAAGCCAAAAGAAAAGCTCCAAATTGGTATAACCAGCTTACTATTGCAACATACACAAAAAAGTCTGAAATGATTTTTAGCTGAGGGATATTCAATGTCACTGCTAATTTATACGTTGCTACTGTGTACATCCCCATCGGGAAGACTGCCCCCCAAAATTGCGAATCATATTTAAAAGAGATTTTATTAATGATATGCTTCCAATACCCCATCATAAACAATAAGGGAATCCACCAACTGCCATAAGACCAAATAAGGAAAGTAGCTCCTTGAATGAATGATTTGAGCGTATTTATTATTGGATAAAATTGACCAACTTGACTATTTTCTCCTGCAATTAATATCAAGGATCCTGCTAAGGTGGTAATTGCAGTAGCTCCCATATTAATCCAATAGGAGCCAGTGACATCTTTAGGCTGTATATTATAAAATAATAAGCGGTAATAGATTAACGGCATGATAATAAAATAAGTGAAATATCCAATCAAGTAAAAAATAATGGCGATTAAGAACATCCAAATATGGTTTCCTGATAATTGAGCAGCTAACAAGGCTACCGATTCCGTAGAGACAATCGCGACCAACCATCCACCATTGATGGATTGATCGAGTGGTTGTTTTTGATTAGAGAACATTAAGCTTGCAAAAACGACATATTGATAAAATAGCCACAGAAGAATTCCGAAAACCCAAAGAATGAAAGCAATTTCGGTATGATTACCAATAACAAGAAAATCTGCCCCCAAGGTATTCGTTCCAGCGATGATAGTAAAAAAACCTGGACCTCTCCGATGATTTTGAATATCTGTTTTATAGTTTTCAGAATGAAAAATAATTCTATAAATATTGATGATCCATAATGCTACATACGCCACGATATTGAAATAAAAGAGCAATTTAGCAAACCAAATAAATTGATAAATAAACGCCGCAATGGCGACAATTCCAGTTGCCATTACTAAAGCAAAATAGGCTGGAAGTAAATTACTCGCAATTTGATCCAGTTTCGCTTTTATATTCATAATACTCTCCGTTTTTTTATTATTCGAATTAATTAATTGAAACATATTTATATCAATTATGCAACTATTGATACGCTCAATTCAATTGAGATTTTCCCAATTTAGGCTCATCCAGTTATAATAAAAAAAGAAAGACTGACATGTCACCAACCAGGAGATCCAACATGACACCCGAACTCATCATCATGCTCACCCATCACGATCAAACCGTTCCGAATGCGCGCGAATTATTCGATGAACTAAAAGACATCCCGGTCCGTTGCTGGGGTTTCAAAGATGTCGGATTACCGGTAGAGCAAATGATCGAACTGGTTAATCAAATGAAAAAAGCCGCCAAAACAACCTTTTTGGAAGTGGTTTCCCTGAGCGAAGCAGAAGGGCTGCGCGGCGCAAAGCTAGCAATCGAGGCCGGCTTCGATATATTGATGGGTACTGTGTATTATGACTCAATCCGCGATCTGGTCAAAACCTCACCGGTTAAATATTACCCTTTCCCAGGCCATGTTCACAGCCATCCCAGCATATTAGATGGCAGTATCGATGAGATCGTCCAACATGCCCGGTTTCTAGAAGCACAAGGTGCAGATGGTTTGGATTTACTCACCTATCGTTATCATGGTGATGCACCAAGACTCCTGCAAGAAGTAGTAAAGGCAGTAACCATCCCTGTCGTTTCTGCGGGAAGTATTGATTCGTTTGAACGCATTCAGGAAGTACAACGCGCCAATGCTTGGGGTTTTACCATTGGCAGCGCCTTCTTTGAGCAAAAATTCGTTCCCAATGGCAGCATGCGCCAAAATATTCAGGCGGTTTGGGAATGGTTGCAAAAAGGAAAATCATAAAGGTTCATGAACATGCCACCCACCCTTAAATATGATCCTGGTGATACTGCCAAGTTTTGGGAAAACATCACCGCGTTACCCGGTTTTCCAAAAGACGATTACATTCCCCTGAGACAAATGATTTTCCAATCCGATGCAATCTATGAAATCCCCACCGTATTGGAAAAGATGGGCGTCTCGCGCAAAAACCCAATCCTATTCGTCATGGATGCTACCCCAATGAATCGGTGTGGGCAAGAGCTAAAACCAACTGTTTTACGCTTTCTCCACGAAGATGGCTGGCAGATTGAACCGGTCATCTTACTCCCCGATGCGAGCGGACAAGTGCACACCGAAATGCCGCGCATTCATGCAATTCAACATCGAATCCAACCAGAATTTGGGGTGATTTCGCTAGGCTCCGGGGTCGTAACCGATATAACCAAGCACGCCTGTTTCCTCTTTGAACAAAGTTCTGGCATTCATATTCCTTACCTGGTAATTCAAACCGCTAACTCCGTATCCGCTTTTACATCCAACATGGCACCTGTATTTATGGATGGTGTAAAACGGACGCTGCCTTCCCGCTATCCCGACGCCCTGATTTGTGATTTAGAAACCTTGCGCGATGCACCGCTCGAGATGACCCTGGCAGGCGTGGGAGATATGTTAGCGGCTTTTGTCAGTTTGGCAGACTGGTATCTCGCGTTCCAATTAGGCATGGATGATACCTATAACCCTTTGCCACAAACATTGCTCGAAAATCTCTATGATGTCTTGCTTGTTGCCGCCCCCGATATCCGCACGCCTACCCCGCAAGGGATGGAGATATTAGCGAAAGTGATTGCCCTGGGCGGTTTGGCAATGTCCCTCTCTCATGCCACTACACCACTATCGGGCTATGAACACGTCATCTCTCATATCCTCGATTTAGTCAATGAACGGACGGGAGCTCCACTCGCGATGCATGGGACACAAGTTTCCCTGGCGACCATTTTAGCCAGCCGGGCATACCAAATATTCCTCCAGCAATTTGACCCCAAGCAAATCAATCCACAGCAATGCTATCCCACCGCTGAACTCATGCAGCAATTGATCCAAAAAACCTTCGCGGTGATCGATCCTAGCGGGTCAGCTGCGGCGGAGTGCTGGTCAGATTACAAGTTGAAGCTGGAAAATTGGCAAAAAAACCAACCTGCTTTGATAAAATTCATCCAAGAATGGGATCAGATCAAGACAAAACTGTACCAATTAACCCGCCCGGCTGAGGATATCGAACGAATTCTGCGAGCAGTTAATGCACCCGTTCAATTTTCCCAGTGCCAACCACCATTAGATGAAACCCGTGTTCGCTATGCATTCATGAGCGCACCCCTCATGCGCAAAAGGTTAACGCTCGGCGATGTGCTCATTTTTTTCCGCTGGAATCGGGATCAGCTCTGGAAACAAATATGGGAAGAGGAGCCGATTTAAAAGCTAAGGTTCAACATAGCGTTTATTAATCCCCTTCATCTATTAATTTCAATCAATGAAATACGGTCGAAAAAAAGCCTGATTTCAATCGGGCTATTTTTTTAATTCGTTGATACCACTCCCGTTGATAAGGCGAACGACATTCGCGGTGATATTTGGTTTGGATGGATCGAAGGTAATCATCTCCTCATATTCGGGGGCTTTCGTAATCGCAACATGGGAAAAGGGCAGCGGTTGAAAGGGGATGATTACCTCATCTGTGCCCACATTTTCCCCCCAGTATAAAAAGGTTTTGCCACTCAAAAGATAACCATGGTGAGACTTTTCCGGCGGCAGGTTTTTAAAAGCAGGCACCAACCAGGCAGCGGTGTCACTTTTTTCCAAGATTAATGCGCTAGGGAGGATGTCGCTTTCGGCTAATCCAGCGGTTTGTAACACCGCCACCGGCGTCGTGGATTCCGACCAGATCCCGATCATCATACTCGCGAAATTCTTGATGGGCAAGCGGATCGGTTCGACATTCTGGGACAATTGCTCCGCCACACCAATCCAGGTGAGCAAATAATTGAGAAATGCCTTTTCGCCTTGAAAAATTCCCAAGTGATAATAGCGGCTCTCCTGCATCAGCGAAATGACCTGTTTTTCCAGAAAGTAAAAGGATTGGCGCTCAAAGGTTGCTGGTTTGCGGATAACCGTCACATTCAATGAGCGGTCAGCCCGGGCGATCACGTCCATCATGGCGATAATCCGTCCATCCAGTTCCCAACTCTGGCTGGCGGTGCGGATCAACAATCCCTTGTTTTCCAGCGCTTCCCGTCCCAGCACAATTTCTTGACGGAGTGCTTCCCTGGAATACCCTTTAAATGGATTACCGGTTAACAAGGTAGTGGATAAACCCAATGAGGCAAGGATATAAAGTATCTCACTGGAGGAAAAAATCATTTTCGTATAACGTTCTTCTTCCATGCACGGGTCTCCACCGAAGGGGAATAAAGCCCAGGATGAGTAAAGGGCTATATAGAAATTATACCTATCCTAGCCAGATGCGCAAGTGTAATTGGGAAATGGTTGCCATCCCATTTATCGCCGCTCTCATTCGCACCCTTGAATGATTGGGGTAAAGGTTTTGGGATTCTTCAAATCTATCTGTAAGTATCTCTCTGATCAATTAAAAATAGGTGACATAAGTCACTTGATATTTATCTTTTCTTGACTAAAATATTAATTGTCAGACGATTATCTACTGACATTTGAGGAAGATTATGGTCATTGAGCGACCTAAACCAATTGCCGAACAACTTGTAATCATCCTTCGTGAAAAAATACGCAGCGGTGAATATCCAGCTGGAAGCAGACTTCCTTCCGAATCTGATCTGGCATCTCAATTTGATGTAAGCCGAGCCACAATACGAACAGCTCTTGCTACTTTGGAAGCCGAACATTTAATTTCTCGCCGTCAGGGCGACGGTACCTATATCAATAAACGGATCATGGAAATCAATACCCACATGGGGGATACATGGGATTTCAAATATATGATTGAAAATAGTGGCCGTATCGCTCGAATTCAACCTATTCTCGTTGAATTACGCAAGGCTAACACCCAAGAACAAGATGCGTTAGAAATAAACAGAGATAGCTTAGTATTGTCTATCGTCCGAATCTTTTTGGCAGACGATCAACCAGTCATTTATTCAGAAAACATAATTCCTGCATCATTCTGTATAAATCCTGGCCCCTATAATGTTTCGCAACCTATTCGCAATATCCTTATGGATTATTGCCATCAAGAAATTGCATACTCTATTTCAGACTTAATGGCTACCCTACCACCACCGGAAGTTGCGAAAGCGTTATCGTTAGATTTGGATAAGCCATTGTTGAAATTTTTTGATCTCTTTTTCAATAATAAAGATCAACCCCTTGTTTTGGGGAATAATTATTACAATGACAAAGCATTGAGGTTACATGTTGTTCATTCTTGGGAATGAGCAGTGCTTAGAAAAAATATGAATATCTATCACAATTGATAATTTGATTATTTATTAATGGAGAACAGTCATGGATAATAAAGTTTTATTATCAAATGCAGGGATTGTCACAATGGATCCACAAAGGCACCAATATAATTCCGGCGCAATTCTCATTGAAAACGACCGTATATTAAGTGTCGGTAAGAGTTCTGAGGTTATAAAAGAAGTAAGCAAGGATGTTGAAACAGTCGATTTACGCGGTCGATGGATATTACCTGGATTGATTAATACTCATGTGCATACATCTCAGCAACTTGCCCGTGGACTTGGTGATGATGTAAATTTAATTACTTGGTTACATGAGAGAATCTGGCCTTATGAAAGTAACCTAACCGAGGAAGATAGCTATCTTAGTTCATTATTGTGTGGCATTGAGCAGATTCGCAGTGGTGTGACATGTTTCGCCGAACCGGGCGGGCAATATGTTGATGGAATGGGTAGAGCAGTCATGGAGTTAGGTATCCGAGGTATTTTAGCGAAATCGACAATGGACATGGGGGAAGGGTTGCCAACTGTTTGGAATGAGAACACTCAAAGAGCTTTAGATGTACAAGTTGAAAACATAGAACATTGGCATGGTAAAGCCAATGGTCGAATACGGGTATGGTTTGGATTAAGAACAATATTTAATAATTCTGATGAGTTAATTATCAAATCAAAACAATTAGCTGACCATTATCAAGTAGGTGTACATATGCATGTGGCTGAAATCCGTGAAGAAATTGAATTTGCAAAAAAGACACGTGGTGCAGCTACTGTAACCCATCTTAATGATCTTGGCGTACTAGATAAAAATTTTCTGGCTGTCCATTCTGTTTGGTTAACTCCCGAGGAAATCCAAATGTTTGCCGATAGAAATGTAAAGGTTTCCCACAATCCTGCTGCAGCAATGCGGGTACTTGGATTCCCAAAAATCCCGGAAATGTTGCAGGCTGGAATTTGTGTCTCACTTGGTACTGATGGAGCTCCTTCAAATAACAGAATGACCCTCATTGATGAAATGTGGTTGACCTCCTTGATCCACAAAGGTCGATTATTAGATCCAACAGCAGTTCCAGCCCAAGATATTCTAGCAATGGTTACTTGTAAAGGAGCAGAAGCAATTTTATGGGAGAATGAAATTGGGTCTATAGAGCCTGGCAAGAAAGCTGATTTAGTAGTCATTAATCCTAATACAGCGACTATGCTTCCGCTTCATGATCCGATCGCGAATATGGTCACTTCAATGCGCACTGAAAATGTTGAGAGCGTCATGGTAGATGGAAACTGGGTAATGTGGCAAAAGGAAATCCTCTCCGTCAATGAGGAAGAGATCATTAAAGAATCAAAAGAACGTGCTGCTGCTATTGTCGCCCGGGCAGGTATTCGATTACCTGCGCGTTTCAAAGTAATAAGTTAATCATAATTATTAAACTCAAAATTCAACTTGAGGATGAATTTGATAGATACATCTAAACCAATCGTTGAAATGTTAGGAATCACTAAGCATTTTGGTCAAGTGATTGCTAATGAAGATGTCACCTTCACATTAATGCCCGGTGAAATTCATGGCCTTTTAGGGGAGAATGGCGCTGGTAAAACAACCTTGATGAATATTCTGTACGGATTGCATCAGCCTGACAGTGGGAAGATTTTCATAAATGGTCATCCCATAACAATTAAATCCCCACATGATGCCATTCAATATGGAATTGGGATGGTACATCAACATTTCATGCAAGTTCCAACCCAGAAAGTTGTGGACAATATTATCCTTGGGTTGAAAAATGCAGGGAGATTTATACTCGATCGTCATACAGCTCGGGAGCGTTTGATCCGACTATCAGAAAGTTTTGGTTTAAAGATAGATCCTGAAGCATATATTTGGCAATTATCAATCGGTGATCGTCAACGAGTGGAGATTCTTAAAGCACTATATCGCGACATAAAAGTGCTCATTTTAGATGAGCCAACATCGGTGTTGACCCCTAAGGAAACAGAAGAATTATTTCACACCATTCGTAAATTGGTTGAGAGTGGGCTATCGGTCATATTTATCACTCATCATCTTGAAGAGGCCCTTTCTATTACAAATCAAGTCACTGTATTACGGAATGGAAAGGTTGTGGGAACAATCCCAACTCGCGGCACTAATAAAACCGAATTAGCATCCATGATGGTTGGTAGAGAAGTACTTTTCCGTTTAGAGCATGAGATAAACCAAAGAAATGAAAAGCAGGAAATTCTAATTGTTGATGGCCTGTCAGCTTATAATGACCGCGGTATTCTGGCATTGCAAGATATTTCCTTCAAAGTTATGAGTGGCGAAATTGTAGGTATCGCGGGGGTGGATGGAAATGGTCAAAGCGAACTGGTGCAAGTATTAACAGGAATACGCTCGGCTTTCAAGGGAAGGTTTTGGGTAGATGGCATCGACCTAACCCGTGCAACACCACAAGCTATTCTTATGCACAATGTTGGTCACATCCCAGAAAATCTTGAGGATGGTTTAATTGGTGAATTTTCTCTAATAGACAATTTTATGCTTGATCTTCATTATGTTCGTCCTTACTCCCATCGAGGCATTTTAGATCATAACCGTATGGTAGAAAATGCAAGACAATTAATTTCACAATATGACATCCGCGCGCCAAATGAGAACATAAAGGCGCGTACACTTTCTGGTGGGAATAAACAAAAAATGATTGTTGCTCGGGAAATTTCACGAAATCCTCGTTTACTTCTTGCTGCTCACCCAACACGGGGAGTTGATATTGGTGCGGAGGAATATATACAAAACTTGTTGCTTAAAAAGCGTGCTGAAGGAATGGCAATACTATTAATTTCCACAAAATTAGATGAAATAATGAGCTTGAGTGATCGAATCTTAGTCATGTATCGTGGGAGAATTATGGGTGAAATACTAAGAGAAGAAGCCAATATTAAAAAAATTGGCTTATTGATGGCAGGATCTGAGGGTTAGAATGACAAATCCACAAAACCTAAATATTCAAACTAAAATTAACCGTATACCTCAGATTAAGATGTCTAAATGGTTCAGTACCATTTTAATCATTTTGTTTGCGTTCCTCCTGGGTGGTATCCTTATTTACCTCATTGGGGCGAACCCATTTTTGGCTTATGGTGCACTTCTTCAGGCAGCTTTTGGTGATATGAATGGCATTGCAGAAACAATGGTAAAAGCTTGTCCGCTTATGCTCGCTGGCCTTGGGATTGCTATTGCTTATAGAGCAAAATTCTGGAATATTGGTGCAGAGGGTCAAATATATGCTGGTGGGATTGCTTCTGCAATTGCAGGAATATATTTTACAGCTGTACCCGGGATCATTCTGTTACCCATAACTTTATTGGCTGGTCTTTTAGGCGGAGCGATATTGGGATTTATCCCTGGTATTTTAAAAGCGCGCTATAAGGTGAACGAAGTCATTACTACGATCATGATTAATTATGTCATGATTCAGCTAACTGCTTATCTGGTAACAGGGCCAATGCGCGATTCCAGTAGTGGGATTACGATATCCCCCCAACTTTCTAAAGCAGCCTGGTTACCTACTGTTATTCCCAAAACACGCTTCCATTTAGGGATTATTCTGGCAATCTTAGCTGCTTTTATTGTCTCTTGGTTGGTCTATAAAACTGTTTTGGGTTATCAAATCCGTGCAGTTGGAGAGCGTGCTCGGACAGCGCGTTTTGCTGGCATTCCTGTTGAGCGAACAATTGTCTTGACAATGATCATCAGTGGTTCTCTTGCAGGGCTAGCAGGTGCTGTTGAAGTCAGCGGTGTCCAACATAGATTAGTAGAAGCTTTTTCCCCAGGTTACGGATTTCTCTCCATCGCGGTAGCTCTACTTGCAAACCTTGAGCCAATTGGTGTAATTATTTCCTCTATTCTCTTTGCTGCATTATTAAATGGTGCAGATGCGATGCAACGAGCAGCAGCAGTTCCTATACCGGTCATTTATGTCATTGAAGGTGTTGTAATTATATTTATTGCACTCCGAGTTTTGCATAAGGAGAAAGATTAATGCTCCAACAATTTTTTACGATTTCCTTTATTACTGGTTTTTTAGCTTCCACCTTACGTATGGCTTCGCCTATCCTGATTACAGCTCTTGGTGAAATGGTTAATGAGCGAGCTGGAATTATGAATTTGGGAATAGAAGGAATTATGATATTAGGAGCATTTACAGGATTTGTAGTAGCGTTTGAAACAGGAAACCCATTTTTAGGTTTTATTTGTGGAGGAATTGCAGGAGCAATTTTGGGATTATTAATGGGAGTAGTCTCTGTCCGATATCAGGCAAATCAGATTGTGGCTGGATTAGGGATATGGATCCTTTGTCAAGGACTTGGGAGTTTATTGAATCGCCATGTTTTTGGTTTATCTGCAACTCGCCCTGAGATCCACACCATTACTCCTGTAGCGATTCCATTTCTATCAAGAATTCCCATTATAGGTGATACTTTGTTTAATCAGAACATTATTGTTTATCTAGCTTTCTTGTTAGTACCATTCTTTGCATTCTTCTTTACGCGCTCAATATGGGGTTTAAACATCGACGCTGTTGGAGAACAACCTCGGGCTGCAGATGCGGCTGGCCTTAATATAAGTAAAATCCGCATATCAACGTCTGTTTTTGGGGGAATGATGGCCGGTTTAGGTGGCGCTTATATGCCATTAGCACTTTACGGGATTTATACAGATGATCTTTCGACTGGACTTGGCTGGATGGCAATCGCTGTTGTTGTTTTCGGTAAATGGAAACCATGGGGGTTACTTGGTGGGGCGCTTATTTTTGGTGCAGCTAACGCGCTTCAATTCCGTTTACAAGCAATGAATTTCCCCCTTCCATACCAATTCCTCCTCATGATCCCGTTTATTGTGACCTTAATCATTGTGATATTCTTCGTTCGAGGTGATTCAGGCCCTTCATACTTAACGATACCATATTCACGATCGGAGAATTAGTGTTCTACTCGGGTTGGAATCCCAAATCAATACTTTATTATGGATGAATAGGTGAATTAATGATAGATTTACTGATAACTAACGCAAACATTATTACGGTCGATAAAAGAAGAAGGGTATTTTGTAATGGGGCTATCGCGATCACTGGCAACAAAATTATCGAAGTAGGTCCCACGGAAGTTATCAACACTAAATATAAAGCTCAAATAAATATTAATGCTACAGGTATGATTGCCATGCCTGGCATGATAAATTGCCATATGCATCTTCCTCAAGTTTTGATGCGGGGCATCAACGACAATGTTGAAGTAATGAATAAACTAAAGAACTATATCTGGCCAATCCAGGGTAATTATGACGCGGAAGATGCTTTAGTTAGTGCTAAATTAGGATTCCTAGAGATGATTAAGTCTGGTACCACAGCGTTTTTAAGCACAGGTTTGCACCCCCGATATGGGATCGACGCAATAGCTGATGCATTGATCGAATCTGGTATTCGTGGAGTGTTGAGTAAATATGTTATGGATATAACCGGATATGCAACTGATCAAACTGCTTTACATAGAGGGGTATGGGAAAACAGTTTAGATTCGTTAAAACAAGCAGAAGAATTAATAAAAACATGGAATGGAGCAGGAAACGGTAGATTACATATATGGTATTCACCTCGTTCAGTAGGTGGTGTTTCAAAAGAATTATTCATGAAAGTTTGCTCTCTTGCAAAAGAACATGGAGTAGGGATCACAACCCACTGGGCTGAAGTTCAAAACAATGTAGATTATACACTTGAAAAATATGGCTTATTACCAATTGAGTTTGCTTCTGAAATAGGGATGTTAGGTAAAAATGTAACGTTTGCCCATGGCATATACCTAACCGATAAGGAAATTAATTTATTAGCTCAAACAGGAACAAATATTTGTCACTGTCCAGTATGCAATTCAAAACTAGCAATGGGAAGTGCACGGGTCTCGGAAATGCTAAAAAGTGGTGTGAATGTATGTCTGGGAAATGATGGGATGCCAGTTAACAATACAGCAGACATGTTCCGCGAAATGCGAACAGCGATATTAATTCAACGGGATAAATATAATGATCCCCTTTATCCGACTGCAGGAGAAGCAATAGAGATGGCTACAATAAATGGGGCTAAGGGAATCATGTCTGAAGAACTGATAGGTTCAATCGAGGAAGGAAAACTAGCTGATATTATCCTAGTCAATGCTCATAATCCCCACATGATACCTATCCATGATCCTGTTTCTGCAATCGTGTGGGCAGCAAATGGAAATGATGTCGATACAGTAATAATTGATGGAAAAATCGTCATGCAAGATAAAAAAGTATTAACGATGGATGAGGAGAAGATATTAAGAGATGCTGAAATGCGCAAAGAAAAAATCCTCTCTCAATCAGGTGTCATAGCCAACCATGTATGGCAGTTACTGTAATAATTATCAAGCTATTCCATTAGCCGGTAATTACGCCCAAAGATAGGGCGTTAGTACAAATATCACCAATTGTTCAATAAAGGAGTATAAATATGAAAAAGCAACGTTTACTATTTGTTCTACTCATCAGCATCATCAGTGTGGGTTTGGTATTGGGTGGATGCACACCAGCAAAAAGCACACCAACCTCAGCACCAACCGCAAGTAAAATCAAAGTAGCATTAGTACTTGATGGGAAAATTGATGATGGAGGATGGAACCAAGCTGGGTATGAAGGGTTGATGGAAGCTCAAAAAGAAACCGGTGTTGAAGTTGCATATTCAGAAAGTGTAGCTATTCCAGATTATGAAAAAGTATTACGGGACTATGCGAGTAAAGGCTATAACCTAATTATTGCCCATAGCTCAATAGCAAAAGATGCAGTAATGAATACTGCAAAAGATTACCCCCAACTTGCCTTTCTGTGGACAGATGGAGATGAAACCGCAAGCAATGTAGCAGTTATCCGACCAATGTCCCAAGAAGCATCTTATCTAGCTGGAATGCTAGCTGGAAAGATGACCAAATCTAACATTGTCGGTATGGTTGGCGGTATTGATATTCCCAGCACACATCGGAGTGCAGCAGCTTTCGAATTAGGTTTGAAATCAGTTAATCCTGATGCTAAGCTGCTTACTAACTGGATTGGCAGTTTTATCGATGTATCAAAAGGGAATGAAGCAGCGACCTCGCAGATCGAATCAGGTGCGGATGTTATTTTTGGAAATGGAGATGGTCAAAATATCGGTGTTCTCAAAGCTGCTAGTGATAAAAATGTTCTCGCAATCGGCGCTGTGCGTGATCAATTCAACATTGCTCCAAATGTAGTTTTGACTAGTGTAATGTGGGGTTTCGATACAGGGATTGCTTTAGTTGTAAAGGATTATATTGATGGTAAATTCACTGGCAAATTTTACGAAATCAGCCTTGCTCAAGGAGCTGATCTGGCTCCTTATCATGACAATGCCAGCAAAATCCCGACCGATGTTCAAGAATTAATTAAGAAAACTCGGGATGACATATTGAATGGAAAGCTTCAGGTCCCAAATGTGCCTATGGGACAATAGATTCAAAATTATTTCACACTGGTTAATGATGGAAGATTAAAATAAAAATACAATGAAGAAAGAGACCTTTGAGAATACTTACTCCGAGGTCTCTTTTTGTTAACCTAAAAAACCAAGGATAGAATTAATCTAAATTAATTGTTTAGCACCTAAATTGATTTGCATTCTAGTTATCGTATATAACCAGGATTTCTGAATTCAATTCCATATTTTTTTACCTAAATCCTGTACATCAACGATATGGACTTATTTCTGAAGTTAAAAAGCTATCGTATGATATTAAAAATTAATATGAAATGTCTCATAAAAGCCATTTGTTATGACTTTACTTCAGTAATAACTTCTTCAGAAATTAAGAAAATTGGATCAGCAATATCTTTAAGCCAGCCACGCAGTTTTTTTTGATATTCAGGGTCATAAAAAGATTTTTCAAAACTATTAACATCTGTAAAATAAGCTTCAGTCATATATACATAAGGTGCTTTTTCCATATTCCAGGCTTTCTTTATAATATAAAAATCACTTTTAATTAAACCTTCCATATCCATATTTTCTTTTTGATGTTCGGTAGTACGCCATCTTATAAAAGCGTCATGATCAGCCCCTTTTGGTAAATTATAAAGAACAGTCAGTTTAATCATAATTCATATTCCTTTTTTTATTTTATATTCAATTCGTGAGAAAATTGGGTGAGAACTTGCACTCCATTTTTTGTTACAACGACAATGTCTTCAATTCTTATTCCAAACTTGTCTACGAAATAGACCCCTGGCTCTATACTAAATGTCATTCCTGGCTGTAGAAGAGACAAATTACCCTCCATAATCCATGGTTGTTCATGTGTATCAAGGCCAATGCCATGCCCAGTGCGGTGAATAAAATATGCGCTCAACCCTTTTTCTCGGAGATAATCACGTGCTGCCCGATCAATTTCTTCAGCAGTTCGCCCAGCAGCTACCATTTGACGGGCGCTCAAATTAGCCTGATACACTGCTTCATAAAAAAATAAAAACTCTTTCGGAGGATTTCCGAGAAATACCATTCTCGTTATATCTGATTTATATCCATTGAGAGTAGCACCTATATCTAAAATAATAGCATCTCCACTTTGTAAAACTCTCTCTGAATAATGATGATGAGGAAAAGCTCCGTTCGGTCCTGAAGCAATTAGTGTAAAATCAACCTGTTCTGCACCATCTTGACGGAAGAAGGATTCGACAACCCAAGCAACTTCCCGCTCGGTAACACCTGGTTGACAAGCTTGCACGCCTGCTTCCATAGCCCTATCAGCCTGAGAAGCAGCTAAAGAGAGTTTTTTGACCTCGTCTTCAGATTTTATTTGTCGAAGTAAGGAGATCATTTCATCTGCGGATTTACAGGTTTGGGGTTGGGTGATGCTTTGTAGACGCAAAAGAGCATCCGCTCTACCTGCACCATCGATTGCTAATGATCGAGGTGAACCAATTTTTTGAAGTGCTTGGCGAATCGCCTTTTCAGGACCTTCATCATCGCGCCAAGCGAGAAGCGGAAATTGCACATGAACTTCTATTTGCTCACGATTTAACTCTGGTGCAACCCATATCACTTCCCTTTCGCTAATGAGTAAAGCATGAAAGCGCTCATCTAAGTGAGGGACAAAACCGCTAAAATAGCGCAAATTCGGGGCAGTGGTGATGGCAACTAAATCCACATCTAAATTTTCCATTTGCGTTCTAAGATTATGGATGCGTTCTAAGAAGATATCCATTAGTATTTTAGCTCCCAATTAGATTTTCTAGTCATAAAGGTCAACAGGTGAATCCTCAAAAATCCTCCATAAATCGGTTTCAGAGGACGGAGGAGGTTCGCTCCCTCCTTTACGGCTTGGCAGCCACCCGATTTTATCCTTCAATTCAACCATAAATTCAGCATACTTAAATGGCGCCAACATTGCATCGATCACGGGTACACCTAAAGTATCTTGCATTATTTTATAAAAGCCATATTCGCCAGTGCAACCAAGGATTATTACCTCTGCGCCATCTTCTTCAATGGCTTTGCGTCCCTCTCGAATTAATCTCTCAGAAGTTCTAGCTATATCTGCTTGAAAGTCATGAACGCCCAAATCGACAGAACGCATGGAGGCTAAACGGTGACCATGCCCATAGAGATATACATTTTCACGCATTTTAGGAATCCATTTAGCTCGGCCAACTAAAATCGAAAAAGAATTACCTAAGTTACTAGCGATTGCTGTTGCGGATTGACAAGGGGCTACAACCATTGACGTTCCAGATACCTCTCTAGCTTCTCGCAAGCCAACATCATAGAAACACCCAATAACAATGGCATCATATTGGTTGGCAGCTTTATAGGTTATCCGTACAATATCCGCTACTACCATTGCCTCATAGGAGTGGTATTCGAGGTGAAGCGGGCGATTGGGGGGTAAAGAGACAACTTTTATGGTTGTCTCTTCTCTCTTAATTTCAGAAAGGATTTTCGTTGTGTCTGCATCAAAAGCCATTGTTCCAATCGGATTAATCCATAATATTTTCATTGTATTTTTTCAAATTGTTTCCGTTCTTCAGTATAGCCTAATAGTTTAAATGTTTTCGGTTCTAGGATTACGCCATATGATTTTGCTGCAGTATCAATAGTAACATATTCATTCTTGACATCTTCAACAACTTTATGTACAGGTCTTTTTAGAGGATTACCCCAACCGGCGCCAGTGCCTGTAATGACACGAATAATATCATTTGTGTTTAATGTTAATCCACTAACCACTGAATGATCTTCTATTTTGCCACTTGCGCGCTCAATAATCACATGATTTGGAGTTCCAGGTTCACCACCCAATAAAGGCCAAGGAAGGACTTTCGATCGTGTATACGCCACAGTTAACCAAGCATTATCAGATCGAATACGGTAATCAATCCGTACACCTTTCCCACCCCGATGATATCCAGCACCACCTTCTTCATCATGAAAACTCAAATAATCTACCGTGACGCCATATCGTGCCTCAGCCACCTCAGCTGGGCAGTTAAAAGTTTCTCCATGTAAAGCTGAAAATTGTCCAGAATTACCATCCTTAATAGGTGATCCTCCCCAACCACCAAGCTCTGGCTCTATGACTGCATATGGACGACCAGTATCAGGGTGAATTCCACCAAATAAGGTACCGCAAACTGATGCAAAACCACCTGCAGGCAGGAGTTCAGGAATCTTTTCTGCTAAGCAGCGTACGATTAAATCATGAACTCGGATTGTAATTTCGTAATATATTCCCATAGCGGCTGGGTAAATAGGATCAAAAACACTTCCTTTTCTCGTTATAACTTTAAGAGGGCGAAATGTCCCGCCGTTAGCAATCCTTTCCGGAGAAGTTATCCCTTTAAAGGCGATTTGGCAAGCTGTTACCGTTTCGTCTCTGCTCATGTTGAATGGACCCTTATCTTGATCTGGGTTATTGCTTAAATCAATGATAAATTCATCTTCTGTAATTTCAACCCTTACCGCATAATCGGGTCCGTTGTCTTGGGGTTCAATTAGTTCATATACACCCTTAGGTAGTCGTTTGATTGCGTCAAGGCTTACTCGCTCTCCATAGTCTAAATAATCAACAACTGCTTTCAAGAAAACATCTTTCCCATATTTATTCACAATTTCAACGATTCTATGTTCTCCTACCCGGACAGAGGCAACTTGTGCCCAAAGATCACCGGTCAGGAAATCGGGCATACGGCAATTTGCGGTTAAGATATCAAAAACAGATCGGATTGGTTTTCCTTTTGAAAAGAGTTTGACAGCAGATAAGATAATCCCTTCTTGGAATATTTCTGTAGCGTTTGTGGACATACTACCTGGTACCATTCCACCTACATCATTCCAGTGAGCAATATTTGCAGCCCAAGCAATGATTTCCCCATCCACAAAAACCGGCATGATAAGAATGACATCATTTAAATGTGTTACACCACCACTGTATGGATCATTCGTAACAAAAATATCACCTGGTTCAATTTCATTTGGTTGATTATATTTTTCTATGACACGTTTTACAGCTTTATCTAACACACCAACAAAGGCAGGAATTCCAGCACCTGAACCAGCTAGCTCTCCGTCTTTGTCAGTGATCCCGGTTCCCATATCTAACACTTCATATATAATAGCACTCATAGCAGTATGTCTTAATGCTGCAAACATCTCATCTGCTGCAGCTTGAAGCGAATTTTGAATAATTTCAATGGTAATAGGATCAAATTGTGATTTCATTATATTTCTCCTTATTTGGCAGTCCAAATGTGGTAATTTCCATATTCATCAATTTGACATGGTAAGCCCGGAGGGATAACAATGGTTGCTCCAGATTCTTCCACAACTGCAGGACCATTGAAATTCATTCCAGGTTCTAATAAATCGCCATCGTAGATCGTTGATAAATGAATGCCATCTTCAATGAAATCAACTTTCCGGCTTTCCTTTATTGCATCCTCAACTTTTTTCCCCGTGGTTTTTGCTTTTTGGGGTTTAAGTTTATCTACTTCTGCTATTGCGATTAAATGGTAACATACAAGTTCAACTGGCGCATTTAAGCGATAGGTATACTCCCGTTCATAATCTGAATGGAAAGTTTCTAATATAATTTCTAGTGTTTCTTTTCCAATATCTCCACGGGGTAAGCTAATTTCAACAGAGTGTTCTTGATTTTGATATCGACATCGACCATAGCGCAAAAAATGTACTCGTGCAGGATCAAAACCTTCAGCAATATAAGCTTCTAATGCTTGTTTTTCCAGATTTTTAAAGGTTTGATCAAGCTCGCCTGCTGCATTATTCTTAGATAGTTCGACAATTTGGGTTAATAAATAATCACGTCTTAAATCACTTAGTAACATCCCCCAAGCCGAGAAAACCGCAGAGAGGGCTGGAATCACTACTTTTTTAATATTGAGTTCACGCGCTAATGCACAAGCGTGCATTCCACCTCCGCCGCCAAATGCAACCAATGTAAAATCTCGAGGATCATGACCACGATTGACCGAGATTAATTTGATGGCATTTACCATGTTATTATTAGCAATTCTTACAATTCCTTGAGCAACTTCATAAGAGGATAACCCTAATTTTTGAGATAAATTGTCAAGAGCCCGATCGACTTCAGCAACATCTGCTTCAAGCGTCCCCCCGCAAAAATAGTGGGGGTTAATACAACCTAACTTTAGATTTGCATCGGTTGTAGTTGGTTCAGACCCGCCCTTTCCATAAGCTACTGGTCCCGGATCTGCGCCTGCGCTTTGAGGTCCTACATGCAGACGTTTATACTCATCCACCCAGGCGATTGAACCGCCACCATTACCAATCTCCACTAAATCTACTACAGGGACGATAATTGGATAACCAGAAAAAGTTAGTGACCTCTCAACATAATAATTCGTGTTGAGTTTAACTTCTCCATTTGTAATTAAACCGCACTTGGCAGTCGTACCTCCAATATCAATGGCGATGACATTCAATTCTCCAATTAAGCGACCCAATGCAGCAGCACCCCAAACTCCTGATGCTGGACCAGATTCGATCATGGTAATAGGTGTTTGGCGCGTTGCATTTACTGTATCAATACCACAATTTGATTGCATAATATAAGGAGTACATTTCATTCCTGCATTTTGTAACCTATTTGTCAAGCGATCAAGGTATTGATGGGCGATGGGTTGAACATAGGCTGAAAGGACAGCAGTGTTGGTACGTTCGTACTCACGCCATTCTCGTGTGATTTGATGAGAGGCAACTACCGAAACTTCTGGCCAAAGCTCACGAATCTTTTCAAGTATCTGTCGTTCATGGATTGGGTTGGCATAGGAATTTAGTAAACAAACCGCAATAGCTTCTACCCCTTCTTGACGAAATTCGTCTAACATTTGTGGAAATTTAGATAAGTCCACCGGTTTGACAACTTCACCTTTATAAGAAATTCTTTCCGAAATCTCTTTTCGCAAGTAGCGTGGCACAAAAGGATTAGGTTTCTGATATTCGAGGTTAAAAAAGTCTGGACGATCCCCACGACCAATTTCTAATATATCTCGAAATCCTTGAGTCGTGATTAAGGCTGTTTTCGCGCCTTTCCTTTCTGTTATTGCATTAATAACAATGGTTGTTCCATGTACAAATGATTCGAATTCATGTGCGTTTAATTGAGCTGCAGTGATAACATCAATGACACCTTGCTCGAATTGATGGGGTGTTGTGTGGCTTTTCGATGTACCAACATACCCATCCCTGGTAACATAAACCAGGTCTGTAAAAGTTCCACCGATGTCTGTCGCTACTCTAACCATAGTTCCTCCATAATATAATTGTGAAAATTGTTGTAGATTGATTGAATTCCATAATTAAATCTGTTTATTATAAAGATGGCATCTTACAGAATGTCCTTTCTCCATTTTAGTAAATGTAGGATCAATTTCTTTACAGATTGGCATAACAAATGGACAACGTGAATTAAAGCTGCATCCCTTAGGAATATTCACTGGGCTAGGGATCTCCCCTCTAGATATTACTTTTTGAGGACGCAAAGACTCTTCCTCCTCAGATATGACCGGTATTGATGAAAGTAACATCTGTGTATAAGGATGTAATGGTTTTTGAAAAAAATCAATCGTATCAGCCACTTCGCAGATTTTTCCTAAGTACATAATTTCGACTCGATTAGCAACATTTCGCATCAAACTTAGATCATGCGTGATAAATAAATAGGATAAGTTGAATTCCTTCTGTAATTGAAGAAGCAAGTTTATTGTTTTGGCTTGAACGGAAACATCTAATGCTGAGGTTGGCTCATCTAAGATCACTAAAGAGGGGTTTGTGGCTAAAGCCCGAGCGATTCCTACTATTTGCTTTTCTCCCCCACTTAACATCTTTGGATATTTATACATCGCTTCAGGAGGCAATCCTACAATTTCTAATAAGTGGATCACCATTTCTAGATAGGATTTCCCTTTTTGGTGAACCCGCAAAGGCATTTCTAAAATCTGCTTAATATTCTGGCGGGGATTTAATGAAGACCCTGGATCTTGAAATACGATTTGAATTGCTTTTTGGAGTTCTCTTGGTCTTTTAGATTCTTGATACAAATCTTTTCCCATGAAAGAAATCTTTCCGTCGGTTGGTTTATACATCCCCACAATAATATATGCTACAGTGCTCTTCCCAGAACCGGATTCGCCCACTAACCCCAACGTCTCTCCAGATAACATCTCAAATGACACACCATCTACTGCCTTTACTGTGATAGGTTGGCGTTTCCACGGTGGTTCGGTATAGCCAATGATAAAATGTTTTTTTAAGTTTTGGACAGTGAGAATTGGGTCGCTCATCTTATATTTTATTCTCCAGCTGTATACAAAAAACAAGCTACTGAATGTTGCTCTTCGATTTGATATAGAGAAGGTTTTTCATGCTTGCATATTTCCATCACATAAGGGCATCGTGTGTGGAAACGACAACCTGATGGTGGATTCTTATAATCTGGAATACGACCAGGTATCCCATTTGCAATACCACCACCCGAAAGGCGAGGGACCGTTGCGATTAACCCTTTAGTATAAGGATGGAGAGGTTTTTGGAATATTTTTTTTGTTGCGGCAGTTTCAACAATCGATCCAGCATACATGACATAGACTCGGTTGGTTAATTCTCTTACTACACCTAATGTGTGCGTAATTAATATGACAGACATGTTTCTTTTCTCTACCAAGTCTCTCAAAAGACGTAGTATCTGATCTTGGATTGTTACATCTAAAGAAGTTCCTGGTTCATCTGCAATGAGAATTTCCGGATTAGTTGATAAAGCCATTGCAATACAAACTCGTTGGCGCATTCCACCACTGAGCTGTATTGGATAACTTTTCAATAAACGGTCTGTGTCCGCCAATGCAACATCTTTGAGTGATAATCCCGCAAGTTCTTTTATATTTATTGATGAGGTTGATCGTCTATCGCGGATATTATTTTGAATGATTGCTTCCATTTGTTCGCCAATTGTAAATACAGGGTTCAAAGCTGCGGTTGGTTCCTGGAAAATCATTGAAATACCACGTCCGCGGACCATTTTTAATTCATCGTTTTTCATTTTTAAAATATCATGACCTTTATATGATATTTCCCCAGTAGGTATTTCAGCGGGTGGCATAGGTAAAACACGTAAAATTGCTTTCATAGTGGTCGTTTTACCACATCCAGTTTCTCCAACAAGACCAATCTTCTCTCCAGCGTACATATGAAAATCTAGTCCATCGAGAACTCGTAACAATCCGCCGTATACTTTGAAATTTACATGTAAGTTTTTAATCTCTAAAATTGGAATGGATGATTGATTCATTCTATGCATCCTCGGAGGCGAACATATCACTAATCCCGTCACCTAATAGATTAAATCCAAGGACAATGACTACTATAGCCAGGGCAGGAAATACTGCAATCCACCATTGGTCTGGTAAATATTTCGCACCATCAGCGATCATCGTCCCTAAACTAGGTTCAGGAGGCTGAACACCTAAGCCAACAAAGCTTAACATAGACCCAATAATAATCACCCAGGCAACATCAATGCTCATTTTAGTTAATATCGGAGATACAGTATTAGGAAATATTTCCCGAAATAATATATGAGCAGTACTAGCGCCTGTTACTTCAGCTGCGGTTACAAAATATTCATTCCTAAGCGTTGTTGCAAGCCCATATACTAATCTTGTATACCAAGGCCACCACATTAATGAAATTGCCATCATGCTATTCCATAAATTTGGTTTTAATACTGAGGCGACAGCTAACGCCAATATCAGTGGTGGCACAGCCAGAAAGATATCAGTCAAACGCATGATGACTGTATCAATCCAAGTTCCATGATAATATCCAGCAATCAAACCTAATAAGACACCTGGTGGAACTACTAAGCTCAAAACAACAACTGCCATTAATAGGGAGGAACGCATACCAAAAATTATCCTACTCAAAATATCACGGCCGATTTGGTCTGTTCCTAAAAGATAAGTCCAATTGGGCGGTTTTTTTGCATTTGCAAAGTCGGTATAAGGACCAGCATGTGTTGGGTAGGGTGCTACATAAGGAGCAAAAGTTGCTAGAAGGATCACAGTAATTACGACTAATAATCCAACAACTGAAATTGGATTACGGGAAAACTTATACCAATTTCGTCCAATTTCTTCCTTTCGCGATATTTTTTGGATCCGTAAGATTGTTTCTACATCAATGTGGGTATTGTTTGGCAAAGAATTCATTGGGGCGTCCATTTCAATCTCCCTTTGCAGCTCTCAAACGAATGCGTGGGTCCAGTTGTGCCACAATAATGTCAACGACAATATTCATAATTGCAAAAGTGGCACCAAAAACCAGGATAACAGCGGATATTGCATTCAAGTCTTTATAAAGCATTGCATTCATTCCATATCTAGCAAGCCCAGGCCAATTAAAAATGCTCTCTACAATGAAAGCTACAGATAATATGGAGGCAATGTCTAAGCCTAGGATTGAAATAGTAGGGATTAATGAAGGTTTTAATAGAAAGCGACTCATGATTGCCTTTTCCGACACGCCCATGGCACGCATATTTGCAATATAGTCTTTCGTTAAATTATCTGCCATTGATGAGCGTGTTATACGCGCTGCTTGAGCAATCGATCCCATGGCGAGCGAAAATGACGGTAGGATAATATGCCAGAGGGCATTGAAAAATGTTTGAAATTGTCCTTGTATCAACGCGTCAATGGTCACTAATCCTGTTATAGTCTTAGGCATTGCTACATCTTCACTTACCCGTCCGATGATTGGAAACCATTTCAATGCAAAACCAAATAACAAAATAAAAAATATAGCAAATATATAAGAGGGTGTAACTATCCCTGCATAAGAAATTAATCTTCCAAGGTTGTCAATCCAGGTATCTTTATATCGGGCTGAAACAATACCTAATCCAATTCCAAATACCGCTTCAAGTATGGCTGCATATAATGCTAACTCAAGCGAAGCTGGTAAAAATTCTCTGATGTCATTCGTCACTGGTCTTTGAGTAATCAATGATAGACCAAAATCCCCCTTCATGGCATCCTTTAACCAAAAATAATACTGAACAGCAACCGGGTCATTAAGATGCATTTGTTCTCGCAAACGGTCCACTACCCATTGCGGCGCGCGAGCTCCTACAGCCATTCTCGCTGGATCACCAGGCATAATACGAGCAATAACAAAGATTACAACGGAAAGGCCCAATAATACAAAAATCGAGTAGAGAGCACGCTGTAACAGAAACCTAATCATTGACATAACCAATCTCCGGCTACTATTTCACGATTTTGTGATTCTTGGAGAGAAGGGGTCAGAAATATCCAGTCGACTGGACCTCTTCTCTCCATTAAAAAACTGGATAGTTATATTAAGTATTTACTGACAATTAACTCCAATATTGGGTAAGAAGAAGTAATAACCCATCATCAAGCTGGTTTCTCCACGCGTTGCAGGGAAATCCACACAAGTTCGGATAGCTCGCTTCTCCACCTGGTCATATACCCATATTGATACTGCATTTTCTACCAGTTGTCTTTGTATTACGCGATATTTCTCAAAACGCTGTGAATCATCAATAGTTGCCAGGGCATCATCAATTGCTGCATCCAATTGTGGGTCCAGTAACCATTCGTTCTGTTGCCATGTTGCTGCTGTGCTAGAGTGATACCGCTGCTTGAGCATTAATCCTGCTTCGGGTAGATCAGAAGATACATAGATTGTGACAATGTGGGGGGAAGTTTCGAGTTTACTGGTGTTTTCTACCACACTCAACCACGGTGTTTTCGTAATCTCTACTTTCATTCCAATTTCTGCCATGTTTGATTGGAACAGAAGAGCATATTTTTCCTCATCCGGCACTTCTGATACCCATTGCAACTGAATAGGATATTTATCTAATTCATTTGCATATTTACATTGCGCTAGTTCAGATTTTGCTTTTTCTAAATCTCGTTTATATGGAGTGATCGTATCATCGTGGCCAGCCAGGGAAGCGGGTACTGGGCCAACTGTTTGTTTAGTGCCTGGCCATTCCAATCCCACAGCGGAATCGTAATCGAATGCATAAGACATCGCTCGACGGCAATGAACATCATCCGTGGGTGGAATTTTGTTGTTAATCATAAAATAAAAAGTCGTCATGGTAGGAAGGACAGCGATCTCTACACCATTTATTTTCGATAGTGCCTGGTATGCTTCAAAGGATTGCCATTGATCCGAGATTTCCAACTCACCTTTTTCCATCAAACTTCGCACTGTAACCGCTTCGGTTGTCCCAATAAATCGTGCTTCATCTGGTGCGGTAGGTACAAACTTGCCCCACCAATCCGTATTTTTCTCCATGAGTAAATATTGTTCAAGGGGAAATTCCTTAACTTTATACGGACCTGAACCAGCATCATTGGTTTGTAGCCATTCTTTCGCATAATCGCCAAATTCACCGTATGAGCCTTCTGTCTTAATATGGGATTTCACTAATTGTTCATTCAAAATATATAGACGGGACAAACTAGGTAAAAATAATGCAGAAGGAGATTTTAAAGTAAATGCCACAGTGTAATCATCTGGAGCTTGGACTGATTCAACATCTGGCGTAACAAGATAAGCATAGCCTTCACCAATTGTCGCAAGACGGTTATAGGAAAATACAACATCAGAAGATTTTAGTGGTGTACCATCGTGAAACTTTACATCTTGGCGAAGTTTGAAGGTATAAATCTTTCCGTCATCCGAAATTTTCCAAGATTCTGCTAACCAGGGGTCAACACCACCTTTAGCGTTTGGAAAAACGAGCGAGTCATATAGATTAACTAATGAGCTAGATCCGGCATAGTCATTACCTACAGCAGGATCGATGCGATCAGGCCAAGAAAATGTAACTCGTAAGACTCGCTTGGCAGAGGGTGCTTCAGTTGATGGCACTGTCTGAACCGCTTCGGTTTGCGAAACTACTGCTTGAGTTACAGCGGATGGTTGTTCAGTACTGCTTGGCGTCGATGGTGGTGTGGAGGTACATTGGGTTAGTAGTAAACTAAGCACTATAACCAATGTTGACAATATGATCGAACTTCGTTTGGTAAACATATCTTCTCTCCTTGAAAGGGAACTAAAAAACTGATTGACCGAAAGCTAACTTATGATTCATCTCCTTTATTTTCTCCCTTCACCTCCTTTTCAATTGACGGGACACCAGATTGGGTTTTGTGCATTGGGTGCATGGTGGCATGAGCGTATAAAAGAATACACACATCTTTTGACTTATTGGACAGAGTGTGTGGATAATTTGCTTCAAAAGCCGCGCTATCACCTTCTTTTAGAAGAATTTTCTGAGCATGAATATCTAATGTTAATTCCCCTTCCAAGACCAAACAAAATACTTCCCCCTCTTCCTCAAATTCATTACTGATTGACATTCCTTTTGATAATGTATATTGCCAAACTTTTAGCCGCGATGGTTGATCGACTGGTGTAAGTGCAACCGATACACTATTTAATTTATCAATATCGTATAATTTAGCTAAACTTTTTCGGGTTACATGAGCTAAGCTATTATCAGGTTCTTCTTCAAAGAAATAGCGAAGATTGACGGTTAATGCTTTGGCAATTTCTAATAAACTAGCAATAGAAGGAGATGTCTTATCTCTTTCCAATTGCGATAAGTAACTTGTGGACAAGCCAGTTTGTTGACTTAATTCCGCAAGGGTCATGTTTCTCTCATTTCGTAAAGATTTTATGCGTTCGCCGATGCTTATTACCATGATGATTATCCGAAAGTTTATGAATCACAATACATAGTAAAGGATAACAAATTAAAATATCGCAGGTGTAATCATTGAAACAACGATCGTAGGATATTCAGTATGATTAATTAATCGATGTTTATTTGAGGAATGAAAATATATACTATCTCCTGCAAAAAGGTCGTAGAATGTATTTTCAATGAGAACCCGTAATACTCCTGATAAAACGTAATAAAATTCTTCTCCAAAGTGAGAACGTTCTTCATCATATTGGAGGCCTTGATTAGGGGGTAAGATATTAAGAATAAATGCTTGAAATGTTGCGCGAGGCAATCGATCCATTAGGGGAGAATAAATGACAGACGATCCTTCGATTCGAAATGTTTGGCGTTCTGCTTTACGTATAATTTTAGGTGGATGAATAGTCTCAGGAAAAAATTCTGTAATTTTAATGTCAAATGCTTCTGCTATCGCATAAAGGGTCGTTATAGAAGGTGCAACTTTTCCATTCTCTAATTGTGACAAAAAACCTGGTGTACAGTTCGTCTTTTGGGCAAGTTCATCAAGAGTCAAATCCCGACTTAAACGCAATTCACGTATACGTTGCCCGATACCCGTTATTATAGTATCCATATAATTATTTTAAGTATAATTACAATATTTGTCAATACTAAATTTATTTAAGTATTTATAAATATATACGATAAAGAAGGTTTAATAAAAATGGGTAACAATAAATAGATGTTGTTTTATTCTAGTGAAGAAAAACAAACAGAGTACCAATTTACTCTCTTCTAACCTCGATTTATCAGTAAAGCTAATAACTATGTAATATTGAAGCAATACCATTCAATTGCAATCTTGGGATTACGCCGAAAGTGAAGCAACATTTCAGAATTCCCGTAAACCTCAAAATAAAAAGTTACTTTGGTGGTAACGTTGCCTCAAAAATAAACATTACCTAAAAGAATGTCCTGTTTCAGTCGTGA
>Ga0078972_1002321_pt1 | contig 41991 bp, 21 predicted proteins | sample YelNatPaOPGAMG01_FD_67568 | JGI IMG/M metagenome (GOLD analysis project Ga0078972, IMG submission 67568) | Hot spring thermophilic microbial communities from Obsidian Pool, Yellowstone National Park, USA - OP-RAMG-01 (SPADES assembly) (version 2) | ecosystem: Environmental > Aquatic > Thermal...
ACACCTCGCTCGTCGCGAATGTCCTGCTCAAAACGGTCCTTTTTCCTCCGTCGGTCACGCTCTCCCTGACCGCCACCGCGGGGCTGCCGACCGCACTCGCCCTGGATGCGCTGGGGGCGCCCGTCAACGCGGCGAACGCCTTCGGGGCCAGTACCACGGCGTTCGTCGGCGCGGTGCAAACCGGCAACTGGGCGGGGGCGGCCACCGCGTTGGTCGACGCACCGGCCGTCGTCACCGACGCCTTCCTCAACGGCCAGTCGACGCTGCCGATCGCGTTCGAAGTCTCGGGTAACCCCGCGGTCCTCAACCTTCCGTTGAACGGCATCCTCGTCCCGCCCACGCCGTACACCGCGACGGTCACCGTGCCCCTCGTCGGACCGATCACCACCGCCGTCGGCGGCACCCCGCTCAGCGGACTCGCCACCGGTTTGCTGATCTACGCGCCCGAACAACTCGCGCTGGCCATCGGCGCAGCTTAATGCCCGCTGAGGCCGCAAAAACCCGGACTCGCTCCCGACACGCGCCGAGTTGACCACACGAGAATTAGGGTTTCCGCCCACATGTGAGTGTGATCACAGTAGTCTCAAATCTCCCACGTTTCGCGCGGTAACAGTCGATGGGAGACGCAGATGTCCTTTGTGGTCGCGGCGCCAGACATGGTCGCGACGGCAGCACAAAACCTCGCGAGCATTCATTCGACGCTGAGTGAGGCGAGCGCGACGATCGCGGGCCCCACGACGGGAGTGGTGGCCGCGGCCCAGGACGAGGTCTCGGCGTCGGTGGCGCGGATGTTCGGCGCCTTCGGCCTGGAATACCAGGAGATCAGCGCCCAGACGCAGGCGCTTCACCAGCAGTTCGTCAATTTGCTGAACTCCGGCGCCGCCGCCTACGCCGCCACCGAGGCGGCTAACGTCCAGCAAACCCTGGCCGCCGCGGTTAACGCACCCGCGAAGACGTTGCTCGGCATCGAGTCCGACGCCGCGGCCGCCGGGCAGAACGTGGGTGCGGGCGCCGTCGCGAATGCGGCCGCGTCCGCCAACTCGATCGCCGCCCCGTATGAAAGCCTGCTGGCCAACACCAACGCCAGCCTGCAAAGCATCGGCACCAGCTGGGCAACCGTGACCGAGCCCGCCCTGGCGCAGGCGTTCACCACCCAATTCGGCAACCCGCAAACGCTATTGACCGCGGTGTCGAGTGGAAATCTGCAGCCGCTGTCGGCCATTGCCGCGCGACTGGTGCAGGGCAACATCAACGTGCTCGGAGACGTCGCCGATCCGCTGTCGGTGTCGGTCACGTCGTTGACGCAGACCAACGCATCGCTGGCGATCCGGGTCGGGCTGCCAGAGCTGCTGGCGTTCGACGCGCTGGGGCCGCCGGTCAACGCGGCCGTCGCGCTGCAGTCAACCAGCGCAACGTTTTTCGGTGCTCTGCAAGCCGGGAACCCGGTGGGGGCGGTAACGACGCTCCTCGGCGCTCCGGCGACTGTCACCAACGCCTTCCTCTATGGCGAGGTGACGCTGCCGGTCGGGTTGCCCCTGCCCGGAGTGCCGGCGGTCGCCCAGATCCCCTTCGGGGGTGTGCTCGCCCCGCTTTCGCCCTTGTCGACGACGGCGACGCTGTCCGGTTCGCCGCTGCCGCACAACGTCACCATCAGCGGCCCGCCCGTCGGCGGCCTCATTCCCGCCCTGACGGAGTATGCGCCCCAGTTGCTCGCGTCGGCCTTCGAAAACTAAGCCGGACAACGTAACGGTCGGGGACATCGCTCTGACCTGGGACCGGGCTCTGCGAAAACAAGGATTTTCGGCAGCGACGGTGTCGGACCGCTATTGATCTGAAGTTTGCCTTGACGGCCATCCGGTGACAGCGGTTGTTACATCGGTGGGGGACGAACATGTCGTTTGTGGTGGCGGCGCCGGACATGATCCAGACGGCGGCCGAGGATCTGGCGGGAATCCGGTCGGTGCCGGCCGAGGCCGTCACGACCTTCGCGGCGCCCACGACCGCGGTGGCGCCTGCGGCCGGTGACGAAGTGTCCGCGGCCGTTGCCGCGATGTTCGGCGACTTCGGTAAGGAGTTCCAGTCCCTGAGCGCTCACGCGCAAGCGTTCCACGCCGAGTTCGCCGACGTGATCGACGCCGGCGTCGGCGCGTATCTGAGCACCGAGATCGCCACCGCCGAACAGACGCTCGCGAACGTTCTCAACGCGCCCGCCCGGGCAATGCCGGGACTCGGGGCCGCGCCGGGTATCGGCGGCCTGCTCACCGGCGGCACCGGCGGTCTCACCGGAATCCTCGGCGGGCTCGGCAACTTGGGCCCGCTTGGCAGCACCCTCGGTTCGCTGCTGCCGGGGCTGCCCAATATTCTTGGAGGACTTGGCAACTCGTTGACCGGGCTCACGAACTCGCTACTGCCCGGCCTGCTGCAGATCAACATCGGCGACGCGGGACCGTACGTCACCGGAATTGCCGGACCCTACGAAGAGCTTTTCTACAACACGTGGAACAACCTGCAGAGCATCGGCGCGACCTGGTTGGCCGATCCCTTCCCGTTCCTGCGCCAGTTCCTCGCCAACCAGATGGGCTACGCCCAGACCATGGCGACCTCCTTCGGGAACGCGGCCCAATCGATCGAGGCGCACGCGTCGGCCCTGCCCGCGGCGTTCCAGATGGCATCGCGAGCCTTCTCAGCCGGCAATTACGCCGGCGGGCTGACTGATGTGGAGACCGGACTGCAGCGCGTATTCTCCGGCGTCGGCCCGGACCTTGCGCCGATCCCGGCCATACCCGGCCGCATCGCGCAGAACATGACCAGCCTCGTGCAGAACGTGACGAATACGAGCATCACCCCGACGTTGGACGTGTCCGCTCTGACCACCAATCCGCCCGACTTGGCCAGTGCGACGTTGGCCAGTGCGACGTTGGCCAGTGCGACATTGGCCAGTGCGACATTGGCCAGTGCGACATTGGCCAGTACGACATTGGCCAGTGTGACATTGGACCGTGCGACGTCGGCCAACGTCGTCGGGCTACCGGTGGTCCTGGGCGTCGATCTGCTGGGCGCGCCGGTCAGCATGCCCGAGGCGGCCGGTTCCAGCGCGGCCGCGTTCACTGCCGCAGTGCGGGCCGGCAATCCCGCAGGCGCGATCGCCACCCTCATCGATGCGCCCGCCGTCATCGCCAACGGCTTCCTCAACGGCCAGGCGACGTTCCCCTACGGGCTGAACCTGTCGAGCCTGACCGGTGACCTGTCGAGCGTGGCGAACGTTGCTGTGGTCGGGAACTTCCCGCTCGACGGAATCCTGGTTCCCTCCCCCCGGCTATTACACAGCGACGGTCATGGTCACCCTGCTGGACGGTGCTGTCTTGCCCCCGCTCACTGTCGGTCTTGGACCCGGCAGCACGCCCTTCTCCGGCATCCTGCCCTTCCTGGTGAACTACGCGCCCGAACAGCTGGCCCAGGCGATCGGCGCCGCCACCGCTGATCTCGCTGCCGCTCTGGACACAGTCCGTGCCCGGTCGACAATCGTGTTGCTTCGTGGAAGGTATTGGAATTTCGGGCGTTTCGCAGACCGAGGGCGACGCACGCGATACAGTGATTTTCGACACATGTTTGATAGAGCCGTGTTTCGGAGTTTCGGCGGTTGGTCGTCGCCTTCGTTTCCCGTATGACATAAATCTCACTTGAGCACCAAGCCGTCCGGTGATCCCAAGGTACGCAAGCATTTTCGCTCGGCAGACCCGCGCCGGAGTCTTCGCTGACGGCGCGCGCGACGCTGCTGAAAGCATTCGTTTTCGATATAGCCAGGTGTCACGCTACTAGTCTTCGATTCACCTAGGGGTGATTCGGGCTCGTGGAGTCACATTTCGTTCATTCGCAGGGGGAGATGGACATGTCGTTTGTAGTCGCGTTGCCGGAGCTTATCGAGACAGCAGCCCAGGATCTTGCGGGCATTCGTTCGGCACTCGACGAGGTCGCCTCGGCGATAGCCGCCCCGACGACTGCGGTGATGCCCGCCGCCCAGGACGAGATTTCGCAATCGATCGCAACGCTGTTCGGCAGATTCGGCCAGCAGTATCAGACCCTCAACACCGAAGTGGCGGCCTTCCACAATCAGTTCGTCAGCACCTTGAGCGGCGGCGCGGCCGCATACGTGGGCGCTGAGGTCGCCAACGGCGCCTCGCTGCTGCAGGGCGGCGGCTCCCTGACCGCGGATCTCGGCGCCGCGCTGTCCGGGCTGGGTGTCAACATCAGCGGGGCGCTGTCGACGAGCATCAACGCCGGGCTGGCGGGCAGCATCGGCGGTGCCCTGGGCACAGCCATCGGCGCCGGGGCCAGCGGCCTCTTCCTGCAGACCGGTGGCGCCCTGCTGCAGGGTGTCGGCGCCGGCCTGGTCCAGACCGGCAACGCCATCGTGAGCCTCGGCACGGCCCTGGAAAGCAGCGGTGCCGCCCTGTCGAGCCTGGGCGCCGGGCTGAGCGCCCAGGCGGGCGCGGCCCTCAACGCCCTCCTGAACGGCAGCCTGGCGGCCCAGCTGGGCGCGTCGCTGTCGGCCAGCCTCACCGGCGGCCTCAACGGCCTGGCGAACCTGGGTGCCGGGCTGAACGCCGCGTTGCAGACCGGGGGTTCGCTCGTCGGAAACCTGGGCGCGGCGCTGAACGATCTGGGCGGGTCGCTGACCGCGGCGCTGTCCGCCGGCCTCAACGGCTCGCTGACCGGCCTGGCCGGCCTGTTCGGCCTGCCGGCGTCGCTGGCGGCCAGCCTGCAGACCGGCCTCAACGGGCTGTTGAGCACCGGGGGCATGTTCGCGGCCAGCCTGGGTGCCGGCCTGAACGGGCTGCTGCAGACCGGTGCGTCGCTGGCCGGCGACATCGGCGCGGCCCTCAACGACCTGGGCGCCTCGCTCAACGTCGGTTTGTCGGCGATGCTGAGCGGCTCGCTGGCGGGCCTGGGCCCGCTGGGCGCGCTCATCCAGGCAGGCCTGAGCGGAGGCCTCAGCGGCCTGCTGACCACCGGCGCGGCGCTGGTCGGTGACATCGGTGCGGGCCTGAACGGGTTGCTACAGGCCGGCGGGTCGGTCGCGGCCGATCTGGGCTTGGCCCTGTCCGGGCTGGGCGGCTCGCTGAGCGCGGCGCTGCAGCTGGCGATCAGCGGCAACCTGGCCGGTCTCGGCGCGCTGCTGGGCCTGCCGGCCTCGCTGGCGGCCAGCCTCGGTGCCGGCGTTAACGGGCTGATCAACACCGGGGTCAACCTCGCGGCGAACTTCGGCGCGGGCCTGAACGGGTTGCTGCAGACCGGGGTGTCGCTGGCCGGTGACATCGGCGGGGCGCTGTCCGGGCTGGGCGGTTCGCTCAGCGTGGCGCTGTCTGGTGCGCTGAGCGGCTCGCTGGCGAGTCTCGGCCCGCTGGGTGCGCTCATTCAGGCGGGCCTGACCGGTGGCGTCAACGGGCTGCTGACCACCGGCGCGGCGCTGGTCGGTGACATCGGTGCGGGCCTGAACTCGTTGCTGCAGACCGGCGCGTCGTTCGCGACCAACCTCGGTGCGGCCCTGTCCGGGCTGGGCGGCTCGCTGAGCGCGGCGCTGCAGCTGGCCATCAGCGGCAACCTGGCCGGTCTCGGCGCGTTGCTGGGCCTGCCGGCCTCGCTGGCGGCCAGCTTGGGTACGGGCCTCAACGGGCTCATCAACGTGGGTGAGGCCCTGGCGGGCAACCTGGGCGCCGGATTGAACGTCCTGGTGCAGACCGGTGCGTCGCTGGCCAGTGACATCGGTGCGGCACTCAACGGGGTGGGCGGCTCGCTGAACGTCGCGTTGTCGACCGCGCTGAGCGCTTCGCTGGCCGGGCTCGGCCCGCTCGGGCTGGCCATCGAATCCGGTCTGACCGGCGGGCTGTCGGTGCTGGCCAACACCGGTGCGGCGCTGGCCGGCGAACTGGGTGCGGGACTGAACGCGCTGGTCCAGACCGGCGAGTCGTTCGCCGCCAACTTCGGTGCGGCCCTGTCCGGGCTGGGCGGCTCGCTGGGCGCCGCACTGCAGCTGGCCATCAGCGGCAATCTCTCGGGCCTCGGTGCGCTGCTGGGTCTGCCGGCCGCGCTGGGAGCCACCCTGCAGACCGGCCTGACCGGCCTGCTCAACACCGGCGCGAACCTGGCGGCCAACCTCGGTGGGGGCCTCAACGGGCTGCTGGACACCGGGGTGTCGCTGGCCGGCGACATCGGCGGGGCGCTCAACGGTCTGGGTGGCTCCCTCAACGTGGCACTCTCGGGCATGCTGAGCGGTTCGCTGGCGGGCCTGGGCCCGCTGGGCGCGCTGATCGAGGCGGGCCTGACCGGTGGTCTCAACGGCCTGCTCAACACCGGCGGGATGCTGGCGACCTCACTGGGCGCCGGCCTGAACGGCTTGTTGCAGACCGGTGTGTCGCTGGCGGGCAGCTTCGGTACGGCGCTGTCCGGGCTGGGCGGGTCGCTGAGCGTGGCCCTCAACGCCGGCCTCAACGCCGGGGTGACCGGGCTCAGTGGGCTGCTCGGGTTGCCGGCCTCGTTGGCGGCCGGCCTGCAGACCGGTCTGAACGGTGTGCTCAACGTCGGCGGCGCCCTGCTCAACGGCCTGGGCGGCGGCCTGAACGTGCTGGTGCAGACCGGGGCGTCGCTGGCCGGCGACATCGGCGCGGCGCTGAACAACCTGGGCGCCTCGCTCAACATCGGTTTGTCGGCGATGCTGAGCGGTTCGCTTTCGGGTCTGGGTCCGCTGGGCGCGCTGATCGAGGCGGGTCTGACCGGTGGTCTCAACGGCCTGCTGAACACCGGCGGGATGCTGGCGACCTCACTGGGCGCCGGCCTGAACGGGTTGCTGCAGACGGGTGTGTCGCTGGCGGGCAGCTTCGGTGCGGCGCTGTCCGGGCTGGGCGGGTCGCTGAGCGTGGCCCTCAACGCCGGCCTCAACGCCGGGGTGACCGGGCTCAGTGGGCTGCTCGGGTTGCCGGCCTCGTTGGCGGCCGGCCTGCAGACCGGTCTGAACGGTGTGCTCAACGTCGGCGGCGCCCTGCTCAACGGCCTGGGCGGCGGCCTGAACGTGCTGGTGCAGACCGGGGCGTCGCTGGCCGGCGACATCGGCGCGGCGCTGAACAACCTGGGCGGCTCGCTGAACGCGGCCCTGTCGCTCGGCCTGAGCGGCTCGCTGGCCGGCCTGGGTCCGCTGGGCGCGCTGATCGAGGCGGGCCTGACCGGTGGCCTCAACGGTCTTGTCAACACCGGTGCGACGCTGCTCAACTCCTTCGGCGCCGGCCTGAACGGGCTGATCCAGACCGGGGAGTCGCTGGCGGTGAACTTCGGTGCGGCGCTGGGCAGCCTGGGCGGGTCGCTGAGCGCGGCGCTGCAACTGGCACTCAGCGGCAACCTCGCCGGCCTGAGCGGCCTGCTGAGCCTGCCGGCGTCGCTGGCGGCCACCCTGCAGACCGGCTTCAGCGGGCTGGCCAACGTCGGTGTGAACCTGGCAGGCAACCTGGGTGCCGGGCTCAACGTGCTGGTACACACCGCCGAGGGCCTGACCACCGACATCGGCGTGGCGCTGTCCGGCCTGGGCGGCTCGTTCGGCGCGAACCTGTCCGCCGCCCTGAACGCGTCGCTGGCGGGTCTCGGTCCGCTGGGTCTGGCCATCGAGGGCGGCCTGACCGGCGGACTGTCGGGCCTGGCGAACCTGGGTGGCACCTTGGCCGGCACGCTGGGCGCCGGCCTCAACGGGCTGATCCAGACGGGCGAGGCGTTCGCGGCCAACCTGGGCGGGGCGCTGTCCGGCCTGGGCGGGTCGCTGACCGCGGCGCTGCAACTGGCGCTCAGCGGCAACCTGGCGGGGCTGGGTGGTCTGCTGGGCCTGCCGGCCTCGCTGGCGGCCAGCCTGCAGACGGGTCTTAACGGGTTGATCACCACCGGGGCGAACCTGGCGGCCACCCTCGGCGGCGGCCTGAACGGGCTGCTGCAGACCGGGTTCGCCCTGACCGGCGGCCTCGGTGCCGCCCTCAACGGGTTCGGCGCCTCGCTGAACGCCGCCCTGTCGCTGGCCCTGAGTGGCTCGCTGGCGGGCCTGGGTCCGCTGGAGGCGGTGATCCAGGCCGGCCTCAGCGGCGGGCTGAACGGCCTGCTCGACCTCGGTGGCACCCTGGCCGCCAGCTTGGGTGGCGGGCTGAACGCCCTCATCCAGACCGGCGAGAACCTGGCCGCCAGCCTGGGCGCGCTGCTCAACACCAACCTGATGGTGACGATCAACGCCGCCCTGGCCGCGAGCCTGGGCGCGGCCCTGACCGGACTGGCCAACGCCGGGGGAGCCCTGACGGCCGGCCTGCGCGGTGGCCTGACGGGCCTGCTCAGCACCACGGCGAACCTGGTCGGTGGTCTGGGTGCGTCGCTGGCCGGACTGGGGCAGACGGGTGGCGCCATCGCCAACATCTGGGTGGACACCACCACGGCGATCGCCACCGAGCTCGGCGACGCCCTCGGCGCGACCGTCGGCGTGGCCTTCCCCGGCCTGTTCCAGACGGCCGAGTCCCTGGCCGTCGACCTCGGCGGTGCGCTCAACGGGGTCGCCCAGACCGGCGGCACCGTCGCGGGTTCGTTGGAGGCCGCCCTGAACGACCTGGGCGCCTCCCTGGAGGCCAGCCTGCAGGCCAGCCTCGGCATCGGCATCGCCGCGTAGGGCCGGTAAAAACTCCCGGCGAATGTGGTGCCGGGCTCCGAAACGGGGCCCGGCACCACATCTCCGTTCGGACCACCACGAGCCCGCCGGAATGGATTTGCGAACCTTTGCATAACCATGCAGAATCGGCGAAATGGCCGACGTGATCAGGGTTGCCGTCGCAGGGGCGACCGGCTACGCGGGGGGAGAGATCCTCAGGCTGTTGCTCGGACACCCGGCCTACTGCGAGGGCCGGCTTTCCATCGGGTCGGTGACCGCCGCGGCCAGCGCCGGCAGCACGCTCGGTGAGCATCACCCACACCTGACCCCGCTGGCCCATCGGGTGGTCGAGCCCACCGACCTTTCCCTGCTCGCCGGCCACGATGTGGTGTTCCTGGCCTTGCCGCACGGGCATTCGGCGGCGCTGGCCGAAGAGCTGAGCCCGCAGACCCTGATCATCGACTGCGGTGCGGACTTCCGGCTCACCGACGCCGCCGCGTGGGAGCGGTTCTACGGGTCCCCCCACGCCGGCAGCTGGCCGTACGGGCTGCCCGAGCTACCCGGGGGCCGCGAACGGCTGCGCGGCGCGCGCCGCATCGCGGTCCCGGGCTGTTACCCGACCGCGGCGCTGCTGGCGTTGTGGCCGGCGCTGGCCGACGGGCTGATCGAGCCCGCCGTCACCGTCGTCGCCGTCAGCGGCACGTCGGGCGCCGGTCGTGCCGCCAAGACGGACCTGCTCGGCTCGGAGGTCATCGGGTCGGCACGGGCCTACAACATCGCCGGCGCCCACCGGCACACCCCCGAGATCGCCCAGGAGCTGGGCGCGGTCGCCGGCCGCGACGTCACGGTGTCGTTCACCCCGGTGCTGATCCCGACGTCCCGCGGCATCCTGGCCACCTGCACCGCGCGCACCGCATCGTCGCTGTCCCGGCTGCGGGCGGCCTACGAAAAGGCCTACCGGGCCGAGCCTTTCATCTATCTGATGCCCGGGGGCCAGCTGCCCCGCACCGGCGCGGTGATCGGCAGCAACGCGGCGCACGTCGCCGTCGCGGTCGACGAGGCCGCCGAGACCTTCGTGGCGATCGCCGCGATCGACAACCTGGTCAAGGGGACCGGCGGCGCGGCGGTGCAGTCGATGAACCTGGCGCTGGGTTGGCCGGAGACCGAAGGCCTTTCGGTGGTCGGGGTGGCGCCGTGAGGTTGCTGCGCGAGCAGGGCGTCACCGCCCCGGCCGGATTCCGGGCCGCCGGCATCGCCGCCGGGATCAAGGCGTCGGGTGCGCGGGATCTCGCGCTGGTCTTCAACGAAGGACCCGACTATGCGGCCGCCGGCGTCTTCACCAGCAACAAGGTCAAGGCCGCGCCGGTGCTGTGGAGCAAGCAGGTGCTCGGCACCGGACAGCTGCGGGCGGTCATCCTCAACTCCGGGGGTGCCAACGCCTGCACCGGGCCGGGAGGCTTCCAGGACACCCACGCCACTGCGGAGGCCGTCGCGGCCGCGTTGTCGGACTGGGGAACCGAGACCGGCGCCATCGAGGTGGCGGTCTGCTCCACCGGCCTCATCGGTGACCGGTTGCCGATGGACAAGGTGCTCGCCGGGGCACGCGAGATCGTGCGCGAGATGGCCGGCGGCCTGTCCGGGGGTGACGAGGCCGCCCAGGCCATCATGACCACCGACACGGTGGCCAAACAGGTTGCGGTGCATCATCCGAACGACTGGACGGTGGGCGGGATGGCCAAGGGCGCGGGCATGCTTGCCCCGTCGCTGGCCACCATGCTGTGCGTGCTCACCACCGATGCGGCCGCCGAACCGGCGGCCCTCGAGGCGGCGCTGCGCCGGGCCACCGCGCGCACCTTCGACCGGCTCGACGTCGACGGCAGCTGCTCCACCAACGACACCGTGCTGCTGCTGGCGTCGGGGGCCAGCGGAATCGCGCCGCCCCAGTCGGATCTCGACGAGGCCGTGCTGCGGGCCTGCGACGACCTGTGCGCGCAGCTGCAGGCCGACGCCGAGGGCGTCACCAAACGCGTCATCGTCACCGTCACCGGGGCCGCATCCGACGACGACGCGCTGACCGTCGCGCGCACGGTCGCCCGCGACAGCCTGGTCAAAACCGCGCTGTTCGGGTCCGACCCCAACTGGGGCCGGGTGCTGGCGGCCGTCGGCATGGCGCCGGCGCGTTTGAACCCCGACCGAATCTCCGTGTCGTTCAACGGTTCCGCGGTGTGTGTCGACAGCGTCGGGGTGCCCGGGGCGCGCGAAGTGGACCTGTCGGCGACCGACATCGACGTCACCGTCGACCTCGCGGTCGGTGACGGGCGGGCCGCCATCCGGACCACCGACCTGTCGCACGCCTACGTCGAAGAGAACTCGGCCTACAGCTCATGAACATCGACACCCTGCCCACCCGGCTCAAGGCCGAGGTGCTGGCCGAGGCCCTGCCGTGGCTCACGCAACTGCACGGCAAGATCGTCGTCGTCAAATACGGCGGCAACGCCATGGTCGACGACACGCTGAAACACGCCTTCGCCGCGGACATGGCGTTCCTGCGCAACTGCGGCATCCACCCGGTCGTCGTGCACGGCGGTGGCCCCCAGATCACCGCCATGCTGCGGCGCCTCGGCATCGCGGGCGACTTCAAGGGCGGCTTCCGCGTCACCACCCCGGAAGTGCTCGACGTGGCGCGGATGGTGTTGTTCGGACAGGTCGGCCGCGAACTGGTCAACCTCGTCAACGCGCACGGCCCCTACGCCGTCGGCGTGACGGGCGAGGACGCCCAGCTGTTCACCGCGATCCGGCGCAGCGTCAACGTCGACGGCGTGGCCACCGACGTCGGCCTGGTCGGGGACGTCGCCCACGTGAACAGCGCGCTGCTGCTGGATTTGATTGCGGCGCAACGTATCCCGATCGTCTCGACGCTGGCTCCCGACGAGGACGGCGTGGTGCACAACATCAACTCCGACACCGCCGCCGCAGCGCTGGCCGAGGCCCTGGGGGCCGCGAAGCTGCTGGTGCTCACCGATGTCGAGGGCCTCTACACGCAGTGGCCCGACCGGGAATCGCTGGTCAGCGAAATCGACATCGCCACACTGGCGCCACTGCTACCCACGCTGGAGGAGGGCATGATTCCCAAGGTCGAGGCGTGTCTGCGGGCCGTCACCGGCGGCGTGCCCAGCGCGCACATCATCGACGGCCGGGTCAAACACTGCGTGCTGGTGGAGCTTTTCACCGACGCGGGAACCGGAACCAAGGTGGTGCGCGCCGGCGACGATGCAGAGCGCCGCGATGCGGAGGAGCGGCGCAGGTGACAAGCGTGACGGGCACGGCCGAAATGCGGCACCGCTGGGAAGCCGTGATGATGAACAACTACGGCACCCCGACCGTCGCCCTGGCCGGCGGTGAGGGCGCCACGGTCACCGACGTGGACGGCAAGACCTATCTTGACCTGCTCGGCGGCATCGCGGTCAACGTCCTGGGCCATCGGCACCCCGCGGTGATCGAGGCCGTCACGCACCAGATGCAGACGCTGGGCCACACCTCGAACCTCTACGCCACCGAGCCCGGCATCGCGCTGGCCGAACACCTGGTCGCCCTGCTCGACGGGTCCGCGCCGGCCCGGGTGTTCTTCTGCAACTCCGGCGCCGAGGCCAACGAGGCGGCCTTCAAGCTGTCCCGGCTCACCGGCCGCACCAAGATCGTTGCGGCACAAGGTGGATTCCATGGCCGGACGATGGGTGCGCTCGCGCTGACCGGTCAGCCGAGCAAGGCGGCGCCCTTCGCCCCGCTGCCCGGCGACGTCACGCACGTGCCCTACGGGGACGCCGGGGCGCTGGCGGCCGCGGTCGACGACGCCACGGCCGCGGTGTTCCTCGAACCGATCCTGGGGGAGGGCGGCGTCGTCGTCCCGCCCGAGGGCTACCTGGCCGCCGCGCGCGACATCACCGCGCGGCACGGTGCGCTGCTGGCCATCGACGAGGTGCAGACCGGAATGGGCCGCACTGGAGCCTTTTTCGCCCATCAGCACGACGGCATCACCCCCGACGTGGTGACACTGGCCAAAGGGCTCGGCGGTGGACTGCCCATCGGGGCGTGCCTGGCCGTCGGACCGGCCGCCGACCTGCTGACACCCGGTCTGCACGGCAGCACCTTCGGCGGCAACCCGATCTGCGCCGCGGCGGCGTTGGCGGTGCTGCGGGTGCTGGAAGACGAGGACCTTATCCGGCACGCCGAGATGATGGGCAAGTCGCTGCGCCACGGCATCGAGGCGCTCGGCCACCCGCTGATCGATCACGTGCGCGGCCGCGGGCTGCTGCTGGGCGTCGCGCTGACCGCGCCGCGCGCCAAGGACGCCGAGGCCGCCGCGTGCGGGGCCGGGTTCCTCCTCAACGCCCCGGCGCCCGACGTGCTGCGGCTGGCGCCGCCGCTGATCATCACCGAAGCCCAGGCCGACAGCTTCGTCGCCGCGCTGCCGGGCATCCTCGACGCGGCCGGGACGCCGGCATGAGACACTTTCTGCGCGACGACGACGTGTCGCCCCAGGAGCAGGCCGAAATCCTCGCGCTTGCAAACGAATTGAAGAAGAATCCGTTCAGCTGCCGCCCGCTGGAAGGGCCCCGCGGCGTCGCCGTCATCTTCGACAAGAACTCCACGCGCACCCGGTTCTCGTTCGAGCTCGGCATCGCCCAGCTCGGCGGGCATGCCGTCGTCGTCGACAGCCACGCCACCCAGCTGGGTCGCGACGAGACCCTGCAGGACACCGCGAACGTGTTGTCCCGCTACGTCGAAGCGATCGTCTGGCGCACGTTCGGGCAGGAGCGGCTGGAGGCGATGACGTCGACCGCGACGGTGCCGGTGGTCAACGCGCTCTCCGACGAGTTCCACCCCTGCCAGGTGCTGGCCGACCTGCAGACCATCGCCGAACGCAAGGGGGCGCTGCGCGGGCTGCGGCTGTCCTACTTCGGTGACGGCGCCAACAACATGGCCCATTCGCTGATGCTGGGCGGGGTCACCGCCGGCATCCACGTCACCGTCGCGGCCCCGGACCGCTTCGTCCCGGACCGCGACGTGGTGTCGGCGGCCGAGCACCGCGCGCAGGCCACCGGCGCGTCGGTCACCGTCACCACCGACGCCGAGGCGGCTGCCGCGGGCGCCGACGTCCTGGTGACCGACACCTGGACGTCGATGGGACAGGAGGCCGACGGGCTGGATCGGGTCGGCCCGTTCCGTCCCTATCGGCTCAACCAGCGGCTGCTGAGCCTGGCCGACACCGAAGCCATTGTGCTGCATTGCCTTCCGGCCCACCGCGGTGAGGAGATCACCGACGAGGTGATGGACGGGCCGGCCAGCGCCGTGTGGGACGAGGCCGAGAACCGCCTGCACGCGCAGAAGGCCCTGCTGGTGTGGCTGCTGGAGCGGGCGCGATGACCCGCCCGAAGGCGACACCGGAGACCACCCGGGCCGGGCGGCAGGCCCGGATCGTGGCGATCCTGTCGTCGGCGCCGGTGCGCAGCCAGAGCGAGCTGGCCGCGCGGCTGGCCGGCGAGGGCATCGACGTCACCCAGGCCACGCTGTCGCGGGACCTCGAGGAACTGGGCGCGGTCAAGCTGCGCGGCGCCGACGGCGGCGTCGGGGTCTACATCGTGCCCGAGGACGGCAGCCCGGTGCGCGGGGTGTCCGGCGGCACCGCGCGGCTGTCGCGGTTGCTGGGCGACCTGCTGGTGTCGGCCGACGCCAGCGGGAACCTCGCGGTGCTGCGAACCCCGCCCGGCGCGGCGGACTATTTGGCCAGCGCGATCGATCGCGCGGCGCTACCGTACGTCGTCGGCACCATCGCGGGCGACGACACCGTCTTCGTGGCCGCCCGTGAGCCCATGACCGGCGCCGAGCTGGCCAGCGCGCTGGAAAAGCTCACGTAAGCCTTTCAACCAAAAGGAGTTGGTTCATGTCAGAACGCGTCATCCTGGCGTATTCCGGTGGCCTGGACACGTCGGTGGCGATCAGCTGGATAGGTAAGGAGACCGGCCGCGAGGTCGTGGCGGTGGCGATCGACCTCGGCCAGGGCGGCGAGGACATGGAGGTCATCCGCCAGCGGGCGCTGGACTGCGGCGCCGTGGAGGCGGTCGTCGTCGACGCGCGCGACGAGTTCGCGCAGGGCTACTGCCTGCCCACCGTGCAGAACAACGCGCTCTACATGGACCGTTACCCGCTGGTGTCGGCGATCAGCCGGCCGCTGATCGCCAAGCATCTGGTGGCGGCCGCCCGCGAGCACGGCGGCACCATCGTCGCGCACGGCTGCACCGGCAAGGGCAATGACCAGGTTCGCTTCGAGGTCGGATTCGCCTCGCTGGCACCGGATCTCGAGGTGCTGGCGCCGGTGCGTGACTACGCCTGGACGCGGGAGAAAGCCATCGCGTTCGCCGAGGAGAACGCGATCCCGATCAACGTCACCAAGCGCTCGCCGTTCTCCATCGACCAGAACGTTTGGGGCCGCGCGGTGGAAACCGGTTTCCTGGAACATCTGTGGAACGCGCCCACCAAGGACATCTACGCCTACACCGAAGACCCGACCCTGAACTGGAGCACGCCCGACGAGGTGATCGTGGGGTTCGAGCGCGGGGTGCCGGTGTCCATCGACGGCACGCCGGTGACCATGCTGGAGGCCATCAAGGAGCTCAACGAGCGTGCCGGCGCGCAGGGGGTGGGGCGCCTCGACGTCGTGGAGGACCGCCTGGTGGGCATCAAGAGCCGCGAAATCTACGAGGCGCCCGGCGCGATGGTGCTGATCACCGCCCACGCCGAACTCGAACACGTCACGCTCGAGCGCGAGCTGGGACGGTTCAAGCGGCACACCGACCAGCGCTGGGCCGAACTGGTGTACGACGGGCTGTGGTACTCGCCGCTGAAGACGGCGCTGGAGACGTTCGTCGCCAAGACCCAGGAGCACGTCTCCGGGGAGATCCGGATGGTGTTGCACGGCGGCCACATCGCGGTGAACGGCCGGCGCAGCGCCGAATCCCTCTACGACTTCAACCTGGCCACCTACGACGAGGGCGACAGCTTCGACCAGTCGGCCGCCAAGGGCTTCGTCTACGTGCACGGCCTGTCGTCCAAGCTGGCCGCCCGCCGGGACGCGCGGTGACGTTTTCCCGGCGAGCAGACGCAAAAGCCCCCGACACCCCGGGCGCAACGGGACTTTTGCGTCTGCTCGCGGAGAAAAGGTGAGCACCCACGAGGGGTCGCTGTGGGGCGGACGGTTCGCCGACGGGCCGTCGGACGCGCTGGCCGCGCTGAGCAAGTCGACCCACTTCGACTGGGTGCTGGCCCCCTACGACATCACCGCCTCCAAGGCCCACACCGTGATCCTGTTCCGGGCCGGGCTGCTCACCGCGGAGCAACGCGACGGGCTGCTGGCCGGCCTGGACAGCCTCGCCTCCGACGTCGCCGACGGCAGCTTCGGCCCCCTGGCCGGCGACGAGGACGTGCACGCCGCGCTGGAGCGCGGGCTGATCGACCGGGTCGGGCCGGACCTGGGCGGGCGGCTGCGGGCCGGCCGGTCCCGCAACGACCAGGTGGCCACCCTGTTCCGGATGTGGCTGCGCGACGCGGTGCGCCGGGTGGCCGCCGGTGCGCTCGACGTGGTGGGCGCGCTGGCCACCCAGGCCGGGGCCCACCCGACCGCGATCATGCCCGGCAAGACCCACCTGCAGTCCGCGCAGCCGGTCCTGCTGGCCCACCACCTGCTCGCGCACGCCCACCCGCTGCTGCGCGACGTCGATCGCATCGTCGACTTCGACAAGCGCGCGGCGGTGTCCCCCTACGGCTCGGGCGCGCTGGCCGGCTCGTCGCTGGGGCTCGACCCGGACGCCATCGCCGCGGACCTGGGATTTTCCGCCGCCGCCGAGAATTCGATCGACGCCACCGCGGCCCGGGATTTCGCCGCCGAGGCGGCGTTCGTCTTCGCGATGATCGCCGTCGACCTGTCGCGGCTGGCCGAGGACATCATCCTGTGGAGTTCGACGGAATTCGGCTACGCCAGGCTGCACGACTCGTGGTCGACCGGAAGCTCGATCATGCCGCAGAAGAAAAACCCCGACATCGCCGAGCTGGCGCGCGGCAAGTCGGGCCGGCTGATCGGCAACCTGACCGGGTTGCTGGCGACGCTGAAGGCGCAGCCGCTTGCCTACAACCGCGACCTGCAGGAGGACAAGGAGCCGGTGTTCGACTCGGTGGCCCAGCTGGAGCTGGTGCTGCCGGCGATGGCCGGGCTGGTGGCCAGCCTGACCTTCGACGTCGAGCGGATGGCGGCCCTGGCCCCGGCCGGCTACACGCTGGCCACCGACATCGCCGAGTGGCTGGTCCGCCAGGGCGTGCCGTTCCGGTCCGCGCACGAGGCCGCGGGCGGGGCCGTGCGGGCCGCCGAGGCGCGCGGCGTGGGCCTCGACGAGCTGACCGACGACGAGCTCGCCGCCGTCAGCCCCGAGTTGACGGCCCAGGTCCGGGAGGTGCTCACGATCGAGGGGTCGGTGTCCTCGCGCGACGCGCGCGGCGGCACCGCGCCGGCCCGGGTCGCCGAACAGCTGGGCGAGGTCAGGGCGGCCTGCGAGGACCTGCGGCACCGGCTGCGCCGCGCCTGAGGCCGCGGTGTGCCGCAACGGCCCTTTCCGGGCGGATCGAAACGCAGACTAAACTTCCTCATCGAGGGATTCGGCCGAACCTTTCGGCCGCGATCCTCGTCTGCAGAAGGTGGGACCGATGAGTGTCGTCGCAGGAGTGTTCGGTGCATTACCGCCGCACCGCTATTCGCAGCGCGAATTGACCGATTTCTTCGTCAGCATTCCGGAATTCGAGGGTTACGAGGACATCGTCCGGCAACTGCACGCCAGTGCCAAGGTCAACAGTCGCCACCTGGTCCTGCCGCTGGAGCGCTATCCCACGCTGACCGAGTTCGGGGTGGCCAACCGGATCTTCATCGACAGCGCCGTCGACCTCGGATGCGAAGCCCTCGCGGGCGCCCTGGACGAGGCCGGGCTGGCGCCGCGGGACGTCGACGTGCTCATCACGACGACGGTGACCGGCCTGGCCGTGCCGTCCCTGGACGCCCGGATCGCGGGGCGGCTCGGCCTGCGCGACGATGTGCGGCGGGTGCCCCTGTTCGGCCTGGGCTGCGTGGCCGGTGCGGCGGGTGTGGGCCGCCTGCACGACTACCTGCGCGGCGCGCCCGACGGCGTCGCGGCCCTGGTCTCCGTCGAGCTGTGCTCGCTGACCTACCCGGGTTACAAGCCGTCGCTGCCCGGCCTGGTCGGCAGCGCGCTGTTCGCCGACGGGGCCGGCGCGGTGGTGGCCGTCGGCGAGCGCCGCTCCGAACAGGTGGGTGCCGCCGGGCCCGACATCCTCGACTCGCGCAGCCACCTCTACCCGGACTCGCTGCGCACCATGGGATACGACGTCGGGGCCGCGGGGTTCGAGCTCGTGCTGTCCCGGGAGCTGGCGGACACGGTCCGGCAGTATCTGCCCGGGGACGTCACGTCGTTCCTGGGCGACCACGGCCTGACCACGACCGACATCGGCGCGTGGGTCACCCACCCCGGCGGCCCGAAGATCATCGAGGCGATCACCGAGAGCCTGAACCTGCCGCCGCAGGCCCTGGAATTGACCTGGCGCTCGCTCGGGGAGATCGGCAACCTCTCGTCGGCGTCGGTGCTGCACGTGTTGCGCGACACCATCGCCAAACCGCCGCCCGCCGACAGCCCCGGGCTGATGATCGCGATGGGTCCGGGATTCTGTTCCGAACTCGTGTTACTGCATTGGCACTGATGCTTGATCGGGGACTCCGCTGAGCGATGTGAGAGGCCGGGCCCGGTGAACAGCAGCGACGAAGAGCTCGTCGGGGCCCTGCGGAAGACCCTGAAGGACAACGAGCGGCTCAAGCGGGAGAACCGGCAGTACCTCGCGCGGGCCACCGAACCGGTGGCGGTGGTGGGGATGGGTTGCCGCTACCCGGGTGGGGTGGATTCGCCGGAGGGCTTGTGGCAGGTGGTCGTGGAGGGCCGCGACGTGGTCTGCGACTTTCCCGCGGACCGGGGCTGGGATGTGGCGGGACTGTTCGATCCCGATCCCGACGCGACGGGCAAGTCCTACACCCGCTCGGGCGGGTTCCTGGCCGACGTGGCCGATTTCGACGCCGCGTTCTTCGGGATCGCGCCGAGCGAGGCGCTGGCGATGGATCCCCAGCAGCGCCTCCTGCTGGAGGTGTCGTGGGAGGCGCTGGAGCGCGCCGGGATCGACCCGTCGACGTTGCGGGGCTCGCCGACGGGCGTGTTCGCCGGGGTGTTCCACGGCTCCTACGGGGGTCAGGGCCGGATGCCCGGCGAGCTGGAGCGCTACGGGCTGCGCGGTTCGACGCTGAGCGTCGCGTCGGGCCGGGTGGCGTACACGCTGGGCCTGGAGGGCCCGGCGGTGTCGGTGGACACGGCGTGTTCGTCGTCGCTGGTGGCGATGCATCTGGCGGCCCAGTCGCTGCGGTCGGGCGAATGCGATCTGGCGCTGGCCGGGGGTGTGACGGTGATGGCGACCCCGGCGATGTTCGTCGATTTCAGCCGGCAGCGGGCGCTGTCCCCCGACGGCCGGTGCAAGGCGTACGCGGGCGCCGCCGACGGCACCGGATTCTCCGAGGGCGCCGGGATGCTGGCGCTGGAGCGGTTGACCGACGCGCGCCGGCGGGGCCATCCGGTGCTGGCGGTGCTGCGGGGCACGGCGGTGAACCAGGACGGCGCCTCCAACGGTCTGGCCACGCCCAACGGGCCCGCGCAGCAGCGGGTGATCCGCGCGGCGCTGGCCAACGCCCGGCTGGGCACGGCCGACGTGGACGTGGTCGAGGGGCACGGCACGGGCACCATGCTCGGGGATCCGATTGAGGCACAAGCACTTCTGGCGACCTACGGGCAGGACCGGCCGGCGGACCGGCCGTTGTGGTTGGGGTCGATCAAATCGAACATGGGGCACACGTCCGCCGCGGCGGGGACGGCCGGGGTGATCAAGATGGTGCAGGCGATGCGGCACGGGGTGATGCCCAAGACGCTGCACGTGGATGTGCCGACGCCGCACGTGGACTGGTCGGCCGGCGCGGTGTCGTTGCTGACCGAGCCGCGCCCGTGGCCCGTCGCGGGACGGCCGCGGCGCGCGGGCGTGTCGTCGTTCGGGATCAGCGGCACCAACGCGCACGTGATCGTCGAGGAGGCCCCCGCCGAGCCGGACAGCCCCGCGGCCCGGCGCGCCGATGCGCCGCTGCCCTGGGTGTTGTCGGCGCGGTCGGCCGAGGCGCTGACCAACCAGGCGGCGCGGCTGCTGGCACACCTGTCGGCCGACGCGGACCTGACGGCGGTGGACGTGGGCTGGTCGTTGGTGTCGACGCGGTCGCTGTTCGAGCACCGCGCGGTGTTGGCGGGTTCGGATCGCGGGCGGCTGATGAACGGGCTGGCCGGACTGGCCGCCGGTGCCCCGGGCGCGGGCGTGGTGGTGGGCCGCGCCCGGCCGGTGGGCAGGACCGTGTTCGTGTTTCCCGGCCAGGGTTCGCAGTGGGTCGGCATGGGCGCCCAGTTGCTCGACAGCTCGAGGGTGTTCGCCGAGCACATCACCCGGTGCGACAAGGCGCTCGGCGAGCACGTGCAGTGGTCGCTGACCGACGTCCTGCGCGGCGCGCCCGGCGCACCCGGGCTGGACCGGGTCGACGTGGTGCAGCCGGCGCTGTGGGCGGTGATGGTGTCGCTGGCCGAGCTGTGGCGCTCGGTGGGCGTGACACCCGAGGCGGTGATCGGTCACTCCCAGGGCGAGATCGCGGCGGCCTATGTGGCCGGTGCCCTGTCGCTTCAGGACGCCGCGCGGGTGGTGGCGTTGCGCAGCCGGCTGCTGGCGCGGCTGGCGGGCGCGGGCGGCATGGCGTCGCTGGCCTGCGGTGCCCAGCGGGCGCTCGAGTTGATCGCGCCGTGGGCCGATCGCCTGAACGTCGCCGCGGTCAACGGTGTTTCGGCGGTCGCGGTCTCCGGCGAACCGGACGCGCTGGCCGAGCTGATGCGCCGCTGTGCGGCCGCCGACGTGCGGGCCCGCACCATCGACGTGGACTACGCGTCGCATTCGAAGCAGGTCGACGCGATCCGGGAGCCGCTCGCCGAGGCGCTGCGCGGCATCGAGCCGCGTTCCTGTCCGGTCGCCTTCTTCTCGACCGTCACCGGTGCCCCCGTCGACACCGTGGGACTCGACGGCGAGTACTGGTACCAAAACGTCCGCCAGACGGTGCAATTCGACCGTGCGGTGCGCACCGCACACGCCGACGGGTACCGGGTCTTCGTCGAGTCCAGCCCGCACCCGGTGCTGATCGCCGGCATCGAGGACACCGTGGCCGAGTGCGGCGGCGACGCCGTCGTCGTGCCCTGCCTGGGCCGCGACGACGGTGGCCTGGAGCGGTTCTATCTGTCCGTCGGACAGGCCAACGTCGCCGGTGTGCGGGTGGATTGGCCCGCGGCGTTCACCGGCCTGGACGCCCGGCGGGTACCGCTGCCGACGTATGGCTTTGTGCGGCGCAGGTTCTGGCTGCCGGCTGGGTCTGCGGGGTCCGACATGGCCGCGGTGGGGTTGGCGGGCATCGGGCACGGAGTGCTGGGTGCGGCGGTGGAGCGGCCCGATTCGGGCCAGACGGTGTTCACGGGCCGGCTGTCGCGCGGCGCGCAGCCCTGGCTGACCGATCACGCGGTGGCCGGGACGGTGCTGTTCCCGGGGGCCGCCTTCGTCGAGCTGGTGTTGCGGGCCGGGGACGAGGTCGGCTGCCCGGTGCTCGAGGAACTCACCCTGTCGGCGCCGCTGGCGCTGCCCGCGGACGGCGCGATCCGGCTGCAGGTCGTGGTGGCCGCCCCCGGTGATTCGGGATCGCGGGGCGTGTCGGTGTATTCGGCTGCGGCGCAGCCCGGTTCGGAGTGGTCGCTGCACGCCGAGGGAGTTCTGGGGGCGGGTTCGGTGGACCCGGCCGCGGATCTGTCGGTGTGGCCGCCGGTGGGTGCGGAGGCGGTGGACGTGAGCGGCGCCTACGACGGGCTGGCCGACCGGGGCTATGAGTACGGCCCGGCATTTCGCGGCCTGCGGGCGGTGTGGCAGCGGGGCGACGAGGTGTTCGCCGAGGTCGAGCTTCCGCAGGACGCGGGCGTGACCTCCGGGTTCGGGATCCATCCGGTGGTGCTGGACGCCGCGCTGCATGCGCTGGGGGTGGCCGACGCGCAGGCGCGGCTGGTGCTGCCGTTCTCGTGGCAGGGCGTGTGTCTGCATGCCGAGGGTGCGTCGCGGGCCCGGGTGCGGGTGGCCGCGGCCGGGCCGGACGCGGTGTCGGTGGAACTGGCCGACCCGGCCGGGTCCCCGGTGTTGTCGGTGCGGGAGTTGGTGATGCGCCCGGTGCCGGCCGGGCGCCCGGCGCCCGGGCCGGCCGGCGCCGACGGGTTGCTGGAGGTCGGGTTGCTGGAGGTGGTGTGGTCGCCGGTGCCCACGAGTGGCGGCGACACCGGCGACGGCACCGTGGTGTGGGAGTGGGCCTGCGGCGACGGGGCGGTGCCGGGTTCGGTCCGCGCGGCCACCACCGAGGCGCTCTCGGTGCTGCAGTCGTGGCTGGCCGGTGACGGTCCGGGAATGCTGGTGGTGCTGACCCGGGGGGCGGTGGCCCTGCCGGGTGAGGAGGTCCGCGATCTGGCCGGCGCGGCGGTGTGGGGGTTGGTGCGTTCGGCGCAGGCCGAGCATCCGGGCCGGGTGATGCTCGTCGATTCCGACGGTTCGGTGGAGCTGGGGGATCTAACTGGTTCCGGTGAAACGCAATTGGTGGTCCGCAACGGGGTGGTCCACGGCGCCCGGTTGACGCCGGCGACGGCGCGGGCGGGTTTGCGGCTGCCTGCGGACGGCTGGTGGCGGTTGGCGCCCGGCGGCGGGGGCACCATCGAGGACGTGCAGGTGCGGACCTGCGCACCCGCCGAACCGGGCGCCGGGCAGGTGCGGGTCGCCGTGGGCGCGGTCGGCGTGAACTTCCGGGATGTGTTGGTGGCCCTGGGTATGTACCCGGGCGGCGGTGAACTGGGCGTCGAGGGGGCCGGTGTGGTCGCCGCGGTCGGACCCGGCGTCACCGGGCTGGCCGTCGGCGACGCGGTGACGGGCCTGCTCGGGGTGGCGGGACCGCAGGCGGTGGTGGATCGGCGGTTGGTGGTCCGGGTTCCGCACGGCTGGTCGCTGTCCCGGGCCGCGGGTGTGCCGGTGGCGTTCTTGACGGCGTGGTACGGGTTGGCGGATCTGGCCGGGCTGCGCTCCGGTGAGCGGGTGTTGGTGCACGCCGCGACGGGCGGGGTGGGGATGGCCGCGGTGCAGCTGGCCAGGCATTGGGGCGCAGAGGTTTTCGTCACGGCGAGTCGCGGCAAATGGGACACGTTGCGCGACATGGGGTTTGATGACGACCACATCGGGGATTCGCGGACGTTGGAGTTCGAGTCGAAGTTTTCGGCCGCCACCGGTGGTGCCGGTGTGGACGTGGTGCTCAATTCGCTGGCCGGTGAGTTCACCGACGCGTCGTTGCGGCTGCTGGCCCCCGGCGGGCGCTTCATCGAGATGGGCAAGACCGACGTCCGCGATGCCCGGGTCGTCGCGCGCCAACATCGGGGAGTGCGGTATCGGGCGTTCGACCTGATGGAGGCGGGCCCGGACCGCTGTGCGCAGCTGCTGGCCGAGGTGGTCGGCCTGCTGGAGGACGGCGTGTTGACGCCGTTGCCGGTCAAGACGTTCGACGTGCGCCGCGCCGCGGACGCCTACCGGTTCGTGAGCCAGGCGCGTCACATCGGCAAGGTGGTGCTCACCGTGCCCGGCGCGCCCGGCGTCGGGCTGGCCGCGGGCACGGTGTTGATCACCGGCGGGACCGGCATGGCCGGGTCGGCGGTGGCGCGGCACCTGGTGAACCACCACGGCGTGCGGCACCTGGTGCTGGCCGGCCGTCGTGGACGGGCCACCGAGGGCGTCGAGGAGTTGGTGGACGAGTTGGCGCAGCGGGGGGCGCGGGTGTCGGTGGTGGCCTGCGACGTGGCCGACCGCGACGCGCTGGCAGCGATGCTCGCGCGCATCCCCGGGGACCGCCCGCTGCGCGGGGTGATCCATGCCGCAGGCGTGCTCGACGACGGGCTGATCTCCTCGTTGACCCCGGACCGCGTCGATGCGGTGTTGCGGGCCAAGGCCGATGCCGCCTGGCATCTGCATTCGCTGACCCGGGATCTCGACCTGGCGGCGTTCGTGATGTTCTCCTCGATGGCCGGGATCGTCGGAACGCCGGGTCAGGGCAACTACGCCGCGGCCAACAGTTTCCTGGATGCCCTGGCCGCCTACCGGCGGGCCCGCGGCCTGCCGGGGCTGTCGGTGGCCTGGGGGCTCTGGGAGCAGACCTCGGCGATGACGGCGCACCTCGGAGCCCGCGACAAGGCCCGGATGAGCCGGGTCGGGTTGGCCCCGCTGTCCACCGAAGAGGCGCTGGCGGCGTTCGACGCCGCGCTGCTCGCGGACAGCCCGGTGGTGGTGGCCTCCCGCCTGGATCGCGCCGCGCTGTCCGGCCACACCGCGGCGCTGCCGCCGCTGCTGCTGGGGCTGGCTGCGCGCCCCGCCCGTCGCGTCGTCGCCGGCAGCGGCCCCACCGCGTCGGTGCACGGCCTCGGCGCGCGCCTGCACGGTCTGAGCCCCGACGCGCGGCGACGCGACCTGGCGAACCTGGTGTGCAGCAATGCCGCCACCGTGCTGGGCCTGACGCAGGCCGCGGACCTCCAGGGCGGCCGCACCTTCCAGGAGCTCGGCTTCGACTCCCTGACGGCCGTCGAGCTGCGCAACCGGCTCAAAACCGCCACCGGGCTCACCCTTTCGCCCACGCTGATCTTCGACTATCCGACCCCGACCGCCCTGGCCGCGTACCTCGACGCCCAGCTCGGCGCGACAACCGCCACCGCTCAACCCGACCTGATGACGCGGTTCCACGCCGTTGCCCGCGAACTGGAAGCCCTGCTGGGCGACCCGGACTCCGGCCCCGACGACAGGGCGCAGATGTCCACCCGGCTGCGCCACCTGCTCGGCGCACTGACCACCGCCGGTCGCCCCGACGACGACGTCGACGACGACATCCGGGCCGCCACCGAAGGTGAACTCTTCGCCATCCTCGACGAGGAACTCGGCCACTGATGCCCCAGATCTCCAGGAGTGACGATGCCGAGCACCGATAAGCAGCTCGACTACCTCAAGCGGCTCACCGCCGACCTGAGACGCACCCGGCGCCAACTGTCCGAACTGGAGGGCAGGCTGTCCGAGCCGGTGGCGGTGGTGGGGATGGGTTGCCGGTACCCGGGTGGGGCCGATTCCCCGGAACGCCTGTGGGAGTTGGTGGTCGAGGGCCGCGACACGGTCGCCGACTTCCCGGCCGACCGCGGCTGGGACGTGGACGCTCTGTTCGATCCGGACCCCGACGCCCGCGGGAAGATGTACACGCGCCGGGGCAGCTTCCTGCACGACGCCGCCGACTTCGACGCCGGGTTCTTCGGCATCGGACCCAGCGAGGCGCTGGCGATGGATCCGCAACAACGCCTGATGCTGGAGATCTCGTGGGAAGCCCTGGAGCGCGCCGGGATCGACCCGCTGGGGCTGCGGGGCACGGCGACCGGGGTGTTCGCGGGAATTATCCACGCCGGCTACGGCGGCGAGGTCAAAGGGGAGCTGGAGGGTTACGGGCTCACCGGATCGACGTTGAGCGTGGCCTCGGGCCGGGTGTCCTACGTGCTGGGGCTGGAAGGGCCCGCGGTGTCGGTGGATACGGCGTGTTCGTCGTCGTTGGTGGCGATGCATCTGGCGGCGCAGTCGCTGCGCTCGGGAGAGTGTGATCTGGCGCTGGCCGGCGGCGTCATGGTGATGGCGACTCCCGCGGCGTTCGTCGAGTTCAGCCGGCAGCGGGCGCTGGCCGCCGACGGCCGGTGCAAGGTGTATGCCGGTGCCGCGGACGGGACCTCGTGGTCGGAGGGCGCGGGCGTGCTGGTGCTGGAGCGGTTGGCCGACGCCCGGCGGCTGGGCCACCCGGTCCTGGCGTTGCTGCGGGGTTCGGCGGTGAACCAGGACGGCGCCTCCAACGGTTTGACCGCCCCCAACGGGCCGTCGCAGCAACGGGTGATTCGGGCGGCGCTGGCCAACGCGGGGCTCACCACCGCCGACGTGGACGTGGTGGAGGGCCACGGAACCGGAACCGTGCTGGGCGATCCGATCGAGATCCAGGCGCTGCTGGCGACGTACGGGCAGGGCCGGCCGACGGATCGGCCGCTGTGGCTGGGGTCGGTCAAATCCAATATCGGACACTCCTCGGCCGCCGCGGGGGTGGCCGGGGTGATCAAGATGGTGCAGGCGATACGTCACGGCGTGATCCCGCAGACGCTGCACGTGGATGTGCCGACGCCGCATGTGGATTGGACGGCGGGCGCGGTGTCGTTGCTGACCGGTCCGCAGCCGTGGCCGGACGGCCCGAGGCGGGCCGGGGTGTCGTCGTTCGGGATCAGCGGGACCAATGCGCACGTGATCGTGGAACAGCCGCCCGCCGAATCGGAAAGCGTTGTCGTCCGGCGGAATGACTCCCACCCCGTGGTGCCCGTGGTGGTGTCGGGGCACTCGGAGGCGGCGCTGGCCGCCCAGGCCGGGCGGCTCGCGGCGCACCTGAGCGCACGGGCGGACGTGCCGGTGGTGGACGTGGCCTGGTCGTTGGCGACCACGCGGCCGGTTCTCGAACACCGCGCGGTGCTGGTGGGCGCCGACCGCGGCGAGTTGGTGCGCGGGCTGGGCGGATTGTCCGCGGGTGAGACCGGTGCGGCCGTCGTGGGGCGTGCCCGGCCGGCCGGCAAGACGGTGTTCGCGTTTCCCGGTCAGGGCTCGCAGTGGCTCGGGATGGGCGCGCAGTTGTACGGGCGGTTCGGCGAGTTCGCCCGCGCCTTCGACGAGGTCGCGGCGGCACTGGACCCGCACCTGCGCCGGCCACTGCGCCAGGTGATCTGGGGCGACGACCCGGAACTGTTGCAGAACACCGAATTCGCCCAGCCCGCACTGTTCGCCGTCGAGGTCGCGCTGGCGGCGCTGTGGCGCGCCTGGGGCGTCATCCCCGACGTGGTGATGGGCCATTCGGTCGGGGAGATCGCCGCGGCCCACGTCGCGGGGGTGTTGTCCCCCGACGATGCCGCCCGTTTGGTGGCCGCGCGCGGCCGGCTGATGGCGGGACTGCCCCCGGGCGGGGCGATGGTGGCCGTCACCGCCGGCGAGGACGAGGTGGCGCCGCTGCTCACCGAGGGGGTGGGCGTCGCGGCCGTCAACGGTCCGACCTCGCTGGTGCTTTCCGGCGAGCACGCCGCGGTCGACGCCATTGTCGAGCAGTTGACCGCGCGGGGCAGGCGGGCGCATCGGCTGGCCGTCTCGCACGCGTTCCATTCCGCCCTGATGGATCCGATGCTGGAGGAGTTCTCCGCGGTGCTGGCCGGCGTGACGGCCGGTGCGCCCCGGATGGCGTTGGTGTCCAACCTGACCGGCGACCTGGCCGATGCGGGGTACGGCTCGGCGCACTACTGGGTGGAGCACGTGCGCCGGCCGGTGCGCTTCGTCGACGGCGTGCACCTGGCCGAGTCGCTGGGGGCCGGAGTCGTCCTCGAGGTGGGCCCCGGCGCGGCGTTGACGGTCTCGGTGCGGCAGAGCCTTCGCGACGACCGGGCCATGCCGGTCGTGACGATGCCCAAGGACCGACCCGAGATCGACGCGCTGCTCACCGCCGCGGGCCGACTGTTCACCGCCGGCATCGCTGTGGACTGGCGCGCGGTGTTCGCCGGACTGGACGCCCGGACCGTGCCGCTGCCGACGTACGCGTTCCAGCGGCGCCGGTTCTGGCTGCCGGCCTCGGCGGTGGGGTCGCGCGACGCCGGCGGACTGGGACTGGCGGAGGCCGGGCACGGGCTGCTGGGCGCGGTGGTGCAGCGGCCGGATTCGGGTGGGGTGGTGCTGACGGGCCGCCTGTCGGTGGGCACCCAGCCGTGGCTGGCCGACCATGCCGTGGGCGGGGTGGTGCTGTTTCCCGGAGCCGGGTTCGTCGAACTGGTGTTGCGGGCCGCTGACGAGGTCGGCTGCCCGGTGATCGAGGAGCTGACATTGTCGGCGCCGTTGCTGCTGCCCGCCTCCGGCGGCGTGGCGGTCCAGGTGGTGGTCGGTGCCGCCGACGCAGCCGGTTCCCGGACGGTTGCAGTGTATTCGTCTGCGCCCGAACCGGATTCGGGGTGGACTTTGCACGCGGAAGGGACCCTGGGCGCGGCCGCGGTGAAACCCGGCACAAATCTGGCGGTGTGGCCGCCCGCCGGCGCGACGGCGGTGGACGTGGCCGGGGCCTATGACGGGCTCGCCGCGCGCGGCTACGGGTATGGTCCCGCCTTCCGCGGCCTGCGGGCGGCGTGGCGGCGGGACGACGAGGTGTTCGCCGAGGTCGAGGTCCCGCAGGACGCCGATGTGGCGTTGGGCGGCTTCGGAATTCATCCGGTGGTGCTCGACGCGGCGTTGCACGCGCTCGGGGTCGCCGACGAGCGGGCGGCGGCCGTGCTGCCGTTCTCCTGGCAAGGGGTGTGTCTGCACGCGGCCGGGGCGGCACGGGTCCGGGTGCGGCTGGCGCCGGCGGGCACCGGCGCGGTGTCGCTCGAACTGGCCGACGCGACGGGCCTGCCGGTGTTGTCGGTGCGGGAGTTGGTGCTTCGCCCGGTTTCTGCCGAACAGTTGGCCGCGGCCGGTGGCCGTCCCGCCCGCGACGGGCTCCTCGAGGTGGCGTGGGCTCCGGTGTCCCCGGCCGACAACGCGGTCGGCGGTGACCACTCGGTGTGGGAGTCGGTCCCCGGGGGCGGGGGAGCGGTCAAATCGGTGCATGCGGCCACCGTCGAGGCGCTGTCGGTGCTGCAGTCCCGGCTGGTTCGCGACGGGTCGGGCCCGTTGGTGGTGTCGACCCGCGGGGCGGTGGCCCTGGCCGACGAGGGCGTCGACGACCTGGCCGGCGCGGCGGTGTGGGGCCTGGTCCGCTCGGCGCAGTCCGAGCATCCGGGCCGCTTCGTGCTGGTGGATTCGGACGGTTCCGTCGGGCTGGACGCCGTACTCGCCTGCGGCGAGCCCCAACTGGTGGTCCGCGACGGCGTCGTCCACGGCGCCCGGCTGCGGCCGGTTCCCGTTGCGCCGCTGCTGCGGTTGCCCGGTGGCGGCTGGCGGTTGGCCGCCGGCGGCGGGGGGACGTTGGACGACGTGACGGCGCAGCAGTGCCCGCGCGCGGAGCTGGCGGCCGGGCAGGTGCGAGTGTCGCTGGCCGCGGCCGGCGTCAACTTCCGGGACGTGCTGGTGGCCCTGGGCATGTATCCCGGTGCGGCGCAGCTGGGGGCCGAGGGGGCCGGCATCGTGGCCGAGGTCGCCCCGGATGTGCCGGATTTGGCCGTCGGGGACGCGGTGCTGGGGATCGTGGGGCTGGCGGGCTCCGAGGCGGTGGTGGATCGGCGGTTGGTGGTCCGGGTGCCGCACGGCTGGTCGCTGTCCCGGGCCGCGGGTGTGCCGGTGGCGTTCTTGACGGCGTGGTACGGGTTGGCGGATCTGGCCGGGCTGCGCTCCGGTGAGCGGGTGTTGGTGCACGCCGCGACGGGCGGGGTGGGGATGGCCGCGGTGCAGCTGGCCAGGCATTGGGGCGCAGAGGTTTTCGTCACGGCGAGTCGCGGCAAATGGGACACGTTGCGCGACATGGGGTTTGATGACGACCACATCGGGGATTCGCGGACGTTGGAGTTCGAGTCGAAGTTTTCGGCCGCCACCGGTGGTGCCGGTGTGGACGTGGTGCTCAATTCGCTGGCCGGTGAGTTCACCGACGCGTCGTTGCGGCTGCTGGCCCCCGGCGGGCGCTTCATCGAGATGGGCAAGACCGACGTCCGCGATGCCCGGGTCGTCGCGCGCCAACATCGGGGAGTGCGGTATCGGGCGTTCGACCTGATGGAGGCGGGCCCGGACCGCTGTGCGCAGCTGCTGGCCGAGGTGGTCGGCCTGCTGGAGGACGGCGTGTTGACGCCGTTGCCGGTCAAGACGTTCGACGTGCGCCGCGCCGCGGACGCCTACCGGTTCGTGAGCCAGGCGCGTCACATCGGCAAGGTGGTGCTCACCGTGCCCGGCGCGCCCGGCGTCGGGCTGGCCGCGGGCACGGTGTTGATCACCGGCGGGACCGGCATGGCCGGGTCGGCGGTGGCGCGGCACCTGGTGAACCACCACGGCGTGCGGCACCTGGTGCTGGCCGGCCGTCGTGGACGGGCCACCGAGGGTGTCGAGGAGTTGGTGGACGAGTTGGCGCAGCGGGGGGCGCGGGTGTCGGTGGTGGCCTGCGACGTGGCCGACCGCGACGCGGTGGCGGCACTGTTGGCCGGCCTGCCCGAGGAATATCCGCTTACGGGCGTGATCCACGCCGCCGGTGTCCTCGACGACGGCATGGTCGCGTCGTTGACCACGGATCGGGTGGACACCGTGCTGCGCGCCAAGGTTGCCGGGGCCTGGAATCTGCACGAACAGACCCAGGATCTGAATCTGTCCGCGTTCGTGCTGTTTTCGTCACTGGCCGGGATCATGGGCGCCCCCGGTCAGGGCAACTATGCGGCGGCCAACAGTTTCCTCGACGCGCTGGCCATCCACCGGCGGGCCCGCGGCCTGCCGGGTCTGTCGCTGGCCTGGGGACTGTGGGAGCAGGCCTCGGGCATGACCGCCCACCTGGGCGATCGCGACAAATCCCGGATAAGCCGAGCCGGACTGGCGGCCCTGTCCAGCGAGCAGGCGCTCGAAATGTTCGACACGGCCCTGCTGGGGGAGCGGGCCGTCGTGGTGGCCACCCGCCTCGACCGGGCGGCGTTGTCCGGCAACGCTGCCGACCTGCCGCCGCTGTTGCGGGAGCTGGCTGCCCGGCCCGCGCGACGCGTCGTTGCCGACGCCGACGCCACCTTGGCGGCGACGGGCCTGCGGGCGCGCTTGGCGGGTATGGCCGCCGAGCAGCGCCGTCGCGAACTCGTCGACCTGGTGTGCGGCAACGCCGCCACCGTGTTGGGCCACAGTGTCGCGGACATGGACGGCGACAAGCCTTTCCAAGACCTCGGGTTCGACTCGCTCACCGCGGTCGAGTTGCGTAACCGGCTCAAAACCGCCACCGGGCTGACGCTGTCGCCCACGGTGATCTTCGACCACCCCACGCCGACGGCTCTGGCCGAATACGTCGATGCCGAACTTGCCAGCAGCCCAACACCTTCGAACGACACACAGCCGGATCCGTTGGCCCGGTTCAACGACGTCGCCGGGGAACTCCAAGCCCTGCTGGCCCGGCCCGGCTGGAGCCCCGACGACAAAGCACGGTTGAGTGGTCGCCTGCAGGTCATGCTCGCCGGCCTGACCGCGCCACCCGAACCGGTCTATTCCGACGTCCCGTTCGACGACGACATCACGACCGCCACCGAAAGTCAGCTCTTCGCGCTCCTCGACGAGGACGCCGGCCCCTGAGCTAAACGCTGCGGCGGCATGCGCGGCCGCGAGCGACGACCGGATATCCTCGAGGTCTGCGGCCGTGGCCCGAAACGATGCCCGCAGACACGACAACCCGCAGACACGACAACCCGCAGACACGACAACCCGCAGACACGACAACCCGCAGACACGACAACCCGCAGACACGACAAATAGACAAATAGAGGCGCAGGACTGCCCTGCCCGGGTCTGGGTTTAGCCGACTTCAGTGCCATTGCACGCCCTGTCGGAGCATGAGCAGCCAAAGGACACCATGGGCAGACATACGTTCGTTTTCACTCCGCGATCGCGGTCACCATCAGGCGCCGCGGGTCGACCGGCGGCACCGGTCGTGCTAGACCTCATACCGTGAGGCAAGGCGCGCGGTCGACGGATGTGGCGATCATCGGGCTCGCCTGCAGGTTCCCGTCCGCGGCGGGCCCCCGGGACTTCTGGCGTCTGATCCGCGACGGCGTCGAAGCCGCGGCGCCGATCGAGGACGTCGCCTGGTTCGACGCCGAGTTCTTCAACCTGTCGCCGCGCGAGGCCCGGGCGATGGACCCGCGGCAGCGATTGGCCCTGGAACTGGCCTGGGAAGTGTTCGAAGACGCTTTCGTCGTGCCGGCAACGCTGAGCGGGGAACAGGTCGGGGTCTACCTCGGGGCGATGACCGACGACTACGCCCTGCTGACGCTGGCCGGTGCGGCCGAGCAGTTGGATCACCAGTCCTTCGCCGGCATCGCCCGGGGGATGATCGCCAACCGGGTGTCGTATGCGTTCGGGCTGCGCGGACCCAGCTTGACCGTCGATGCCGGGCAGTCGTCGTCGCTGGTCGCCGTGCACCTGGCTTGCGAGAGCCTGCGCCTCGGTGAGTCGGCGCTGGCGATCGCCGGTGGCATCCACCTGAACTTGGCCGACGAAACCGCGGCACTGGAAACGGCATTCGGTGCCGTGTCCCCGTCGGGTCACACCTATGCGTTCGACGGGCGCGCGGACGGTTACGTGCGAAGCGAAGGCGCCGGCCTCGTGCTGCTGAAACCGCTGCGCGCCGCCCTCGACGACGGCAACCGCATCCGCGCCGTCATCCGCGGCAGCGCGGTCGGCAACGCCGGGCACACCGCCGCCGGTCAGACCGTGCCCTCGGTCCCCGGCGAAGCCGACGTCATCCGCAGCGCGCTGGCCCGGGCGGGGCGCAACGCCGCCGACGTCCACTACGTCGAGGCGCACGGCACGGGCACCCGGGTCGGCGATCCCGTGGAGGCGAACGCGCTGGCGGAGGTCTTCGCCGGATGTCGAGCAGAACCGTTGCGGGTGGGATCGGTGAAGACCAACATCGGCCACACCGGTGGCGCCGCGGGCATCGCCGGTCTGCTGAAGGCCGTGCTGGGGATCGAAAACGCCGTGATCCCCGCAAGTCTCAACTATTCCGCGTCCAACCCCACGCTCGACCTGGCGGCGCTCGGGCTGCAGGTCAACACGACGCCGTTGCCGTGGCCGGGCGGTGTGCGGCGGGCCGGGGTGTCGTCGTTCGGGATGGGCGGGACGAACGCGCACGTGATCGTCGAGCAGGGACCCCCGACCCCGGAAAGCCCCGTGGCCCACCGTGTCGATGCGGCCGTGCCGTGGGTGTTGTCGGCGCGCTCGGCCGCGGCGCTGGCCAACCAGGCGAGGCGGTTGCTGACGCACGTGTCCGCCGACGCGGGGCTCCGGGTCTGCGACGTGGCGTGGTCGTTGGTCGCCACGCGTTCGGTCTTCGAGCACCGGGCGGTGCTGGTGGGTTCGGATCGCGAGCAGTTGACCGCCGGTCTGGCGGATCTGGCTGCCGGCGAGCCGGCCGCCGGCGTCATCGCGGGGCGGGCGCGGCCGGTGGGCATGACGGCGTTCGTCTTTCCGGGACAGGGCGCGCAGTGGTTGACGATGGGCCGTGGGCTTTACCGACGGTTTACGGTGTTCGCCAAGGCGTTTGACGACGCCGCCCAGGTGTTCGATGCCCGGATGCGGGTGCCGCTGAAGCGGGTGATGTGGGGGGACGAACCGGACCTGTTGCGCAACACGGAGTTTGCTCAGCCGGCGCTGTTCGCCGTCGAGGTGGCCCTGGCGGCGTTGTGGCAGTCGTGGGGTGTGGTGCCCGACCTGGTGATGGGGCATTCGGTGGGCGAGATCGCCGCGGCGTATGTCGCCGGCGCGCTGTCGCTTCGGGACGCCGCCGAGATCGTGGCGGCGCGGGGCCGGTTGATGGCGGCGCTTCCCGACGGCGGGGTGATGGTCGCGGTGGAGGCGGGGGAGTCCGAGTTGACCCCCGTACTCGTCGACGGCGTGAGCATCGCTGCGGTCAACGGTCCGGCCTCGGTGGTGCTCTCCGGTGCCGCGGATGCGGTGGACGCGGTGGCGGACCGGTTGGCCCGGGGTGGCCGCCGGGTGCGCCGACTGGCTGTGTCGCACGCGTTTCATTCGGCCTTGATGGAGCCGATGATCGGCGACTTCGGTGCGGTAGTGGCCGGTGTGACGCCCGCCGAGCCACGAATTAGTTTGATATCCAACGTGACTGGCCGACTGGCCGGTCCTGGGTACGGCTCGCCGGAGTATTGGGTGGAGCATGTGCGTCGCCCGGTGCGTTTCGTCGACGGCGTCCGGTTGGCCGAGTCGCTGGGGGTCGGCGTCTTCGTGGAGGTCGGCCCCGGGCGCGGTCTGAGCGCTGCGATAGCGCAGACCCTGACGAAAGAGCACGCCACCGCGGTGGCGACGATGCCCAAGGGCCGGCCCGAAATCGACTCGTTGTTCGATGCCGCCGGGCGGCTGTTCGCTACCGGCGTAACCGTCGACTGGGCCGGGGTGTTCGCCGACGTCGACGCCCACCCGGTCGAGTTGCCCACGTACGGCTTTGAAAGGCAGCGATTTTGGCTGGGCGAACGAGGGGAGACGCCGCCGCGACCGCCGACCCGGGCCGACGGGCTGCACGGGTTGTCTGCCGGGGATCAGCGGCGCCGGCTCGTGGAACTGGTGTGCGCGAATGCGGCGATCGTTCTGGGTCACCCGACCGGCGAAGGCATCCAGACCGACCGGGCCTTCCAAGACCTGGGATTCGATTCGATGAGCGGGGTCGAACTGCGCAATCGCCTCAGCGGCGACGTCGGGTTGGCTTTGTCCCGCACCCTGATCTTCGACTATCCGACTCCGGCCGCATTGGCCGAGCACCTGCACCAGCGGCTGTGTCACAGCGAGCCCGCGGCATCCGAAGAAGAAAGGATCTGGTCGTTGCTGCGCAAGATCCCGATAGGCGAACTGCGCCGCACCGGATTGCTTGACGACCTTCTGCTGCTTGCCGGCGAGCCGGTGGCTTCGGATGCATCCGTCGGCGCTGACGAAATCGACTCGCTGAGCCCCGACGCATTGGTGGCAATGGCACTCGATCCGGACGAACCCGATGACGTTCCCTGACGAAATTCCCGCTGGCAGGGGCGATTACGCGACGAAAACCGTGTCCTAATACGACATGTGTTCAATAGCTTGACTTTGCGGCATTGATGGTTACGCCCTAGAGTTTTCGGTGGCGGGGGGCGTTTTTCGGGCGGGGGCACCGGAGGTAGAGAAATTGAGCGTCATCGCGGGTGTGTTCGGGGTGTTGCCGCCGAACAGGTACAGCCAGAGCGAGATCACCGAGCAGTTCGTCCAGTTCCCCGGGCTCAAAGAGCACGAGGAAATCGTTCGGCGCCTGCACGCCGCGGCGAAGGTCAACGCCCGACACCTCGTCCTGCCGCTGGAAAGGTACGCGTCGCTGACCGACTTCGGCGAAGCGAACGAGATCTTCCTCGAAAACGCCGTCGAATTGGGCTGCCAGGCCCTGCTCGGCGCGCTGGACGAGGCGGGCCTGCAGCCCCAGGACATCGACATGATCGCCACCACGACGGTCACCGGCGTCGCGGTACCGTCGCTGGATGCCCGGATCGCCGGGCGGCTGGGCCTGCGGCCCGACGTGCGCCGGATGCCGCTGTTCGGCCTCGGCTGCGTGGCCGGCGCGGCGGGTGTGGCCCGGCTGCACGACTACCTGCGCGGCGCGCCCGACGACGTCGCGGTCCTGCTTTCGGTGGAGCTGTGCTCGCTGACGTATCCGGCGTGCAAACCCACCGTGTCGGGCCTGGTCGGGAGCGCCCTGTTCAGTGACGGCGCGGCCGCGGTGGTGGCCGTGGGGGAGCGCCGGGCCGAACGCGACAAGCAACTGCGCGCCAGCGGCCCGGACATCGTCGACACGCGCAGCCGCCTGTACCCCGACTCGCTGAACATCATGGGCTGGAACGTCAGTTCGGCCGGTCTCCAACTGGTGCTGTCCCCGGAGCTGACCACACTCATCGACCGCTACCTTGCCGACGACGTCAACGGGTTCCTCGCCACGCACGGGTTGACCAGGGACGACATCGGCGCGTGGGTCACCCATCCCGGCGGCCCCAAGGTCATCAACGCGATCACCGAGAGCCTCGAACTGCCGCCCGAGGCGCTGGAGTTGACGTGGCGCTCGCTGGGGGAGATCGGCAACCTGTCGTCGGCCTCGGTGCTGCACATCCTGCGCGACACCATCGCCAAGCCGCCGCCCAGCGAAAGCCCCGGGCTGATGCTCGCGATGGGGCCGGGATTCTGCGCCGAGATGGTGTTGCTGCGCTGGCACTGACCCGCACGCGCCCACGGGTCCGCCCAACCCGCGGTCACACCGACTGTTCGAGCGTCTCCGACAGCTCCAGCCAGCGGGCTTCGGCGGCGGCGACGTCGTCGTCCAGCCCGCGCAGCTCCCGGGTGAGCCGGGCCAGCCCGACGTGGTCGGACTGGTCGTGTGCGGCGAGTTCGAGGTGCTTGGCCGCGACGCGTTCGGCCAGGCGCGCCAGTTGGCGGTCGAGCGAGGCCAGCTCTTTCTCGACGGCACGCCGCTCGGCCCCGGACATCGCCTGCGGCTCGGCGCGCGCCGGCTCGGCGGGGGCCTCAGCGGTGCGCTGCGCCGCCAGCCGCAGGTACTCGTCGATGCCGCCGGGCAGATGCCGCAGCCGGCCGTCGAGGATTCCGTACTGCTGGTCGGTGACGCGCTCCAGCAGATAGCGGTCGTGCGACACGACGATCAACGTGCCCGCCCAGGAGTCGAGCAGGTCCTCGGTGGCGGTCAGCATGTCGGTGTCGACGTCGTTGGTGGGCTCGTCGAGCAGCAACACGTTCGGCTCGGACAACAACGTGAGCATCAGCTGCAGCCGTCGCCGCTGGCCCCCGGACAGGTCGGCGATCCGCGCGGAGAGCTGGCCGCCGCCGAACCCGAGCCGCTCCAGCAGCTGCGTCGGGGTGACCTCGCGGTCGTCGACCCGGTAGCTGCTGCGCAGCCGGCCCAGCACGTCGGCGATCCGGTCCCCGGCCAGCGGGGTGAGCATCTCGCCCTGCTGGTCGAGCACCGCCAGCCGCACGGTTTTGCCGCGTTTGACGCGCCCGCTGTCGGGCGCGATGGTGCCGGCGATCAACCCCAGCAGTGTCGACTTGCCGGCCCCGTTGGCGCCGACGATGCCGGTGCGCTCACCCGGGCCGATCCGCCATTCGACATCGCGCAGCACCGGGCGGCCCGCGAAGGAAACCGACACGTCGAGCAGGTCGATGACGTCCTTGCCCAGCCGGGCGCTCGCCAGCTTGGCCAGCTCGACGGTGTTGCGCAGCGGTGGCACGTCGGCTATCAGCTGAGTGGCGGCCTCGATGCGGAACTTGGGCTTCGAGGTCCGCGCCTGCGGGCCGCGGCGCAGCCAGGCCAGTTCCTTGCGCATCAGGTTCTGCCGCTTGGCCTCGGCGGTGGCGGTCAGCCGGTCGCGCTCGACGCGCTGCAGCACGTAGGCCGCGTACCCGCCTTCGAAGGGTTCGACGATGCCGTCGTGCACTTCCCATGTCGTCGTCGCGACCTCGTCGAGGAACCAGCGGTCGTGGGTCACCAGCAACAGGCCGCCGGTGTTGCGGGCCCAGCGCTGCCGCAGATGTTCGGCCAGCCAGGTGATGCCTTCGATGTCGAGGTGGTTGGTCGGCTCGTCGAGGGCGATCACGTCCCATTCGCCGACCAGCAGCCGGGCCAGCTGCACGCGGCGTCGCTGCCCCCCGCTGAGGGTGGTTACCCTCGCGTCCCAGCCGATGTCGGACACCAGGCCGCCGACGACGTCGCGCACCCGCGGGTCGCCCGCCCACTGGTGGTCGGCCTGGTCGCCGACCAGGGTCCAGCCCACGGTGTGGTCCGGGTCGAGGGTGTCGGCCTGGCCCACCGCGCCCACCCGCAGCCCGCTGCGCCACGTGACCCGGCCGGAGTCCGGCCGGAGTTGACCGGTCAGCAGGGCGAGCAGGCTGGACTTGCCGTCCCCGTTTCGTCCGACGATGCCGATGCGCGCGCCGTCGTTGACGCCGAGCGTGACCGACTCGAAGACCACTTGAGTCGGATATTCCAGGTGTACGGCCTCGGCCCCCAGCAGGTGCGCCACCGGGTCGACCTTAGTCGGAGGCCGACACCGGGCGCCGACCTCGCGACCGGACCGACGAGCCCCGCGCTAGTCGAGGGTGAGCAGGGCGTGGTCGACGTGGCTTCGGGTGTCCGCCGGCGCTCTGCCGTCCGACACGACGTCGAGGAACCGTGCAGCCAGGTCGCGCAGTTTGACGTTGGCTTCCTGGGAACGCCAGGCCAGGATGTGGAACGCGCGCTCCGCGGAGATGCCGTAGGCGGCCATGAGCACCCCCTTGGCCTGCTCGATCCGCGCCCGGGCGACGGCCACCGACGACATGACGTCGGTGATGGTCGACTGCAGCGACTCGGTGACGTCGACGTAGAACCCGGACATGCCGATGAACTTGCCGTCGTCATCGACCATGCGGTCGCCGGCGACCACGACCCAGTGGGTCCGCCCGGCGGTGTCGATGATGCGGTGCCGACTGCTGAACGGCTCCCCCTTGCGCACGTGTTCGAGCACGGCCGCGACGCGCTCGCGGTCTTCGGGATGCTTGTGTTCCAGCAGCAGTTCGGTGGTGGGCTCGACGCTGCCCGGCTGGTAGCCGTGCATGCGGGCGATCGCGTCCGACCACTCCCAGCGCTCGCCGTCCAGGAAGAAGCGGAACCTGCCCACCTGCTGGGGCTCGCCGGGCCCCAGCACCAGGTCGACCGGGCTGTGCACCTCCTGCGCACCCGTATCCGGGCTCTGCGCGGTGCGCGGCGAACCGTTGGCGCCGCCCGGCCCGTCGTAGCTGCTCACCTGCCCATCCGGGCCGGGGGCAAAACCGTCTTGGAAGTTCACAGTCATCGCGTGTGTCCCTCGCTGTACTCCTGATCGTTTCTGTGAGTTACACATGCCCATTTTGCGAACGGTTCATGCACGGACGCAGCCGGCTCCCGCGACCCCGGCGGCCGGCGAACGGCCTGATCAGGACCGCAAAGGACGCTCGTGTGCCATGATGTCCAGGCTGTCGAGAATCAGGGAGCAGCGGTGGATCTGAACTTGTCGGTGATCACACGACCGGTCGGGCGCCTGGTCGCCACGGCGCAGAACGGGCTGGAGGTGCTGCGCCTCGGGGGTTTGGAGACCGGCAGCGTCCCGTCGCCGTCACAGACCGTCGAGAGCGTGGCGATGTACAAGCTCCGGCGGTATTTTCCCCCGGACAGCCGGCCCGGGCAGGGGCGGGTCGGTCCGCCGGTGCTGATGGTGCATCCGATGATGATGTCGGCCGACATGTGGGACGTCACCCGCGAGGACGGCGCGGTGGGGATCCTGCACGCCAACGGGCTGGACCCCTGGGTCATCGACTTCGGCTCACCCGACAAGGTCGAGGGCGGGATGCGGCGCAACCTGACCGACCACATCGTGGCGCTCAGCCGGGCCATCGACACCGTCCGGGACGCCACCGGCAGCGATGTGCACCTGGTCGGGTATTCGCAGGGCGGCATGTTCTGCTACCAGGCCGCGGCCTACCGGCGTTCGAAGAACATCGCCAGCGTCGTGGCGTTCGGCTCGCCGGTGGACACCCTGGCCGCCCTGCCGATGAACATCCCGCCGAACCTGGGCGCCGCGGCCGCCAATTTCATGGCCGACCATGTCTTCAGCTGGCTGGACATCCCAAGTTGGTTGGCGCGCACCGGATTTCAGATGCTCGACCCGCTCAAGACCGCCAAAGCCCGCCTCGACTTCGTGCGCCAACTGCATGACCGGGAGGCGCTGCTGCCGCGCGAACAGCAGCGCAGATTCCTCGAGTCCGAGGGCTGGATCGCCTGGTCGGGCCCCGCCGTCTCGGAGTTGCTCAAGCAATTCATCGCGCACAACCGGATGATGACCGGCGGTTTCGCGATCAACGGACAGATGGTCACCCTCACCGACATCACCTGCCCGGTGCTGGCGTTCGTCGGCGAAGTCGACGACATCGGCCAGCCCGCGTCGGTGCGCGGCATCCGCCGCGCCGCCCCGAACGCCGAAGTCTACGAATGCATCATCCGCACAGGCCATTTCGGCCTGGTGGTCGGGACCAAAGCGGCCCAGCAGAGCTGGCCGACCGTCGCCGACTGGGTGAAGTGGCTTTCCACCGGCGGCGACAAACCGGACGGCATCGACCTGATGGCCGACCAGCCCGACGAGCACACCGACAGCGGTGTGGCGTTGAGTTCGCGGCTCGCGCACGGCATCGGGGAGGTCTCGGAGGCGGCGCTGGCGATGGCGCGCGGCGCGGCCGGCGCCGTCGTCTCGGCCAACAAATCCGTGCGCACGCTGGCCGTGGAGACGGTCCGCACGTTGCCGCGCCTGGCCCGCCTCGGCCAGATCAACGACCACACCCGGATCTCGCTGGGCCGCATCATCGAGGAGCAGGCGCACGACGCGCCCAAGGGCGAGTTCCTGCTGTTCGACGGGCGCGTGCACACCTACCAGGCGGTGAACCGGCGCATCGACAACGTCGTGCGCGGCCTCATCGACGTCGGGGTGCGCCAAGGCGACCGGGTGGGTGTGCTGATGGAGACGCGGCCCAGCGCACTGGTCGCGATCGCCGCGCTGTCGCGGCTGGGCGCGGTCGCCGTGGTGATGCGCGCCGACGCCGACCTGGCCGCCTCGGCACGCCTCGGGGGCGTGTCGGAGATCCTGACCGACCCCACCAACCTGGAGGCGGCGCTCGCCACCGGGCGCCAGACGACCGGGCAGGTGCTGGTGCTCGGCGGCGGCGAGACCCGCGAGCTGGACCTGCCCGAGGGCGCCGACGTCATCGACATGGAGCGCATCGACCCCGGCGCCGTCGAGTTGCCGGCCTGGTACCGCCCCAACCCGGGGCTGGCCCGCGACCTGGCGTTCATCGCGTTCAACGCCGCCGGCGGCGAGCTGGTGGCCAAGCACATCACCAACTACCGCTGGGCGGTGTCGGCGTTCGGCACCGCGTCCACGGCCGCCCTGGACCGCCGCGACACCGTGTACTGCCTGACGCCGCTGCACCACGAGTCGGCGCTGCTGGTCAGCCTCGGCGGCGCGGTGGTCGGCGGCACCCGCATCGCGTTGTCGCGGGGCCTGGACCCCGAGCGCTTCATCCGGGAGGTGCGCCAGTACGGCGTCACCGTGGTGTCCTACACGTGGGCGATGCTGCGCGAGGTGGTCGACGACCCGGCGTTCGTGCTGCACGGCAACCACCCGGTGCGGCTGTTCATCGGCTCGGGCATGCCGACCGGGCTGTGGACGCGGGTTCTCGACGCGTTCGCCCCCGCCAACGTGGTGGAGTTCTTCGCCACCACCGACGGGCACGCGGTGCTGGCCAACGTGTCCGGCGCCAAGATCGGCAGCAAGGGCCGCCCGCTGCCCGGCGCGGGGCGCATCGAGCTGGGCGCCTACGACACCGAACGCGACCTGATCCTGGAGAACGAGCGCGGCTTCGTGCAGACCGCCGAGGTCAACCAGGTGGGGGTGCTGCTCGCGGCGTCCAACGGGCCGATCGACCCCACCGCGTCGGTCAAGCGGGGGGTGTTTGCCGCCGGCGACACCTGGATCTCCACCGAATACCTGTTCCGTCGCGACGAGGACGGCGACTACTGGCTGCTGGGCCGGCGCGGGTCGGTGGTGCGCACCGCGCGCGGCCTGGTCTACGCCGAACCGGTCACCGACGCGCTGGGCGGCATCAACGGCGTCGACCTGGCGGTCACCTACAACGTGCCGGTCGGGGACCGGCAGGTCGCGGTGTCGGCGGTGACGCTGCTGCCCGGGGCCACCATCACCGCGGCCGACCTGACCGAGGCGGTGGCGAAGATTCCCGTCGGGCTGGGGCCCGACGTCGTGCACGTGGTCCCGGAGCTGACGCTGAGCGCCAGCTTCCGTCCCACCGTCAGCGCCCTGCGCGCGGCCGGCATCCCCAAGGCCGGGCGCCAGGCGTGGTATTTCGACACCGACGGCACCCAGTTCCGCCGGCTGACCCCGGGGGCCCGGTCCGAGATGGGGGGCGCCTCGTGATGATCGACGACACACTGCTGAGCATCCTGGTGTGCCCGGCCGACCGGGGCCCGCTGCTGCTGGTCGCCCGGGACGGCGGGGGGGAGTTGCTCTACAACCCCCGGCTGCGCCGCGCCTACCGCATCGAGGACGGCATCCCGGTGCTGCTGATCGACGAGGCCCGCGACGTCGACGACGACGAGCACGCCCGGCTCACGGCGCAAGCCCGTCCGGCAGATCCCCGGTGAGGTAGCGCTGCAGGTTCGGGGCGATCGTGCGCGCGATCTGCTCGGC
>Ga0078972_1004025_pt1 | contig 41985 bp, 33 predicted proteins | sample YelNatPaOPGAMG01_FD_67568 | JGI IMG/M metagenome (GOLD analysis project Ga0078972, IMG submission 67568) | Hot spring thermophilic microbial communities from Obsidian Pool, Yellowstone National Park, USA - OP-RAMG-01 (SPADES assembly) (version 2) | ecosystem: Environmental > Aquatic > Thermal...
GGCGCAGATTACCGATTTGGGCCATGTGCTGGACCCAGACCACGTTCGAGCGGCGCTTCGCTCGGTGTTTGTCCACAACTGGCGGCCGAGCCTCGCCACGCACGCCAATCCGCAGCGCATATACGCCCTCAACGACGAGGCGGGCCTGCTGGTGTGTAGCTGGCCACGCGGCGGGCGGCCGGCCTACCCGGTCCCGTACTGCGACGAGGTGTGGACAGGCATCGAGTACCAAGTGGCATCCCACCTCATATACGAGGGCCTGCTTGAGGAGGGACTAGCCATAGTCAAGGGAGCCCGCAACAGGCACGACGGCACTCGGCGCAACCCGTGGAACGAATTCGAGTGCGGAAACCACTACGCCAGGGCGTTGGCCAGCTACGGGCTTCTGCTGGCGCTCTCCGGCTTCTCGATCCGTGCCGCAGACGGCTGGCTGGGCTTCGCTCCCCGGATGGCGGAGGCCGATTTCCGATGTTTCTTCTCCACGAACACCGGCTGGGGCATCTTCCACCAGCGCCGGAGGGACGGTGAGACCCAGGCAGCTCTGTCCGTGAGGTGGGGCTCCGTAACGCTGAGCCAACTCGGGCTGCGGGCGGCTGGCGGGTCCGCCACAGCCGCAGTTGGCGGCGTGCCCGTGGCCGCGGAGTGGAACGGCTCGGCAGTTGTTCTTGCGCAGTCTGTGTCGATCTCTGCCGGGGAGGAGCTTACGGTGACCGTACGATAGCGGCTGTGAACACGGAGAGCTGAGGAAGCGGGCAAAGGGTGAAGACGTAAACCGATTGGCCGATCTCTGTGCTGCATCTCTGATGGTGCGGTTTCGGGGCTCCTGACTTCCCCATCGTCTCACCCAATGGGAGCGCGCCATTCCACGCATCCCTGGTTGCCGCGGTAGCTGGGTTGTGGAAAGGCGCCGTGGCATTGCGCGCCCTGGGAGGCCTCCATCCAGGCAGGAACGAGGGCTTGGCGCGGCGAACGGTATGAGCGGCGGCCCGCGGAACGCGCTTCCAACTGCTCTGCGGGGCCGCCTTACTAGCGTCAGCATCTGCATAGCGCAAGTGAGGGCACCCGGCCTGCCGGCCCCGCCTGCGAGCCATTCCACCGGCTTGCCGCCGGAGCCCAGCCAGGGCGGTGCGAATGAGGGTGATAATGAGTAAGACTTACAAGGTGGCTGTTATTCCCGGAGACGGCACTGGGCCGGAGGTTGTGCGCGAGGGCCTGAAGGTCCTGAAGGCGGCTGCCCAGGTGGAGGGGTTTTCCGTGGACCTGGCCGAGTACGACTTCGGCGGGGAGCGGTACAAGCGCACCGGCGAGACGTTGCCGGACAGCGCCGTGGCGGAGCTGCGCGGCTACCAGGCGATCCTCCTCGGCGCCATAGGGCATCCGGACGTGCGCCCCGGCATCCTTGAGAAAGGCATACTGCTCAAGCTTCGGTTCGCGCTGGATCAGTACATCAACCTTAGGCCGGTGAAGCTGTATCCCAACGTGGACACGCCGCTGAAGGACAAAGGCCCGGAGGACATCGACTTCGTGGTGGTTCGCGAGAACACCGAGGGGCTGTACGCTGGCGCTGGCGGCTCGCTGCGCCGCGGCACCCCGGACGAGGTGGCCGTTCAGGAGTCGATCAACACGCGCAAGGGTGTGGAGCGGTGCATCCGGTACGCGTTTGAGCTGTGCCGCAAACGCAACAAGGCCAAGAAGCTCACCCTCTGCGGCAAGACGAATGTTCTAACCTACGCGTTCGATCTGTGGGAGCGCGCCTTCTACGAGGTGGCCAAGGAGTACCCGGATATCACCACGGACTACGCCCACGTGGACGCCACGTGCATGTGGATGGTTAAGAACCCCGAATGGTTCGACGTGATCGTGACCGATAACATGTTCGGGGACATCATCACGGACCTAGGGGCGATGATTCAGGGCGGTCTGGGGGTAGCAGCCGGCGGGAACATCAACCCGGAGGGCACCTCCATGTTCGAGCCGATCGGTGGCTCCGCGCCCAAGTACACCGGCAAGAACGTCATCAACCCGATAGCGGCGATCATGGCGGTGCAGATGATGCTGGATTACCTCGGCGAGGAGGGCGCGGCCAACCGCGTTGAGCAGGCCGTCGTGACCGTGCTCACCAAGCACCTCAAGAGCATGGCGGCCGGCAAGATGGGCTACACCACCAGCGAGGTTGGCAGCCTGGTGGCTGGCTACGTGGCTGGCTAGGTACGTGGAGGGCCCCGGACCTGATGCTCGGGGCCCTCTCGCACATGTTGGCTTGGTGGCGGCCTATGGGGCAAGAAGGGCCGCCAAGAGCTCCTCGTGGCGCAGGGCCAGCTTCTTGGTGAGCTGCTCCGCCTCCTTCAGCCAGGTGGCGGGCATCTCTTGCCGCATCACCGGGCATATCCACGCGGCGCACTCGTACGGGCGGAGGTCGTTGGGGAAGGTACATCCGCGCTCGCCAAGGAAGTCGCACGGCTCGCCGCCATCCTCCTGCCAGCTTCCGTTCAGGTAATCCATCGCCGTTTGAGCGATCTCCCTCTCAGGGTCGACGCCCTCCGGCACCTGAAAGCCGTGCGCGGCAGCCAGCATCACGTCCACGGCTCGCACTTTGGCGGGTTTGCGGCAGCACGGCGTGGTGCATGTGTGGCAGTACTGGCGCGTGAACGGGTCGAACAGGTCGCGGAGGTGGCGCTGGGCCCGGCGATACATAGCGATTGCGTTGGCCATGGCATGTTACCTGAGGTCGCTGCAACCCCTAAGATACTCGTTGATCTCGGAGCAGAGCTGCTGAGCATCCTGACCCAGCACACGGCGGATATGCGCCTGATCGATGGCCATCAGGCGGCGGCGCATCTTCTTGCGCTCGTGAGGCTGCTTCGCGGCGCGCGCCTCCCGCAGGATCTGGCGGGTGTTTCGGAGAAGCCAGTCGCGCTCCATAGCCTTGGCCTCCCGCCTAGGCTGCGTTCTGGGGGAGACCCTTTCGGACGGAGGCAGCACGCTTACGCGCACGAACTCCGGCAGGGGACGCTGGCGATCGGACTGCTCCGCCTCCGCCTCCACCATGAGGCGGGCGGTGGCGCGTACGCTTGACAGGACGAACTCGAGTGGCAAGCCGCGCGCAGCCATGGTGATGGCCATCGCCGCCACCTGGCTCTGGTCTCTGGCCGATAGGCACCTGAAGGCGATTGACTGCCTAGACAGAGCAGCAATCACCTCCTCCTGCGTCTTGCCGTGCAGATCCATGGGTGCCTCCTTCCAGCTAGCAAACAAGTCAAGGTGCATCTCCGGGCGACTGGCGGTGGCCCGGTGAGCCCGTTGCAAGGCGGATGGGGCGGGTGTTGTCACCCCATCCCGTTCTGTCATACCCAGCCAAGCCAGCAGCGAGGCCGGCTCTAGGGTGGGTCAGGGCGCTCCCATAAGGAGGTCCACGATGTACATCTCGAGACCTTCGTAATCTCTCGCGCTTATGAATGCGGACTTTTTGGCCTCGTCCACGCGGTCAACCACGTCCACCAGCTTCAGGAATATGGCCTTGCTGTTGGCCAAGTGGCGGGTTGACAGCTCAAATGGCTGAGTGCGCATCGCCTTCACGTCCAGGCCCACGTACTCGCCGTTCTTGCCGTAGCCGTTCTTCCTCAGCACGTACACCTGGTTGAACGCACGGCGCAGATCCACGGTTCCAAACGCCTTGTCCTCGTCGAACTTAAGGCCGTTCTGGTCGTTGAGGTGGACGCCCCAGAGCTTGCCGTGTGCGATGGCAGTGCCCATCTCCTCCGACGGGTCCAACCCGGCGAGTATGCAATGGGCGGATTCGATGAGCACGCCGACCCGGTTTGGATCCGCCGTTCGGTAGGAGAGCGCCAGGAAGTGGCCAGTGGTGGGGAGATAGGCCATGTCCATGGGCTCGTTGGGCTTCATCTCTCCAAGGATGCGGATGGTTGGGCTGTGGGCCAGCATGGCGTTCACCCAGTCGATGAAGCGTTGGATGGAGACCACGGGGTCTTTTGACTCGCGTATGTAGGTGCCTTCACGGGCGGGCCAGAGGACGAGGCGGTCCGTGCCGAGGGCGTGCGCTATATCCACGCTCTTCTTGCCACGCTCGAGGGCGTATTCGCGGCAGGCTGAATCGTTGGCGGTGATCACGCCGTCTACCGTGCGTGGGTCCTCCCATATCCGCGGGGCAACGAACTCGGCGGCCAGGCCGTTGTCGTCGAGGACCTTCTTGAGCTCCCCCACTTTCCTCATCATCTCGGGGTAGGGGAGGGTCACGTCGACGGCGTCGTCGTCGTGGAACTGCATGGCGTCGAAGCCCAACTCCTTCAGCGTCTCCAGCTTCTTCGAGAACGCCATGGTTGGCCGGACCGGCGGGCCGAACGGGTCCGCGCCCTCGTGGATATTCCACGGGCCAAACGAGAAACGAAAGCCTTTCTCCATGATCCTCCTCCGTGTTCCGGGTGAAGAGCGGGGTAACCGTCGGGCCCGCGGGCGCTGCGGCCGTTTCGGGGGCCGTGCAACGTGCGCCACCGCTCCCACAGCCATTATCAAGCGGGGCGAGCGAGGAGTCAAGGCGAGTGGAGAAGGGTGATGCGCTCCGCCCTCTGGGTCCTCATCCCGGGTGCTTTGGAGGAGGTAGAGCAGCTGCGTTCCTCGCAGCGCCAGGGGGAGGGTGCGCCGCCGAGGCGGGTCCCAACGTGTACATGTTTGCATCGCGAGGGCGCTGAGGGGGGTATAACAATACGGACTACCTCGCGAGCGTGCGCACAGCACGCCGAAGCAGGAGGGAAAGCAATCTATGGGTACCCAACGCTTCTTACCGACTGCTGCAAGACTGGCCATTGGCGGCGCCGCTGTGATGTTGCTGCTTTGGGGCACGGCCATTCAGGCCGCCCCCGCCGCGACTCCCGAAAGCGTGACCGCGGCGGCTCGCCCAGCCAGCGACAGAGTGACGATCACCGTCAAGGATGCCAACATCCGCGACGTGCTTGATATGCTCTTCCGGGGGCGAAACGAATCGTACGTGGTGGACCCACAGGTGTTCCAATCCGCCCCCCCGATCAACGCTTCCGTGGTGGACCAGCCGTTTGACGTTGCGCTGAGAAGCATTCTCACGGCGTCCGGCCTCAAAGCCACCAAGCAGAACGGGGTCTACACGATATCGGTTCGCACCCCTCCTCAGGAGACGACCCCCCCGGTCGCTGCGGTTCCTCAGGTGCCGGAGACGCCGGAGCAGACTACCAGGTCAGCATCGGTAACCGTGGCCAAGATCCCGCTTATGAGGGCGGATCCGCTTGAGGTGGCCCAGGTGTTCGGTGGGACCTTGCTTGCCGGCGGGCTTATCGGTGGACCCAGCCAGCCCGACCTGCTGGGAGGCATTGGCGGCCTGGGCGGTCTAGGCGGCTACGGCGGCATTGGCACGGGCTTCACCGGGTATGGTGGCATCGGCACCATCGGCGGGTACGGTGGCATCGGCTACGGAGGCCTGGGCGGCTACGGTGGCCTGGGCACGATAGGTACCGGCATTGGCACCACTGGTACCGGGTTTGGATACTCCGGCACCACGCTTGGCGGCTACGGCTACGGCGGTCTGGGCACCACTGGCGTTTACGGAGGCATCTACCCCGGCATCAGGTAGGGCCATTGCAGGAGCCAGGCATAACGCGAGGGGCTCCGGCGAAGCGCCGGGGCCCCTCTTTTTGGGGTGCAGGTACCGCTGCCCTCACTCGCCACCTGTTGGCGATTCCAGCGCTTGTGGCGCGTGTCTGTGCCGCAGCCCCTTCAGCTTCAGCACGAAGTCGTCCATCAGCGTGTACATCACCGGTATGACGATGAGGGTGAGCATGGTGGACAACAGCAGGCCGCCGATGACCGCGATGGCCATGGGGGCGCGCATCTCAGCGCCGCGGGTGGCCGCCACTGCCGTGGGGAACATGCCGCCCACCATTGCGAGGGTGGTCATGAGGATTGGCCGCAACCTTGTTGGGCCCGCCTCCAGTATCGCGTCGTTGCGTTTCAGCCCACGGCTCCTGAGGGTGTTGGTGTAGTCCACCAGCAGGATGGCGTTTTTGGTTACCAATCCCATCAGCATGATGATGCCGATGTTGGAGATGATGCTTAGAGTCCGCCCCGTCATAAGGAGCGCCAGCAGGGCGCCCACCATGGCTTGCGGCAGCGCGAACATGATGATGAACGGGCTGAACATCGACTCGAACAGGGCGGCCATCAGCATGTAGACCAGGGCGATGGAGAGCAGCAGCGCGGAGAACATGCTCGCGTTGCTCTCGTACATGATCTGGCTGGTGCCGCCTGGGTTGATCTGCACCGCTCCCAGCGGGATGTCTTTGATGACGTTGTTGATGGCCTGTTGGACGTTGCCGAGCGTGTAGCCGGTGGCCAGGTTGGCGCCAACGGTGATGAGCCGCTCACGGTTCTTTCGCTCGATCTTGTTGGGCGCTGGCGCAACCTGCACCGTGGCTACGTCTCTCAGACGCACCGGCATACTGCCTCGGGTGCCCACAACGATGCTACCAATCTGATCCACGCTGGAGCGATCAACTTTGTCCAGCCATATCCGAATGTCGTATTCATCGCCGGCCTCGCGGTACTTGCTGTCTGTGTTGCCTGCAATGGCGGTGCGCAGTGCCGCGCCAATCTGCCCGGCCGTCAGCCCGTAGTCTGATGCGCGGAGGCGGTCAACGGCCACCTGTACCTCCGGGGTGCCCACCTTCCAAGAAAGCTGCACGTCAACCACACCGGGCACCTTGGACATCCTAGCCGCCACGCCGCGAGCAACGCGGTTGATCTGGTCCAGGTCCGGGCCGGTGACCTCCATCTGGATCGGCTGCCCGGGAGGTCCCATTCCGCTTGCCTGGGCCAAGCGAATTGCGGTTGCTGGAAGCCTCGCGGTATCTGTGGCAATCTGATCCATCACCTGGCGGATGGGTCGCCTCTGCCGCCGCTTGAAGAACCCAAGGAAGCCGGACTCCTGATCTACAAGGTCCACCAGCTTGACGGAGATGTTAGCGTACTGTGGTCCTTGATCGCCGCCGCCGAGGCCACCGGCGCTGGTCGCGCCCACCGTGGTGGAGTAGAACTGGACCTCCTTGCCAAGCTTGTTGAGTTCCTGTTCCACCTGTCTGACGACGGCGTCGGTGCGTTGGAGGCTCACGCCAGGCGGCATCTCAATGCCGATCGAGAACTCGCCGCGGTCCACGTCAGGCATCATCTCGAAGCCGAACGGGAAGCGCACCAGCAGCGCGATTCCAACCACCGCAAGTGTGAACGCAATCGCGATGTCTCGGCTGCGGCTGAAGATGACGCCAATCAGGCCCAGGGTACCAACCACGGCTGCCGCAGGTAGGCGCATGGGCCCCAACGGCAGAACCATGGCAAAGACCACGAGCAGCGAGGTGAATCCGATAACAACTACCAGCAGGCGGTTCTGAAGCGCCCATGCCAGGGCGCCGCGGTACCGCCGGTCAAGGGATGCGTAGAAACTGTCGAACTTGGCGAACAACCTTGCGGCGAAGCCAGAAGGCTCCTCGCCGTTGTCATCCCTTTCCTCTTTGAGCCACCGCGACGCCAGCATTGGCGTAAGGGTGAACGACATGAGGAGCGAGAAAAGGGTGGCGGAGGCAATGGTAAGGCCGAACTGGCGGAAGAACTGCCCCACTATGCCGCTCATGAAGGCGATGGGCACGAACACCACCACGTCTACGAGGGTGATTGTGATGGCCGCCAGGCCGATCTCCGAGCGTCCATTGAGGGCTGCCTCCGGGGGAGATTCGCCCATCTTGAGGTGCCGGTGGATGTTCTCAAGCACCACGATCGAGTCGTCCACCAAAATGCCAACCACCAGCGACAGGGCCAGCATGGTCATCATGTTCATGCTGAAGCCCATCGCTCGCATCGGCATGAAGGTGGCGAAGAGCGAAGTGGGGATGGCCAGTCCGACGATGAAGGTAGCCCTTCCACTGTGCAGGAAGAGGAACACGATCACCACCACGAGCAGAATGCCTTCCAGCAGGCTTTCGTTCACATCGTGAAGGCTATCCTGTACGAATGTCGATTGATCCGTGGTGATGACCATATGGACATCGCTGGGGAGTATCTTCTTGAGGTACTCCATCTCCTTTTTGATGCCGTCAGCCACCTCGACCGTGTTGGCGTCGGACTGCTTCTGCACGGCGAGGGTGACGGCGTCGCGCCCGTTGAGCCGGGAGTATGTATCCGGCTCGGCCACCGTGTCGCTCACGGTTGCGATGTCCCCCAGTCGGATGTTGGCGCCGGGCCCGCCCTGCTGATCGGGGATGTGGAGCCTCATCTCAGCCAGCTGCTTGGCGCTCTTGAACTCACCCAGCAGACGGACGGAGTACTCGCGGGCCGCCTCCTTCACGCTACCAGCGGGCACGTTCATGTTCTCGCTGGCAATGGCAGCCACCACCTGGCTTATCGATAGGCCGTACGCGTCCAGGCGGTCCTTATCTACGGAGACGTGGATCTCGCGTATGTCGCCGCCGTTCACGTTGACCGCCGCAACCCCCTTGACTCTGGAGAGGCGATCCTTCACTACGTCATCCGCCAGCTGGCGTATCTCGCGGGCGGAGCGCCTTCCGAACATGCCCATGGTGATGACGGGCTGAGCAGCCACGTCGAACTTCAGCACCGTGGGGTCCTCGGCATCCTTGGGAAGGTTTCCGCGAGCTGCAGCGACCTTGTCGCGAACGTCGGCGGATGCCGCATCAAGGTTGGTGCCCAGCTCGAACTCCAGGGTCACAACGGACATGCCGTCGCGCGAGGTGGACGTGACGTTCTTGACGTTGGCGATCCCGCTGACGGCGTCCTCCAGGGGCTTGCTGACCAACGTCTCGATCTCCTGCGGCCCCGCGCCAGGGTAGACCGTGAGCACGGTTACGTAGGGGATGTCGATCTTGGGGTACAGCTCCGCCTGCATGTCCGATCGTGCCCTAAGCCCCAGTATCACCAGGGCGAGCACGAACATGAGGATGAAGACTGGCCGACGTATAGATACGCTAGTTAGCCACATGAGGCTGTGCTCCCAACTATGTCTGGCCTGCCACGTAAACCGCCTGGCCGTCCTGCAGGTCCTGCTGGCCGGTCACCACAACCTTCTGGCCCGCCCCCAGATCCGCGGGCTCCGTTATCTCAACGGAGTGGTCGCTGTGGACTCCCGTGCTAACCGTAACCAGCCTCGCCTTACCCCCATCCACGAGGAACAGGACGGATCTGCCCTCACGCTGGAGGACCGCCTCCTCAGGCACCACCAACACCCTGCTTCGCTTGCTTACCTGGACCTGGCCTCGCGCAAACATGCCCGGCCTGAGTCTCTGGTCGTAGTTGGGGATGGTGATGCGGACGGTGAATGTGCGCGCCATAGTGCTGCCGGTTGGGTAGATGCGCAACACGGAGCCGCGGAACTTGCGGCCTGGGAAAGCATCCACGGTTACCTCCACGGGCTGGCCCGGCCGTAGCTTGCCAAGGTCGGTCTCCGACACGTCTGCCTCGAAGTAGACCGTGTTCAGGTCCACCACCTCCATAAGCGGAGTACCGGGGTTGGCCACCTGGCCCGGCTCCGTTAGCCGGCGCGAGACCCAGCCATCGATGGGGGAGGTGATCGTCATGTTGCTCAGGTTCTCACGGGCGATCGCTAGGGCTGCTCGGGCCTGGGTGACCGCATCGCGCGAGCGGCTGACGGTCTCTCTCGCTTGAACTAGGTTGGCCTGCGCCTGAACCACACCAGCGCGTGCGGTCTGCAGGTCGTCCTTCTTCACGTCCGTTTGGGCTGCGGCCGCCTTGGCCATGCGGAGCCCTTCCTGGGCCTGGGCAACTGCCGCCTCGGCCGCGCGGATGTCCTCCGAGCGAGAGCCTTCGCTTACCATGGAGGCTTGCTGCACCGCCGTATCGTAGGCCGCCTTTGCCACCTCATACTGCGTCTCTGCCTGATCCACCTGCGCCTGGGCGATGGCGCCATCTTTCAGCAGCTGCCTCATGCGCCGGAGGTTGGTCTCTGCGTTGTTCAGGTTGGCCTTGGCTTGGGCCACGGCGCTCTGCGATATGAGGCGCTCTTGGCGGCGAGCCCCCGTGCGCACCAATTGCAGCCTCGCGTTGGCGGCATCGAGAGCGGCCTGCGCCTGCTGCACCTCCGACGTTGAGGTGGTTTCCTGAATGCGCAGCGCTGTCTCGGCCTGTCGCTCGCGAGCCTGGGCCTGCAGTAGGGCGGCTTGGGCAACGCCAACACCGCTTTCCGCCTGGCGGACCGCGGTGATGGCCTGGCTCAGCGCGCTCTCCGCCTGGCGGACGTTGCTCACGGCATCCGTGGAGTCGAGCAGAACTACCGGCTGGCCGCGATGCACTGGATCACCGGCCCTTGCCGTCACACTGACCACCTTACCGCTGACCTTTGACGAGAGCGTAACGGTGGACAGTGCAGCCAGACTGCCGGTAACCTGAATGGTTTCGGTGATATCGCTGCGAGTAATGGTTGCGACCTGGACCGGCGTTCCAGCTTTCGCGAGGATCTGTGCCCTGGTGGGCGCTGGCTTCGGGCGGCTGGCTTGCCGCGCTCTGGCCACCAATACAAGCCCGCCCACCACCAGCAGTGCCACCACAAGCGGCACCACGGAGATGCCGGCCCTGCCCTGTTTGCCTCTGTTAGCAATGCCTCTCATTTGGCATCAACTCCAAGCGCGGCGCGAACGGAGCTAAGTAACGCGCCGGTGGCTTTCTTCAGGTTGGCCTGCGCCACAAGGTAATCGTATTCGGCATTCACCTGGTTGGTGCGGGCCTGCGTAAGCGCAACCTCGGCATCGGTAACCTCAACCAAAGTGGAGACGCCCGACTCGAAGCGGACGCGGGCGATCCGAAGCGCCTCGGCGGCTTGGGTGACGTTGGCCGCCGCGGTGCGCCTTCGCTCTTCCGCGTTGTGGATGTTGAGGATGGCAGAGCGTACATCCAACCCCACTCCCTGCTGCGCCTGCGTCAGGGCGTCTTGCGCCGCCTTGAGGTTGGCCTGAGCCTCTCGGATGCGCGCGTGCACCAGGCCGGATGTGAAGACGGGGATCGATAGGTTGGCACTTATGTTCCAAGAATGCTGAACGGCCACGAAGCCGCTGGCGTCGGGGGTGTATACGTAGTTTCCAACGATTGCAACGTCCGGCCTGCCGGTGGCCTTGGCGGCGGCCAACGCAGCTTGGGCGGTCTGCACCGCTGTCTGCGCTTGGCGCACCTCGGGCCTGTTGGCGTATGCTTCCTGCAGCGCCTCGTTGTAGCTGGGAACCTCCTGCGCAGCGGGGGACGGAGGCGGCGTGGCAGGTGCCGCTGGCGTCGCCTGCTGGGCTGGCGCTGTGGGTTGGGGGGATGGCATTTGGACCACCGGCGCTACATCGATCGCTGTGGTGGGATCCAGGCCCAGTATGTTCACCAGGTTGGCCAGTGCGAGCTGCTGGGCGTTCTGGGCTTGCACAAGCGTTTGCCTGTCGTTCTCGAGCTGGACGGAGGCGCGCAGCACGTCGAACTGAGGAGCGGTGCCGGCCCTGAACTGGGCCTCTGCTATTCGCAGGTGCTCCTGGGAGGCGTCCACCGCCTGCTGAGCCACCGTTACGCTATCTCGAGCCCTGAGCACGCCATAGTAGGCGTTGTACACGCTGAGCGCGAGGTCGTTGGCGGTTCGGTCCACACCATACGCGGCGCTGGTGAGGCCAAGGCTTGCCATGCGCTTGGCCGCGCGAATCTGGCCAGCCAGGTCTAGGGGTTGCGTGAGGGTGAGGACTGCGCTGCGGGTCCGGCTCTGGCCAAGGGTGATGGTCTCCGGTGGCTGACCCGGAGGGCCTGGGATGGTGAATGAGGTCACGGGTCCCTGCTGGGTCCACGTGCCGGCGCCGGTAACCTGTGGAAGCGCCCTGGCTTTGGCCTGACCCAGCCGCCCGCGCGCCGCGCCAACCTGGTCCTTGGCGATGCTTAGGCCGGGGTTATTCTCCAACGCTATGGCCAGCGCCTGTTCCAACGTTAGCACCGTGGGCTTTGGTTGGGCCGCCTGTTCTGCGCCCATGGAAGGCATCTGTACAGCTGCCGCGATCAGCAAGGCCAATGCGACTGCGCTACCTCTTAGTGTCACGCTTCGTTGACCTCCTCCGGATCGTTCTGCGCTTGCTGCGCGTGGCGGAGCGATTCCCTCAGCACCTCCACGAACTCCTCCACCGCGGAGACCCGCACCAGCATCAGACCCAAGCCGGTGGGGTGCGCGAAGGCGAGGAGCTTGTCGCCCGTCTCGATGCCGAGCCGCTTGCGCGCCTCGGATGGGATCACCACCTGACCGCGCTCTCCCACCGTCACGGATCCAACGAAATGCTCGTCGATGGAGCCTGACCCTTGCACTCCCATACCGCACCTCACTTTTCGCGGATGAATCATGTATTTCATACCGCACCGCAATTATAGCGCGCGGCTGGGGAGGCGTCAACCGTGCATGGGGACGTAGGAGGGGCGCCTTGGCAAGCGTGCTAGCCCGCGGCGTGGTGACTACGCCATCAGGGCCATGTTCACCTGATTGAGCGCCGACGCAAGCGCCTTGGGGTCGCCAACGGGCGCGAGGCACGTGCTGCCGGAGCAGACGAACGCGCGCGGGGCAGCGGACGGGGGGAGCCCAAGCTGTTCAATGCGAGCCATATCTACGGCGGGGTCCAGCACCTGCACAACCTTGTGAGGGCGGTAGAACACGAAGGCCGCCTTGGCCAGCTGCTGAGTGAGGTGGTTGTTGCGCGGCCCTATCACCCGCACGGTGACCGGGTCTGCCAACACTGCATCAACCGCGCGACCAAAGGCCGAGGCCAAGTGCCCCCACCTAGCCCACTGATGGGCGAAGGGGTAGAGGCAACGTTCCGCCATGGTGAGGTAGGAGCCGTCGGCCGTCAAAGCAGCGAGGTCGGCAAGCACCCGGGCGATGAGAGCGTTCTCCAACATCGGATGCTCGCGACGAGCTAGCTGACCGAGCTGCTGATGATCTGGGGGAACGTCGCAGAAGGCGCCGGTGTCCTGGTCGAGCAGCGCTGAGCGGCAGTAACCCACGATATCGATCGCAGAGGCGAGGTACGATTCGTCCGCAGTTGCCTGGTAGGCGGATATGGCGGCTTCGGCAACAGCGGCCTGGTCTCGGAGGAGGCCCGGCAGGTGAGGTGCGTCGTCGTGGTAGTGGCACAACCTACCGTCTCGATCCCGGGCGTTGCGCAAGAGCCAGTTCAGGCAGGCCAGTGCGTCGTGCAGGTACTGCTCGTTCTCGGAGGATGCGTATGCGGCGAGGAGGGCGGATGCCATGTGGGCGTTCCAGTCCGTGTAAATGGTTGTGTCCACGGCTGGAGCGGGCGTCGACATCCGTTTGGCCAGCGGCAACAAGTAGTAGTGCTGGTCGGCATCTTGGCTACCGAAGAAGGCGCCGTTCTGCGGGTCCCAGAGCGTTGAATGGACGTATCCATACACATGGCGAACAACCTCCAGATACCATGGGTCTCCGGTAACGCAATAGGCCTGTGAATAAGTATAGATATGGCCGGCCTGGTCATCCAGCATCTTTTCGTAGTGAGGAACGCCCCAGTCCCGCGTGGTGGAGTACCGGAAGAAGCCGCCCATCTCGTGGTCGTAGGTGCCGCCCGTGCGCTGAGCTCGCAGTGTGGTGGTGACCGGCCCCATGAGCGAAGGGCGGCCGGTGTGACAGTACTGGTCAATCAGCAGCGCGATGGCGTCTGGGGCAGGGAACTTCTGTCCGGTGCCAAACCCGCCGTATGCTGGGTCATACGCGTCCAGCACCTGTTGCACAACGGCGTCCACCGTTGATGCACTCAGGGCGGTGGAGTCAGAAGGCGAAATGCGCGGGGCGGAGCGGATCTGAGCGAACTGCGCCTCCAATGCCTCCCGGTTGGAGCGATAGTGGTGCAGAACCCGATCGAGGACGTCCAGCATATCGGTGGGGGGTATGAAGGTGGCGCCCGCAATGATTTCGCCCTGTGGCGTGAGGAAGCATGTGGTTGGCCATCCGCCCATGTTGTAGCGCTCATTCAGGTCTGGGCGGCGATCGTTGTCCACGCGAATGGGCACGAAGCTGGCGTTGACGGCCTCTATGACCTGCGGGTCGGAGTAGGTGGTTTGGTCCATCACGTGGCACCAATGGCACCAAGTTGCCCCAATGGCCAGGAGGATCGGCTTGGCCTCGTCCATTGCCTTCTTGAACGCCTGGTCGTTCCAGTCGAGCCAGTTAATGCCAGCCATCGCGGGAGCCTCCCTGATCGGCAGCGACCACATGCGGTGTGGAACGTCATCTGCACCTAGTATACCCGCATGCACCGCGGGCAAGTTGGGTGGAAATGGGGGAAGGGGTGGGTGGTTCGCCGTTTGGCGCGCCAAGAGCGGGCCGTCCGTGCGGCGCGCCGAACCCTAGCAAGGTTACCTTCAGGTGGGTGGCTGTGCGAAATCGCGCATCGCACGCGTGGATGAGGTGGCAGCGATATGGGACCGGGGTACAAGCTATATTACATAGGCAGGGTGAACGGACGCCCCACCGTCTCGGTGCTCGAGCCGCTCGAGGGGGCGGAAGACAGATTCACCGGCGAATGCACCATTGGGGCTACGCCGCACATCGCAACGCCGGACGCCCCGCTGGTGTTGGTTCCCGCTGGCGAAGGTGACAGGCGCGCTACGCTGAATTGCCGGCAGTGCGAGGCTACGCGAGAGGTGATGCTGTACCTCAGCCGAGAGCGGGCGGTGAAGCTGGCGCAGTCGCTGATGGCTAACCGTCTGCGTCGGGGGCCGGGCCGCGAGAAGTAGGCAGCGACCTCCGTCTCCGGACCGGAGGCACGCGGGTGGATGTGGGGCCGATGCGGATCTGCGCCAGCGCCTCTAGGCCGGCTAACTTGATAACGCGGGCCGGCACGCTTCCCGGCCGCACGAGCACCGACATCCTCCGGTCTGCTTCCCTCTGGTGCTGGGCAGCCGCCACAATGCCGCGGAGCGCCGCGCAGTCGATGAACGACGCCTTCCGCAGGTCCACCTCTAGGTCCTGCCCGGCCAGTAGGCACGACGCCACGGTGGCGGCAAGCTCATGGGCGTTGCTCAGGTCCAGCTCGCCGTGCACCACGACGCGTCTGCGCCCCGAACGCGTGGTGATCGCCTGGACGACCGACCGGGTGGACATGCCAGTGGTTCCAGCTGACACGGTTTCCTCTCCAGCCCTCAACGCCACGTGTCGCCGTCAACGCCAGCGAGGTGGCGCAGCAGGCGGGCAACATCTGCGGTGGTAATGCGCCCGTCGCCAACGGTCCCGTCCGCAGACCGTGGTGCGACGTCGCCAGCAATGCTCTGCCGGGGCGTGGGTTGCAGAAGCCCCATCGCGATCCGGAGCAGAATAGTGGCATCCGTTACAGTTACGCGGCCGTCGCCGTCGAGGTCGCCCGGGAGTACGGGAGACGAAACGGCCACGAGGAGTCCTGCGTCTGCATGGCAGGTTGCGTCGTACCCGGACTGTGCCGACACCACGACCGTGGCGGCGTCGTCGGCGGTCCCCTCAGGTGGTGCAACGACTGCGAGCAGCGCGTAGTATGCGCGGCCCATTGGCAGCAAAGGCGTTTCGTCCACCGCCACGGGCTCTGGGTCTGGCGCGGCGCTGTTCAGGTCGTCTTGGCGCAGCAGGTACGCAAACCAGCCTGGGGGTACAGTAACCCTGAGGGGCAGGCGATCTTGGTCGTTGCCGCCGTTGGTGACAGTGATGGGCACCCATGTGGTTTCCCCGGGCGGGGCTGCGGCCGACCCAGTTCCCAGCGCGATGGTCACGCGTGCCTGCCTCAGGACCTTCACGGAGACCGTAGGCGAGACCGTGGGCGGGCGCTGCTTCCCGCTCAGGTCTGCGTAGCTGGCAGACGCTGAGAACTGAAGCGAAGTCCCCGCGGGCGTTGGTTCGCACCGAGCGATGCGAACGGTGATCAGGGCAATCGCCAGCGCGGCCAGGAACGTGCAACGCATGCGTACCTCACTGAGCTTAGGGAGGCTCTAGCGCGACGGCGCCTCTGCCACCGGCCCCTGCGTGCGCGCCAGCAGCACGGCGTTCTGAGCCGGCCATCCGCCCACAACGGCGAACCGCGCCCCGCCCAGGTCTATCGGTGTGGGCTTCGTCTGGCGCTGGAGCTGGAGCATGGCCTGATACTGCATCAGCTGCCACGGTTGCACGCCTTCGCTGGGCGCGTATCGTCCGAGCATAGGCGAGAGGTAGATGGCGTCCACACGCCTCGTGCGGTCAACCTTGGTGAAGTCACCGAGCTCTTTTGGCAGCCAGACAGACGTTTTGCCGGTGTACCAGGCAACTGCCCAGGGGACGTCGGAGACCACGGTGCTGCTGGTGGTGACGTATTTGGCCAGCTCCCGCAGCGTTGCGGGCTGCACGGTTTGGGGCTGCGAGGCTCGCGTGGCGAGCCCTATGGCCAGCGGGAGCGCCACAACGGCGATGACTCCGGCGGCCACCGCGCCCTTGACTCCCCCAGTAACCTGCATTCCGTTCAGCAGGTGCACCAGGTACGCCATCGCCATGATCACCACGAACGGCTCGAACGGAACCAGCACCTCGGGCCCCGGGCGGAGCAGCAGGGAGCCCAGCGCCATGCACCCGATGGCACCGAGCGCGGCGCCCCTGAGTGCATCGGCTCCGCGGCGGCGGAAGGCGTGCAGCAGCCCCACGATGAAGAAGGGCATCAGCCATCCACCCGCCAGGGCCGGAAGGTCCGTATGGAGCGCTCGGACGCCGGCGACGCACTTCTTAGCCACGTCCTTCGCCATGCCACCCATCAGCTCGCCCATGGGCCTAGCGTCCGCCACGCGGTACAGAGAGTACGCGGGGTAGCTCTGGGTCATCATCACCAGTTCGTAGTGCCGCAGTCCGAACACGGGGTCGCCAGTGAGTCGGTAGTTTCGAACCATCCACGGTCCGGCGGTGACGAAGAACGTCAGCGCGAAGACGGCGACGACAGCGACTCGGCGCCGGGTTCGTGCCAGGGCCAGGTACACAGCGATCGGCAGGAGCGCGAAGGCGAACGTGTACTCCGTGAGGTAGCAAAGGCCCAGCAGGATGCCGGATGCGGCGGCCGCGCCAATGCCAGCTCCCCTGGACGAGGGATTGGTGTTTGCCATGTGGCCCTTGTGCAGGGAGAGCAGCAGGACCGTTGACAGGAAGGTGGCCAGCGTAACCGGCGTGCCGGCTAGCGCGTAACCCAACATCCTCTCGCCTAGTATGTAGGCGAGTGTGCTGAGCAACGCTACCCTCCTGCCAAAGAGCCGCAACGCCAGCACGTACACCACGGGGATGGTTAGCAAGAAGAAGAGGGCCGACGACAGGGCGAGGGTGGAGTCTTTGGCACCGAAGGCACCGAACAGCACCGCGGTTACGATGGCGTACAGCGGCGGATGCGTGAGGTCCGGCTGCGCGGAAACGTTTGGGCTCACGGGCATGGTGAGCGGGCGGATTACGCTGGTGACGAAGCCGCGTCCGTCCAGCACGTTGCGCGCCAGCTGGCCGTAATCCATCGCATCGGGTTCGGTGATCCCCTGGTACGCCAGCTTGAGCATGAGCCACAGCACCAGCGGGCCCAACGCGGCGAGGATGAGCGCGACACTCAGGCGCCGGGCGGTTGAGTTCAGTCGATCATCCGGAGTCTCAGCAGCATTAACTGCCATGCCAACAGAAAGGTCCTTTCTCAAGACGTAGGCTTGTCCCCAAGTGAAGAGAGTGCAAGCATCATGCCACTTGCCTGCTCTACCAAGAGACAGGCGCACCGTGGGCCGCGCGAGCTACGCCCGCAACGCGCAGCCACAGATCGTGGAGGGCGTTGGCTTGGGCGCTCCAGTCGTACGTGCGCTCAACCAACTCGCGGCCGCGGGCACCCAAGCTGCGTGCCAAGCCGGGGTTGGTGAGCACCCGCGCCACGGCCTCGGCAAACTCGGCTGGCTCGTCGGCCAGCAGGATATCGCGGCCGTTGGTCACGGCGAGTCCCTCGGCGCCCACAGTTGAGGAGATGACGGGTTTTCCCATCGCCATCGCCTCGAGTATCTTCAGACGGGTGCCGCCGCCGATCCTCAGGGGCACCACCACCGCCTCCGCCTCGGCGAGGTACGGGCGGACGTCGGGGACCTCGCCGGTAACGACGAGCCCGTTGTCAGCGCACAGCCTTCTGAGGGCTTGTGATGGGCGCCTGCCGACCACCGCCATGCTGGCGTGCGGGCACCTGCGCCTGATCTCCGGCCATATGGAGGATGCGAAGAGGTGCATTGCGTCTTCGTTGGGAAACCAGTCCATCGAGCCGGTGAATACCAGCCTGCCTGGTACCGTTGGGGCCTGGGTGGGGGCGAAGAGGTCGGTGTCGACGCCATTCAGTATGACGGAGACGTTGCGGAGGCCGTAGGCAGTCCTGAGGGTGGCGGCATCGAGCTCAGAGACGGCGATGCAGTGGTCGAACAGGCGGCACGCCGAGGCCTCGAAGCGGCGCATCTTCACATATTGCATGCGCTCGAACGCCCTGCGGAGGCTCCCCGCCGCGTGCTTCGCCCTCCGCTGCCACAACTCGGCCTCCACGTTGTGCTCGGTCAGGACCTTGGGTATCCCAGTGGCGAGGGCGGCGTAACCGGCCAGCGGCAGGGAGTCGCAGTGAACCAGGTCGAATTCGCGCTCCTCTAGGAGCGCCGTTACGGCCTGGCGCATTGCGATTGATAGATGCTTGGAGACGGCGTAGGGCAGGGGGGATGCCACGTTGGCAACAAGCTGCGCGTGCATGCGGAGGCCCGACGGCTGGTGCGGCGGCGGCACAGCGACCAGGCAGTGGAGCTCTTCTGCCTGGGAGGCGTACTCGGCGCCGTCGCCGCGTGAGTAGCCGACCATGGTGATGCGGTGCCGGTGCGCCAGGCGGCTCAGCAGGTTAAGGGTCCTTAGCCTTGCTCCAGTGTTCGGCGGCCACGGTAGGTCTCTCACAAGCACCAGAACGTTCATTGCTCCTCCTAGTGAGCGATCAGCGAGCAGTAAGCGGCCCGAAGCAGCGGGGCGTTGGCGGCGAAGGAGAAGCGGTCTCGGACCGTGGACAGCCCGGCGAGGCCCATCTGTCTGGCGCGGTCGGGAGAGCCCAAGACGGCCGAGATGGCCTGGGCGAGATGGGGTGGGCTGGCGGGGGGCACCAGCAGGCCTGTGCAGCCGTCCTCCAGCACTTCCGGCACACCACCCACGGCGCTGGCAACAACGGGTCTGGCGCACGAGAACGCCTCCAACACGGCGTTGGGCAGGCCCTCGGATAGGGATGGGAGCACGACAACGTCCATTGCCGGTATGAGCTGGTTGGCGTTCGGACGAAAGCCCGCCATCACGACGCGCCCTTCTAGGCCCAATGCGTGTATCCGCCGCCCCAGCGAGTCGCGCTCCGGCCCATCGCCCACCAGCACGAAGACGGCGCGTGTGTCTCGGGCCAGAATCGCGGCGGCCTCCAGGAAGTATTGGTGGCCCTTTTCCGCGCTGAGCCGCCCCACGGAGCCCACAACGGGCACGTCGGTGGGGAGCCCCAGTTGGCGGCGAGCCCAAGCCTGGTGTGCAGAGGCCGACGGGGATGCCTCAGCAACTTCAACGCAGTTGTGGACGGTGATGGCTCGGTTTGGCGGCACGCCCAGGCGAAGGAGTTCGCGTCGCTTGGCCTCGGAGACGGCTACCACGAGGTCTGCCAGTGGGAAGAGCTTCCGCTCCAGCGCCTCATACAGGCGAACGCGCCTGGTGTGGGCGGTCCAGCCCCTGGCATGGATGACCAGCGGGACTCGGCAAAGCTTGGCTGCCGCTAGACCGACGGCGTCGGCGCGGTAGTCGTGGGCGACGACCAGCGAGGCTTTGGCGCGGCGTATGGCATGTGCGAACTCGAGGACGTCGCGCGGGTCGAACGGGCGGCGGATGGCGAGGGGACACGTGGAGATGCCGGCCTCCTCTGCGGCGTGAAGCAGCGGGTTCTCGCGTCCCGGGACGGCCCAGGAGGCGACTACATGGCGCAGCCCATCGCCTTTCATGGCGCGCGCGAACCCAAGGATCTGCTTCTCCGGCCCGCCGAGAAACGCGGAGCTCCTGAGTTGGATGATGGTGGTTGCTTCCATTTCTGCCATACGGTGGCGCGGCAAGAAGCGTGCCCGCAAGGCCGGTTGGAGGCAGGCTGGCGTGGGTGGCAACCTAGCGCGAATGAGAGCCGCGGGGCATTGCCCGCCCTGTTAGGCAGCGCGGGCAGGTTGGAGCCGCGTTGCAGTGGCTCATTGCGACGGGTTGGGGGCTACACCCTTATGCGTGCATCCTCGCAGCTGCCATCTCGTGCCGCCACGCAGCACACTCGGTCTTCCCAAGGCGTTGGGCGAAGGGCTGGTGTCCCCAGCCGTGAGCCTATAGGGTGCGTGCGTTGACCGGACTGCCGCTCTGGTGTATAATGTGCGGGCCGAGCGAGGCCGTCGGTGCTTTCAGTCGCATGGCGTCGGCGCTTTGAGGCCCCATAGTGCTTGCCGATAGGCGGCAAGGAGAAGATAGCCTTATGGAAGCCACTATTGACCGCGAGAGAGTGGAGAAGGTCCTCGATAAGATCCGGCCCGCCCTGAGGATGGACGGCGGCGACGTGGAGCTTGTTGAGATAGAGGGCAGCGTGGTCCGCCTGAAGATGACCGGCGCCTGCGGCGGGTGTCCGATGTCTCAGCTCACTCTGCAGATGGGGATCGAGGCGGCGTTGCGCGACGAGATACCCGAGATTGAGGCCGTTGAGCCGGTGGGCCTCGATCCCGATCGGTTCGATCTGTTTGGGGGATAGCTGAAGTCGTAGGCCCCCTAGCGACGTCGATCGGCGCTTATTGTTGGGTTGTCTTTCGTTCTGCCTAACTGCGGCCCGCGTGGCCTGCCCCAGCACGGCGGGCGCGCGGGCCACGTGTCATTGCAGCACTAGTGTGACGGTCGCCAACGCGCCAACCCCGCCCACCAGCAGCGCCCAGTCCGACGTGCGGAACGGGACGTGGCGGTAGCTGGTGCGGGACGGGAAGGCGCCAAAGGCCCTCGCATCGAGCGCCAGTGCCATCCGCTCCGCCCTCCGAATCGCCCCGGCCAGCAACGGGATGCCAAGCGTGCGTATCCGCCTCAGTCGGCCCATCACGCCGTTGGCGTCCGGCACCCCCCTAACGCGATGCGCCGCGCGAATCAGCCGGTACTCCTCCGCCAACAACGGCAGCATGCGGTACCCCGCGAGCGCCGCGAAGGCGGCCCGATACGGCACACGGGCCTGATGCACAAGCGCCCTCAGCAGGTCCGATGGATCCGTGGTGGCTGCAAAGACCAACGCTGCAGTCACGACGCATAACATGCGAAGGGCGCGGGTTGCCCCCCATTCCAGCGCCACGCGGTCCCTCAAGCCAGCCAGCCCCATGATGGCGTGGCCGCGCGGACCGGCATAGAAGACCGCGGTGGTTACCACCCATAGCCCCGCAAGCAAGACGAACGGTCCCACTGAGGCTGCAAGTCGGCGGGCGGGGACCGCATTGGTTGCCAGCGCGGAGGCGAGCAGAAGCGCCGTGCAAGCGGCGGGCGGCCAAGGCTTGGTCCACAGCACAAGGCACACAACCAGCGCCAGGTTGAGAGCTAGCTTGGCCAATGGGTTGGCCTGGTGAAGGAAGGAACGGCCTTGGGAGTGATCGAGCAATGGCCTCATGGGCTTGCGTGAGGTGGGCTACTACGACCGCCTGGCGCGGGGGTGGGATGTGGCATACACCTCTCTGAGGTGGTCTCTGCTCACGTGGGTGTATACCTCGGTGGTGGTGATAGATGCGTGGCCGAGCAGCTCCTGCACCACGCGCAGATCCGCGCCGCCCTCCAGCAGGTGGGTGGCAAAGGAGTGGCGGAGGGTGTGAGGGCTAACGTGCTTCGTGATGCCGGCCGCGGCCGCCCTCTGCACGATCAGCCGCCACAGGCCGGATGTGGTGAAGCCGCGACCCAAACGAGTAACGAACAGCGCCGCCTCTGGCCTGCGAAGCGCCTTTCGGCGGGGACCGTTGATGTACGCTTGGATGGCGCGCGCGGCGGGCAGGCCGAACGGCACCACCCGCTCCTTGCCGCCCTTGCCGCGACAGCGCACAGTTCGTTCTCGCAGGTCTACGTCATCGATGGTGAGCGCGGCAAGCTCGCCCACACGCAGTCCGGCGCCGTACATCAGCTCCAGCAGGGCACGGTCGCGCAGGTCGGTGTTTGGATCGGGATGGCGGAAGGCGAGGAACTTGGAGACCTCCGCAACGGTAAGGGCTTTGGGGAGCCTTTGTGGCGCCTTGGGGCGCGGCAGGCCGTCGGCCGGGTCGGCATCCAGGTAGCCTTCCCTAACAAGGTAGCGGCAGAGGGTGCGGACCGGTGCCATCTTTCTGTGGACCGTGGCAGGGGCCAGCCCGGACGCCATGAGATGGGCTGAGTAGGCGGACAGCAGGTCCCTGGTAACCTGAGCGGGCTGATGGACGCCGCGCTCGGCGCAGAAGGCACGGAACTGCTGCAGGTCGGCGGCGTAACCCCGGAGAGAGCCGGGGGCGAGGCCGCGCTCGACGCGCAGGTGACTAAGGAAGTCGTCGATCTCGCTCTTCACGCCAAGGTTATCGGCAACGTTGGCATGGGCCATGAGGCTACGACTCCGCATCGCGCTCCAGGGGGAGTCCGGCGGCCCTCCAGGCTCTCACACTGCCGGCCAAGCTTGCAACCTGTCGGAACCCAAGGCGCTGCATGATGCTGGCGCCCATGCTGGCTCGGAACCCGCTGTCGCAGTAGACGGCAACCGGCTTGTCGGTGTCGAGCTGAGCGCAGAACTGGGGTAGGCTCGGCAGAAAGGCGTGCATGGCGGAGGGGAGGTGGCCGTCTGCCCACTCTTCGCTAGTCCTCACGTCCAGTAGCTGGAGGCCGTCTGGGCTGCTCGCCAGAAGGTCGCGAAGCTCGGCGGAGCTCATCTGGCGCGTCGTCTCGAACGGCTTGCCGGCGTCCAGCCATCGGCCCATCCCGCCCTGCAGGTAGGCAGCGGCGCACAGGCCGACTCGGAGCAAACGCCTCTGCGCCACGTCTATGTCTTGCGGGTTGGAGGGCACTAGGAGTAGCTTCTGGCCCGGGCCAATGAGCCAGCCAGCCCACAAGGCGAACCCGTTCTGCAGTGGGATGTTGAGCGCCCCGGGGATGTGGGCTCCGGCAAACGCCTCCGGCTGGCGGACATCCACCACCAGCGCGTCGGCGTCCGCGGCGGTGGTCTGGAACTCGTCAGGGGGCAGCGGGCGCACAAACGGTATGCCTCCCAACGGCTCGGGGCCCATGGTGTTCACCCGCTTCATCCGCGGATAGTAGGCGGGGAAGGGCGTCTGCAGGGCCAGTATCTCTTGTACAAAGCGTGCCTCGTTGCGAGTTCGGAGGCGCGGGTTGGCCCTCCGCTCGTAGCCGATGGTGGTTACCGCCGCGTCCGCGATATTGGCCCCGCACGGCGAGCCGGCGCCGTGTGCGGGATATACGATGATGGTGTCGTCCAAAGCCATCAACCTGCCATGCAGGCTCTGAAACAGCTGGTGGGCTAGGGGGGCGGCGGCGTCAGGCCCGAGCAGATCGGGGCGACCAACCTCGCCAGCGAACAGCGTGTCGCCGGTGAAGACGGCAACCGGCGACGGCCTTGGTTGGCCGACGCTGACCAAGAGACAGATGTGCTCCGGCGTATGCCCGGGTGTGGGGATCGCGTCTAGGTGGATTGTGCCGATCTCGATCTCGTCGCCATCCCGGAGGGGGGTGTGGGGGAACGCGTAGTCGCCAGGCCCCGTGCACAGCTGCGCGCCGGTGACTTCGGCTAGCTCCTTGGCGCCAGACACGAAGTCGGCGTGGATGTGAGTTTCCAGGACGTGGGTGATTCGGAGCTCCTGGGCGGCGGTGACGTTCAGGTATGTGTCTATGTCACGTCGGGGGTCGATGACGGCACAGACGCCAGCTCTGCGGTCTGCCAGGATGTACGAAAGGTGAGCGAGTCCCTCGCTCTCAACGGTCTGTACGACCATCTGCAGCATCCCCTTCCATCGCTTCGGGCGGGCATTCCAGTGTGCGTTATACCCGCTGCAGTGCCATGCCGTGCAGCAGTTGCGAGGCTGAAGGCAAACTTGGCAGTCGCATTCCTCAACGACGGCAGACGCGCGGCGGCGTACGTGGCGATAGCGTGGGTCTTTCCGGCCTGGCGCAAGTGGAGACGATCTACGACGCTAGGGACCCTGCGACAGCCATCCAGCATGCATCGCGTACCGAGTGAGGAGCTGAGACTTGGTCTTGTCTGCCACCCTCGGTGACGGCACGTTGGCGCACGAGAAGCGCCTCTCCGGAGCGGCTGCTTCAGCGCCGGAGCTGGGTTCGCCTGGGTGCGATGCCGGGGTGCGCTGTGGGGAAAGCAATGCGCACCGGAGGGCGGCGGGCTCTCCGGTGCGCTTAGGCGTGGATGCGGTTACTGTGGGAGGTTGGCGCCTTGTGGGTCTCCGCAGTAGCCGGCAGGGTACAAAGAGGTGCTGCCTGGCGTGCGCGGGTAGGCGTAGGCGAACGGACCGGTGCCCACCTGAATCCACTTCCCGTGCCCGTCGGAGAAGAGGAACGTCTTGCCCTTTCCGTGAGGGAACGGGTAGTTTCGCGCCCTCATGTTTGCCTCATCCGCACCCCACATCTGGATGAAGTATTCGCCCGTGGCATCCGCCCACGTACCAAGAGGTTGGCTGCCCTTCTCAAACAGCAACACGGAGGACGAGGGGTCCTTGATCTCGCCGAGAGATAGGCCTGCGATGTTGCGCGGCATGGCGAAGGAGCGCACGACCCAGCCCGGAGGGAAGCCCGTGGTATCCTCCACGGGGTTGCTTGGGCATGAGAACACGCCCTTGTTCTTCACCAGCGGCCACACGGCTACGTCCCAGTTGTAGTTGACGTTGACGCCCTCGAGCTTGGTGCCAACGCCGAAGTCCCACAGCGGGAGGGTTTCATCCCAGTCTTGCGTGTACTGAATGAGGGCGATGCCGAGCTGCTTCGCGTTATTGAGGCAGGTGTTCTGGCGCGCCTTCTCTCTGGCGCGGGCGAACACGGGGAAGAGAATCGCGGCTAGGATGGCGATGATTGCGATAACAACAAGCAGCTCAATGAGGGTGAAGCCATTGCCGCGCAGCCCGGCGTTGCGGCGAAGCTGAGCGGCCGACCCGCGCAAATGGCAGCGGGCCATGATAGATGCCTTCCACATAATACTCCCTCCCGAACGGCTTGGCCACGTTGGCCAGCGCGCCCGTACTGTCATTCTTGGCGGCCCTACTGGCTGGCCCTCCACCGAATACTCACGCGCCCGCTCGCAGCACGCGTGGCGATGCACGCAGCCGTGCCCAACGGGGTAGGCGCCAGAAGTAAGGACGCCTTGCTCAAACGACGAACGCCTCCGCCATGGCAACCGCGAAGGCGGAGCGGTGGGGAAGTGCGCCAAGCACTTCGACCTGCGCGGTCTCCGGAGTGCAGAGACCGTACTCGCGGGCCAGGATGTTGCCGGTATCCGCAAGGCGGGCTGTCCGAGCGGCACACCCGTCGGCGATCACTCCCTCCTGGCGCAGGAGCGAAAACAGCTCGGAGGTCTTTGACTAGCGCTCCGTTGCCGACCGGTAATGACCGTCAGCCACCCGATCCCGGTCATGGGCTTGGCAGCGCCCCTGAGGTTGGTGATGCTTGTCCCAAGCCTGGCCGGAAGATCATCTGCCGCGACACCTGGGATCGGGTAGGCGAGTATCTCATCAGGCCTGCTCGCCAAGTAGCTTCCTAGCGTCCCAACTGCTCCTCAATGGCAAGCTGCTGGGTCGCCGTGGCGGGGCGCCGTCGGCACCAGGTATCCTTGATGGGGTGCTACGGCGGATGGCCAAGTTAGTATGGCACAGGACCCACATCGTGTCAAGGCTGGCGGCCCGCAATATGTCTGTCTGTCAATGACATCCGCAACCTTGTGGGCGTCATGCGAACCTGGAATCGGCTGAGCCTTACGGATAGCTGGCGTCCGTGCACCAGGTGATCAGGCAGCTCCGTTCGCTCCAGCGATGGGCCAGCAACCGGGGCTGGTGCGCATCAGCCCTTCATGCCGGTAAGGGTGATGCCCTGAATGAAGTAGCGCTGGGTGAAGAAGAACACCGCCAAGACTGGCAGCATCACCATCGTTGCCGCCGCCATCAGCATGCCGTACTCGCTGCCGTGCGCGCTTTGGAACAGCCTAAGCGCGTAGGCCAGCGTCATCTTCTCTGGCGACGAGATGTAGATCAGCGGCCCCATGAAGTTGTTCCAGGCGCCCAGGAACGCCATGATGGTAAGGGCGGCCAGCGCGGGCTTCACCAGCGGAAGCATCACGTTCCAGTAGATCCGCAGGTACGAGCAGCCGTCTATCTTGGCGGCGTCCTCTAGGTCGAGCGGGATGGTGAGGAAGAACTGGCGCAGAAGGAACACGTTGAACGGCGCGGCGAAGAAGGCCCCAAACCACAGCGGCCTCAGGGTGTCCACCCATCCGATGCTCTTGTAGATTAGGAACACGGGGATGAGGGTTACCGCGGCGGGCAGCATCATGGTGGAGAGCATGATGACGAACAGCACGTCTCGGCCGGGCCACCTGAGGCGCGCGAAGCTGAACGCCACAAGCGAGCTCGAGAGCAGCACCCCCACGATGTTCAGTGCCGTCACAAGGAGGGTGTTCACCAAGTACAAGGCCCCGTGCAGCGTCTCCGGGGGCAGGAACGAGAGGGCATCTGTGTAGTTGCGCCACTTAAGGCCGGGGCGCTTAACCTTGACGAAATCAGCGGTGGACGCCACGAAACGCCGGCCGGTAGCTAGGTCCTGCACCAGCCACCCGTTGGGGGTCTCCTCAATCTGGGCCACCTCGTGGCCGTTGCTAACCAGCTTGGCCAGCCCGTACTCCTGCCCGTTCAGCGTGACCTGCACCTGTTGCTGCGGAATCCAGATAGGGGGGTACCGCAACATGTCCTCGTCTTCCTTGAGAGAGGTGGTTACCAGCCACACGAACGGCATGATGAAAATGAACGCGCCAGTGACCAGCACCGCATGCATTGCCACCTGGCGGCCATCCTCCTTTCGCTGCTTAGCGCGGCGCCAGCCAGCCCGCGGCCAAACCAGCAGCGCACGATACCCCAGGCAACCGCCGATCCATAGCAGCCCTGCAGCAAGCATCCGGCCGTAGGTGGCCATGGGCATGATCGCCCCTACGATCGGCAACACCAGCGCCAGCGCCAAAATCAGCAGGAGCTTGCCATCGGCTTTGTGGTTGCGGATCGCGTCCACAACGTCCGTGCACCACAGCCAGACGGCCACGTAGATCGACGCAACCGCTGCTATCCAGATGAAGGGTACAAACCCCGCCACTTACTTGCCTCTCTCCGCCTCGTAGTGAACCCATCTGCCGCCCATCTTCAGCTGGATGAGCGACAAGACGAGTATGATCCCAAACAACATCCAAGCGAGCGCAGACGCATAGCCCATCTTGAAATACTGGAAGCCGTTTCTGAACAGCAGCAAGACCGGCATCAACGTCGAGTCGGCGGGGCCGCCGGGCGGATCGCCGGTCATCACGTACACCGTATCGAACACCTGCAGGGTCCCGATGGTACCCATGATGAGGTTGAAGAAGATGTACGGCGATATCATCGGCAATGTGACGTTGCGGAACTTGCTCAGTGCTCCGGCGCCATCTATCTCCGCCGCCTCGTACAGCTGTTGGGGAACGCCCTGCAGGCCAGCCAGCCACAGGATCATCCCTCCGCCCGCGCCCCAAAGACCAAGCAGTATGAGGGCAGGCTTGGACCAGACCTCCGATGCCAGCCACGTGGGGGCCGACCAGCCGAACCACTGGCCCACCGTCGCCTTCCACGCCGCGTTGAGCAGGCCGTAGTCAGGGTTAAGCACCCATATCCACAGAATGGCTCCTGCAACGACGGGCACGATGGACGGTATGAAGTAGATGGTGCGGTACCAGCTCATTCCCTTCACTTTGGCGTTGAGGAGCATCGCAATGCCCAGCCCAACGGCCATGTTGAGGGGAATGCCCACAATGGCCATGAAGGCGACGTTTCGGAGCGAGTGGTAGACAACCGGCCAGTCATCCACCGGCGACAACGCCCACTTGTAGTTCTGCAGCCCCACGTACCGCGCCGGGTGCAGCACGTCGTAGTCGCAGAACGAGAGGATCGCGGATGCCACTATGGGCCCCAACGTGAACACCAAGAAGCCGATGATCCACGGCGAGGCGAACAAGTAACCTGCCCTTGCCTCGCCCCGCATGAGCTTGCCGACGCGTCCAGACCGCCGTGCCAACACCCACACCACCGCCACAAGGCTCAGGAAGGCCGCCGCGAGCACCGCCAGTGGGTAGCGCCAGTTGAGAAGGGGGAACCGCCCCCTGGTGAAGACCTTGTCGAGCTCTCGCTGCACCACGCGCTGACCATTGGCTAGAGCCTCTTCGGGGGATGCCTTGTGCCTAGTGGCCAGTTCGAAGGCGCGTACGTGCTCGTCCCATAGGCGCTGCCCCACGAACGTCACCGGCCTGAACTTGGAGTAGGGCATCAGGTCAACGAACGTGCGGAGGGCTCTGGCCAGCTTGGGGTCCTTGGGGCCGTACGCGGCAAGCACGGCCTCGGCAACCCGCTTGTTGGCGGAGATCCCGGGGACGTACGGTCGCCCCTTGCTAAGGTTGTAAGCGCGCTGAACCTTTGCCTGAAGCAGGTTGGCCTCAACGCTATTCATCCACTTGATGAACTCCCAAGCCTCTTGGGGGTGCTTGGCGCCCGTAGGTATGGCGAAGGAGAAGCCGCCGGACCAGGTTATGTAGTTCGGTTGGTTGGTGAAAGGAGGCTTTCCGGCCAAGCGAGCAGCGGGCACGGGTGCTGGGGCAACCGCGAAATCCAGGTCGGGGGCATACCTGGCTATGTTGTTGAGCACCCAGTTGCCGTCGATCTTCATCGCGATCTTGCCGATGAAGAACGGATCCAGCGAGGCGGTTTGGAACCCGCTCTGGAATGCATTCACCTTTTCGGCGCCGCCCAAGGCGTCGTACACCTGGACCATGTAGCGCAGTGCGCCCGCGGTGCGGGGGTTGTTGAGGGTGCACTTGGTGCCGTCTGGGGTCATGAACTCGCCGCCGTTCTGCCAGGAGTACAGGTACAGCCACGAGTTGCCGTAGTTGGGTATGAAGCCGATGCTCTGGTACGAGCCATCTGGATTCTTGCGCGTGAGCTTCACCGCGTACTTGAGAAGCTCGTCCCAGGTGCGGGGCGGGCGGTTCGGGTCTAGGCCCGCCTGTCGGAAGAGGGCGCGGTTGTAGTACAGCGCACGGTCGTCAGTGCCGTAGGGGATGGCGTACACCTTGCCTTTGTACACGGCCTCTTTCCAACACGCCGGGAAGTAGTCCTCCTTGCGGATGGGGCCTGGGTCCTTTCTGAGGAAGTCGTCGAGCGGCATGAACGCCCCGCGCGACGCCCAGTCACCGATGGTGAACCTGTCTTGGTGGATGACGTCTGGCGGCACTTGCGCGGCGATGGAGGTCATGAGCTTCTGAGGATCCATTCCGCCGGCGCCCATAGAAAGCATGGTGACGTGTATGTTGGGGTGCCTGCGCTGGAACTCCGCCACCATGGCGTCTTGGCCCTTCGACTCTTCGGAGGACTGGAGGCCCCACACCACAAGGCGGATCTGGCGGCTGGAGGAGGCGGTGGACCGCTGGCAGCCGGGGAGTACGAGCGCAGCCGCGATGATGGGCGCGAGGAGGGCCATCATCCGCCGCCGGCGGTGCCCGGCCGCGTTGGGGCTACTCGGACAGATCATCGGTATGCTGTCCATTCGAGCCTGCATCGGTTGCAATGCCAGCTGGCACCGTCTCTGCGGGCGGGTTGGCGGGCGCTCTCCTCCTCAGCCGCCATCTGCGCCGCTGGATAGAGTCCTCTCTCGGTTCTACCATCTTGACCAGGCTGATGCTGCCTAAGTAGAGGAACGCCATCGGGGTAGCCATCACCATCATCGAAAACGGGTCGTTGGATGGAGTGAGTATTGCTGCTGCAAGCATAATCAGAATAACCGCGTGTCGCCAGTAACGGCTCATTGCCTGGGAGTTGATGAGGCCGATCATCGCAAGGAGCATGAGGAGCACCGGCAGCTCGAACCCGATGCCGAAGCCCAGGCACATCTTCATCATGAAAAGGAGGTAGTCCGAGAGGCGCTGCACAAGGGCGACGTCCGGGGGCATGTAGCTGAGGAACCACCGGAGGCCGGCCGGGAGTATGTAGTACGACAGCGCGACGCCCAGCACGAAGAGGCATGCGGCCAGCGGCACTATCAGGCGAACCGGCTTGCGCTCCTGTGGCGTGAGCGCCGGAGCGATGAAGCCCCAAAGCTCCATCAGTATGGGCGGGCCACCAAGGATGAGGCCGCAGATGAGGCACACCTGGAACCTAAGGAAGAACGGCTCGGTGAAGGTGAAGAAGGTGAGCTTGGCGCCGCGCGGACCCAACACGCTTGTTATGGGCCGGGTGAGGGCAGCGTATATGAAGTCGTAGCAGAACCAGGCCACGATGGTGCCTATTGTTAGGTACAACAGGGACCGTATGAGCCTGGCGCGCAGCTCCTCTAGGTGCTCAACCAGCTCCATCTCGGGGTCGTGGTCCTCGCCTTGCGGACGTGGAACGACCCGCAGCATGATGAGGACCCACGCGATGACGACTCCAGCCGCGAAGATGGCGAAGGAGCCCATGGGGGTGCTTCGCAGTTGGTTTATCGAGTTCCAAACGGTGGCCAGTAAGTGACGCACTTGTCTATTGTCTCAGGGCGGCGAGGAAGCAAGCCAGCAGCCAGAGCCGCCAGGCGTTGTCAGCACACTGCGATGCCGCCACGTATCACTGGCGGGGTGGGGGCATTGTGCATGCCAGGGAGGGCATTTGCGCGATGCCCCGGTCCCGCCGACGCCTACGTTACGTTCGAACACAGAGGCCAGAGGCGTCCGAGCTGTCGCCCAGGCCGACTGCGATGCCGGCTCGTCACATCATCCGATAAGCGATACGGATATCTCCACTTGGGTCCTGGTGCTCTCGATACTGGCGGCGTTGCCGGCGTCCGTTGAGGCTGAGTATGACGAGCCCGGGTAAGAGCCGGGGTACGGGGACGCCACTGGAGGGCGATAGCCGTATCCGCCGCCTGGCCGGTAGCTGGCGTACGGGTTGGCTCCGCCTGGGGGGTATCCGCCAGGGCTGTAGCTACTGGCGCCGGGGGCGGTAACGGTCGGCACGCTGGCGGCGCTTGCTCCGCTGGCGGTGCTGAGGTCCACAAACGCCTTCTCCTCAACGCGCACAACCTTGCCCTCGCGGAAGTCTAGGTACGTGGTGCGCTCCCCCATGATTGGGATGAGGATGGGGGTGAGTGCGCCGGGCAGCATGTAGGTGGCGGCGCCATCGTACTTTGTGGTGATCTTGGCGGTTTGGTGTCCGCTTTGCCACTCGAAGCCCTTGAGGATTGACTGCACCTTGTTCTTGGCCAATGCTAGGGCCCAGTTACCCTTTTCCTTGGCTGCCTCCTGGGCGGTGGGGAAGTCGAGCACGTCTATGCCGTTGTAGAAGAGCGGTATTCGGATATGGCTTTCCCAGGTATCGCCAACACGCAGTGGCCGGTTGGGGAGCTCCAGGAACTGGAGCGCGGCCTGCTCCCCGAGCCTCTTCATGCGTCGGCCGGGGAAGATCTTGCCGTCTGGGGCGACATCCATCACCAGGCTGCGACCAGCCTTGTAGAACGGCACGGTCTGGTTCGCGTCGGTTTGGCGGCTATCTCGCTCGATCTTCTCGCGGATTAGGCCTATGCCGCCGGGCATCACGTCGTCGCAGGCGCGGCGGATGATAAGGTGGTTGCTGAACGCCTCTACGCCCGCGTTCTTGGCGACGGTGCGTTGGCTATAGAGGCGCTGCTCGTTGGGCCTGAAGCGGTAGAAGAGGAGCACCTGCTGCGGAGGCGAATCGAGGCTGTTCTTGACGCGGACCCTGAGCATGTCGGAGTTGCCCACCTGGTTGCCGTTCTGGTCCGCAACCAGCACGCGAATCTCGTGCACGCCGTCTGGCACCTGTTCGTTGCCGGCGCTTGAGCCCTTGGTGTCCCAGACGAAGGTCACCTTTGTGCCGTTTCGCGGTCTGGCGACGGCGGCTCGGAACCTTCCATCGATTTGCACCACCATGTACGCCTTATCTGGCACGCAGGCGATGGGGATCTGGATGGGCACCAACTCGCGGACCACCGAGTCGGGCGCTGGGGTAAGGATGCGAACGGGAGGAAGCTGAGCGGCGGCGTGTAGCTGCCCTTGGACCGCCACCAGGGCTACTGCCATGAGAGGCAGCGTGATCACGACCAAGCGACGAATCATTCTAGTTGGTCCCTCCAACTGACAGGGCGCTTTGGCGCTGTGGCACCCGCGCATGCCGTTTGCGGCTGCCGCACCACGTGTCCGGAATTGAACGAGTTCCGGCTAGGACTCGTTGTAGCCCCAAGGGTGCAGACCCTTGCCGAACGTGATCGGTGCTACTGGCCCAAGAGCACGGCAAGGTTGAGCTCCTGAATAAGCTGCTCTAGGTTGATTCCGTAGATAGACGCGACGCGCTCTATTGTATCAGTTTCCGCGCCCAAACAGGCACAACATCCCATGCCGTGTACGCGAAACACCTCCGCCAGAAACGGATAGCGCTCCAACGTTTGGGCTATGGTCATCTCTTTGCTGATCGGGTTACAGCGTGGGTCTGGCAACGTACACACCCCGCTACCCACCTCGGCACAGGCCGAGAAGCTCGCAAGCCAGCACAGCCACGCCGTAGCCAGCTGCCACCTGCAACCAACCCAGGTTCCACAGCCGGGTCCGCGTGGAGGCGTAGTCACCGCGGGCCAATCCATCAACATACTTCGCCAAGAGCTCCTTGCCGGCCTCCAAACCGTTGCGCAACTGCTCTGGAGATGCGGGCCGCGTGGTGAGATATTGCTGTAGGTAGTATCCCAGGTATCGCCAGGTGACGAGGCTGACGATGAGTGCCAGGTATGGGTTCACTGGCTCCAGGGCGGCGAAGACGAAAAGGATCATCATCACGTTGGTGCCGCAGCGGGGATGCGCCCTTGGCATGCGCTGCACCACCTCCGGCTCCAAAGCCTCTCCCTCCTCTATGGCCGCCACGGTCTGGTGCTCCGCGGCGTGATATGCTGCCAGCGGGGAGAGGCGTATCAGGAGCAGCATCATGGCGAGGGGCAGAAGCTGCGTTACCAGCGCCCCCTGGGCAAGCGCCTCGCCGTGCGGCCCGATGGCGCTTGTTGCCCAGCGCACCAGCATATCGGAGCCCAAGAAGAACGCAGCCAAGCAAACGCCGGTGAGGAACAAGCCAATGTTGCCCGCTCCTGCTCGCAGCGATCCGGTTGTGAGGTACACGCCAAGCGGGGTTGCCATGCCGGCGATGCGCGCGGGACGGAGGGCACGGGTCCACGCCGCCAGCAGATCTGCCTCCGTCACCACGCCGCGGTACAGACCCGCGGAGGTAACAACCACCAGCATCGGCTCTGAGGCAGCCGCTACCAGATCGAGTGCCTCGGCTAGGGACGCGGAATCGGGCACCAGCGCCACATCGGTGCTGACGATGGCGGAGACGGCCATCGCCCTGCCAGCGCTGGGGTCCGCGCGGAGCAGGCGGTGGATATCCGACTGGCGCACCACGCCGGCGCCTCCGCAGTCGATGGCGACCGGCAGGGCGGGGAGACCTGTAGCCCGTAGCAGTTCGAGGGCGCGCGCCACGGTGTCGTGCTCGCTTAGCGGGCGTACGTATCGCGTTATGTGAGTGACAGCGAGTTCCTGGTTCATGGGGCCAAGCTCTCGTTGCACTTCGTCGGTAAGTATGTTATCATGTCCAGCGGTATGCCTACCTGTGGTGTACCTGCTAGTTGCACGAAGGGGGTGGCACAATTGGCCAGAGAGTGTTCAATCTGCGGCAAGGGCCCGATGTCCGGCCAGCACATAAGGCACGTGCACTCTGGGCGGTGGGCTCTGAGAGCCCCTCGCACTAAGAGAACCTTCGCGCCCAACCTACAGCCGGTGAGGACCCTGGTGAACGGCGAAGTAAAGCGCGTGTTGGCATGTGCAAAGTGCATAAAGGCGGGCAAAGTCGCCCGAGTCGTGTAGTTCATTATACATTTTTCGAACCTGACTCGCAAACCGCAGCAAGCAGCCGGAGGGCCTCAGATAGGGTGGCCACCCTTGAGGCCCCGCCGGCCTTGATCTCCTCGTAAAGCCTCGTTGCCGCTCCTCCGGCGAAATCGCGCAAGGCTATCCCCCTCCTCTCCAACAGCACCACGGGCTTGCCCATTCGCTGAACCTCCGCCGCTATCTCCAGGTTCCGCAGGTTGCCCGGACCGAACGGCACGTCTGCCACCAAGAGCAGGTTCGCCTGCTTCGCTAGCTCGAGGTTGAGTAGGTACGCTTGGTCTGAGATGGCGCAAAACGGTGCTTCCTCCGCCACCTCCAGGCCCAGTGCTACGGCGGCGGCGTGGTCAGTGTCCCCCGCGTTGAGCACCCCCGCAGAGCATCGGTAGCCAGCGCGAACCAACGCCCGCAAAATCGGAACCCCGCTGCCGCCTCCGCACACCACGTGGACCCGCGCCCCATGGTTTCGCCCCTGCTGGGGCGGAGGCTGAGGCAGCGCGATGACGTGCGGCCTTCCGGTAACCGGGTGGGGCCTTACGAGCACCTCCGCGCCAAACGTGGCCGCCAGGTTATCCGGAGTGAGGACATCCTCGGGCGCGCCAGCGGCGTACACCTTGCCGTCGCTTAGGAGGACCAGCCGATCGCAGTAGCTTGATGCCAGGTTGAGGTCGTGCAGGACCGCCAGCACCGTGAGGCCGTCCTCGTGGCTGAGGGTGCGCATCAGCTCCAGCACCTCGATTTGGAACGCCATGTCGAGGTGGGTTGTGGGCTCGTCAAGGAGAAGCACCCGTGGCTGTTGGGCGAGCGCCCTGGCGATGATGGCGCGTTGGAGCTCGCCGCCGGACAGCGCTGCGGCCGGGCGGTCGGCGAGGTGCAGCACCCGCGTGCGGGCCATCGCCTGGTGGGCGACCTCGCGATCGTGCCTCGACTCGAATGAGAAGCGGCCCTGGTGGGGCGAGCGACCCATGAGTACCAGCTCCTCAACGGTGAAGTCGAAGCCGACCTGCGTGGTCTGAGGCACAACGGCTAGTCTGCGCGCCATGTGCCCCGGCGAGAGCCGGCGGGCATCTTCACCGCCAATCAGCACGGTGCCCTTAGTGGGCGACACAGCGCGGCTAATGGTGCGCAGCAGCGTGGTCTTGCCGGAGCCGTTGGGCCCAAGCAGGCCCACAAGCTCGCCCGCCCCCACCGATATGGTAACGTCGTCCAGCACCGGGCGGGAGTCGTACTTCACGACGACATCTTGAACTTCTATTCTGATCATGCGTTCGCTGTGTTGAGTCTGCCGAGCGGCGACTGGTGCTAGGAACGCCCTATAGGGCTGTTGTGTCCCTCCGGGCTGATTCGACGCCGGGCATGGCTGGTCCCTGCATAGGGGAGCGGAGAGATGAGATAGCGGAGACTAGGGAGCAGAGATGGGAGGCAGGAGACCATCAGCCCGTGCGCGAAGCTGCAGCGGGAAACAGGGAAGCGATAAGGCGGGAAGTGGGCTGAGGGTGCTACTCCCTATCTTCTTGCGGCGTCCGCTCTTGGCTACTCTGCATCCGCCCTCTCTGCGGTTTGGGGAGGGCGGCTGGCCTCACTGCTGCCCCCCGGAAACTGAAGGTTGCAAGCAGCTGCCCTCACCCCTGTCTTTCGCATCATGGAGGACGCGGTTCAGCAGGCCTCGTAGTTGCCCTCACCCCGGCTCCGCCACCCCTCTCCCACTTACGGGGAGAGGGGAGCTGGGAGGAGCCTGTGAGGTGCAGTTGGTTGTATAAGCCACTGAGACGCCGGAGGCTCCCCCTCTCCCCAAGCTTTTCAAGTAGGAGAGGGGGCTGGGGGGTGAGGGGAAGCGAGAGGGGATGTTGGGGGAGGAGCGTGTGAGGCATGGTTCCATGGTGTAAGCCCTTGAGGCGTGCGAGACCCCCCTCCCCCCAAGCTTGCGCCGTTGGGGGAAGGGGTGAGTGGAACGTCCATGCGTGGTTGTCCTCACCCATGCCTCTCTTCCATCTGCCCCTCTGCTACGTCCTCTCACCCTATCATCGGGTCCCCCTCCTATATATGCCTTTCCCTTCCTGAACGCCCCGGAAGACGCGTTTGCCATCGTCTCTCGGCTTAGGCGGGGGGACTCAAGCCGCGCGGCGTGGAAGATGATGGCTGGCACGGGCCCGGCAGATCGCCGTGCAGCCCGGGCTACTCCACACAGCGGAGGGTGGATTGTCGGATCAGGATCTGGAGCAAGCGGTCGACGAGTGCATCGAGAAGTACAGGAACTACCTGAGCCCGGGCCTCGCCAACCTGATGAAGTTCGGTGGGTTCGCTGCCACGGAGGTGTGGGCCGAGGGCGCGGTTGTCCGCGACTGCTTCGGGAGGGAGTACATAGACTGCCTGGGCGGCTATGGCGCGTTTGCGTTGGGTCACCGGCATCCGCGCGTGGTGGCGGCGGTGAAGGATCAGCTCGACCGGATGCCCGTGTCCACGCGTACCTTCTTCTCACAACCCCAGGCGGATCTGGCCGAACTGCTGGCCAAGATCAGCCCCGGGGACCTTCAGTACTCCTTCTTCTGCCACAGTGGCGCGGAGGCAGTGGAGGGTGCACTGAAGGCGGCGCGCGCAGCGTCTGGGAAGCCAGGCATCATTGCCGCTAGGGGCGCCTTCCACGGCAAGACGCTTGGGGCACTCAGCGCATCCGGACGGGATCTGTTCAAGCGCCAGTTCCAGCCGCTGGTGCCCGGCTTCGTGCACGTGCCGTATGGAGACGCCGATGCCCTTGAGAAGGCCATCACCGATGAGTGCGGCGCCGTCATCCTGGAGCCGATTCAGGGCGAGGGCGGTGTTATCGTCCCACCGGATGGCTACCTGACTCGCGTGAGAGAGATCTGCGACCGCCGCGGCCTGCTCTTGATACTGGATGAGGTGCAGACCGGGTTGGGGCGCACCGGCACCATGTTTGCCTGCCAGGCCGAGGGCGTGGCGCCGGACATAATGTGCCTCGCCAAGGCGCTGGGGGGCGGGGTAGAGCCGCTTGGCGCCTTCATGGCAACCGCAGACGTGTGGAACGCCCTCTTCGGGGAGAACCCGACGGTGCATACCACCACGATCGCCAGCACCATGGCCTGCCGCGCTGCTATCGAGACGGTCAACGTGCTTTTGGAGGAGGACCTGCCGGCGAGGGCGGCCGCGCTGGGCGACCGGCTCATGGGGCGGCTCCGTGAGGTGCAGTCCAAGCATCCGGCGTCGCTGGAGGAGGTGCGCGGCAGGGGGTTGATGGTGGGAGTGCAGATGGCCCACAAGGACATCGGCCTACTAACCATTGGTGGACTGGCCAACCGTGGTGTGATCGTGGCCTACACGCTGAACAACCCGCGCGTGGTGCGGTTCGAGCCGCCGCTGATCATCAGCGAGGAGCTGCTGGATCGCGCGGTTGATGCGTTTGAGGCGGCGTTGGCGGACGCCGAGGCCATGCTTGAGGGCGTTGAGACCGAGGAGCAGGGATAGGCTGATGAGAGCTCACGAGTAGGATGGTCCGTTCCGCGACGGCGCTGTCTCTCAGTTCCTTACGCCAACAGGTGGTTGTGCTGGCTGGGAAACGGCGAATTCGCCAGCGCGTTTCTGGACGTATGTGAGCTATCGCCTGGCTCGGCCGGGGATCAGCAGCCCCGCAACGGCAGGGGGTGAAGATTGGCAAGGGTTACGAGTTCTGTGGTCATACACGCGCCGGTGGAGCGCGTGATGCGCCTCGCTCAGCACGTAGAGCGGTTTCCCGAGTTCATGAAGGACGTGAAGTCTGTGGAGATACTCAGCTGGGAGGGGAACGTGGTGCGGGCCCGTTGGGTGGGCCGCGTAGAGGAGCTGCGCATCAACGTGAAGTGGATCGAGGAGGATGTGTGGGACTTCGAGGCACGGACGTCGCACTTCCGGCAGGTGGAGGGGGATTACGGCAAGCTGGAAGGCGTTTGGCGCTTCGAGCCGGTGCCGGAGGGAACCCTGTTCACGTCTGTAGTGGAGATCGAGTACGACGTGCCGCTCATCGGGGGGCTTCTGCGGGGCCTCATTGCGAAGAAGGCCAAGGAGAACGTGGATGCGACGCTGGAGGCCATCAAGCGGCAGGCCGAGGCTGAGGCCGCGAGCGGCGAGGCGTGAGAAAGGAGGCTAGCTAATGCGCGCTTTGGCGGCGGCGATGGTTGGTGGTTCTGCGGCAGCGTGTTTGGTTGCTGCCAACGCGGGGGCACAGGTGAAGATCGAGAAGGTTGAGTACGAAGGTTGGCCCAATTGCTACAGAATCTCGAACGGCACCGTGGAGCTTATCGCCACAAGCGATGTTGGGCCGCGGATCATCCGCTACGCTTTCGTGGGCGGGGAGAACATCTTCGGTGTGTTCGCGGAGACGCTCGGCAAGACCGGCGGACCCGAATGGCGCAGCTACGGAGGCCATCGGCTGTGGCACGCCCCGGAAGTGCGGCCTCGCACCTACCACCCCGACAACGAGCCAGTCAAGGCGACCGTGGACGGAAGCACGCTGAAACTAGTGCAGCCCACCGAAACCACCACGCTCCTTCAGAAGGAGATTGAGGTAACGCTGGATCCTACAGGCTCGCACGTGACTGTGGTGCACAGGCTCCGCAACAACGGCCAGTTCGCCGTGGAGACCGCGCCGTGGGCTCTCAGCGTGATGGCGAAGGGCGGCAGGGGCATCTATCCCCGCGAGCCGTACGCCCCCCACTCCGAGGCCCTTCTGCCGGTTGGCGTTATGACTATGTGGGCCTACACCAACCTGGCTGACCCACGCTGGTACTGGGGCCGGAAGTACATAGCACTTAGGCAGGACCCAGACAACCCAGAGCCGCAGAAGCTGGGCCTAACTGCAAGCCAGGGCTGGGCGGCGTACAACCGGGGCGCCGAGCTGTTCATCAAGCGGTTCACCTACCATCAGGGCGCCCGGTACCCAGACATGGGCTCGGCCCTCGAGACGTTCACCAACGACGCGATCTTGGAGATCGAAACGTTGGGGCCGCTTGCCAGCATTGAGCCGGGCGCCACTGCAGAGCACGTGGAGCACTGGTTCCTGTACAAGGATGTGCGGCTTGGCGATGCCGAGGACGCCATTGATGCCGCGCTGCAGCCGCTGATCCGGGAGACCGGCGGGCACGTGGGGCAGGGCGGGCGCTCGTAGGCGTTGGGTGGGGTTGGTGGGCAGCTGTAGCAATGCTGGCCGCATTGCCGGCCCTTTTCCTGCCGCAGGCCTTGCTCCCCAGCCGTTGACCATCTACATCCGATCGGGCGGAGGGGAAGGGGCGCTGTGGAGATGCCTGATGAGGCAGCACGCCCGGCCTTGAGGCGTACGACGGCGGCGCACCACCGAACTGCGCCAGTGTGGGCCATCACCCCGGGCCCCAGCGGCCGGGCGTGCCGAGCCTCCAAACCGACGGCGGGCTACTGCTGTTTCGCCCAGTATTGCGGGTCGCCGGCGCCCAGCTTCCTCATGGCGGCACGCAGCGGTTCGTACGTGGCAACCTTGTCCGCTGGCACTCCCCACAACGTTGCCATATATCCCAGCATCTTCGGTGTGGCGCCCGGCTTCGAGCCGTCTATCAGCGCCTCCACCGCGTCCACCTTGTTCCAGCCAGCGGGGCACACGCGGAAGCCCTTCTCCTGGAAGTAGCGCACGGAAGGGTAGGAGTCCCGCTTGTCATAGTGCCAGTCGCACATGATGATGTCCTTCGGAACCGCGTCGATGGCGGGGGCGGTCCCGTTGCGGCTGGATTCCCATTCTCCGTAGCCCATCGTCTTGTCGTCCAGCAGCCTATCGCCCCACATGAGCATGGTTACCTTCCTCTGGCCCACCAGGTGCTTGTGAAGATCGTTGACGGCTTTGGCGAACAGCTCTGCGGGGTTCTTACCCCGGCAGCGAGGGCACTGGTCGCTTCCGATCAGGAACACCTCGTCCATGCCAACGTGGAAGGCGTCCGCGCGGAAAGCGTCGATGAGCTCGTCTATCAGGGCGAAGACGATGGGGTTAACGTCCGGATGGAGCGGACACCAGCTACGGCAGTAGATGCCCTTGTTGTCCTTCGGCACGTCCGGCGTCTCGTCGAACTGCGGGTACTGGGTTAGCAGTGGGGCAGTATGGGTTCCCCACGACTGGTGTCCGAGGCAGTTGAGTTGCGGGATGAGGCGAATGCCGTGTTCGCGGCACACATCCGCCAGCTCCCTGGCCCGCGCCTTAGAGATCGGATCCGGGCCTCGCAGTTCGGGGTGAGACTGGAACTGGAACGAGTAGTTCACCTCCACGACGATGACGTTGACGCCCATCGGCGCCAAGTCGGTCTCGATGGCGCGTTCCAGAACGGGCACTCCGGATGCCGTTAGGCCCAGATGGATTGCGCGCCACGGCTCTCGCTTTCTGGGGGCGGCGCTCACCGAGTCCGGGGCGCACGCCAGCCCCACCAGCGCCATCCCCGCAGCCACCCACGCGTACATTGGCGTCCATCCTTTCGCTGGTTGTACCAAGAGCTTCATGTTGCAGAGTCAGCAAGCTCACTGCGGAGGTTAGCCGCTCCTGCGTTTGTGTCCTTCCGGCGCGTCAGTGCAGGGATGCCAGGTACGCCGTAGCGAACGTAGGGTTGTGCGCGAGCAGGCGCGGGAGGACAGCATGGGTATTCGCATCTACATCCACACGGACCTCGAGGGGGTTTCGGGGATCGACACGGCGCAGATGATCGAGCGGGGCGGCGCCCGCTTCCGCGAGTGCTGCGAGCTGCTGATGGCGGACGTGAACGCAGCGGTGGACGGGGCATTCCTCGGCGGTGCGGAGCATGTGACGGTCCTTGACAGCCACGGCGGTGGCAGCAACTTCATTCTTGAGCTTCTGGACTCACGCGCGCAGAACGACACCAAGCCGAACGGGAAGTGGTGGGGCATTCTGGATGACAGCTACCACGGCACGTTTTTCATAGGCGCACACGCCATGGCCGGCACCATGAACGCCTTTCTGGACCACACGCAATCGTCTGAGGCTTGGCATGACTACAGCGTGAACGGCCGTAGGATGGGCGAGCTGGGGCAGTGGGCGATGGTGGCTGGCAACTGGGGCGTGCCGATGCTTATGGTTAGCGGTGACGAGGCGGCGTGTGTGGAGGCGCGGCAGTTCTTCAGCCCCGTGGAGACGGCGGTTGTCAAGCGCGGCGTCGGCAGGAACCGCGCAGAGCTCATCGCCGTTGAGGAGGCGCGGCAGCGGATTCGGGAGGCGGCGCGGCGTGCAATCTCCCTCGTGGGCAAGGCGCGTCCGTTCCAGCCCCTTAAGCCGATGGAGATACGGCTTGAGTACAACCGAGCGGACTACTGCGATGCTGCTGCCGGGCGGCCCGGGGTGGAGCGCTTGGACGCGCGCACGGTGCGCAAGGTAACGAGCGATCCGTTGGACCTGTTCCCGTAATGCAAGGCCGTGAGGGGCAGCGAGATGCCACACGGCTTTGCCGCCACGTCCCGTCCCGATCCGGTGCTCATCAGGGCACCCCCACGCCGTGGTAGGGTCCATTGCCCCACTGCCCCGGAGCCGCACGCCGCCGGACACGGGTGCGTGCTACGCGGCATGCTAAGCAAGCAATTGGAGTAAGAAAGCCATAATGAACGCTGAGGTGAAACGATGTACAGCGTTCAGTTGGAGAAGGAACAGCTCAATGAGCTGAACAGGTTGGCCCGCGACCCGGCTACGAAGCCAAGGACCAGG
>Ga0078972_1004026_pt1 | contig 41983 bp, 34 predicted proteins | sample YelNatPaOPGAMG01_FD_67568 | JGI IMG/M metagenome (GOLD analysis project Ga0078972, IMG submission 67568) | Hot spring thermophilic microbial communities from Obsidian Pool, Yellowstone National Park, USA - OP-RAMG-01 (SPADES assembly) (version 2) | ecosystem: Environmental > Aquatic > Thermal...
AAAGGTAGAGTCCCAGACGGTATATCTGAACATATAGTTTGACGCCTGAGAGATTCCTATGGCAAAGAGTGTTGATGTGAAAATGAAGATCGAGATGCCCATTCCAGCGAAGAAGGGGAGTACGAAGAGTGCAGCAAATATCCCATATTTATTGACAAACCTTCCTGTCAGGAAGAACTGTATAATGCAGGCAATTATTCCCGTCGCAAATACGAACATCGCTAAGAATTCTGTGAGTGAGTTCTCCTGAGCAAAACTGCTCTTTGCAAGTATCTTGAACTGATAATCTACCGATGTAATCACTATTGCCATTACGATCACGATCAGGGCAATCTTCCTTGTATAGTCCTCAGTAAATATATTGGATATATCTCTGAGCAGATTTGTGGACTGTCTCTTCTGCTCGGCGGTCGAGAGTATATTTACCCCCTCTGTCTTTGTAATGAAGAAGATAATCGTCGAGGCGAATATCATCAATCCTATACACACAAGTAATAGATTCTCTGTGCCGATGCTGTGAACTATGAGCTTTGTAAATCCACCGGAAACTACATTGGCAAGCACGCCCCCGGCCCCGATGAACCCGAATAGCCTTTTTGCCTCTCTGGAGGTATATATCTCATTTGCAAATGTCCAGAATGGGACGATCAACAGACTTCCAACTATCTCTATAAAGACATAGAGTGAGGGATATACATAGTTGGAGATTTGATGTTTTATCGAAATCCAGAAGACGAAGAACAGGAGCGCGAATAGAAGGTCTATGAAGATTATGACATTATATGTCTTGAAGTTCTTGATATATCTCGAATAGAACAGGGCCGAGATAGATACCACGATAGCGACGAGGACATACATATACGGGAGTGAATGTATGTTGTATCTGGAGAGGAATAGGGCATCCCTTATCGCCCTGCCGATTATGAATGTACTTACAGCAAGTAGGAGATAGAGGAACATCAAGAGAGTCTTTCTCAACTCCCTCTGTTGAATATTGAAAAGCTCCTCTATTAAATTAGGTTTATTATCCATAATAAAATCTTAAAACAGATGGAGTAATAATATTTGGTTTTTATTTGTATGTAAAGAATTAAATATGCCATTATTCAGAGAAAAGCTATTCTTTTTTGTTTACATCACTGTCAAACTATATTATTTTTCAACCGCTTCTATGGATATTAGTGCTATATATAAACCATAATTTAAGGAGGTTTGGATGATTAAGTTTAGTAAGCAACAATTGAAGGTGCCGAAGTTGATGCGCCCTGTCTATCTTGTGACAGCAGGACAGTCGAAGTTTGATAGAGCATTTCCGGATAAGAGGACAGAGGAGTTATGTGTAGATGCCTTTACGATGGCAGCAGAGCTGATCGATAAGGAACCGGCAGAGTTGAAGGAGTATATTCACACCTGTTATTACGGACATTTCGCGGACCATTTCGGAGATCAGCTCTTAGGTGAGGCCGTGATTCACGATAGACTTGGATTGGATCCACTTGGGAATGTGGGTATCAAGACGGGTGGGGCAACTGGCGGTTCTACTTTATGGGAGGCAGTAAAGGCAGTGGCGTCAGGGTATTCAGATTGTACCCTTGCAATGGGATGGGAGAGGATGGATGAGGTTCCTACTGATGAGGGTAACTTTCTGATCTCCTGTGCGGCGGACAAGGATTGGGAGAGCCCGCTTGGGCATATCTATACGGGTTATTACGCCGTTATGGCACAGAGATACTGGAAGGTGTTTGGTAAGGAGCAGCCATCTTTCAGAAGGACACTTGCAGAGATATCTGTCAAACATCACAATTATGCCAGAATGAATCCTTTTGCACAAGGTCCTATGAAGATTACTGTGGATGATGTACTCAAATCACCTGTTATAGCCTATCCATTGAGGGCGCTCGATGCATGTCTGATGAGTGTTGGTGCCGCCTGTGCCATTATCTGTGATGAAGAGACAGCGATCAAACTTACGAAGGGTACCAAGAATAAACCTCTGAGGATATATGTATCAGCCGGCTCTCATACATTGAGGCCTGCAGATAGAAGAGATATGGAAATTCCGTTGCTACCAAATGAAACAGAAGATCAGTATAAACATCTGGAGGACGAATTCCCGGGTGCTACAAGATATCCGGGTTTCTCCGGATTCCTTGCGGCAAGAATGGCTGCGTGGTATGGATACAGAATGTCGGGGATTCAGGATCCAATGGAAGATCTGGATGTAATCGAACTCCACGATGCCTTTACGATATCCGATGTTCAGACATATGAGGATATTGGTTTGCGACCATATGGACACGGCAGGGAGTTCGTAGAGTCCGGGGATTGCTATCATATAAATCCGCATACCAAGAAACCGGGGAGACTGCCATCGAATCTTTCCGGTGGATTATTGGGCTGTATGCACGCAGTTGGTGCCACTGGAATTATGCAGGTCTTCGAGATTGCAACTCACCTCTGGAACAGATGGGGCGAGATACACGGAGACAACAAGTTGTGGAAGCAATTCGGGAGAGAGAAGCCCAAGGATTGGACAAATCTGCAGGTAAAGGGAGCAAAGCGTGCTCTGGCTATCAGCCACGCGGGTGTTGGTTCGCATGTTACTGCGACCATATTGATGGATCCCGATCATTTATTGATTCAAGATTAATAAGGAGGATTTTATGAGTAGCTTTGGTAGTGTCTATGTAAAGAACAACAAATATAGACTAAAAGGTGATTTCCATAGAATAAGCCAGAATATGCCTATAAGAGACGCTGATAAAGACTGGAAATTGGTGGGTATTACGAATCCAAGGGATATGACATATATCCATTCATACGGCGGAGAGGCAATATTCTTCGAGTCTCTCAGTAAGGGCAAACTCCTTGCTACACAGTGCGTCAATCCAAAGTGTGAATCGAAGGGCACAATTTACCAACCATTCAGAATTTTCTGTATGGATTGCCTAAGAAGGAATAAGATAATAGATATGACCAAACTCGCGAGAGAGACGGCAAGGATACATACATTTATGGTCTGTGAAAGGTCAGGGGCGTTCAACCTGCTGGACAAACCGATTAAATTCATAAATGTAGAATTCAAGGGAGTATCGACCATATTGATGAGCTATCTCTCTGTTGGAGAACCTGAGATTGGAATGAGAGTTGTCCCCATATTCAAGAAGATAGACCCAACATATACAATTGTTGACCTGTCGTGGGTACCCAAGGGCACGAAAGAGTCTCAATTGCCATACGGTTTTAGCTTTTGATTGAACGCGAAATCGTTTATATAACAATATATTATTGACACCTTGAAAGTAATAAAATAATATCCGCTCCCTATGATGAGCGGCATCAGGTTGGTTTTATTTGCAATATTGAGCGGAATCCTGTCGGGATTATCCCAGCCATTCGTAGTCTCGATTTTTTCGGAAAAGGAGTTGTTGAATCCAATATTTTCCGGATTCCTGGCCTGGGTATCCTATATCCCGATCTTTTATATCTCGAGGGGTTTGGAACCCAAAAAGGCATTCTGGCTCGGGACGATTGGTGGTATAGCATATTTTGGAATAGTACTATACTGGCTGGATATAGCTATGACCGTTTTTGGGAATATGCCTCAATACCTCGCTATTCCAGTCCTGTTTATTCTTGTAATCTACTGCGCTCTGTATTGGGGTTTTTGGGGTTATATATCGACCTATATCTCCAGAAGCGTTGGAATTGATCTTTCCATAGTTTCCCCATTTGTGTTCGTTACTCTCGAATACATCAGAAACTATCTCCTCTCGGGGTTTCCGTGGGGCAATATCGCATATTCTCAGTACAAGAACATAATATTCATTCAGATTTCGGCCCTTGGTGGGATATACCTCGTACAGTATGTCGTCTTGTTGATAAACTCGGTGCTCGAATGCTGGTTCAGGTTCTTTGTTGACAGGAAGGAAAAGAGACCACTGAGATATTCCGTAGTGCTATTATTGGTACTCTCTTTTGTCTATATTTATGGATTGATCAGGGCAAATAGTGTGGATACCGAGATGAGTAATTCGAAGAAGGTTAAGGCATCGCTCTTGCAGGGCAATATAGATCAGGGTATAAAGAAGAGGTCCAGTGAATACAGGGGGACCATTCTCTCTAATTATTTAGATTTGATAGAAAAGGCGAGTGGGTTCAACCCTGATATCGTAGTCTGGCCCGAGGCTGCATTTCCATTGTCTCTCCCCGATGAAATGAGCTCTTTTTCGAATAAGGATAGACTCCTCAATGCTGATAGTTTCCCTTTTGGCCAGATAGTGGGTGTGTCGACATATTCTTATAGTCAGGGGAAGAGACTCCTTCACAATGGGGCGTTTATTCTCGATGAAAATCTGGATGTGGTCGGGAAGTATTACAAGTCCCACCTCGTTCCATTCGGGGAGTATGTACCACTCGGTATCCCGGTCGAGAAGTTTGTGAGTGGGGTTGGGACATTTGTGCCCGGTGAAGAGGTGAAGCCTGTTGAGATTTCTCACAACGACAATCGGATAAAGGCGGGGATTCTGATATGTTATGAAGGCATATTCCCGGAGATAAGCAGGGAACACTCCAAGAAAGGGGCAAATCTGCTTGTAAATCTCACCAATGATGCGTGGTATGGAATATCTTCTGCCCCATATCAACACCTCTCGATGTATGTATTCAGGGCGATAGAAAATGGTAAGTTTGTATTGAGGGCGGCAAATACGGGTGTGAGTGCATTTATAAATCCGTATGGTAAGATTACAGCACAAACGGGGATTTTCGAGAGAGGGATACTCAATGGGGAGATCTCGCTTATGGAGGGGCGTACGATATATACATCGATTGGTGATGTGTTTGCAATACTGTGTCTATTGTTCACTTTTGGTATGATAGTCTTGTCAAAGGCAATACAGAGAAAGAGGGTATAGATTATGTCGAAAGAGATGAGGGAGAGAATCGGGTCCTTGAATGATAAACTCAATAATCTAAGAGGCTACCTTTGACATAGAGGGCAAGAGGAGGAGGCTCATCGAGATCGATAATCTTATAGGTAGTCCGGATTTCTGGCAGGATGTAGGCAGGGCCTCGAAGATACAGCAGGAGAGGAAGAATCTGGAGGGGCTGATTACGGAGTTTCAAGGGTGTGAGACGCACCTGAAGAATGCAACTGAATTGCTGGAACTGGCAGAGCAGAGCGGTGAAGAGGAGGTGCTGGAATCTATAAGAGAGGACCTCGACAGAGTAGATGAAAGACTCAATGAACTCGAGTTCAATCTGATACTATCCGAGCCGGTTGACAAGAGTGATGCAATAGTATCTATAAATTCCGGTGCCGGTGGTACAGAATCACAGGATTGGGTCTCGATGTTGCTCAGGATGTATCTCAGATGGGCTGAAAAGAGGGGATTTTCGACTGAGATAGTCGACCAGTTGCCCGGAGAAGAGGCTGGTTTCAAGAATGTCCTATTCATAGTAAAGGGTGATTATGCCTATGGCTATCTGAAGGCTGAGGTGGGTGTTCATAGGCTCGTGAGAATCTCACCTTTCGACGCAAATGCCAGGAGGCATACATCTTTTGCCTCTGTGGCTGTGATTCCAGATGTCCCTGACGATATTGTGATAGATATCAAGGAATCAGATTTGAGGATAGATGTATTCAGGGCAGGAGGACACGGTGGGCAGGGAGTAAATACTACCGATTCGGCTGTGCGAATTACTCATATACCTTCGGGCATAGTAGTTCAGTGCCAGAATGAGAGGAGTCAGCATCAAAACAAGGCTACTGCGATGAAGATCTTGAGGGCAAGACTCTATGAGATAGAGCTCAAGAAGAGAGAGGAGGAGATGGAGAAGTTGCACAAGGAGAAGAAGAAGATCGAGTGGGGCTCTCAGATTCGCTCGTATGTGCTTCAGCCGTATAGACTCGTGAAGGATCACAGGACCAATTATGAGACGGGCAATGCGGATGCGGTTCTGGATGGGAATATCGACGAGTTCATCAGAGAGTATCTGCTTTTCTCGTCCAGGAATTCATAAGGAGTTAGGAGATGGCTTATTTTGAAAAACTACTGGATGAGGTTTCCTCATATATTTGGGGATGGCCCCTGATTATCTTGCTGTTTGGTACACATATATTCCTGACAATAAGACTTGGATTCATCCAAAGATATCTGTTCTATGCAATCAAACTGTCTTTTTCGAGTGAGAAGACGGATAAGGGTGATATATCCCATTTTGGTGCCCTCACAACAGCACTTGCAGCGACGATCGGGACGGGAAATATCGTGGGTGTCTCAACCGCTATTGCCCTTGGTGGTCCTGGTGCTGTATTCTGGATGTGGCTCACCGGGGTCTTCGGGATAGCCACGAAATACGCCGAGGCGCTTCTCTCCGTAAAGTATAGAATACAGTCAGAGGATGGTACCTATTCGGGAGGACCGATGTATGTCCTCGAGAGGGGATTGAATATGAAGTGGCTCGGTCTCCTCTTTGCAGTATTTACGGCCATTGCAGCATTTGGGATAGGAAATATGGTTCAGGCTAACTCTATCGCTACTATGAGTGAATCCAACTTTGGGATCCCTCGTTATGTGGTTGGGATTATTCTTGCAGTATTGACATTTATCGTAATCATCGGCGGGGTTAAGAGTATTGCCCGGGTCTGTGAAGGGTTGGTCCCTTTTATGGCTATCTTCTACATCGTTGGATGTCTCGTAATACTCATTTTGAATTATGAAAAGATACCAGAGACAATTATTCTAATTATAAAGGGTGCATTTGCTCCAGTTGCAATAACGGGAGGTGTAGCCGGCGGTATCTTGAAGGACACCATAAGATATGGGATCGCCCGTGGTCTCTTCTCGAACGAATCGGGACTTGGTAGCGCCCCTATCGTTGCAGCTGCCGCAAGGACAGATGAGCCAGTCAAACAGGCACTCGTCTCATCTACCGGTACATTCTGGGACACTGTTGTAATATGTCTCATTACAGGTCTCACTGTGGTCAGTTCGGGTGACTGGATGGCAGGAAAGGGGGGAGCAGAGTTGACCACCTCAGCCTTTTCTCATATAAGATATCTGGGACCAGTAGTATTGAATGTTGGGCTTCTTACCTTTGTGTTTTCTACTATCATTGGATGGTCCTATTACGGTGAAAAGGCGGCTGAGTATATCTTTGGAACAAGGATTAAACTTATGTACAGAATATTGTGGGTGATTTTTGTCTTCATCGGCTCGATGCTCTCACTCCCGATTGTCTGGACATTTGCAGATATTGCAAACGGTCTTATGGCAATACCAAACCTGATTTCACTGATATTACTCAGCGGAGTTTTGGTCTCGGAGACGAAGAGATATTTCGAGAGAGTAAAGATTTAGTTATTAGTGGTGTTTTCGCTGAGTGCACAGCAATAAATTGATATTTGATTAAGTGCAAAGTGTGTAAGTGAAAATTCCCCTCTCGTAGAGGGGTGTCCTGAAAGAACTTACCGACCACCGACACGGATCACTGACACGGAGTAATTCCCCTCTAATAAAAACAAATAAATAAGTGGGAAGTGGGGAATGGATAAATATAAATGGGTAAGTGGGAAATGAGAAATAGGTAAGTAAAAATTCCCATCTCGTAGAGGGGTACTCCGAAGACCGACACGGTTCACCGACACCGACACTGTATTTAGGAGGAGTGGGGTGTGTTGATAGGTTAATAAAAGTTTTCCATTTGCATTCCTGAGTTGATTTGAGTATAGTTTTATCTGTATTAAACCTCAGGAGGGGATCTTTTGGGGTTTGAAAATTCAAATCTTTATTCTTGCATAAAAGATGTTATGGTATTTCTTGGAGATAATTCCCTTACAGGAGATAAGAGATTTAAAGGAGTGTTAATATTAAGTGATGATTTACTGTTAGTTGGGAGCCAGCTCTTCCGGTATAACTTGGCATTCAGTAGAGGAATTGTGTTTTATTATCACAATGACCATCTGAATACACCAGTAAAGATAAGTGATGAGAAGGGGAATATTGTGTGGGAGGTTGTGGATAAACATCCGTTTGGTGAGTTTGAGGTAAAGGGGAAGACTGTGAATCTATCGGACTACGGAGGAGTAGAGAGCTGGAGTTATACAGTAGATAATCCGCTGAGATTTCCTGGTCAGTATAATGACTACAACTACCATTCAGTAGTAATCTCAGGTAAGAAGGGACCATATTACAACTACCACAGATGGTATAACCCTGATACAGGGAGGTATATGGAGGTAGATCCATTATCGTACGGAGAACTTTCGCTGTCAGTATGTGCAGATTTTATTTTAGTATCGTCGGAAATTTTAACAGAATTTGGTATATATTACTCCTATGCATATTCAATAAATAATTCGGTAAAATTCTCTGATAGATCTGGTCTGCAAGGAGGCTCTTTCTCTCCAATTCCTTGGCCATTTTCGTGGTTCTATTGGTGCAGAGAACAGGCAAGAATTGCTCTTAATGCAGGAAGATCTCTTTACCCATTTAGGCCAAGTGAAACAGATTTCAATAATCATATGAGGCATTGTTGGACATCATGTATTCTTGCCCAAGAAAGCAGGTTATGTGCTTTTATTGCAGGGTGGGCTAATGAAATGACTGGTGTTTATGATCCAAAAGATGTTGAGGCTAATAGGAAAGGGAGATTCTGCTCAACTGGTTCCAACTGCAAAGTATGTTGTGAATGTGTTTATTAGAGGAAAATAATTATGAATAAAATAAATGGATTATTCCTTCTTATATCTCCTATTATATTAGCAATTGCTATATCAGTAATTTCTGTTGCTTATTTTGTTGCAAATTTTTTGTACAGTAGTTTTGTCTGCAAGCCTGATGTTGTAAATTTCATGAACGATATATATAAGAGAGTAAAATATGATGAAGAACAATTCAAAGAGAAAGATGAAAAAAGGATCATAAAATTTTATAATACACAGACAAGAGATAGATTTTATAAGGATACAAAAGAAAGTAGAGGGTATAAAATTAATTTTCTAAATTTTATAATGGGTAGTGGTGAGGCTTTACTAATACTAAGAACAGACGATATATCAGTTAATTATCTATACTGGATAAGTATATCTACATTAAATGATACAATAATCTGCGATGGTAATTATTACTTGTCTGTATACCCTGGATATTGGAATAGCGATTGAGTTCTTCTAAATCTTATATGCAAGTTAGAAGCCTATTTTTGGTTATTAGATAATAATATTTATATCTCACTCCCCACTATCCAAAATGTTTTAGATTTATATAATTCATATTGAATATGTGAAAATATTAGGGGTTGTGAGGATATACAGAGGTAAGGCGGGAATAGTTGAAAAAATTGTATTAATTGTTATAGTAGTACTTGTAATGATGGCACCGTTTAGATATTCACAGGCGAGTAAAGGAATTGTGTTTTACTATCACAATGACCATCTGAATACACCTCTCAAGATGACAGATGAGGAGGGGAATGTAGTCTAAAAGATAAGAAGGTAAAGGTTATTCCGTCTCCGTAGATAGTTCAGGTAATGTATATGGAACTGAGTCTTTATCTGTTAGTGATATTGACTCTCAAGGATGTCTGCTTTCGAGTTTAGGAGGTTATGATATTTACATTATAAAATACGCACCATAAAGAAAACAGAATACAGAAGACAGAACGACAGAAGACGGACTGACAGATAACAGACAAACAGATTACAGACTTACAGACAACAAACGAACAGATTACAGACTTTTAGATTTTTAATTTTTTGATTATAGGTTTCTGGATTGTAGTTTTTTGGATATTTTATGAGCAATTCAGGAATTGCCCTTTTTGATTTTCAGATTTTTTGATTTTTAGGTGATGAATGTTTAATTGTGAATAATTGATTTCGGATTATCTGATTTGTAATTCTTATTTACCTGTTTTCTATTAATACTTTCTACCACTTCTTGTATTTCCAGATCAAGAAGACAGCCACCATAGATAAAAATGAGAGAGCCATTACTATCCAGAAGGCGTGGGGGTGGTGCTGCATAGGGATCGGAACATTCATAGAGAATACACTCACCACAAGGGTGGGTACCATAATTGCGATGGTGATAATATTGAGGGTCTTCATCAGGATGTTTAGGTTGTTGCTGACTATGGATACCCTTGCATCCATAAGGGAGGCAAGTATAGTGGAGTATATCTCAGCCTGCCTGAAACACTGATTATTGTCTATTATCAGGTCGTCCAGAAACTCTATCTCCTCTGTAGTGAAACCTATTCTGGATGCGTTGTTTTTTATTCGCTCAATCAGGACACTATTGGAATTTATAGAGTTTACATAGTAAACGAGGGACTTTTCTATATTGAAAAAGTTCTGTATATATTTATTCTCCATCGAACTCGCAATCTTTTTCTCGAGTTCATCAGTAATCATATGCATAACTTTTATGTGTTCGAGGAAGTGGGTGATGGAGAGGGAGAGGAGTTTGAGGAGAATATCATTTAGTGAATTTACCTTGAGAAATATCTTTGCACTGAATAGGGGTATCTCCTCATTCATAACCAGTATAATCTTTTCTTTGAAAAGGAATACTCCGGTAGAATCCACCTTGAAGAGGAGCCGTTTATCCTTCGATATATTCTTTGGCCTCTTGTAAATTATGGCAATGTGTTCGGGTTCGAACTCGATTCGTGAGAGCTCGTCAGGGTCAAGAGAAGAATTGAGTGTATGCTCATCAATTTTGTGTACATCTACGAGTAATTTCTTCTCCTCATCAGATGGGGTTATGAATAGAAAGATGTTGGCTGTCTTTTCGTCAGCCTCGATAATCTTTTGGTTGGATAGTACAAAATACTTTATCATTTGATCCCCTGCAGCACGTGCGTCTTATATCTTATTATCGAGATAATTCAATAAAAAAATAATAGCACCACTCATCTGACTCTATTTTTAAGAGAAAAAAATCGTTTTCAGGGTATTAATTATTCTCTGCCCCACTTGTCATCGTCGGGTGTGGAGTTCTTTATCTTCTCTCTATCCTTCTTCCTGATTCTGGATTTACTATCATCCCGCCCCCAGGAGTCGTCGCTCATATCCTCCTTTACCTCATCAGGGATTGGGGCCTCCTCAACCTTTACAGGTGGAGTGTTATTCTCAGGTGGTGGAGGAGCTGGAGCCTTCTTTTGATTGTTTTTATCAGGTTCTTTTGTCTCTACCTTAGCCTTTTGAGGAGTTGAAGGTGGAGGCTGTTGTATTGCCTGAGGGAATTTTTTGTCCTTTGAATCTCCCTGTGATTCGTTTGTTTTTGTCTCCTTCTCTGGTGAAGCTGTCTCAGAACCAGGCGTCTCGGTCTCGTAGTAGTCTTCTGGTCCATCTACCTTCTGGACGCTCCTGGTGCCAGCGCATCCTATCAATAGTATAAAAAATATTGCCGAGAGAAAACACCTGAACTTCATTGTATTTACCCTCCATCTAAATTAAATTATAGCAAAAACAGATATTATCGGTAATCATACAAATGGACGAATTCATAGAGTTGTTTATTATCTGCCTTTGTTTGAAAATTCAAATAAAATATTTGATTTTATCTACTAATTAAACTAAGATATATTACAGAAAAATTTTCTGGAGGTATTATGTTAGTTACACCAGAGCAATTGAAAAGATTTGGAATATTCTCTCAGATCCCATCGGATATATTACTACCTGTTACAAATCTCGTGAGAGTTGTCAATTTTGAACAGAATAGCATAATATTCAATGAGGGTTCATTGGGGGACAGGATGTACCTCATTGATAAGGGTCAGGTGAGAATCTCTAAATTTATATCTGGCATCGGGGAAGAGGCTTTGAGTATATTGAATGAGGGTGCTTACTTTGGGGAGATGAGCCTTATTGATGCCTATCCTCGCTCCGCCACGGCGATTGCTCATACCGACTGTACTCTGTTTGAAATATATCGAGAAGACTTTATAGATATGCTTCAGAGTGACAGGGACCTTGCCTATTTCGTGATGTGGGCGCTCCTTAAGACATTGAGCCAGAGACTGAGGGAGACCAATGAGAAGATAAAGGCATTTTTTGCGATGGCTGGAGGATTTTAGGGTCTTGAGAAAAGGGATATATTATCTCATCATAATCCTGCTGGGGATCACTGCCTGTCATAGAAATCGAATAGACTTATCAGCGTATAAAGATAAGTTTTCTCAAGTAAAGGCACTTGTATTCTTGCCTGTTAAGGCAAATTTCAGTCTTGCTGATATTCAAAGATATAGATTGAACATAATCTCTATTGAGTATATATCTCTTAATACCCCTTATATGGTTTTCCCCTATGCCCTTAAAGATGATTGTAAACTCAAGGACATCTACATATGTTCCGATTTTAAAAATGTTATTACGAGATACAGGATAGAGCCCAATCAATTAATATTTTTTGAATATTCCCTTATTGAGGAGTCAAATGTGGTAATGGCTGAGGTATTATCGAAGGGTGGGAGAGGTGCAGCAAATGCCCTTAATTCTGATCTAAGATACAAACTTGTAATAAAGGGCTATAACTATAGAGGAGCGCCTGTATTTGAGTACCGATATGAGTTTGCCCCCGATATTAATAGCGAAAACATACTATCCCCTGTATATAATCAAATACAATTTTTTCTAAGAGATTTTGTCTCTGCCCTTTACAATCTTTATAAGTTTTCTCAAACAAGGGATAATGTCAAATATTATATAAACCACTTCCAGTATTTCTATAATGATGGTAAAAAGACAGATGAGAAGTGTAAACGAATAAAGATTGATACAGAGAGTGAGATAGAGGGTGAACTCTTTTTAAAGGAGTATTATCAAAATATATCAAAACAGGATATAGATACTATGAAGAACTTTTCCTGCGGGATACTCGTTAAGGGGTTTGGGGAGGATTTGTTCAGCAGGCTGGGGGTGAAAAGGGGGGATCTCATAGTGGATTTCTGTGGTAATAAGGTCTATGGTTATTATTCGGTGCATAATGCAATCCTTGCCAATCTATGTGAAGAAGATTCAAAGATTTTGATCTACAGGGATAATAGGCTAATAGAATTGCCATTCAAAAGGAGGGTTGATTAATGAAGAAGGGCACGATTGATAAGAGGAGGCATTTACGTGGCCCAATCAAAGTGGAGATCAAGGCGGGACTGGCTAATGCAGGAGGGATTATCTATTTTTATACCAAGAATATCAGTAGGGGAGGGGCGTTTATAATCTCTGATTTCCTGTTTGAGGAGGGACAGGAACTTACATTGAGTTTCAAATTGCCAGGTGATAACCGAATTATCCTTGCTGTTGGGAGGGTGAAATGGGTAAACGATAAGGATACGGTTGACGATAAGAGGCACGAACCGGGTATGGGTATAGAGTTTGTAAAGATATCTCCTGCAGATGAGAAGAGGATTGATGATTATCTGAAGACGCTCAAATAGAGTCAGAATTTTCGCAATTGTTTGGTATCTAACATAGTTGTTGTTCTTTATTTGCTCATTTAATTGACTTATAGAGAAAATAGATGATAATAATCTGGTTTTTTAAGAGGTGAGGGATATGCTACAGAGGATGTTGAGTCTGACAATAATTATTCTTGTGTTTAATTATGGGTGTAAAAATATAACAGGTTGTCCTGAGGAGATGGCTGAGATATCTGTCAAAGGGAAGAGAGTTTGCATTGATAGATATGAGAACTATATTGTGGCGTACAGGAGCAATAAGGAGATGTATAAATATACACCGGAGGTCAGAGCCGTAAAATTTGAGAATGGGAGATATGTCCCCGGGAATGTCTTTGAAGAGGGAGAACTCAAAGATAAGATATATGCCCGCTCAACAAGAGGGATTATACCTGTCGATAATGTGAGCTGGATTGAGGCGGATATCGCCTGTCGAAATTCGGGTAAGAGGTTGTGTAAGAAGGAGGAATGGGAGACAGCATGTATGGATGGAAAGATGCAGTTATATCCCTATGGGAATGAATATAAAGAGGGGGTATGCAATGGCTATGAGAATGGTATAAAGAGGGGGGCTGTTTCGGTTATGCCTTCGGGGTATATGAAGGATTGTAAGAACTCAAGTGGGGTATTTGACCTCTCAGGGAATCTCTGGGAGTGGCTATATGATTCTGACAATACGAAGAGTTTGAGACTTATTAAGGGTGGAGGTTTTGCCAATTCGGGTTATGACGAAGAGGAACTCAGTTGCAGGAACAATAAATACCAACCTCCCAATATCAGGCTCTCAGGTGTTGGATTCAGGTGTTGTAAGGATAGATGAAGGATAAAGATACAATTATCGCCTTTCTAATCTCTATTCTGGTACTGATACTTTCTATAGGTATAGCAGTTATGTGGGGGAGTACTGGATGGGTATCCCTGTTTGACGCAGAGGGGATAAAGGTAGTGGGACTCAGATTCCCAAGGGTTCTGGTTGCCCTCATCTCAGGAGGAACCCTCGCAATATGTGGTGTTGCCCTCCAGGCGATTCTTGAAAACCCCCTTGCTGAGCCCTTTCTCCTCGGTGTCTCAGGAGGGGCTGTACTGGGTGGAACTATTGGAATACTCTTCGGAGCCCTTTTTTCTAATCTGATTACAGGTATTCGTATCTTTGCGTTTGGGGGAGCCATACTCTCCTTATTCTTCCTGATTTTTATAAACAAAAGGCAGGGCAGAATAAATCCTATCAATATGCTATTGACGGGAGTTATATTTAATGGATTTGTCTCAGCATTAGTTACTCTGTTCAAGGCGTTGATTCCCGCCACCGAACTTCAAAGGGTTACGCTTTGGCTATCGGGCTATATACCCTACTTTACTATTGGGGACATTGTTTTTGAGGTGGTGGTAGTTCTGTTATTCTCCATTTTACTCTTATTAGAATCTAATAGGTTGAACCTGTTATCAGTTGGTAGTGATATTGCGATTACCTCTGGTGTAAATGTGGAAAGGCTCAGGATGAGGGTCTTTGTATATACTTCAGTCCTCACCGGTGTCGTCGTCTCAATCACAGGATTGATTGGATTTGTAGGATTGATTGTGCCGCAGGGGATAAGGGCCTTTAAGATAATAAACAACAGAGTACTTCTTCCACTTTCTTTCATAAGTGGTGGTACATTTGTGATCATCGGGGACCTAATCTGTCGCTTGATCTCATATAAAGCAGGGTTTGAACCCCCTATCTCTTCTATTACTGCCATTGTGGGGGCCCCTGTTCTGTTCTTTCTCCTCAGAAGATATTATAAAATGAGAGGTGGATATTGATGCTGTCTATAAGGAACCTGAGTGCCGGGTATTTCAAAGAGTATGTAATAAGGGATATCTCCATTGATATAGATAACAACTTGTTTGTAGGGGTGATCGGGAAGAATGGCTCGGGTAAATCCACCTTTATGAAGGCCATACTCAGACTTGTTGATATTGTAAAAGGGGAGGTTCTGATCGACGGCAAAAGAGTGATCGGAGATGAGATATACAGATTATTTTCTTATGTCCCCCAGGAGAATTTTATAAACTTTGATTTCTCTGTATACGAGATTTTAAAAATGTCTCAACCCTCATATCAAGACTTCTTTGGAACATTGAGTGTAGAGGAAAAGAGAAGGATAGAAGAGATAATAGAGATATTTGACTTAGGTCCCCTGCTCAAACGTAGTATATTGAATCTCTCGGGAGGAGAGAGGAGGCGAGTTATGATAGGTAGAGGTTTGAGTCAGCCATCGGATATTGTACTGCTCGATGAACCCCTCTCTGGACTGGATATCGAACATCAGGTCAAGGTGTTCAAGAGGATATCAGAGATGTCTCACAAAGGCAGGATTATTATCGCCTCTATACACGATCTGAATCTTGCGGCGCAGTTTTGCGATAGGATAATACTGATGGGTGAGGGGAGGTTGATCAAGTATGGGTTAATAGAAGAGGTTATGACTTATAACAACATAAAGACCGCCTTTGGAGTGGATGTATATGTGGGCGTAAACGAGATAAATAATAAGAGATTTCTAATACCCTTTAGTTAAATGCTACGATTATTTTATCTCCATTAGTCGCTTCTGAAATGGGGCAAGGGACCCGTTCCCAACGAGCTCCTCCAGGATCTTACCCTGATAGTATATTCGGGTAGTCGGATAAGCCATAACATTGAAGTGGTCAAAATTTACATTATCCGGGTCCGCTACCAGATACCTTGCCCTGTCCCTATTTTTTGTTGCAAAGTCGATGAATCGGGGGGCAAAGACCTTACATACATTGCAGGTCTTACTCTTAAAGAGTATCATAACTGGTTTATCTGCATCATCCATTAGGGTCTGGTAGTTTGATTCATTAAGTATCTGAATACCCGCCTTTTCGAACTCTTCATCCGATGGACCTTTAGCAAAAATATTAAATGCTATAAATGCGCCCAGTAGAAGGGATATTGCAAGATATGACTTCCAGTTGTCCTTCATAAGACACCTCTTATATTTAGATACTATTTTTATGAATGGGATTCAACAATCTAAGCAATTTTTACATTTGTATTTGCATTGTTTTTGGTATATATAAAATCCTAATAAAGGGGTCAGTCTCCTTTACGGGTGATATTATAGGAGGAGAGAAATTGAATAAGACCATTAATTTGATCGGTTTAATCCTTTTTGTTCTATTCCCGGTATATTTGAATGCAGGTGGTATAGCCGTTGTTAAATCAGATTCCCTCAAGTCATATAATAAGGTTCTTACTGGAATATCTCTTGAATCGAGGATTCCAATTGAAGAGTTCGATATGAAGGGGGATAAGGATAGAGGGCAAAAGATATTTGAGATACTCAACTCAAAAAGACCCTCGGCCATTATAACTATAGGACCTGAGGCATCCCTTCTTGCTAAGAAACTGGTAAAGGATATCCCCGTTATCTTCTGTATGGTTCCGGACCACTCCAAATATGGATTGAGTGGCAATAATATAACAGGAGTGTCCTTACTCCTCCCGTTGAAGACCCAGCTTACAATATTGAAATCAATTGCACCTAATATCAGAAATGTGGGAGTGATTTATAATCCAAAACTCAGCAAAAATACATTCAATGATTTGAATAAGAAGGCTGTGGAGCTGGGATTGGTTCTCGTACCTGTCCTTGTAGATGAGGTTGAAGAGGTAGTTTCCAGTATTCAGGCATTCCAGGGGAAGGTAGATGCAATCTTTCTTTTCCCTGATCCTACCGTTGTAAGTTCTGTAGATGTTGTGAAGGAGATAATAAAGTTTGCCTTTGAGAAGAAGATCTCATTGTTTGGTATAGGGGAAGAGATGGTCAAAGAGGGTGCATTGATCTCTATAAACCCTGAATATACCGCAATCGGGCAGCAGGTCGCCCGAATAGCTCAGGATATTATAAAACAAAACTTAAAGCCCGGCCTCATTCCCGTGGCTGACCCCGAAAGTGTCAGCATAGCTTTGAACATCACCACTGCAAAGAGAATTGGAGTTGAGTGCAATATGGCTCTGGAGATATTTACCTTTTCTGCGTATAACGAGTATCCAATAAAGGTGTTCAAATAGAAGATCAAGAAAGGATAAAAGGTTTTATGGGTACTATAGTATATATAAATGGAAAATTCTTTAGTGAAGATACAGCCCGAATATCTGTCTTTGATCGGGGCTTTTTATTCGGGGATTCTATATTCGAGGTAGTGAGGACATATAACAAAAATAGGATATTTGCCCTTGATCTACACCTTGATAGGCTTTATGAATCTGCCAGGTATATATTCCTTAAAATTAAGGGCAGAAGGTTTATCGAACAGATAATAAGGAAGACGATTGGGAAGGGTAATAATCCCGAGTCATATGTGAGGCTTGTCATAACTCGAGGTATAGGAAGGGAGATCGGGATGAACCCCAGATACGCCATAGCACCAAACTACATTGTAATTGTGAAAAAGTTTATTCCTCCACCGGAGGATATAGAGGATAGATGTGTTGAGGCAGCGATAGCCTCTATTAGAAGGAATTATAAAGAGTCCCTTAACCCTCTTATCAAATCGGGTAATTATTTAAATAATGTCCTTGCGCACATAGACGCAATGAGTAAGGGGGGTGTAGAGGCGATTATGGTAAACCCTGATGGTTATGTAGCTGAGGGTACTACATTCAATGTGTTTATGGTAAAGAAGGGGATATATTATACACCACCCTTATCGGCGGGGATTCTGGATGGGATTACTCGTAAGGTCATAATCAAAATTCTGAAAGAGAATAATATAAAATACAAAGAGAAAAATATAAGACCTGAGGAGTTGCTTGCTGCAGATGAGGTCTTCTTCACCTCAACCCTGAGGGAGATCCAACCGGTAATAAGAATAGACGGGAAAAGGATAGGAAAGGGCAGGGCGGGGGAATATACAAAAGGTCTCCTTGAATTATTCAGAATTAATATACCCAGATTCCTGTCATAATAAAACAGGTCTTTTATAAATAAACCTTGCTATTTGCTCTCCCAAGTGTCGTATAAGATGCGGGTTTTCGTTATTGACAGGATGGGTGTTTGTGGGGCGCTTTAGGGGGCATTGGGGGGCATTGTACCTGGCACTATTTCCAAAATATCCAATTATTACAATGTGTTATGCCTTGACTTTTGAATAATGTTCGTGTTTCGGAAAACCCCATTACAGTTTCATAAGATATCCATCAATAATATTCTGGCACAATTATTGCAGACAAAAAGATTGGTTGAGGAGTTTTGCCTATGAGGAATATCATTTGTTTAACTCTTTCAATTCTATTTTTTACCATACTTTTATCCTGCACAACAGTTGGAATTCATAAGAAGGCTAAGGAGTACAACCTTAAGGCAGTGGAGTTGATTAATCAGGGAAATTATGAGATGGCTGAGCGGAGTTTGGAGATTGCATTAGAATATAATAAGAACTATGCTGAGGCATATAACAATCTGGGGATAATATATCTCCGCCAGAATAAACTGAATAAGGCAGAGGAGTTTTTTTCAGTGGCGATTGAGTATAATGGAGATTTTGCAGAGGCACACAATAACCTTGGGTATGTCTATATGTTAGAAGGAAGGACAAATAAAGCAGAGCAGAGATTTAAAAGCGCCCTTAATATCGATCCATCATTTGTTAATGCCCGAGTAAATCTTGCCAGGTTGTATATTCTGGATAAAAGGTATGAGGAGGCAGAGTCTCAGCTTAAAAAATTGAGGCTGATATCCTCAAGCGAAGAGGTCTATTCACTACTTATAAATGTTTATATCAGGACCAACAAAATAAACAAAGCCTTCGAATTGGTTGATGAGATGATAGAGAGTAAGGAATATTCAACAAAAGGGTATTATCTCAGAGGATATCTGAATCTCACCCTGAATCGGTGTAATGATGCAATATCTGACTTCAGGAAGGTTGAGAGGGAATATGAGAATAGTATAGAGTTTTTGACGAATCTTTCGGCATCATTTATCTGTAAAAAAGATTATGAGAATGGGAAGATTGTCCTGAAAAAGGTTTTGATGATACAGCCAGATGAACCGGCGGCGCTCTTCAATTTAGGTAAAATAGCCTATGAAAACAATGATTATATTGAGGCAGAAAGATACTTCGATAGATCGTATAAATCGGGTTTTGTTCAGGCCTGCCCTTACCTTGTCGATGTATTATTCCACAATGGGAAGAAAGAGGAGTCTATGAAGATTTCTGAGATGTGTAAGTAGATATGATAAGAGTAAAGGTTCAAAAGAATTCAAAAGAAATTATAGAGAAGGAGTGTAATAACTATATATGCAGGATAGGGAGGAGCCCCTTTGCTGATATAACACTGAATGATAATTTTGTATCCTTCAATCATATTGTTATTGTTGAGATTTATGGATATATATTCCTGTTTGATCGGGGCTTAAATAGGGTCCTTTTGAATGGGATCCCACTTGAGAAAGGCATACCATATTATGTAAGGGTAGGGGATGAAATAAAATTGGGTGAATATGTTATATCAATTGAGTTTTTGAATAATATTAATGATTCAAGGACATTGTTTTTATGTGAGAATGTAAATCGGGGTATTGGATTGAATGATGTATTTGAGATTTGCAATCAAGGACAGGACTACATTAAGGTATATTCGGATAGTGAACTGAATTTATTAAAGATTATGGAAGATGCCTGTGTGAAAGAGGTGGGGAATAACCCATTTTCAAGGGCAATTCTGGTAAAGAAGGAAGGAGTAAGGTTTTTTATTATACTGAATACAAGCAGGTATTATTCTTATACATCTTCTATGAGTTACATCAAATCTAAAAGGAGAAGATTTAATGTTTTAGATTGGGTGATAATTTCTCTCCTTTTACTAACAATCGCTTTTTCAATAATTTTAACCATATACTTTAGCATTTGAAGAGCCTGTATCTGCCGGCTCTTCTACTTTCGGAGATAGGAAAATTGGTTTTTTAATTCTGGTTCTTCTCTATCTTAGTTGCAACTTACAGAGCTATTTCTGATTATTATAGAATGGTATTCCCCTCTAATTTTCACATAAATCTCAACTTGTTTTTGAAATTTGTGCATAAGATAAAATTACCTGGAAAATTAAAGAATACTTCATAGGCTTATTTCCTACTTTGATGGGGGTAAACCTATGAAGTTCAATCTAACTATCAACCTAACAGTGTATAAAGGGTTGTGAGACAGCTATAAATGAAATAGTAAGAGGAGTAAAAGAAGCTATGAGTGAAGCCTCAAAGAGGGCACTATGAAGCATTTCTATCTGGCACTTTTGCTAAAATGTCTCGTTAAATCAATGGGTTAAAGTTTTAATCCTATATCGGGATAACTGGCACCGAATGGGTGTATGTTCAATTGCTGGTAACTTTGTACTTGATATAAATGGTTTATCGCTTATGTATATTTGGTGAATTTTAGTTTATAACTTTGTTCCATCCTCAGTACAGAACTTTGTACCCGTATCATATTCTTTCCCACACTTGGGGCATTTGACCTTTGCCGGGGCAGCAAGGGGTGCTCCACAGGATGGACAGAACTTTGCGCCGGGTACAACCTCGGAATTACACTTTGGGCAGACTGGATTCGTAGATAATGGTGCTCCACACTCAGCGCAGAATTTACCAAAAGGTACACTCTTCTTACAGGATGGGCAGGTGACCATACTGGTTGTAGAGGCAATTGGAGGTTGGTTTTGAACCTGCTGGGGCTGATGCATCTGTGCCTGATTCATCATCATCTGCTGGGCATATGCAAAGCCCATACCGAGTCCTGCTCCAGCCATTGCTCCATTTACGCCAGCACCACCACCCTCTCCACCACCCCCCTGAGCAAGCCCCTTCCCGAGACCAAATAATGGTTCTGCTGCCGCAGCTTGTTGATAACCACCTGCCAGATTTGAGAGTGCCTGTCTCTCCGAGAAAGCCTTGAGCCTCTGTTCATCCTCTTCCTTCATTGATATTACAAAGTTACCGAGTCTTATTATTTCTACACCGTAGTCAGTCATATGTTTTCTTACACCTGCTATTACCTCCTCTTCTATCTCCTCTGTATAAGCCCCCGAGGTTACTTCAAGGAGGGGCCATTTCTTTTTTACTATGAGCTCTGCAGAACGGTCCCTTATTACCTTCAGAGTCTGTTGTTTGAACCAGTTCACAAAAGCCTCGTTGTCGGCCCTCCCCATACCAGCCAATCCTGTTATGAGTTTGTCTGGTTCTTTTACCCTCAATGAGAAATCCCCGTATACCATAAGACCAATGGCAAGCTTTGTCTCTGAATCCCTTACATCTCCTATAGGCCCCCCAAACTTGATATTTGGGAACTCCCTTGTTGAGACAAAGAATATCTCAGTTATGAACATATTCCCACCTGAGGCGGCATCTACCAGAAGACCTATGAATGGTATATTTGAGGAGTCGAGGGTATACCTTCCTGGCTTAAAAATCCCCCTGACAGTACCATCTCTGAAGAATACAGCGACTTCATCCGCCTCTACTGTCAACTGAGACAACATCCTTATGTTTGAGTCGGGGTGTTTGTAAATAATAAAATCCTTTGCCTCATCGGGCCTTGCTATAAATTCCCTTCTTACCTCTTTTGAAAAGATGCCCATTTTAACCTCTCTTTCTTAAAAAATTAGGTTTAAGCATTAACATAATGATTGCTTCTAACATATTATTGTAAATAAATCTACAATAATTTTTTTGCAATTTTCTCTTTTATATGTTTGCTTGAGACTCTATGTTTGTTATCCAGTTTTTTAAAACAAATTGTCTTGCAAGGATAGTAAGGCTTTTTATCCTCTTCTATCTCATTGGAATTACTACAGCCGCACACATCTTCTTCTTCTCTGAGACCTTCTTCCCCCTGAATCTTTCTATATTCACAAAGAGTCTTTTGATAACTGTTTTTATCCCAATCGCAGGGATTTTTGCAGGAATGTGGATAGATATAAAATTGAAAGAGAGGAATAAATCTTTTATCCTCGTCCCATATCAGGATTCAAAGGATTTGAAATGGTATAAGAGATACGACTGGTTGATATACGGGATTGTGATGTTCGGGATTTGGTCTGGGCTTTATTTTTATATAGCTCGGACGAGGATAAACGCGGAAAAGCATTCTATGTTTGTCGAATTTGATAAAATGATCCCTTTTATCCCTGAATGGGTCTGGATATATCTTACTGTTTATATGATATTTCTGATTCCCCTCTTTGGGCTGAGTGATAGAAGACTCTTAAAGACTGTTATGAGTTCATATATTACTGTGATGCTCATATGTTATGTATTCTTTTATTTTTATCCTGTGGAGTATCCAAGGCCGGAGTTTGTGGTTAAGGATTTTTCCACCTGGGCATTGAGTCTTGTATATAAGAATGATAAGCCCTGGAATTGCTTTCCTTCATCTCACTGTGCTATGGCGATGATGGCAGCCCTTGTTCTACTGGAGATAAACTGGTTCTTCGGGCTCTGGGGGATGGCTGTAGCAATATCCATAGGTATCTCTACACTATTTATAAAACAGCATTTTATAATAGATGTTATATCGGGCTTCTCTTTATCGATTCTTGTATATTATGTATTCTTCAAGAGTAAACTGATTGAATTACTGGGCAAGAAGCAGAAGGAGTTTTATGATAGAATATATTCTGCAACCGAAAGGGTAATCGAACATAGGCTTGAGGATATGGTGAGGAGAATAGTCAGGGAAGAGATTGATAGGATTTTGAAGAAGGATATAAATAATGAAAATAAATAGGCAATATGTGTTTTGAAATTTCATAAAAATATCCTATAATATATCATTATGCGGGGTTGAGGTGCATTATGAATAGAATAATAGTAATTATTGGCTGTGTTCTTCTGGTATCAATATCGTGTTATTCTCCATCCAGCAGTGAGAGTGAAGATGTCTCAAGGGAAGATATCACTGTTGATATAGTCGTTTCGGACGCGGGAGTTGATAAACCTGCACCAGTTATAATCGACATAACTCCCGGTTATGGGTATGAGGATGGGGGGATAGATGTGACGATCAATGGCAAGAATTTTGAGAACGGTTTGAAGGTCTATTTTGCTGATAAGGAGGCTACTGTAAAATTGGTTGGTGGTAGTACTACTGTTGTTGTAGTGAATCCTCCCCATAGTGCAGGTAAAGTGGATGTGAGGATTGTGAACCCCGATGGTAAATCAGCGGTCAAAAGGGAGGGGTTTGAGTATAAGAAGAGAGAAGAACCGATCAAATCATGCGAATTCAAGAGGTGTGAGATCAAGCCAACAATCTTTAAGTTTGATAGTAATAAGGCAGGTCAAGGGGTATTTAAGGTAGAACTGGCGGGGCAGTTTACAAACTGGGGGGATAATCGACTACTTATGAATGATGATGGAGTAGATGGGGATGAGATTGCTCAGGATGGGATCTTTTCCAGACAAGTAGTATTGAAGTCGGGAGTATATGAATACAAATTTATTCTGAATACCAGCCAGTGGGTGAATGACCCAGATAATGCTGATGTGGAACCAGTGTTTAAGAACTCTGTAATAACCGTGAAAGATGGTTGTACACCTGAGATAGTCTATCAATCTATAAAGAATGGAGATATTATTAGGTCCAGCACAGTCCCAATAGAGGTTGGTTTTTCGATGAATGGGAGGGGTGTGGATAAAACGGGGACATATTTTATAGTTGATGGGAAAAGATTTGATGGGGATATTTCAGATAAGGAAGAGAGGATGAGTTTGAGTATCAATCTGGGGGAGGGGATGCACTGGTATGCTGTGGTATTAAGGGATATGGAGTGTAATTCTACTACTGTGCCATCGACTATGTTTATAGTCAAGACGGGGAAGAGGGCACCGATCGCAAATGCGGGTTATACTCAGATAGTGGAGGCAAAGAGGAAGGTTATTCTCGATGGAACCCTCTCTGAGGATCCTTATATGCTCGGGATTGATGATTATGTCTGGGAGGTCATATCCTCCCCTGAGACGGTCGTTTTGCAGGATGAATATGCATCTGATTGGGCGGGTTACAATTATGACCCTGCCGCTGAACCGCCAAAGGTGAGATCCCTTGTGAGCTTTACACCAATTAGAGAGGGGAGGTATCGATTCTCCTTAAAGGTAGTCAATCAGGATGGGGAGAGTAGTCCCGATGAGACAGATGTCTATGTACTAAAAGAGTCTGTGTCGAATTTTAAGCCTCTGGTAATAGTAGATATAAAAGTAGAATCTAATAGAGTGAGAATAGATGCAACTAATTCAAAAGGTGCGAATTCAGATAATCTGGAGTTTATATGGATCGAGGATATCAAAAATCCTGATAGATTCAACCTGACTTCAGGTTCTGTGCAGGAGATATCCATTGATAGAGATGGGATTTATTTTATCTATCTTGTAGTAAGTGATGGCTTTGCCAATTCTGAGCCAAAGAAGATATTTATTTACAAAAAGGGCGGAAGATTGATAGCCCAGGACTTCTCTCTGGCTCCAGAGTGGTTCAGGGGGTCTAATATTTATGAAATATTTGTAAGAAAGTTTTATGACGGGAATCAGGATGGAGTAGGGGATCTGAGTGGTCTTAAAGAGAAGATAGGTTATTTGAAGGATCTTGGTATAAAGACGATATGGCTGATGCCCGTTTTTATGTCTAATGATAAAGACCACGGGTATCATACGATAGATTACTACACTATCGAGAATGATTATGGTGACAATGCTGCATTTTTTGAACTTATCAAAGAGGCACATAAGATGGATATTAAGGTTATAATTGATATGGTAATTAATCACACCTCTCGCCGTCACCCATTCTTCCTTGAGGCAATAAATGAAAACCCGTATTTTAAGGATTTTTATATCTGGTTTGAAAATAGTAGCACCAATCTTTATGATAAGTATGGCTACGGCAGGGAGATGGGGGGGAGTAGATTGAGCTTAGAGAATGGCTGGGCTGAGATCCCCGATCTGAATTATTCAAATCCAAATGTGAGAAAGTATGTGTATGATATGCTCAGATTCTGGATCGATCCTAATTCGGATGGGGATTTCTCAGATGGTGTAGATGGATTCAGGATAGACCATGTAACAGGTCCATCCCACAGTGTCTGGATGAATCTCAGGAGATACTTAAAGTCTATGAATCCCGATCTCGTCCTGATTGCAGAGGTATTCAGGGACTTTGACAATGGCAATCAAGGATATGGTATTAAGGACTATTATGATGGGGAGTTTGATGTCGCATTTACATTCCCTTATTACTGGACCATTAATTCCATAGTGAATGGGACAAATAAACCCGCTGTCCTTGAGGATTTAAGGGCGGATCTAAGAAAGAAGTTCCCACCTGCCAGTACTCACTCCTTTTTCATTCAGAATCACGATATCCCATATAAAAGCACCGCCCTGAATGAGTATGGTGGATACAATGATAAGGGTATTGCAAAGCAGATTTCGGCTGCATCTGTTATGCTATTATTCCCGAATACACCGCAGATATTTTATGGTGAGGAATTAGGTTTGACGGAGTATCGAGGATTTATGCCCTGGGATAAGTTTGGAGAGGAGAATATTCTATACAAATTCTATAGTAATTTGCTTGCATTGAGAAGAGAGATACAAATCTCGTCTGATTCGAAGTTTTATTATGTCCCCAATTCTATGGAGGATTATGCATATTCATTCGTGCTGGTTTCCGGTAATAATCAATTGCTTGGGGTGATAAATATGAAGGATACATATATAGATACTGTCAGTCTGAATATAGGTGTTTTGAGAGGGAGCGAGTGTGGGAAACTGAGATTCGAGCCCCTGTCAGGTGGTGATGTGAAGGAGGCAGAGGAGGAGTATAATTCTATCTTTGTTGGCCCTTTATTGTCATATGAGACGAAGTTTTACAGAATTAGTTCAACAACAACTAAGCCACCTGTTAAGGTGAAGTTTGAACTGGATACACAGTCCCGATCACAGGATATTCAGAATGGGATGTATGCATTCATAAGCGGGAATATCATCCAGCTCGGCAACTGGTCGCCAAGGGCAGTCAGGATGAATAAGATGGACAGCCTTCGGTCATATCTTGAGACCTCAATCTGTAATGGTACACAGATTGAATATAAATATCTGATAAATTTCCCCGCTATTGACAGCTGGGATGGGGTGGAGTTTGGCGGGGAGAACAGGAAGGTGACCATATCAGGAGATATAAACAATGAGATGCAGATTACAGATAAATTCGGCTATCGTAGCCGTTAGTTTTTTGATTGCCTCATTATTGAGCCATTGCAATTGTGGAGATGAGGCAAATGGGGATGATAGTAATTCCTCAGTCGAGGTAGTGCGGGTAAACAACGGATATGCTACAAAGTCTGCCGATGGTAATCTTAGTTTGAAGAGGTGTGACAAAAATTATGCTGATTGCAATGGTGATATATATGATGGCTGTGAATCTAATCTATCGAGCGATAGAAATAATTGTGGGAGATGTGGTAAAGTATGTATCGCTCCTAATGACTATACCACTGTAGATTGTAAAAATTCTGAATGCGTTGTAGATTTTTGTGCAGAAGGTTATATAGACCTCGATCAGAAATATGAAAATGGATGCGAATATAGATGTAAGAAACAGTCTGATAAGGAGATAGCATATAATTTTACTGATGACGACTGCGATGGATATATAGATAATGTCTGTAAATATGCAGTAGATAGCAGGACATATATAGTTGCACCAGATATGAGCGGTAAGGTCGCTGATATTGTCTCATCTTCAAATAATGATTATATTGTGGTTACCTATATAGAATTAAAACCGGATAACAGAGAGGGATTAAGTATAGGGGCACTAAACAGAGAATATGAGAATCTATTTTCTGTAAATATAAAAGATATAGAAGAGGGGTGCAGCGCAGGATATTTAAATAACTTTCTCAAAGATGATTCCATATTCGTCTTCTGGTCTGAGAACTGTCCCGGTGAATCAAAGATTCTGTATGAGGTATTGAATAATAAGGGGATTGTTATTCAGAGCGAGACGGTACTATATAGTGGTTACGAAGATATCTATAACATAATTGTGACTGAGGCAAATGATATGTTATATCTTTCATTTGAGACGACTGAAAACACAAAGAGAGTAATTATCCTCCTTGAGGTAGATATAAGTAAGGGTATGGTGTTGACCAAGAGGCTGGTATCTACTTCGGGTGTAGATTGTTATGGGCATAACATTTACATATCAAATGATCAAGCCTATGTCTCTTACTGGGAGGTGAAGAATGGGGTACTGGAGCTGGTGATTATGGCAAACGGTCTTGCTGGAAATGATAAGAGGAGATACTCAATCTATCAGACTACCAGAAATGCCCTGGGTACAGCGATTAGTTATGGGAATGGGTACTTTGTCCTGATGTGGACGGAGACTCAGTCCACTCTTGGAGCACTCTATCTTGCTATAATCAATTCGGATATGCAGGTTGTTGTTCAAAAAAGTGTAGACATTTCTTATGACGAATTTGGACTACCTGTCATTATGTATGACAATATCTTCGGGTCAGTATTTGCGGCGATGAAGAATAACAGGGGATATATCCTCTTTTCGGATATGGATGTGGAGGGTAAGAAGATCTCAGAACTCATTGTGTCCCCGGTGACATTTGTAAATAAACCATTTATGTCAAAGAGAGGGGATGAATTCCTGGTGTTTTATGCGGATATCAATAGTAAGATGAGATACTACCTCAATATGAAGAGGGTATACTGTATAAAGAATTAGAATTTCAGGCATACACCAGAGGAGATTACATGTCTATCAAATCGGGTGGTGTAATTGGAGAACTCTGAATAATAGTAAGAATACCTCAATTCCAAAAAGGTCTTTTTGAATATTTCTCTTGAGAGTTTCAAGATAATATAGTTTCTATTTTCGTTGTCATTCAATAAAAGGATCTCATCAGATACAAGTATACCATCTTTAAAAGAGGAGATCATAACTGAGAGCAAGAGATTGAAGTAGATTTCATATATAATCTGTGTAGCGAGGGTAAGTTGAAATCTCTGCCTGATTACAGACTCTCCTGCGGAGTTCGATAGATTTATTTCTGGATTATAGGCGAGAGAGATGAGTATATCTGATTCATAGTTAAAGCGTACTGATATGTTGTGATTGTTATCTCTCCTCTTATTTGTTGTGACTGTAAGGAGAAGGCTATCACTGTCAAGATTACCGACCTTTTTGTACGCATAAGAGTCATAGATTGAGTATTTATAAGCATAATTCAATTGGAGGACGACACTCTCATCCAGCCTTGTGGAGATGAGTATTCCCGCGACCGGGGCAAGGTATGAGTATCTGCTTGAATAATCAAAGACAAATTTTTCGAGACCACCCATCACCCTGAAGAGGAATTTATCAATCGATATAATGGCGGCTGTATATGGCATAAAGGTGATGTAGTCCTGAATTGTATTGACCGTAGTTGTATCTTTAAAGACAATTCCTGATTCAGGCGAGAGGTGTTTCAACCTGTAATTATAGACGAGTTCTAATTGATTTACTATGGCATTGGCATCACTCTCATTTATGAATAATTTGCCGCCGTTTAGTAGATTTATTCTTAAAAGATTCTTGTCAGCCAGTAGTTTAAGGTTCAGATCAGATTGTAACTTAAGATCGAAGTCCGAATATATACCCTCCTCTGAGTTTAAGGTGCTTCTATATACATTAGAATCGTACTCATATGAGAGGCTCAACCTCTCACTAATAGATAGGTTTGTACTGAAAACAGATAGGTATATAAGTAAAAGGGTATTCAATTCTGATTCTTATCCCCTTTGGCAGCCTCCACATACTGAAGCATCAGGTTGTATATACTCTCTTCTAAAAACTTACTTTCAGAATCGTCAAGATTCCCTTTTGTCTTCTCCTTTAACATCTGGAGTATCTCGATAGTCTCCTGCGCAAAGCTCAGGTTCTTTTTCTTCTCTTTGGTTAGGGGATCGGGGAGTATTCCCATAGCCACAATGGCACTCATATAGAGGGAACTTACAAAGGTCTTGAAATCGATCTTCATCTGAGACGACTGAGAGTTGGTTTTCTCATCTGCCATAGTTACCTCCTCGTCGATTTATACAAGGATATTCCTATAACATAAAACTGACTGAAAGGAAAACAATATTATAAGAAAGTAGATCGAATTGGGGCCTTATTTTTATTTTACAATCTGAGTATAATTATCAGGAAGAGTTGTGGAAATTGTGGGGATAATACTTGCTTGTAATGGTATTAATTGTGAGTGTATAAATGTATTCGAGAACTGTAATGGTTACCTTATAAAATACGCACCATAAAGAAGACAGAAGAATACAGAGAACAGACAAACAGACTACAGACTTTAAGATATGAGATATTCGGATTTTTGATTATTAGGTTTTGATATTTTTTGAGGTGTAGAGGCGAAAGGTTTTTCGCCCCTACATAATAACCGTCTATGTGGTACATCCCGAACCATCGGTTCTATCGTATGGGGTTTCAAAATCGTATGCTAAAATTTATTTGCAATTATCCAATTGTATTTATATATTTTTTGAGTCTTTTTTTGAGGGACTGATTCGGGTGATTTTGCCGGATCAATTTGGTTTTAAGGGCAATAGATCGACACATAAGGAGATTTGATGGAAGAGAATAACAAAGAAGTCAACGGGAATGGTTCTATCACAGTAAAGATTGAGAACGAGGTAAGACAGGCTTATCTCGATTATGCGATGAGTGTTATCATTGGCAGGGCACTCCCCGATGTCAGAGATGGGCTCAAGCCTGTGCACAGAAGGATACTCTATGCTATGTACAAAGAAGGGCTCTTATCTGATAAAAAGTACTCTAAGTGCGCAGGTGTCGTAGGAGAGGTCCTCAAGAAGTATCACCCCCACGGAGATGCCGCCGTCTATGAGACCCTTGTCAGGATGGCTCAAGAGTGGAATATGCGTTACCCTCTGATAGATGGTCAGGGTAACTTTGGTTCTATAGATGGGGACCCGCCTGCGGCATACAGGTATACAGAGGCAAGGCTCACCAAAATAGCCGAAGAGATGCTCAAAGATATTGATGAAGAGACAGTCGATTTTATGCCCAATTTCGATGGTTCTACGGAAGAACCTACTGTTCTCCCCTCGGGATTCCCAAATCTACTTGTAAACGGTTCAAATGGTATTGCCGTTGGAATGGCTACAAACATTCCCCCTCACAATCTCGTGGAGGCAATAAATGCCTGTGTGGCTTATATTGACAATCCCCAGATTACGATAGATGAGATTATGAAATATCTCCCGGGACCCGATTTCCCGACGGGTGGTTTCATCCTCGGCAGGGAGGGGATATATCAGGCTTATACTACGGGGAAGGGGATTATCAAGATAAGGGCGAAGGCTCGAATTGAGCAGGAGAAGCACTCTCATCCCGCTATAGTTGTGGAGGAGATACCCTATCAGGTCAATAAGGCAAGTCTGATCTCAAAGATTGCAGACCTGGTAAAGGATAAGAAGATAGAGGGGATTACTGATATAAGGGATGAGTCAGATAGAGAGGGGCTCAGGATATATATTGAGTTGAAGAAGGATATAAATCCCGATGTCGTATTGAATCAGCTCTACAAGATGACTCAACTGCAGGACTCTTTTGGTGTAAATCTAATTGCCATTGTAAATGGGCAACCCCGAACCCTGAATATCAAGGAGGTCATTGAATATTTTATAGCCCACAGAAGGGATGTAATCTACAGAAGGACACAGTTCAGACTTAAAAAGGCTGAGGAGAGGGCTCACATACTTGAGGGATTGAAGATAGCGGTGGACAATATTGACCTCGTTATATCTATTATAAGAGGGAGCAAGTCTACTGAGGCGGCGAGGGCGAGTCTGATGGAGCGATTTGAACTCACCGAGGTACAGGCAAATGCCATTCTGGATATGAAGCTGGCAAAGTTGACTGCCCTTGAGAGAGAGCAATTGACTGAGGAGTACAAGAACATAATTATCGAAATAGAGAAGTTGAGGGCTATACTCTCAGATGAGAGACTCCTGATGGGGATTATCAAAGAAGAGCTCATTGCCCTGAGGGATAAATATGGGGATGACAGAAAGACTCTCATTGTCGAGGAGAACGGGGATTTTAAGATAGAAGACCTGATTGCAGATGAGGAGATGGTTGTTACTGTATCTCACGCAGGTTATGTAAAGAGGAACCCCCTCTCAATATACAGGAGGCAGAGGAGGGGAGGGCGCGGCAGGACCTCGATGACTACTAAAGAGGAGGACTTTGTTGAATACCTGTTTGTGGCCTCTTCTCACACCTATCTGTTGATATTTACAGATAAAGGTAAAGTTTACTGGCTTAAGGTACACGAGATACCTGAGGCATCCACTCAGGCAAAGGGTAAACCGATTGTCAATTTAATCAAAATCGAACCTCAGGAAAAGGTAGCAACTATTTTGCCTGTAAAGGCATTTGAGAGTGACAAATATGTTATAATGGTTACAAAGATGGGTATTGCCAAAAAGGTGGAGTTGTCCGCCTTCTCTAACCCCCGTTCTGCCGGTATAATCGCTATGAACATTGCAGAGGATGACAGACTCATAGGGGCCAAACTATCAGATGGGAGCAAGGAGGTGCTTATATCTACTAAATTTGGTCTGGCGATAAGATTCAAGGAGAGCGAATTGAGACCTATGGGGAGGCAGGCACAGGGAGTAAAGGGTATCGATTTGAACGAAAACGATGAGGTGGTTGGACTCGAGGTATGTTCGAGTGATGCCTATATACTTACGATAAATGAGAATGGGTTTGGCAAAAGGACACAGTTGAGTGAATACCGTCTTGTGCACAGGGGCGGTAAGGGGGTGATTACCTCCAAGATAGGAGATAAGGCAGGGAATGTAGTGGCAACGATTGAGGTGGGTGAGAAGGATGAGGTAATGATTATTACTGAGAAGGGGATACTTATCAGGACATCGGCTGAGGAAATCAGGTGTAGCGGTCGTAATACAATCGGGGTAAAATTAATAGCCCTTGAAGAGGGTGATAAAGTGGCGGGGGTTGCGAGGATTTCAGAGGAACAACTGGACGATGGTGGTATGGAGGGGCCCACGACAGTCGACCCCTCGTGTAACTGAGATCCGAATTTAATGGATATGACTTTTTGGAAGAGATAGAAAGGAGTCATTATGAAGAGAGTGGTTATACTAATCTCAATTTTATTATTTGTTCTATGTTTTTCTGATTGCAAGAAGGATAGTATAAAGGCTTCTACCAGTGCCCCGAAAGAGAGGATATATGCCAGAATTGTTACCACTATGGGGGATATCAATTGTGAACTATTCCCCGATAAGGCACCTAAGACGGTCGCAAACTTTATTGGGCTCGCAGAGGGTACGAAGGAGTGGCTATTGCCTGGTACCAATCAGTGGGTGAAGAAACCCCTCTATTCGGGGACTATTTTTCACAGGGTGATACCCGATTTTATGATACAGGGTGGAGATCCCCTTGGTAACGGTACTGGTGGTCCTGGATACGAGTTTGAGGATGAATTCTCCCCTGATCTGAAGTTTGATGTCCCGGGGAGACTCGCTATGGCAAATGCCGGTCCAAATACTAATGGGAGTCAGTTCTTTATAACTGAAAGACCCACTCCACACCTTAATAACAGACACACCATATTCGGGCAGTGTAAGGAGATAGATGTTGTTAAGGCCATTGCAAGAGTAGATAGAGACCCTTCCAACGATAGACCCAGAACAGATGTCGTGATAAAAGAGATAAAGATAATTCGCGAGAAGTGATCTAAGAGGGGATTAATTGGTAAACCCACTTATAATTTCTCTGATTATCGGACTTTGCTTCTTCTTTTCTGGAAGTGCAGGGCTGATACTGGAGATTGTGTGGACTAAGTACCTCAACCTGATATTCGGTTCTACTACCCTCTCGATTAGTACTACAGTGGCGGCTTTTATGGGAGGGCTTGCCATAGGCTCTTATTATGCTGACAAATTATTAAAGAGGCTTAAAAGCCCGGTATTCAGTTATGGTCTGTTTGAGATATTTATCGGAGTGTATGCCCTTATTATACCCCTGATTCTTAACTGGTTTGTGAAGATACAGGGGGATATTTTGTCCATCTTCTATGAGAAAGCCATAGTATACTCTCTTGTTAGATTTGTATTCTGTTTTCTTGTATTGATTCTCCCGACCACGGCGATGGGGGCGACTCTCCCTATTCTATCGAGGTATTTAATCAATAATATTAGAGAGGGCGGGAGCAAGATGGGTATTTTGTACTCCCTTAATACGGCAGGTGCTACTGCTGGAACCCTTATTGCAGGCTTTTACCTGATAAGACTCTTCGGGATTAGTAACACAAATTATATTGCTGCATCTATTGATATCTCTGTCGGTATCACAATGTTAATTGCCTCCAGATTTTTAGGTGCTGGTAATATTTATAAAGATGAGACTGAATTTAGGGGTGTCTCTTTATCAAATGCAGACAGTACCGGGGTGGAATGGATACTAATTTTTGTGAGTTTTGTCGCTGGTCTCGTCTCGATGTGTTATCAGATGCTGTGGACCCGTTCCCTATCTATGGTGATAGGCTCATCCACCTATGCCTTCACCATAATACTCGTAACCTTCTTACTCGGTATATCCACTGGGTCAATTATGTATTCACGGATTATAAACAGGAGGGAGGATTCTATCTCTGACCTGATTTATATATTTATGGGGATCGGGTTCAGTGCCCTATTTACATCTTTATATATTGACAGACTTCCATTTCTTGTTCAGAAAATAATGCTCACTGAAAATTTCAGCCCATCCCATATTTTCTGGGGATACTTCTTTATCACCTCTATCGTAGTAATAATACCGACGATACTAATGGGGATGTATATACCCCTTCTGGTACATATTGCCCTGAGGGATATTGAGAGTGTGACCGCAGATATAGGCCGCATATATAGTGCGAATACCATTGGAAATATTATAGGTTCGTTTCTGGGTGGTTTTGTAATAATACCACTCATTGGGATACAGACGGGTATCAGGATATCTGTGCTGATAAGCATCGCTCTATCTCTCATCCTGATCCTATATTTCAAAAGGGTCTACACCCCATCGGGGCTGAGAGCGACTATCATTTCTATCTCTGTTATAGTTTTTACTCTGATAATCCCCGGATGGGATATAGCAAAGTGGAGCTCGGGTATGTTCAGGGCCTACCTCGCCCGTGGTCCATATAGCAGAGGAGAGTATATACCTCCCAATGTCATATTTCATAAAGATGGGATTGTAACTACAGTGACTGTGGAGTACAGGGATGGTGGTATGTATAGCCTTAAGGTGAATGGCAAGGTGGATGCCTCAAATGGTTCGGATATGAGTACACAGATGCTATCGGGGATTATACCGATGCTATTCAATCCGGATGCAAAGAGTGTCGCTATAATCGGTTTTGGAAGTGGGACTACCTCCGGTACTGCCTCAAGGACTGATGTAGAGGAGGTCATAAGTATAGAACTGGAGGAGGCGGTGATAGAGGCTTCGAAACACTTTACGGGTTTCAATCTTGAACCACTGAAGTCACCAAAGCACAGGGTCAGGATAGATGACGGCAGAAACTATATAATCTCTACTAAAAGGAAGTTTGATGTCATCATATCTGAGCCCTCCAATCCCTGGATGAGCGGGGCGAGCTCCCTATTTACTTATGACTTCTGGAAGACGGCCTCCACCCGATTGAATGAGAATGGTATATTCTGTCAGTGGCTCCAGATGTATGAACTGTCTCTTGAGAACATAAAGATACTTATGAATACTTTTCATAAGGTCTTCCCTTATGTGATTCTCTTTCAATCCTATCAGAATTCAAATGACACACTCCTTATTGGCTCATTTAAACCATTAAAATTTAATTATGAAAGGGCAAAGGGATTGATAAACAGGGAAGGGTTGAGGGAGGAATTGAAGAGGATAAATGTCACTGACCCATTTGATATTCTAATCTTGATCTATTATACCCGGCAGGAGATTGAGCAGTTTGCCACTACAGATAGGATAAATACAGATGATAATTCTATAATCGAATTCTCGGCCCCTATTGACCTATTGATGTATGCGGTGCAGAAGGAGGATAAACCACCACCACCTCTTTTGAAGGATGGGGTGATTGATAGAATTCTAAGTATGATGGAGGATAGAGAGAGGTTTGACAGGGGAGTGCTTATGGAGGCTCTGGCAGAATCTGCCCTCAAGAGGGGTAAATTAAAGTCTGCCAGGAGGGCAGCCTCGGAGATCGTAGATGAGAATGCCCGGAAGCTATTCTTGAAGATAGTGGATTATATGGAAGGGGCAGAGTATGTATTTCCATTCAGGATAATAGGCAAGAATGTACTGGGTGACAGGTGGGGTTATTTTGTGCAACTCTTGAGACAGGAGAATATCCCATCTGCCATAAACCTCATAAATAGCAAGCCTCCTGAGCCTATCTATCGGAGGATTTGTTCTACACTGGTGGAGATCTATGTACCACCCACCTCCTCAATAGAGGAAGAACTCCTGATGGGATACCTGTATTTCTATGACAATTCATATTATCACGCCATTTATCTATGGGAGAAGGCTATTTCTAAGGGGGCGGACCAGAAATATCCCTGGATATATTACTACATAGGAAGGGCATATTACCACCTCGATGAATACGCCGATTCATTCTATGCCCTCAAGAGATTTGTAGAGTGGGATACAGATAACTTCCTCGAAAAAGAGGCAGGTAATTCGAGCGAATAGACAATCGTATTTACTTAAATCTTCACAACCTGTATTCTTCTTTGTCCACAAAGTACTGAGCGATAGAGCGTTTCAGGGCAATCAGATTCGCCGATGGCTTCCTGTAAAGCATATCGAGTATTTTCATATCATCTAAGAGTTCGTCTCCAGCAGATATGGAGGCAGTAAGTAGTCTTAGATCAGAAAATGTCTTTTCAAATGTCTCATATACAAAGGCATTTGCCATATCTATCTGGATTTTTGCCCGTTCACCTCCAAGCATATTGAGAGAGTTCAATGCCCTTCCGCATACAGAGTCCATAGCGCAAATGCCTATAGTTGCATCGGCAAGATAACGAATATACTCCTGCTCTTTTGGGAGAGCATCTCCATACTTTGTTACGAGTTTGTTGAATAGATATAGGTACGCCCTTTTCAATAACTCAGTCAATCTTATGGAATCTGCAATCGGTGACTCTTTTATATCCTTTGTAATCAGGCTGGGATCTTTGAGTTCGTCGGACAATCTCTTGATGATGTCCTCTATGTTTATCTTGCCCGCCTTGATTCTTCTCATTATTGTAGATATAATTACCAATCTGTTTATCTCATTTGTCCCTTCGAAGAGTCTATTGATTCTTGAGTCTCTATATGCCCTTTCAACTGAATACTCCTTTGTAAATCCATATCCTCCGTGTATCTGGACACCCTCATCCACCACAAAATCCAGTATCTCTGAGCCAAATACCTTCATAATGGAGTCTTCAATGGCATACTCTTCTATGCCTTCCAGAGTCTTCTGACCAGCATCGGGCGCAGTGCTGTCAATATTGTGGAGTATCTTGTCCATCAGACCTGCTACCCTGTAGGATACGGTCTCACCAGCATAAATCTGTATTGCCATATTTGCAAACTTTTCACGAATCATACCGAAGGATTCGATGGGCTTACCAAACTGCTTCCTCTCCTTTGCATATTTGATAGATGTCTTGAGTACTTCCTTTGCAGCCCCAATACAGATAACACCTAATTTGAATCTCCCAACATTCAGGATATTGAATGCGATCTTGTGCCCTTTGCCAATCTCACCAAGGACATTCTCCACCGGCACCCTGCAGTCTTCAAATATCAAAGACCTTGTAGAGGAGCCTCTAATTCCCATCTTGTTCTCCTCTTTTCCAAGGGAGAAGCCTGGTGTCCCCTTTTCAACTATAAATCCTGTGAACTTGTCTCCATCAATCTTGGCAAAGACAGTAAATACATCGGCGAACCCTGCATTGGTAATAAACTGCTTGCTTCCGTTAAGGATATAGTATTTACCATCCTGACTCAAGACGGCCTTGGTTTTTGCAGCAAGGGCATCTGAGCCTGAACCCGTCTCGGTAAGAGCGTATGCCCCTATCAACTCTCCGGTGGCGAGTTTTGGGATATATTTCTCCTTCTGTTTTTCATTCCCGAAATATAGAATCGGGAGGGTCCCTATACCTGTGTGAGCCATAACAGCGACCATAAAAGAGCCTGCCATACCGATGGACTCCATCAGTGCCATTGAGGCCGCTTTTGACAGACCTGCACCTCCATATACCTCAGGGATGTCTCCCATCAGGAGTCCGAGTTCACCAGCCTTTTTTAATAATTTTACGAGGAGGTCATAGTCGTGCTCATCGATCTTATCTATATTTGGCATTACCTCATTTAATACAAATTCGAAAGCGGTGTTTCTGAATTGAATAGTCTCTTCATCAAAATCTTCAGGTGTGAAGAACCTCTTCTCTGCGGTTCTATCAAATAAAAATCCGGCACCAATCTGAGGTGATAATTTTTCGATTATATTGCTCATCTCTCCTCCTTTAAGAAAGTTAGGATATGGATTTATTAACACTATTTGTTATCGGTTGCAAGAATTTTATGACACATTGCGTAAAAATGATAATTACCATAAATGCCGCAATTTTGGTTGACTCTCTTTGAAATATTTGTATTATTACACCATCACTATTGATTGGAGGTTTTTTATGCAGTTTGCAGAGAGAATAAAGAGATTGGGAACAGAAACGGCGTTTGATGTGCTTGCAAAGGTGAATGAGCTCAGGGCACAGGGTAAGGATATAATCTCTTTTTCTATCGGTGAGCCCGATTTCAATACCCCTGAAAATATTAAGAAGGCCTGCAAGGATGCCCTCGACAGAAATGAGACCCATTATAAACCAGCAAATGGTATTCTTGAATTAAGGGAGGTCATAGCCCAGAAGTCTTTTGAACTGCGGGGTGTGAAGGTAGACCCCTCAGAGGTGGTGGTGACTCCAGGTGCAAAACCGATACTCTTTCATACTCTGCACGCCCTTGTCAATGAGGGTGACGAGGTTATCTATGTGAATCCTGGATTCCCCATATACGAATCTGTAATAAACTTCCTGAACGCAAAGCCCATTCCCCTTCCACTCGTAGAGGAGAAGGAGTTTTCCTGTGATATAGATACGCTTAAGAGTCTTATTACTCCTAAGACCAAACTCCTGATAATCAACTCCCCCCACAATCCTACCGGAGGGACCCTCTCCAGATCGGATCTTGAGGCAATAGCAGAACTTGCAATAAAGCATAATTTCTATGTTATGTCAGATGAGGTCTATCACAGGTTTAGTTTTGAAGGTAAGTTTGAAAGTATCTCGTCCATACCAGGGATGAAAGAGAGGACCATTGTGGTAGATGGGTGTTCCAAGACCTATGCTATGACGGGCTGGAGGATAGGATGGGGTATTATGCCAGCCGAACTTGCAAAGGTAGTCACCCGAATGATAATCAACTCAGATTCCTGCACAGCGGCTTTTACTCAGTATGCGGCTATTGAGGCGTTGAAGGGGGACCAGACTGAATCTTATAAGATGGCAGAGGAGTTCAAGGCGAGAAGGGATCTTATTGTATCTCTTTTAAACGACATAAAAGGTGTAAGGTGCCTGAAGGCAAAGGGCGCATTTTATGTATTCCCGAATGTGACAGAGGCCTGCAGGAACCTCGGTTTCAAGGACTCAAGGGAATTACAGGATTATCTTCTGTACGAGGCGGGGGTGGCAGTCCTTGCGAGGACCTGTTTTGGCTCAAAGAATGTGGGTGAGAAGGATGAATATATCAGGCTCTCGTATGCAACTTCGAGAGAGCAGATCATAGAGGGATTAAAGAGGATGAAGAGGGCTATTGAGAAAAAATGAATATGGTTGGTGAGAAGATTTATAAGAGGTGATACTATGAAGAGGGCGGTGGTAGATATTGGTACTAACTCGCTTCTCCTGACTATTGCGGATATTGAAGGGAGAGAGATAAAGAATATAACCGAACTGTCCCGTATCACGAGGCTGGGGAAGGGTGTGGAATCAGATGGTATGATAAAAGAGGAGAATATCGAGGTCACACTGAATGCCCTGAAGGAATTTGCAGATAAGATTCACAATAAAGGTGTCGAGAAGGTAAAATACATTGCAACGGAGATCCTGAGAAAGGCCTCCAACAGGGATTATGTACTCAAGAGACTCTCCTCGGTCTGTCTCGGGGATATTGAGGTAATTAGTGAGGCTCAGGAGGGGTTCTATAGTTTCTATTCGGTTGCCTATATGAATCCGTCGAAAGAGATATGTGTCATTGATGTTGGAGGCGGATCCACAGAGATTACTACAGGAGTAGATTCAAGTGTAAGTTTCTCAAAAAGTCTTAAACTTGGGGCCGTTGGTCTATACGAGAAGTTCTTTGATGGGAAGGATATATATCCATATAACGATGTATTGAAGGCTCAGGGTTATGTAAATAGAATTTTAGAAGAGAATATCCCCCTTAATCTTGTAGGTAACTTTATGGGATTATATGTATCAGGGGGGACTATCACCAATGTGGCTGCCATACTGGAGGGTATGAGGAACTATAACGCCGATCTGATAGACAACAGGGTTATTAAACTATCTGAGATAGAAGGGCTCTTCGAGACCATATCGAATATGAGTAAGGAGAGCAGAGCCAGGATCGCGGGTATAGAGGAGAACAGGGCAGATATACTTCCTTCAGGTATTCTGATTCTGAGATCTATTTTACATTATTTGAATAAGGATGTTATCAGAGTAAGTTCAAGAGGGGTCAGGTGGGGTGTGATGTTCAAGTTAGAAGAGGAAGGCAATTGAGATGCGAAAGATTTCAATAATAAGGTTATCCCACAAGATTTTCGATTCAACAGAGAATATCAGGAAGGGCGTGGAGATTATAAAGAGGCATTATGATGCCCAGGAGAGCCTGATAATAATTGTGCCATATATAAAGAGGTTCTTTGAGGGGCTAATCGATGCCATCAGTCCTTTTTATAACATATCCCAGGAGTCCCAGTTCAATCAACTCTACAGGCCTACAGAGAATATTACCTCCAGAATACTCAAGTTTGCCCTCCTGTCCAGAGGAATCTATACCATAGAATTTGATCAGAATCTCATTCAGATACCAAAGAAGAAGGTATTTAAAGAGCCTTCTATCCCGGACTTCTATAAAGAATTTATAGAGAGAAACCTTGAGAAAGGAACTGTCCTTCTTATAAGTGGACTTTCCATAATAGACGAGAAAGGGCAGATAGACAGGATACTTGGTGGGACTGATAGGGTTACTCCAATACTGTTTGCGAAACTCTTAGGGCAGAATAGGGTAATTTATTATCGTGAAGATCTCCTGTTCTTTACCTCCAATCAGGAGTATGTGGAGAAGTCGAGACTGATTAAGGAACTGGATTATGATGAGGCTGCCTGTATCCTTTATCACAATAGTAAGAGTTTTGATATAGAAGATCTGATGCTTGCTAAGGACTGGAATATTGAGATTGAGTTCAGGAGTTTCTATGAGCCAAATAAATTTACACTTATATCGGGAGGAAAGATGAGAAAGAATTTAGTCAGGTCTATAATAGGCGATGCAAATAAGGCGAAGGTCTCTATACACCAGCTCCAGGATAGACCCGGGGTGGCAGCGAGGATATTCTCCCCCCTTGTGGAGAATGGAATTCAAATATTTGATATAAGCAATATTGTGACCATAGACGGACTCTCGGACCTATCATTTACAGTGTCAAGAGAGGATGCAAAACGGGCATATATAATCACTGAGAAGTTTGCCAAGGAGTGTGGTGCCTCGACTGTCGAATATGATGAGAATATAGCAATAATATCTGTAATAGGGGCGGGTCTCTATAAATCCCCCGAGGTGGCATTCAAGATCTTCTCAGTCCTTGCAAAGAACCGAATAAATATCAATTATATAAACGCCAACGATATAAAGATAAATGTGGCCATTAATAAGGACTATCTTGAGCTCGCCCTGAGGCTCCTGCACGAGACATTCGAACTTGATAAAGATGAATAGATCCTTTTTGTTTTTCCTCGCAGTTCTTTTTATAACAGGTATAATCGGGGTAGTAGAGGGGGAAGATGCCATAGAATATTATTCAGATGACATTCTGTGCAGATATAAAATACCTGTAAGTTGTGGGATAAAGAAGACCCTTTTGTGCGTATCGGATGATCAGGATTATGCAAGCCAGGGGATTATAAAAGATTGTGGTTGTGATATCAAAGATATCCAGCCGGTTTATGGAAGCAGAGTGTATATTCATAGTGGGTGTGTTATAGAGGAATTTAAGATGAGCGGTTAT
>Ga0078972_1002409_pt1 | contig 41957 bp, 23 predicted proteins | sample YelNatPaOPGAMG01_FD_67568 | JGI IMG/M metagenome (GOLD analysis project Ga0078972, IMG submission 67568) | Hot spring thermophilic microbial communities from Obsidian Pool, Yellowstone National Park, USA - OP-RAMG-01 (SPADES assembly) (version 2) | ecosystem: Environmental > Aquatic > Thermal...
TATCGTCCCGATGATTCTGTGGCCGCGCAAGTCGGCCAGCGCATCGCACGAAAGTGGGGTGCGCCACCAGCCACCGTATTCGTCGGCCCTCACGCCCCTTCCAGTTTGGCTCTTTGAGCCTCGTGTGGACCGCAGCAGGCAAAGAGGTCGGTCCAGGTCCGTCCCCACGGCGCGCGGCGTGCCGCCACTGCGCCGGCCATCCGAGGACGCACCGGCAATCGAGCACTGTCGAGCGGCAAGAACCGCTGCTTGTGCAGGCGCTACAACGAGCCGAATGGAGCCAACTGGCGCCCGGCGTCCAAGGACTGCCCAGCCCCAAACTTGGTCTTTGAAGTTCAGGAATTAGCCCGACGTGCCGATAAAGAATCGGGACGGCACGAGCGCCGTCCTGTTGCAGCCTATGAGCACCCGAAACTGGATCCGAATAGCCGTGTTGACCGGGCTGATGGCCTGGCCGGCAGTGGAAACTTACCGCTACCACGTCGCAGTCCGGCAGTGCGAAGCGGCCTTACGACTGCAGATGCAAGTGGCCGACCGGTTGGTGCAGGTCAAGCGCGCTCACCGCGCCCTAGCCTCGCGGGACGCTGCAGTAACACCAGTCAGTGCACCGGGCGGTGCTGCCATGCCCAGCCCAGGGCGGCTCTGAGCGCCGCGTCAAAACCGGGCAGGCGCGCCGGGGGATTGACAGTCTGGAAGCAGGCTGGTTGGGGGGCCTCGGACCGCGCCTGCCCCTACGCGCTGCACGCACAACCAGCATAGCGCCCAGCGGCCACACCTTGGCCCAGCCGGCCCAGCTAGCCTAAGCCTTACTGCACCGTCCACAGGCTCACGCTATCTTGATCCTTAACGATCAACTGAGTGCCGGCTGGGATCGGATGTGCGTGAGTTGGGCTATCCGCTACTTTGATCCGCGCAAGTTCCCTGTAAGCCTTCTGCTCCGGCGCAAACACCACCAGCTCGGAGCTGGGTGTGAGGGCCAGCAGCACTGTGCCGGCATCCACTATCGACCCAAACCCACCGCCTCCCATGCCCATGCCACGCCCAGGGCCGCCCCGGCCCCGTCCCCCCGGCTCGGCTGCTCCCTCGGCGGCTTTGGCAATGGGCGTGGTCCAAGCCATCTTGCCATCTAAAGCGTTCAGGCAGAATAGCTCGTTGCCCGCGCTCAAGCCGTACAGCACGCCATCCTTAAGCACCGGGGTATTGAACTGGACGGACTGATCGGTGTTATGCCACAGATCCGTGCTGGTCAAGCCGTCAGCCGTCTTTTCCAGACGCAGCGCGCGGGTGCCGCGGCCTGACCCGGCCACAAAGAGAGTGGCTCCATCCACGATCGGGGTAGCAGCGTTGTAGCCGCGGCCTTGGACCACGTAGGGCATTTCCCAAACCAGCTTGCCATCCGCCAAGTTCAGTGCCACCACGCGGCGTTCCGTTTCCGCAATAATCAAGCGCGTGCCGGCCACGGTCATCAGCACTGGCGACGCATAGGCGGGGCTTTCGCCAGTCCATTTCCACTTGGCTTTACCACTGCTTAGATCGTAAGCCACTACAGCACCGCCGGACTCACCGCCCAGTTGAGCCACGCACAGTCCATCGACAATCAGCGGCGAAGAGGCCGTAAAGAACCGGGGCCAAGCCCCGGGAAATTCGTCCTTACGCCACAGCAGTTTCCCTGTGGCAGCTTCCCAGCAGGACAAAATGCCGCGCACGCCCAGGGCCACGACCTTCCCATCGGCAACCGCCGGTGAACTGCGCGGACCTGAAAAGCGGCTAGACGGCGCCGTAGGGCCTGCGGACTCGTATTTGTCCTGCCACAACTCTTGTCCTGTGGCAGCGTCCAGGCAACGCATCACCTCATTACCTTCCTGGCGGGTGAACACGTAGAGCTTGCCCCCGGCCAAGGCCGGGGTGGCCACACCATCACCCACCGTCACCTTCCATTTGCGGGTGAGTTCTTTGGGCCAAGTCTTGGGAGCGGTAAAGCCGAGGGCTTTCCCGTCCCGGTTTGGGCCACGCCATTGCGGCCAATCCGGCGCTCCGAGCGCCACGGTAACCATGCCTAGGATGCCTGCAGCCGAAACCCACTTGCTTGTCCTTTTCATATGTCATCGAGCGACTCTAAGGCTTAAACCGAGTTTGACAACAGCACGATCCTACCCCCGGGCCGAGCAGCAGCCAAAGATTTTTCCTCGGGTCAAATACGCCGCATCTCGGTTCCTTCAAGCCGGACAGCTTGCTGGGGAAACCGGTAGTCCAGCCTGGCAAAATCGGCGCATAACCCAACTGGTAGTCGCCACAGGGCGACTTTGCTTGCGGCGCTATGCGCAGCTTGCCCCCGCGCTATACTTACCCGTGGAGCAAAAGCCGCAACCCGAACCCCTCCGCTGCTACGGGCGGCCGCTTCTACAGAACCGATCTGCGCCACCATCAACAAGCAGCCCTCCTTCAGGGTCTGTCCCACACCAGCCAACAGACCAGGATGGGCCTATGAACGGCTCCTGACAGGGCCCATCATTCAACCGTATGAGGGCACAGCAGTTTGGCCAGATGCAAGGCGTTGGCTGTGGCTGCGCCAGCGGCTGTGTTGTCGAAGATGCACCAGACCGGCCCGGTGGTCGCAGCCAGCTTTTGTGCCAACGTCTCCAAGAACTCCGTCGAGTAAGCCGAGTAGTACATGCGTGGCGAGCCGTGCAACCGGTAATACGTTAGCCCGGTCCAACCCCCCGGCTGAGCTGCGGCTGGGACGACCGCCGGATCCGCCGCCACACGCGCAACCTGGTGCCGGACCAACAGCGCGTTGGCCGACGGCTCGAACCAACTTGGATGCCGCGGTTCGCACGCCACCCCGCCGCTGAACTGGTTGCGCAGCGTCTCGAAGAATCGACCGGCCACAACCCCATCGAATGCCAGGCTGGGTGGCAATTGCATCAATAGCGGCCCTAGCTTGGCTCCCAACGCAGTCACCTCATCTAAAAACTGCTTCAACGCCGCCTCGACTCCGACACCGGATAGCCGCGCCATATGCGTGATGGTCCGGGGCATCTTGACCGCAAATTGGAATCGCTCCGGCACTGAGGCAGCCCACCGCGCGTAGGTCTGAGGCTGGTGCGAGCGGTAAAAGCTGGAATTGATCTCGACGGCTGGAAGCACCCGGGCATACCGCTGCAGATGCGTGCCCGGCCCAGCAAACTGCGCCGCATACGGGCTAGGGATCGCCCAGCCAGCACAGCCAATCCGATACCGTTCCCGTTGTCGGACACCGGACATAATCCGTGCGTTTGAACCCAGATTTTGCATTTGAGCAAAGGAAGTAGGTTTTTCACTCGGTCATCATGGAGTGAAATAGCTCTGTCTGCTTGCCGGATCAAGGTTGAGGTGCTCAAGTTCGTCCTCGAAAGCTCCTTGCTATCAGCCTAGCAACCAAGCCCGGCGGCCCCATGGCATGGCAGCTCGAATGCCATCGCTGCTGACTTGAGCCGCTTGGCAAACGGGCAAGGGACTGTCCGGGTGTAGCGACGAGGAGACCGCAAGGCCAAGCTACCGGGCGGCAGCAAGCCCATCGCGGATGGGTGATTTGCGGATCGTTTATCGCGACTGGAGTTTGCTCGACCGGCAGCCTTGAGAAAGGGGCCCTGGGGAACTGGCCGCTGAGCCATCGGTTTTCGGCGACCCCCCGAAGCTGCACGCCCAACTGGGTCGAACCATGGAATCGCGGAGCGCACGAAAGACGCAACAGAATGCCACGGTTGTCTATGTCTAACGCCCGTCGGGCCTGTGCGGTTTGTGAGGCGAGTGACCCGGTCCGAAAGATGTCGCTGCAGCAGGAGGTGTGTTCTACGGACGCTCGACCCGACTCCATTCGCAGGAGCAGACCAAGAGAACGAAGGCTTCATTGAGTTGTGAAAAAAAAACCACTGGTGCCATGGGCCCACAGCGGTACCGGTTCGCGATTGCCAGTGGGCGCTTGACTGCGCGGTAGCGTTTGGAGTGCGCCAGCTTGCCGCCGCTTTGGTTCGGAGACTCCAATTGGCCGGGCTACATGGGGCGTTGAGGTACCGCCTCTTGGGCGGTGTATCGGCGCGGTCGGCCTCGGTATCGATCGGTGCCACCCCGGTTGCAGTCGCCTGCGGCCTGACGGAGGGCGCAGGTGACTGGCAGTGGCTACGTGCGGTGAGGGATTGACTGCGGACGATGGGGCAGCTTTGCGGGCCAACGCATTGGTTTTAGTCCTGTAACTGATGGAGTGCAGGAAGTCTATTTTGGGGACTCATCTGACTGACCTGTGGGCAGACAGTGACTGTGGGATCTGTCCGACGCATGAGGTAAAGCTGGTGGGCGGACGTAACCGCCGTACGTCAAGTCCTGGCGCTCTGTGCTTGCCCACGCGGTTGGGATGTGTCGGTTGCCTCCGCCGCAGCCAGGGCGACGCGGAGGGCTGCGGCTGGAGGAAGCTGCCAACCAACAATGCGTTGGTCTTGCAGGGGTGAGGCCTGGCTTGGCCCGGCGTGTGTGTCGGGTCTGAGCGCGCCTGGCGGTTGGCTAGGTTTGCGAGTCGCTTTTGGGGCGTGAGGCCGGTAGTGTGAGTCCCGGGTTATGAGCAATGCTGTGACCATCGACGCAGTGATCGCTGCGGCGCGTGAGCAGGGAGCCAGCGACTTGCATTTGGAACCCGGGCTGCCGATGGCCGTGCGCATCCGAGGGGCGCTACGGATGGTGGGCGACCCGATCCCAGCCGGGCCCCTGCTGGAGTTTGCCCGGCAACTGGTGGGGGCGGAGCAGTGGCCCCGTTTCTTGGAACGGCGCTCGTACGATTTGTCGCGCACGCTGGCGGGTGTGCGGTGCCGGATCAACATTCTGCAAACGGCACGAGGCGTAGGGTTGGCGATCCGGCTGCTAGCTCCGTTCCAAGCCAACATCGAGAAGCTGAACTTGCATCCGGATTTCAAGAAATTGGTGGCGCATCCGCACGGGCTGATTGTGGTTAGCGGCCCGACCGGCTGCGGCAAGTCCACTACGTTGGCTGCGCTGATTCAGGAGATCAACCTCACCCAAACCCGGCACGTGATCACCATCGAGAGCCCGATCGAATACACCTTCCGTCCGGTGCGGGCTTACATTCGGCAGCGTGAGGTGGGCCGGGACACCCCATCGTTCGAGCAAGCGCTGCTCGATGCGCTGCGGGAAGACCCGGACGTATTGATGGTAGGGGAGATGCGTGACCCGGAGACGATGCGGCTCACGTTGAACGCCTCTGAGACCGGGCATTTGGTGTTGGCAACGTTGCATTCCTCCACCTGTGCCGAGGCGTTGCAACGGATTGTGGCTGCGTTTCCGGCTGAGATGCAATCGGCTGTGCGTGCGCAATTGGCCGATTGCCTGTTGGCGGTGATCTGCCAGCGGTTGCGGTATCGGCCAGACCTGCGCATCCGTGTGCCGGAATGTGAGGTGCTCACTTCGACCATGGCCGTCAAAGCGTTCATTCGCCAAGGCGAGTTTTTCAAGTTGATCTCGGCCATCGAAACCGGAGCCGAGGCGGGCATGTGGACTTACGCACGGTACCAGGCTTGGCTTGAGAGCAAAAAAGACTGGTATGTGCCGGACCCGGGTGAACGAGCGGAGTTGGATGCACCTGCTCCAGCGGCACTGCCGCCTTTGACGACCGCCCCACGGGTTTTAGCTCCAGCAGCCAAAGCTGCGCCGGTCGAACCGGCGGCACCGCGTCGGCCGCGGCCGATCGAGATCGAGCCGGTCGAAGGCGGTTTGGAAGCGCTGATTAAGCAGTTGAGCGGCCAGCAACCCTAGCCGCGCGTGGGCGTGTGCCTGTGCGCTGCCCCCAGCCTGGCCTTTCAACAGTGAGGCGGCTGAAAGTGGATGCGCCGATGCGCGGGCGATTCAGGCGTTCAAGCCGTAGAGGTCGCGGGCCAAGCGGCGTGTCTCAGCCCGCTGCTCGGGGGCCAAGCCTCTGCCAAACGGCCAACGCGCGCGGCTAGCCAACTGGAGGGCTACAGCTCCGACCGCTTGGACGACTCGGACTAGCTCGGTGACCGACACGTGCTGCAGGGTATCGTAGCGGCTGTGGTGCTGCCAACGCATGCCCGAATCCATGTTGGGCCGATACAGGGTCACCGCCGGCACGCCCAGGGCTGAAAACGGAAAATGATCGGCAAACGGCATCGGGGCCGGTTTATCGACGGTGTCCAAGCCCTGCCGCGCCAGGGCCCGGCGCAGCCAGGTGCCGAATTGGGCGGTGCCAGCTCGGATTAGCCAGTAGTGTCCCAGCACCGAGGCGACACTGTCCAAGTTCAAGACAATCCCTATCGAGCTTAGCTCGGCGCGGTGTTGGCGCACGTATTGGGCCGCGCCCACTGAGAGCTGCTCTTCGGTCCCAAACGAGACAAAGCGGATGGTGCGCGTGGGCCGTGCGTGGGCCAGCAGCGTGGCCAGCTCCAGCAGCGCCACCACACCTGAAGCGTTGTCGTCGGCACCCACGTTGTGGCACTGAGTATCGTGGTGTGCGGCCAGCAATACGCAGGGCAAGTCCGGGTGGCGCCCAGGCAGATCGGCTATCACATTTTGGGAGTTGGCCTGGCGCAGTTGCACTTGGATGCGCACCCGGGCGTGAGTGGCTCCAACTCGGCGCGCTTCCCAAGCCAAGCGGAAGGGCACTGCAGCAATGGGCGGCATCCCAAATCGGCGCACCCAGGCGGGATAGACCCCGTCGTCTTTGACCCAAGCAAAGGGGAGCCGGTCATCCACGTGCAGCACCGCAGCCGGCTGGCAATTGACCAAGGCCCGATGCAGGTCCGCCCGGGTAGGTGTGGGCCCGATCAGTACGACAATTTTGCCGCGGAGGTCCGGTAGAAATTTCCGCTTGGCTTGTTCGGGCATTTCAACCCACACCAGCTCGCCTTGCACCTGGCGGCCATCAGGTGTTGGCGGTGAACCGGCCAGCACGCGGCCAGGCAAAGGGCGCCATTCACCCCCGATGCGCACGGCGATCTGCGCTTCAGCGTGGGCCACGCATACACATGGGAACGACTCGGCGTGGACGGGCGTCAGGCCTGCGGCTTTGAATTGGGCCAGCAGATACTCGGCTGCAGCCTGTTCGCCAGGGCTGCCCGCGCGCCGATCGCCAATCCGCTGGCACAGCACTGTCCAGTGCCGCCACATCCGCTGCGGGTCGGGAGCCAAAGACTGATTGGGGACGGACGATAGAGCAAACGAAACCGGATGGCGTGCGTTCACGGCCCAAGAATAGGCGGCCAAGCGCAGACCAAGGCAAGCCCAGTCTCTGCGCGAGCAGGCTGAGGCTTAGGCAGCCTTGCGTCCGAACCACCCTTTAAGCTTGGAGGTGGCGGCCTGTTGCTGTCGGACTTTGAGCTGGCCCAAGATGGCTTGGAAACTGATGAATAGCTTATGCCACTGGCTTTCGATGTTGCGCAGGGCACCCTCATTGAGTTCGCTCAGGAACCGGATCGAGGGGCCCGAGGCCAGCAGCGCGTGGACTTCGTCGCGGCTGATGGTGCCGCAGTCCAGGGTGGCCATTAGGATCTCGAACTCCTGGGTGATGATGCTCTTCAGTTCCAGGAACTGATTTTCGTCGTCTTGACTGAACTTCTTGGTGCGCGCGATGGTCATGAAGTGATGGAGTTGTTTCCAACACTCCAGATAGCTTTCCATGCGCAAGATCAGGGCTTCATAGTCATGCTTTTTCATAGGTCAGCCTATAAGGACGGTCGGGCCTTAACGCACAGGCATCAGGAAGACGATGGCGCCGCCGCGCAGTTCGCGGGCCAAGACTTTCAGGGTAGGGTAGTGCACCACCAGCTCGGCCAAGGGCATCTGTGCTTGGTGAGCATGGTTGAAGGTGGCTAACACCCGGCGCCCGATCTCCAACAGCGTCTCTTGCGGGAACGACTGGGGCAGGGTAGAAGTCATCAGGCGGCCCTCTTTGTCCAGAGTGAAGCTGCCAGCAGGGAGCCGGACCAATTGGGGTTGGGAACGTCGGGTGAACCACTTCAGGATGCCCATTTGGTCAGAACTTGTTTCATTGTTTCTCGCACTTCGTCAGTGGAGAAACTGGGTGGGAAACCCACACACAACTGGGTACCCCCGCAGACAGCCAGGGCCAGCTTGCGGTCTGGGCCTGCGGCCACCACCTGGGTTAGGTTGCCGACTTGGAGCTGGTCGCCCAACTGGCGGAACTGTTGCAGCGTGGCGCGCGCCCAGGCCGCCAACGGCTTGGGATTTTCCAGGCCCCAGTAATGCTCGAACTCCGCTTTGCCATCGTCGATGGCCAGCACACATTCCACCCCCTCAAGCTGGGACAATTCGGCCAGCAACGGCGCGGTGCTGGAGACCTCTTTGACTTTGCCTTCGGCGGTGGCCACCGCTTCCGGGCTGGGCAATGAAGCGGCTTCGTCCAGGGCTTGCGCGGTGTTGAGCAGCAAGCCTTGATAGGAGGTGAAGATGGACCGGGGCCGGGACGGGTCAGCCGGCAGAATTTCGAAACTACCCGCTTTCCAGGACAAGATGCGTTGAAAGGCAGCCTCGCCGGTCAAATCGGGGAGCTCAGCATCGATCACTTCACCTTTTTGAATCCAGATTTTGCCTTCAACGGTGCCGTTATTGATCTTGAGGACGCAGGAGCTTTGCGACAGGCACTCCAGTTGAATGATGTCAACCAGGCTTTTGCTTTGGACACCACGGAAGCCGCCCTCCTGAGCGCGGGTCAACAGGGATTCGATGGCCTCCATGAGCAAGGCAATCTCCTGATCCGACTCGGGCTTGAGCCAGTATTGGTCCACACCCATCGCGTAAGCTCGGGTGCGGAACTGCTCGTCGCGCTGGGCGGTCAGCACCATCAGGCGCAGTTGAGGATACTTGCGGCGTGCGATGGCCAGCACCTGCAGGCCGTCCATGCGCGGCATCTGCAGGTCCACAATCAGCAAGTCGAACGGCTCGCTCTCCAGCAACGCCAAGGCTCGGGCGGCAGAGTTGGCCGTACGGACTTCGGGCAGGCTGGGCAGATGCGTGCTGAGCATCTCCCGGTACAGCTCCAAAAAGTCCTGGTCATCGTCCAACAACAGAATTCTCGGCCGTCCAGACATGCCTGTGTCTCCCGACACTTCCACTATCGTCAGTCGCCAGGCCAGTCCTTAGCAGGAAGCAGACCTGAAAGCAGGCTGGGCGCCATCGGAGCGGCCCGGCACACCATTTGCAGTAGCGGGTTGTCTGACCTGGCTCAGGACGTGCTTTGGCCAGGCAAACAAAATCGACGCAGAGGCATGTTAAGCGCTCTGAAGCGAATTTTTGGCAAGGGTCCAGCCGCCCGCCCGGTGGTGGCCACTGCGCCCAGCCCCAGCCCAGCGGTGGCATCCGAACCGGCACCGGCCTCGAGGCTGTCGCGCGACACGACCCTTCAGCCGGCTCCGGCCCGACGCGAATCCACCACGCAGTGGCGGCGCGCTCCCAAGCCTGACGAGGTGGCGGTCTCATTCCGCGCCATCTTTCCTCAGGTGCCCAGCGAACTGCGAGGTCGATTAGGCTCGACCAGTGCGGGGCATACAGTCTTTTTCCTGCCCCGCAGTCGGGTCATCGAGCAACTGGCCCAAGGCGCCGTCAAAGTGCCCTTTGGCGAACTGCGGCGAGCTGCGCCCTTGGGCCTGTTTGTGAACAACAGTGACCACGACCACCAGCTCATCCCGCTGCCGTTGCACGAGATTTTGTCACAACTGTCGCCGCAGGCTTTCGCACGGAGGCCGGATCAACGGCCTTGGCAGGAGCCGGAAGGTGTGCCTGATATATTCGGGCCCAAGGGCCAACAGCGCGCTGCGCTACGGATCGTGTCCAAGACCGAACTGAAACGAGCGCCCGTCTCCCCACCAAGCGCTTCAGCCAGCCAGCCTGCCGCAACGGCTGCACAGCCCCATGTTGGCCCTGCGCCCAGTGGCACTGCGGCGCCCGCAGCGCCTCAACCCGTCAGGCCTTCCCCAGTCCCACTGAAGCCCCCGATCGCACCGGGCCCGGCCAGCGTGGCCGACAAAGTCGGTGGAACCAAGAAGCTTAGCCCACCTGACTCGTCCGGTGCGAGCGGCCCAGCGCCCACGGCGCAGCCGCGTGAAGCTGGGGCTGGCGCAGCGGGAACCCCGACAACGGAGGTGCCACCTGACACGCTGCTGGTTCCGGTGGAAGAGCTGGCGGCAGCTTGGCCCGAATCGGTCAAGCAAGAGCTCGAGCGACTGGGTTGTGCCCAAGCCGAATGCGCCTTGCCGATCAACGAGATTACTGAACCGCTCAAAGCCGGTCGCATAGCAGTGCGGTTGGAGCGGTTGTTGGGCTGGGTTGTGCCCAAGCCCAGCGGGCGGTGCGCAGCTCAGTTAGGCGACACGGTGCTGGAGCTGCCGTTGCAGACCGTGGTGCCGCGGTACTTCGCCCGGTACAAGCTGCCACCCAAACCCAAGAAGATTGTTCCTTCGGACTCGGTGCCGGACTTGTTCACCAAGGAGGGGCGGTTGAACAAGGCCCCCCAAGCCCAGCCTGGCGGTCCGGCTCCACTGGCGCAGCATGCCCCAGACTCGGCCGAACCGGACGGTCGAGCCCAACCGGGCGCGTTAATATTCTCGCTGCGCGAGTTGAGTGCGCAGTGGCCCGAATCGGTCAAGCAAGAGCTGGCGCGGTTCAACCTGGAGGAGGCCCAAGTGCATGTGCCGCTGGATGTGGCTGAGAAGCACCTGCGCCAGGGCAAAGTCGAGTTTAGCTGGAAGGAGCTGTGCGCTTGGATCAAGAACTGTCCGCAATCTGTCCCCAGCCAGCTTACAGCGGAGTTGCGCGTGGAGTTACCGCTGCCGGTGGTGGCACCTCGATTTATTAAGGTACGTCCGCCACCCACGCCGCCCACGCCGGCAGAGGTTGCGCCGGATATTCCCGATCTGTTCGGCCCGGGTAAACCGCTGTCCGGAGTCTCGGCCAGCCAACCGCGAGAGGTTAAGACCTCCGTTGTGTCCCGCTCAGCCGCCCCCAGCTCTACACCCGCTCGGGCGCCTGAGCTGCCCGGCTCAGCCGCAGGCGCGGCCCCGCAGCCGGCCAAAAAGCTGCCCAAAGATATCGCCGAACTGTTCGGCGAGCCGGACAAATCGGTTTGGACACCGAACGAATTAGTGCAGAAGACCGCCTGTTTGCCGGGTGTGGCCGGGGCGCTGATCGCGCTGCAGGACGGGCTGCTGGTCGCTGAGTGCATGCCACCGAATTGGAAGCCCGAGACCATTGCAGCCTTTTTGCCCCAGATTTTTGGTCGGATGAACCAATACGCCCGTGAATTGGCCATGGGCGAGCTGCGCAGCCTCACCTTCACGGTCGAAGGGGGTTCGCTGCAGATTTTTGCGGCGGGCATCATCTACTTTGCCGCACTGGGCAAACCCGGGGTGCCCTTGCCACAACTGGAGCTGAACTTGATTGCCACTGAACTGAGCCGACACACCAAGTAGCACCTTTGTGACCTATGGCTATCATCAATCAGGCGACCAAGGAACTGCAGGTTAAGATCGTCTATTATGGCACGGCCTTGGGTGGCAAGACCACCAACTTGGTCCAGATCCACGATCACGTTCAGACCGCCGAGGGCCAAAAAGGCAAGCTGGTGTCACTGGCCACCAGTTCGGATCGGACACTGTTTTTCGACTTCCTGCCCATCGAGGCGATGGCCATCAAAGGGTTCAAGACCAAGTTCCAGCTCTACACGGTGCCCGGCCAGGTCATCTACAACACCACCCGTCAGCTTGTCTTGCGGGGTGTGGACGGGATCGTGTTTGTGGCCGACTCGCAGTATGAGAAGATGGAAGAAAACGTTAAGAGCTTCCAGAACTTGGAAGAGAACCTGCGCAGCCTGAATCTGAGCTTATCGGACATTCCTTACGTGCTGCAGTACAACAAGCGCGACCTGCCCAACGCTGCGCCGATCGAATACATGGAGTTTCTGCTCAACAATCGCGAGCAACAGGTGCCGTCTTTCCCGGCTTGTGCCAGCAAATGCGAGGGCGTGTTCGAGACCCTGAACATGATCACGCGCATGCTGCTGCACAAATTCATCAACCAGAACCTGAGCAAAGCCGCCTGAGTCCGGTCCTATGGCGACGCTGCCTCAATTGATCGAGGAGGACATCGAGGCCATGAACCGGGCCTTGGACGAGCTCCTGGCCCGGAGCGAGGCGTGCGCAGCGCTGATTATTGACAAGGGCGGATTCCTGATTACTCAAACGGTTCACGCCCGCCAATTCGACCTGGTCACTTTGGCCGCGTTGTCCGCAGCCTCGTTTGCTGCCACCCAGGGCATTGCCAACCTGGTCAGCGAAACCAACTTCACCAGCATCTATCAGCAGGGCGAGATCCACAGCTTGCTGGTCATCAACATCGATGAGCACTGTCTGTTGACAGTCGTCTTCCCGGCGCAGGTCAGCGTGGGCGCGGTGAAATACTTTGCCGCTGCCACCGTCAAGCAGGTGGCCAACCAGCTCCAGAAAGCGACTCAGCGCAATCCCACGGCCAGGCTGGACTTGTCGCTCATCAACATGGCTGAAACCGGGCCGCTGTTTCGGAAAAAGACCGCCTGAGCAGCCTCTGCAGGGCCGCCGGTTTCATGGGGCCGGCAAGAGCTTTCCTGGCCGGCTCTTGCGGTCCATAGCCAGGTGGCGCGTGGGTTGGGCCTTCGAGCTGTCGGTGGCACGATCAACCCCGGGCCAGAGCAAGGCTTGCCGGTCAATCCAGCAACACCACCCGATAGAACCGTTGCGGGCGGGTGTCCAGGGTCACCGTGGTGCAGGTGATGGGCCCCGTGGCATGGATTGGTGGGCCTACATCGAGCCAGCGGGGGTTTTCTAAGCTGTCGGCGGCCTGGACTTGGTAGTGCTTCCCGGCTAGCGATTGCCAGGTCAAGCTCAGTGTCTCAGGGCCGGTCCGTGCGACGGCATCAATGCGCAGGGCCGGCGCAACGATGATGGTCACAACCCGGCTATCGCTCAACGGCGGCACGCCGTCGTCGGTGACCTGCACGGTGACCTGATTGGTGCCCGGGCTAGTGGGAGTCCAACTGAACAGGCCGGTGGTGGGATCGAGACTTGCCCCAAGCGGCGCATCCGGCCCAAGGCTGAAAGTGAGTTGGTTGGGCGGCAGGTCCGGATCGGATGCACTGACGATGAATCGGACAGTGCCGCCTACGGGAACACTGTAATCGGGGATGGGGGCCAGCCCCGGCGCACTGTTCACTTCATTGACCGTGAGGGTAAAGCCTTTCCGATCGCTCAAAGGCGGTTGGCCATTGTCAGTCACCCGGACTGTGACGAAGTATTCGCCCGGGCCATCGGCCTCGGTAGGTGTCCAAGTGAGCACCCCGGTGGCTGGGTCAATGCTCATGCCCGGCGGTGCGCCGGAATCGAGGCTGAAGGATAGAGTCTGCGGCGGGCTATCCGGATCAGTTGCCCGGGCGGTCACGGTGAATAGGAAGCCTTCGTTGGCAACCTGATAAGGAATCGGCTCCAAGACGGGCGGATAGTTCGTGGGATGGACGCGAACGGTGAAGCTGGCCGTGGCGCTCAAGGGCGGCTGCCCGTCGTCAGTCACTCGCACGGTGATCGCGTAGGTGCCGGGCGCTTGGGCGCGGGTGGGAATCCAAGCAAACACGCCACGGACCGCGTCAATAGCCGCCCCTTCAGGTGCGCCCGGGTCCAAGCTGAACGTGAGCCGTTGCGGGGGCTGATTGCTATCGTGGGCAGTGACAGCAAAAGTCAATAGCGCCGTCGCATTCACGTCCTGATCCGGTATCGGGTCGATGCTCGGCGGCCAGTTCGGCTGTGACATGCTGTTGGGCGCCCCGGGTGTAGGCACGGGCAGGAAAGCGATCGTCGCTGACCCGTCCGGGAACCGGCCTTGGCTAATGTCGTTGGTCTGCGGCCCAAAGGTAACGGCATCGACCCGCAAACCATCCGGTGCAAATAGCCCGATAGCCTCTCCGCTCTTGTTGAGCGAGAAACCGGCATGCAGCGGTTGGCCGGGCACATTCTGATTCGGCTGCCCATCAGCCCGCACCAGCAGATAGCCCTGCGGCTGGATGATGGTGCCGGAGGGAATCTGGAACTTGTTGCTGTGCGCCAGGTCGTCGGTGAGGTAGTAGCCCGACAAGTCCACTGCGTTGGTGCTGGGATTATACAGCTCGAACCAGTCCTCGAACCGACCGTCCGCCGGATCAACGATCGTAGCGGTGTTATCGGCCATCCATTCATTGATCCAAATGGTCACCGGCGGGCTGGCTGGATTATTGGTGGCCGCCGGGCTGGGCAAGGCAAACACGCGGCGGCCAGCTACCCTACCATCGGGATAGTTGCCGTAGGATCGATCAGCCCCTGGCACGCGGTAGTTCAAATAGTCCAACAGTCTTAACCCAGCCGGCGGGTTAGTTTGAAGCAAGGCCAACGAGCCGGCTGTCGGGTCCAGGGTGACGGTGGCGTGCAGCTCATTGGTGCTGGACAGCTCAGGTTGGCCATCTAGCCACACCAACATGAACTGGCCGGGGCCGATGCTGACGTTGGTTGGGAAAGCCCAGTGGGGTAGGCCATCGTAGTTAGTGGCCAGGTAAAACCCGGCCAGCGACAGCCGCGCAGCACCGGCGTTGTACAGTTCCAACCACGGGCTGCGGCGACCGAACCGATCGGTGGGCCCAGTGACATTCTGAGGTTGGACCTCGTTCAACCACAGGGGCGGGAAAGGAGGCAAAGTTTGGCGCACGGAATTGTTGGTGCCGGGGGTGTAGCGGACCAGGCCGCTGCCCAGGGTCAAGTCCACCTGCACGCGCAAGCCGGTGCCCGGATAACTGCGCACCACCATGCCCGTGGCTGCGGTCCCGGCCCGATACCAGAAACTGAGAGTGTTGGTCACATTGACCGCATCGATCGGCACGGTCTGACGGAGCATCATCGACACGCTGCCGCCGGCTACGGTTGAGACCAGACGCAACGCGCCGGTGCCTGAGTGCTTCACGTCGGTGACGATGCGTGAGTCGGCCATGTTGGTCGGCACCACCCACGGGCCACTCAACTCCGATTCGAAGTCGCCGTTCAGCAGCACGTTCCTGCCCGCCAGTGGTCCGCTCAACGGCACCAGCGTAATGTCGTCCAGATACACGTCCCCGGCAGACAACAGGTAAATGAGCAGGTTGGTTCCGGACATCAAGCCGTTGGTGCTGACGAACTGCCAACGGGTACCGCCTCCGGCCCAGTTGGCCACTCGTTGCCCATCTTGAGCCGGATCGATCAACTGCAACGAATACCCGCCTCCAGCCGCACCTGCAGGCCAAGGCTCGACACTCTCGTAGCTGACCTCGGCGATAACCTGCTCTGGCTGAGTGCCTGTGCCCGGTTTGATCAAGCGCAACGGCTCGCCTTCGTTGGCCAGGCGCCCCTCGTACTCAGCCGCCACAGGAATGTTCCCATAAGTGGCAGTGAAGACAGCACGGTCCCGGGCCAACACCAGGTAACCGCCCGGATTCAGGATCGTGCCGGGCGGGATCAGCCCATCCACTCCCTCCAGTCGCCAGTTGGACAAGTCGAACGCATTCGAGACCGAAGCGTTGTAAAGCTCGACAAACTCAGCATCCGGGACGGGCGGCTGGTACATGATTTCGTTGATGACTATCTTGTCCTCAGGCCGTTCGACCGCGCCGGTATAACTGATGGTGAGGGTATTGCTTGTGCCGGCGACCGGTCGGCCCTTGCTGTCCAGGCCCACGATCACCAACGTATTGGTGCCCGGGCCCAGGGCAACGGGCATGGACCAGCTTGTGACGGTGCTCCAACTGACCGGATAGGCGATGCCATTGACGGTGATGGTAGCCACCTCCACCGGCGCCAGGCCGGTCAGCGTCACCAAGTTCCGATTAGTTGTGAAGCTGCTGGGGCCATTGACGCGGAAACTGGCAGCTACGGTGGCCAGTTGATTGAGGATGTAGGTGCGGCGCGCCGCGACGTAATCTTTGATGCTCTGAGGTGAAGCGGGGTTGACGCCCTGGCCCACCAACGCGTTGTATTTGGCGTCCAACACCGGATGCAGGTTAGCTGGCAACAGCGGGCCGTTGACCGCATCGGCAAAGGCGCGCCAGTAAGCCCGTTGGAAGGCGGGCCAGGCTCTGAACCGGTCCAGCACCGGCTCGTTGCTCCCGAACAGTGCGTCGTTGGTGCTGTTGCCGCCGGTGGCAAAGACAAAGTCGATGTCCCAGGGCAACATGACCCAGCGACCTTGGCGTGGCTTGTAGATGTACATGTTTTTGCCGCGCGCGTAACCCCAACTGTCCCAGTTGCCCACGATGCGTTCGGTAGCCAGGATGCGCATGAAGTTGTCGATGTCCACCAAGCTTTGCACCCGGCTCTGATACGGCTCAGGTTGGGCTGCATTCATGGCGTCCACCAAGGCAAACAGGTTGGTGAAATCGTTGGCCGACTCGGTCACCGCCCGAGGCCGGAATATCCAGCGGTAGCGCGCCACTTTCTTGACACCGCCTATGGTAGTGAAGTTCTGCAGGGTCGCGTCCACATTGCCCAACTTGTTATCGCCAGAATCGTCGAACTCGAACCAGTCCTCGACCTTGTGCAGGTTGCCGTCTTCGTCATCGGGGAACCACTGCTTGACCACGACACCGTTGGGTTGCTGGGCATCTTCGTAGAGGGTTTGGCGTTGCTGGCCATTGAAGAACATGCGGATGTAGCGCCGATACATGTAGGGTGCACCCAGCTTGCGCCCGATCCAATAGGAGACTTGTTCACCCTGAAAGTCGGGGATGCTGCCCAGGTTGCCCACGGTGGCCAGCACGAAATCGTCCGTGCCCAACATCAGGTCGTCTTTGGGGAAGTTGACCTCGTAATCGCAGGCGTTGCCGTCGGGTGAATTGTAGCCTGGAGTGTGCCACGGGCTGCCGCTGTAGAGCGTGCCCACATTGTACACCACGCGGAAGTTGCCGTAAACAAAGGTGGCATCGAGTGGATCGTTGCTCTGCTTTTCGCGGGTGGCCCAACGATCCACATTCCGCCTGCTTACCCACAGCCGGTAAACCCCAAACGCGCCCGACGGTTGCGTTTCGCCAAACCGCACCAAGCATTCTCGGTCCGGTGCATCGTGTGGGAACCGGCTAGTGGCTCGGGGCATGAAATTGTCGGTCGCCTCGATGTAAAAGGCCACAATCGTCCCGGCAGCTTGGCCTGGGATGATGGCGCTGAAGAAGCCCGCACCACGATTGGTCATGGCCACCGTCGTGTAATTGGTGTTGGGATCGACGCGATACTTTAGCGCCAACGCGGCCAAGCCATCGGGGTCATAGACCCGCGCAGTGACCGTGACGGCTTGGTTGGCCGCCGGCAACACAGGTTGGTGCGTGACGTCGGTGATGAACGGCCCAGCATTGGGTCGAGCCCGACTGTTGGGTGCGCCCGGGCTGCCCAAATTGCGGGTGGTGAGCATGTCGCCGGTGGCCTCCAAGTAATTGCCGTGCAACCGGAGCAGGATTTCGCGGCTACCAGCCAACCAGCGCACCTTGGCCCGCAGGGTAGCTGTGGAGCCTGCTGCGAGCGTCTGGGTCAGAGGTGTCCGAATCCGGTTGGCGCCCGTATCACCGCGGTCGCTGGCCACCACGTGCAGGCAGCCGCCGCTATAGCCGCCGGTGGGCTGCCAGTACGATCGACTGTGGGTGCCCTGGAACACCCAGCCAGCGGCACCGGAATCGAATGTGCCGTTGGCCACCAGGTTGCCGCCACCGGACGGAATGACCTCCACGTTGTCCACCAAACATTCCCCTGGCCCACCCAGCAAGAAGATATGTAGCTGGTCGGCGTTGGCCATGGCGCCGTTGTCCAGCAGGCCGGTAAACTGGATTGTGGTCCAATCGCTTTTGCTAGTCTCGTCGCTATCCGCCCAAGCCGGTGCACGCCGGCCATCGGCTCGGGCGTCGATCCGTTCCAAGCTACTGCCCCCACCGTCGGACCATCGGCCCCAGCGCCCGCCGGTGCCGTAGGTCACTTGGTCCACCACCACATGCAGTCGGTTGGTAACCAGTTGACCGAGCTGGTTAGTGCTGACCAGCAAGTCCGCCTTATCCAGCGTGATCGTATCGCCGGCGTTGCCCAACCGCCCACCGTAGTCGCCCAAGGTGACCGAGGGTGACAGGCCCGGATGGTTGGCCAACAGATTGGTCCGGTTGTTGGCTAGCACCAGGTAGCCGCCCGCCGGGATCACCGTGCCGTCGGGGAAGGTGAAACTGATCCCGCCCCGCAGCCGCCACTTGCTTAAGTCAACCGACTGATCACTGCGATTGTAGATTTCCACAAACTCGTCGCCGCTGTCCCGGGTAATCGGGTTATACATGATCTCGTTGATCACCACAGGGCTGATCAACGGCTGAGCGTTGGCTGCTGCCGGTGTAGGCCTGCTCAGGCGATAAAAGTCCGGGGCCCCGTCCGGCCAACGCCCGGTGGCCACGCCGTTTTCTTGGTCGGTGTATCGGACCGCGTCCAGCACCTTGGTGGCGTTACTGTGGATCAGATAGAGGGTCTCGCCCTGAGCACTGAGCGCAAACCCAAGCTGCGTCTGGTCGAACACCACAAAACCCCGGGCTGGAATGGTGGTGCCTGTGGGGATGCGGAATTTGTTGGTGGTAGGATCATCGGTCAGGAAGCAGCCGCCAATATTGACCGGGCTGGCGCTGTAATTGAACAACTCGATAAAGTCCAACTGCGGCTCGTCGGTATGGGCCAAGAACTCGTTGATCAGCACCGTACGGAATGGGTTGGCTGTGGCCACCTCATTGGTGCCGGGGCTACCGCCGCGCCGGTCGCTAGCAGCCCAAGCGCGTGGGTCCGCCTCGCCGTAGCTGGGTCGAGCCAGCACCAACGAGTGACCCGCCCCATCGGCAGCCACCGGCCAAGGCGGCTGGTCATCGTAGCTGAGCTCGAGCAACACCGACCCCAGCTCATCCCGCAGTTGGATGGTGCCCCCGGCGTTGTCCAGGACATTGGTGGTGTTGGCGGGTGCACCGGAGCGGACCAGCGGCCCCAAGACGCCGCTCAGGCCGTAAACCGCTTGCACGTCGGCTGGATTAGCAGCCACCACACAGTAACTGAGTGGTCCGATGGACGTGCCCGGCGGGAACCTGTATTGCACGTCGCCTGTGAACTGGTGGTCGCTGAGGTCTTCAGCCCACGGGTTGGAGTTGTACAATTCGATGAACTCCAGGTTCCGCCCGTCCGGTCGGTTGGTCGGATGGTACATGATCTCGGAAATGACCAGGCCGGTCCGCCGGCTGGACGCGCCGGGCGGTTCGTTGGTGCCGATGATGTAGGTGATGTCCAGTGGCGTGTAGGTCAGCGAAAAAGTCCGCTGCGAGTTGGGCAGGATGGTGTTAGGGGTTTGAGCCCGGTCCCGCACGTTGTTGACCGTGAGCGTATAGGTCACACCCACGCTAAGGGGGGCATCGGTGCGGAGCACCACCGTCATGCCATCGTCCAACAGCGACGCGCTTTCAACCGCCACTCCGCCAGTCAAGGTATAGTTGGTGGCTGCGGTGGCTGAGCTCGCTTCGACCGGCTCGGAAAACACCACGGTCACCAGCCGGTCGTCGCCCAAGTTCACCACCGAGACCAGCGTGGGTCGTGTGGTGTCCGGCAGCACTGTCAGGGTAGCACTGGCGCTGTTGGTGGTGCCGTACGGATTGGTGATCCGGCACTGGAAACTACTGCCGCTATCGGCCAGGCGCACTGGGCCGAGGGCATAGCTGGACTGGGTGGCCCCTGGGATAGGCTCACCGTTGCGGAACCATTGATAGGTCGCGCCCAACTTGCGCGCCAACTGCACGCTGAACGTGGCCACGCCGCCTTCTACCACCGTCACGTTGGTGGGCTGGCTGGTGATGATGGGCGGCCCCAAGCCATACGGCCGCAGATACTGGTTAGGAATGGGCGGTGCGCCGTTGGCCGGAGGGCTGCCGCCCGGCATCTGCCAGGTCACCGCCAGATTGTCGCCTCCGCCGCCTTCTTTCATGAGGGCTTCGATGTAGTAGCTGCGACCAGCGGTGAGGGCTTGCGGGGCGGACTTTTGCACAGCGGCATTGCCATCGCGGGATTCCTGGTAAACGCGCGAATCGGTCCAGGTTGCCACCCGGGCAATGAGCTGGCGGCGCGCAGGGGTATCGTCGGTGCTCAACCACAGCTCCGAGGCGTCGTCACTGGCGATGTAGAAGACGTAGTTGCCGGTAGTGGGTGGCGTGAGCAGGGCACGCAAGCGCTGGCCGTAATTGTCCCCTACGTTCAACGGCGCTTCGAACCCGTTGGTCAAAATCTCGTCAAACGACGGGTTGTCCGGAAAGGCCGGATTGTTGGTCAGGTCCGGGATCGTGACTCCGCCGATATTCTGGTACACTTCCCGGAGCACACCGTTGGATTGGGCTAGGCATGGGGTGGCCACCCCCAGCAAGGCTGCCACAACCCAAGCGATCTTGGTTGTCAGATCATTCATTTGTTCTGTCCCTACTGCGTCGTGACCGCTTACGATAGCACAGGTGGCTTCTCCTGCCTAGGCAGACCTCTGCTGAATGTGGCCGCGGGGCAAGAGCCAGGCCTCCAGAGCTGTGGCAACGCGGCTGCGCCGGTGCCAGGCTCTGGGCTCAGGGATGCCTTTGCGCCAGGCTGTTGCCCGCGCAGCTCTGGAGCCGAGCTGAAAGTGGTTGACTCTGCAGCAAGCACTCTGCGGCCACCCCACAGTTTTGAGACGGCCTGAATCCTGCTGTCCGCGCAAATGCTAAAACGGCAGACCCGTTTCTGGCCTGCCGAGCGCCAGGGTTGCCCCGGGCCTGGTCAGCGCCGCAGGGCCACAACCATGCCAGTGCCCAACTACCAAGACCCCAGGGGGGCGGGCCTTTGGCTGGCAAGAGCCAGGGGGCCGTTTTGGCTCATTTGCCTAGGGCAGAAAAGGCTTTGCCAGGTGCTTGCGCGCTGGATAGAAACTGGCATGGCAGTGAACAGCCCCAGCGCCGCATGCACGGAATGGCACTATGATTATGGGAGTCGCTAACCAAACGCCCGGTTTGTTTGCGGTAAACCAAGCGTCCACTGCGCCTGTGCGTTGGGGCTGGCCGGGCTGGGCAGCAAGAGCCGTTGCGTTGAGCCTATGCGCAGCGTGGGCTTGGGGCCAAGCGGCTGTGGAGCCAGCAACCGGCCAAGGGCAAGCCGTTGTCCTGACCGTCGAAGGCCGAGTTGAAGTGGCCCGCCGTGGCATCCTGCAGTGGGCGCCCGCCAAAACCAATCAGACGCTTCAGGTCGGCGATCGGCTCCGCACCGGCCCACGCAGTCGCGCCACGGTTCAGTTGTCGGACCTGAGTGTGCTGCGGATTAACGAGCTGACCACCCTGGAAATTCAGCCGCCCCAGGCTCACGGGATCAAACCGGGTTTGGACCTGCGGTCTGGCGCAGTTTATTTCTTCAATCGGGAGCGGCCCGGCCAAATCGAGTTCCGCACCCCCCTGGCTTCCGGCGCCATTCGCGGCACCGAGTTCCATCTGGCCGTCGAGGCCGACGGTGCCACGGTGCTGACGTTGCTGGATGGTGAGGTGGCCTTGACGGCTGGACCGGAGACGCTGGTGCTCCGAAGTGGTGAGCAAGGGATCGTCCAGCCGGGCCAGCCCCCGCGCAAAGCCCCGGCCATCGAGACCATCAACATCATTCAATGGGTGCTGTATTATCCGGCGGTGATCGATCCGGACGAGCTGGGCCTCAGTGCCGCCGAGCAGCAAGCCTTGGCCGAATCGCTGGCGGCCTACCGGGCGGGGGACATGCTTGCAGCTTTAGCGGCCTATCCTTTGGATCGGCAGCCAGCCTCCGAGCCGGAGCGCATCTATCGTGCGGCAGTGCTGTTGGCCGCTGGCCAAGTCGAACCTTGGCTGAGCAGCGTGGCTGCGCTGGCGCCTGAGACAGCTCCAGCCCGAGCACTGCGGGAGATGGTTGCGGCTGTCAAAGGCCAGACGCTGCCCGAGCTGCCTCCGCCTCAGACCGGCAGTCATTGGCTGGCCCGTTCTTATTACCATCAATCCCAAGCTGAGCTAGAGCAGGCCCGAGCCGCAGCAGCCCAAGCCACGCGGCTGGCCCCGCAGTTTGGTCCGGCTTGGATCCGGTTGGCCGAGCTCGAGTTCAGTTTCGCCCGAACTGACCGGGCGTTAACCGCGTTGGATCGTGGGCTAGCCTTAGCGCCGCGCCACGCCCAAGGCATGGCCTTGCGTGGCTTTGTGCTGTGCGCCCAGCGGCGATTTGCGGCGGCTCTGGAACAATTCGGCCAAGCCATTGCGCTGGATGGCGGGCTGGCCAACGGCTGGTTGGGCCGCGGGTTGCTGCGGCTGCGCGCCGGCCAAACTGAGGCTGGCCGAGCCGATTTGCAGGTGGCTGCAGCTTTGGAGCCGCAACGATCCTTGCTGCGCAGTTACTTGGGTAAGGCCTGGACCTACACGCGCGACTGGTCCCGAGCCAGACACGAGCTTGACCTGGCTCAGAAGTTGGATCCCAACGACCCGACAGCCTGGCTTTACTCAGCGCTGCTGAACCAGCAACAAAACCGGATCAATGCCGCCGTGCGGGATTTGGAGCGGTCCCGCGCACTCAACGACAATCGCGCCGTGTATCGGTCCCGACTGTTGTTGGACCAAGACCGTGCGGTGCGCAGCGCCAACCTGGCAGCTATCTATCGCGACGCCGGGTTACCCGAGGTGAGTTTGCGCCAGGCCGCCCGGGCTGTGACCTACGATTATGCCAATTACTCGGCCCACCTGTTCCTGGCCGAAAGCTACGCTGCCTGGCGCGATCCCCGCACCATCACACTGCGTTACGAGACGCCCTTCTTCAGCGAGTTGCTTTTGGCCCAATTGTTGGCCCCGGTGGGCGCTGGGAACTTGTCCCAGTACATCTCGCATCAGGAATACTCGGCGTTGTTTGAGGGTGACCGGCAGGGGCTGTTTTCACGCACCTGCTATGACAGCTCGGGCGACTGGGTCGAGGAGTTCTCCCAATACGGCACGATCAAAGACTTCATGTATGCGGTGGACCTGTTTGCTCGGCACCAGGAAGGGTGGCGCCCCAACAACGATCTGCGCCAGGTGCAGGTCAGCGGCCGGTTCAAGCAACAGCTCAGCCCCCAGGATAGCCTCTGGTTCCAAGCCAGCTTTTACAACGCCGACTCGGGCGACATCCTACAATACTACAACCCGGCCCAAGCCAACCGCGGCTTGCGCGTGGATGAGGATCAGCAGCCGAACCTGTTTTTGGGCTATCATCATCAGTGGGCGCCCGGGGTGCACACGTTGGTGTTGGCCAGTTGGTTGACTGATACCGTCACAGCCACCAATCCCTCGGCAGGCGTGTTTACTTTGAACCGCAGTGCAGCCGGTGTGGTGACCAACGTAGTCTTGAGCCCGGTCAATCCCAACAGCGCACGGTTCCGCGAAGGTTACCTGAGCGATTACCGGATCTTCTCCGGTGAGCTGCAGCAGGTTTGGCAGCAGGAACGGCACACCGTGGTTGCCGGCGGCCGAGTCCAGGTTGGCCAAGTGGACACAGACGACCTGTTGGATTTGCGGCCTCACAGCGCATTCTCGGGCAACTACCCCAACCCGGCTTCGTTGACGGAGTTCGAAACGGACGTGAACCGGTTCGCCGGCTACGGCTATTACAGTCTGGAAGTGGTGGCGCCGCTGCAGTTGGTGGCCGGCCTCAGCTACGACTACATCCACTACCCGGCCAACACCGACTATCCGCCCTTGACCGACCAAGAGCGCCACAAAAGCCGATGGTCGCCCAAGGCTGGTCTGATCTGGACGCCCACCCCGGACACCGTCGTTCGTTTCGGCTACACCCGATCCTTGGGCGGCCTGTTCCACGACCAAAGCGTACGGCTTGAGCCCAGTCAGGTGGCTGGGTTCGTTCAGAACTACCGCAGTTTGATTCCCGAGTCGGTTGTGGGGCCGGTGCCCGGCACCCGATTCACCACCTATGGCCTTGGGGTGGACCATCGGTTCCCGACCTGGACGTATGTGGGTGCGGCAGCCGAACTGCTTCGGTCCGAGGCTGAGCGGGCCTTAGGTGCCTTCGAGATAACCGGCCCGCTGTACATCGTGCCCTTGCAGCCAGGCCTGGCTGCGCCCGCGGTGCTGCAAGAGACCTTGGACTACCGCGAGCGGTCTTTGAGCGTGTATGCCGGCCAACTGTTGGGCGAGGAATGGGTCTTGGGCGTGCGATACCGCTTGGCTTATGCCGAGCTCGAAGACCGCTTCCCTCAAATTCCACCAACCGCTACGCATCATCCCCAGCGGGATGTGGACGGCACTTTGCATCAGTTGGACTTGTCGGTCCGGTACAATCACCCGGCGGGGTTCTTTGCCGAATTCAATGCGCTTTGGACTCATCAACGCAATGAGGGTTACACGCCGAGCTTACCCGGAGAAGATTTCTGGCAGTTCAACCTCTGGGCTGGCTACCGACTCTGGCAGCGCCGGGTCGAAGCCCGCCTGGGCATGTTGAACCTCACCGACCGCGATTACCGGCTGAACCCGTTGAACTTTTACCTGGAACTGCCGCGGGAACGGCTGTTTGCAGCCGCACTCAAGCTGAACCTGTAGGCACCTGGGCTCGGCCTGCTGCTGGTCGTGACCCCTCCATCATGAACTCAACAGTTCCCTCAACCATCGGCAGCATAGCCAGACTAAGCAGTCGTTTAGCCCACCATAGGCCCGGGCCTTCCAGCCACCAGCCCGCCTAGCTCATGCCCGTTTTGGCACCCGAACCTTCGCTGCTGAAGTCGCGCCTGGCCGCTGGCCTGGTCGGCGCAGCCCTGGCGGTAAGCTTGGGGCTTGGGCTGCACAGTTTTCGACTAGGCCAAACGCTGCTCTACTGGAGCTACGATCTGCCGTTCATTGTGCGGCCTGTGGTGCCACCTCACGAAGCGGTGGTCGTGTATATGGACGACGAGTCCCACGAGAAACTTGGCCAGTCCCGCCTAGCACCGTGGGACCGGTCGTTGCACGCCCAATTAGTGGATCGGCTCAGTGCCGCTGGTGCGCGGGCCATTGTGTTCGACGTGGTGTTTAGCGATCCTGGCCCTGTGCCCGAACACGATCAGCAATTGGCCCGTGCGTTCCGCGCCAGTGGCCGAGTGATCCTGGCGGCTGATACTGTGCCAGCGGGCTTGGGCACACCCACCCGACAACGGGCTGTGATCCCGCCCCTTGACCTTTTCCGCGACGCTGCGGCCAGTTTCGGGTCGGCCGAGACGCTCCCTTGCCATGACTTTGCTATCCGCCAGCATTTCCATGGCACGGCCGATGACTTAGTGCCCAGCCTCAGTTGGGCTACGGCAGTCTTTGTGGGCGCGCCCGTCACCCGCCAACCAGAAGCCCGGCTGCAAGAACGCTGGATCAATTACTACGGCCCGCCTGGCACCTTGCCGCACCTGAGCTACTACCGGGCACTGGACCCGCAGGGTGCACCGGACTGGTGGTTTCGTGATCGAGTGGTGTTCGTGGGGGCTTGGCTGCTGACCAAGTTCGCCGGCGAGCGCAAAGACGAGTTCCGGAATCCTTTCTCGTATTGGCGCACCCAAGACCGGTTCATTTCCGGTGTGGAAGTTCAAGCCACCCAGTTTCTGAACTTGATTCGGGGCGATTGGCTGCGGCGTTGGCCTGACTGGGTGGAACGGCTGGTGCTGGCCGTATTAGGGGCGGCGTTGGGCTGGGTGCTGTTCCAATGCCGGCCGTTGACCGCCACCGGGTTGGCGCTGGGGTTGAGTCTGGGCACAGCCGCCACGGCTACGGGACTATTTGTGGGACAGCGACTGTGGTTTCCGTGGCTGGTGGTGGTAGCCCAAGTGACCGGGACAACGCTGGGCAGCATCGTCTTCAATTCCATCCGACTTTACATCCAGAAACGCCTCTACGAACAAACCCTGGCGCTGTATCTGTCGCCCAAACTGGTCAAGAAATTCGCCTCCGACCCCAAATTCCTCAAGCCGGGCGCCGAAAAACAGACCTTGACCATCTTGTTTACTGACATTGCCGATTTCACTACCCTGAGCGAGGGCGTCGATTCCGATGAGCTGGCGCGGGTGATGAACCAGTATTTCGAGCGAGCCGTCACCGAGTGCATCCATCCCACCGACGGCACAGTGGTCAAGTACATTGGCGACGCCATTTTCGCATTCTGGAACGCGCCGGAACCGCAACCCGACCATGCCCTGCGCGCCTGTCGGGCCGCGCTGGCCTTAGCGCGCCTGCCGCCGCTGTATCTGAACGGCCGCCCGCTCCGCACCCGGCTGGGCTTGCATACCGGCGTGGTTAATGTCGGCAACTTCGGTAGCACCGCTCGGGTGGATTACACCGCCTTGGGCGACAACGTGAACCTGGCCTCGCGCATGGAAGGCCTTAACAAACACTTGGGCACCACACTGCTGGCCACGGCTGACACTTACGCCGCTGTGGCGGACCGGATTGTGAGTCGGCCCTGCGGCCGGTTCCGGCTGAAGGGCTTCGAAAAGGCTGTCGAAGTGCATGAATTGCTCGGCTGGGTTGAAGAGGCCGATCTGCCCACACGCCCCTGGCGCGAGGCCTTCGCCCAAGGGTTGCTCGCCTTCCAGCAACGGGATTTCGCGACCGCTGAAGCCCACTTTCGCCGCACCTTGGCCTTACGGCCTGACGATGGCCCAGCGCGCTTTTACCTAGCGCAGTCGGAGCAGCTACGCCTCCAGCCACCCCCACCGGATTGGACCGGCGAAATCGAGCTCAAAGAGAAATGAACCCCAGCCCTGCGGAGCAGTTGTTGAGCTTCAGGTAGTGAGTCGCACAAAGCCGTTCGAACGCGGGCCGCGGCAGTGCGGTCGAATGGATGTCACCATGCGGGTAAGATACGCTTCGTGCCAATTTTTAATTGTCAGGGCCAAAAGGCTGGGCAGACTCGGAGCCCTTCATGAGCGGTGACAACCTGTTAATAGTCGCTGACAGCCAACGGGACGCAAACATGCTGTATGCAGTGCGGATGTTTGTGCCCGATCCGTTCATTTACTTGCGATTGCGCGGCCGGCCCTACGTGGTGTTGAGCGACCTGGAGATCGACCGGGCGCGCCACCAGGCCAAGCATTGCCGGGTGTTGTCGCTCAGGCACTGGCAAGACAAGGCGCGGGCCCAAGGCATTGCCCGGCCCGGGTTTGCGCACGTGATTTGGCTCCTTCTCAAAGCCCATCGGCTCAAGAAAGTCACTGTCCCCTACAATTTTCCCGCCGGCCTAGCCCAAGAACTGCGCCGGCTCAAAGTCCAACTGAAAGTCTCCAAGGCGCCCGTGTTCCCGAACCGCGAGATCAAGACCGCTGACGAGGTCAAGAAAATCTCCGCGGCCCTAATGATGGCTGAGGTGGGGTTGGCCGAGGGCATCCAGACGATCAAGTCGGCCAAGATCGACAAACGCCGGCGCCTGATTTACCACGGTGTGCCCCTGACTTCCGAGAAGGTGCGCGGGATTATTGACACGGCCATTTTGCAGGCCGGCGGCCTGCCGTGGGGCACGATTGTGGCTGGCGGACGGCAAGCTTGCGACCCGCATGAGGTTGGCCATGGCCCGTTGCGCGCCAATGAACCAATCATCATCGATGTATTTCCGCGCTCGCAGAAGACGGGGTATTTTGGGGATATCACCCGTACGGTGGTGCGCGGTCGGGCTTCAGAGGCCGTCCGGCGCCTTTACTACACGGTCGAGCGCGCCCAGCAACTGGTTTTCCAACAGTTGCGCAGCGGAGTCCGGGGTGGGCAAATCCATCAGGAAGTGCTCAGCTTTTTCGAGCGCGAAGGTTACAAGACCGGCAGGTCCAATGGCCACATGCAGGGCTTCTTCCACGGCACCGGCCACGGCGTCGGGTTGGAAATTCATGAAGCGCCCCGGCTAGGGCCACGCTCGACCGACAAACTCCGCCCAGGACACTTGGTCACGGTCGAACCGGGCCTTTACTACCTGGAGCTGGGCGGAGTGCGGCTGGAAGACATGGCCCTGGTGCGCCGCGACTCGGCCCGCAACCTGACCCGATTCGAAAAGGTGTTGGAGATCTGAGGCTGAGCCCGACTTGGGGCTGGCCAGGCCGGCACGGCCCGAGCAAACCGGTGCTGCCCCACGGGCCCGGTGGGTCAGTTGCCCGCCTTCCTCAGGCAACCTTGGGGTTTTAATCCGAGCCATTCTCGTGCTAGCCATGAGGTGAACTGGTGCCCTATCATCAACCCCAGGCAGAGCTTATGGTTGAGCAAGATAGACCAGTGGCACCTGGCCAAGACCGCGAGCGCAAAGGTCCAGAAGACCGCGCGCAGATGAGCGACTTGGAACGGCTACGCCATTCCTGCGCACATGTGATGGCGGCAGCTATCCTGCGTTTATGGCCCGAGGCGCAACTGGCCTACGGGCCGCCAGTCGAGGATGGGTTTTACTACGACCTGGAATGCTCGCACCGGATCACACCGGACGATTTCCCCAAGATCGAGGAGGAGATGCGCCAGGTCATCCAGGCTAACTACCCCTTCGAGCGCATCCAGGTCACCCGCCAACAGGCTCTTCAAGACGCCCAAACCGGGCGGCTGGGCGCCTTGACCGAGCGGCCTGGCCACCCCAGCAAGTTCAAGCTGGACCTGCTGCAGCAAATCCCCGACGGCGAACCGATCACCTACTACCGCAGCGGCGATTTTGTGGACTTGTGCGCTGGGCCGCATGTGGCACGCACTGGCGACATTGGCGCCTTTAAGCTCACCAGCGTGGCCAGCGCTTACTACAAAGGCGACGAGCGCAATCCCCAGCTCCAACGCATCTATGGGGTGGCCTTCCCCACCCAGCGCCAGTTAGACGAATACTTCGCGATGCTGGAGGAGGCCAAACGCCGCGATCACCGCAAGATCGGCCAAGAAATGGGCTTGTTCATCATCGATCCGGACTATGTCGGGCCGGGCCTGCCGTTGTGGCTGCCCAAAGGGGCGGTCTTGTGCGAAGAATTGGAGAAGCTAGCCAAGGAGACCGAGTTTGCCGCTGGCTACCTCCGCGTCAAGACACCCCACTTGGCCAAGGAAAAGATGTACACCACCTCGGGCCACCTGCCTTACTATGCCGAGAGCATGTACCCGCCAATGGAACTGCGGGAAGCCGACCGCGCCGGAGCTGGGACCACTGCGCCAGCCGAACGGTACTACCTCAAAGCCATGAACTGCCCGCATCACCACCGAATCTACGCGGCTGAACCGCGCAGTTACCGGGATTTGCCCTTGCGCTTGGCTGAATATGGCTGCTGCTACCGGTATGAACAGAGCGGTGAGTTGTTCGGCCTGATGCGGGTGCGGTCGTTGAACATGAACGATGCGCACATTTACTGCACACCCGAGCAGTTTGCCGAGGAGTTCAACGCCGTCAATCAGATGTATCTGCGCTACTTCAAGATCTTCGGCATCGAACGGTATGTGATGCGCTTCAGCACCCATGCCCCCGAAGGCTTGGGCCGCAAATACGTCAACGAACCTGAGCTGTGGCGGCAGACCGAAGATATGGTCCGGCAAGTGCTCAAAGACTCCGGCATCAATTACGTCGAGGTCCCCAACGAGGCGGCCTTTTACGGCCCGAAAATTGACGTGCAGGTCTGGAGCGTCATCGGACGCGAATTTACCCTGGCGACCAATCAGGTGGACTTTGCGGTGCCGAAACGATTCGGCCTGGTATATCGCGATCGGGATAACACCGACAAGACCCCGCTGTGCATTCACCGGGCGCCTCTGGGCACACACGAGCGGTTCATCGGTTTCCTCATCGAGCATTACGGCGGTAATTTCCCGCTGTGGTTGGCCCCTGAGCAGGTCCGGGTGTTGCCGGTCACCGAAGCGCAATTGCCTTATGCCCGCAGCCTGGTCGATGAGCTGCGGGCTCACCAGGTGCGAGCCGAGCTTGAGTTCAGCAATGATAAACTCCAAGGTCGCATTCAGCGGGCTGAGCAGGCCAAGGTGCACCACATCCTGGTGGTAGGCGCCCGAGAACAGGCCGCCGGCACGGTCGCAGTCCGCATCCACCGCAAAGGCCAGCAAGGCGTTAAACCGCGCGCTGAAGTGGTGGCCGACATTCTAGCCGCCATCCGCGAACGGCGTCCCGACTGATCCGCAGCACGCGAGCACTCTACCGGGCCTTTTAGTCCAAAGACGGATGCGGGTTGAATTGCGGCGTAGCCCAGGTGGTTGACCAGACTGGCCCAGCGATCAAAAACCATCGACCGCAACGCCCCCCTCGCCGTTCTCCCAGACCTGCGCGACTGGATGGCCGAAGATGACCTAGCCCACTTCCTCATCCACGCTGTCCAGCGGCTGCCGCTGTCAGCCTTCGCCGTCAACTACAAGGGCTGTGGGGATGAACAATACCCACCCCACATGATGCTGGCGTTGCTGATTGACTGCTATGCCAACGGCATCTTCAGTTCCCGTCGCATCGAGCGGGCCACCTATCGAGACATTGCGGTGCGCTACCTGACCGGCAACACCCATCCGGCTCATGACACCATCTGCACCTTCCGGCGCCTGAGGAGCAGATCAACCTGACGGATCCGGACGCGCGGCGGATGCGCAAGAACCAGCGTGAGGGCTACAGCCAGAGCTACAACGCGCAGGTGGTAGTGGATGCCGAAGGCAGCCAGTTGATTGTGGGCCAGCGGGTCAGCGACAGTGCCACTGACGCAGGCCAGTTGGAGCCGGATTTGCAGAGCATTCCCAAGGAGCTGGGCCAGCTCACGGCGGTGCTGGCCGACTGCGGGTATGCGGCCAAGGCGGACCTGCAACGGCTGGGTCAGCAGCGACCGGGACTGGACCTGTATGTGAGTGTCTATCGGGAGGACGCGCATGCTCAACGGCGCTACGATTACCGACCACTGGACAAGATCAAGCGCCCCAAGCGGATCACCGACCCGGTATTGGTGGCGATGGCTGAGAAACTGAAGAGTCCGGAGGGTCGAGCGCTTGACCGGAGACAGACCTGCACGGTGGAGCCGGTGTTTGGGGTGATCAAGGCGGTGCTGGGCTTTCGGCAGTTCCTGCTGCGGGGCCTGAAGAAAGTCGGTGGGGAATGGGCCTTGGTGTGCCTGGCCTACAATGTGAAGCGGCTGCACCGGCTGGGGGCGGGGCTGAGACTGGCCGCGACGGGCTGAACAAGTGGGGGCCGGACTGGACTCTGGGGACTTTGGCCGCCGAGCGCCTCGATGAGGCAGTCGGAACTGCCATGTTGATCAGGCCGTCCGGTTCCCGACATTGGTTAATCCCAACTGTCTGAATCGCTGAAAAGTCCTACCTCACCGGAGCCGTGAGCTAAGTCCGATGGACCCCTGGCGGAGCATCAGGCGATGATTGCCGTCTAACCGGGCATGAGACGGACATTGGCGTTGTGGACGGCGCTCCTGGCTCAGGCCCTGCCAACCGTGGCCGCCGGCCTGATCATTGTGCACGAACCGGACTTCTGGCATCCCTGGCCCCCTCCACCGCATCCGCCGCCCATTTTGCCGCCGCCCCGGCCCATTCCGCCGCCGCGGCCGCTGCCGCCGCCGGTGTGGGCGCCGCTGGAGGTGCAGTTCGTCAAGGCCGACGCGCGCATCACCGAGCAGATCGCCGCCACCACCATCGAGCAGGAGTTCTACAATCCCAACCCGCGCCAGCTCGAGGGCACGTTCCTGTTCCCGGTGCCGCGCGGGGCGCACCTGAACAAGTTCAGCATGGAAATCAACGGCAAGCCGGTCGAAGCGGAGTTGCTGGCGGCGGACAAGGCCCGCGGCATTTACGAGGACATCGTGCGCAAACTGCGCGACCCGGCCGTGCTGGAGTATGCGGGCCGTGACCTGTTCAAGGTGCGCATCTTCCCCATCGAGCCGCACGCCCGCAAACGCATCACCCTGGCCTACACCCAACTGCTCAAGGCCGACGCCGGCCTGGTGCAGTTTGTCCTGCCGCTGAACACGGAAAAGTTCTCCGCCAAACCGCTCAGGAACGTGAGCCTCAAGCTGGAACTGACCACCCGGCGCCCGCTCAAGTCGGTCTATTCGCCCAGCCACAAGGTCGAAATCAAGCGGCCGGAACCGACCCGGGCCATCGTCGGCTTCGAGGCCACCGACGTGAAACCGGACGCCGACCTGCACCTGTTCTACAGCCAGGAAGAGGGCGACCTAGGGCTGAACCTGCTCACCTGGAAGAAAGCCGGCGAAGACGGCTACTTCGCCTTGCTGGTGGCGCCCGGCATCGAGACCAAAACCATGAAGGTCATTCCCAAGGACGTGATGTTCGTGCTCGACACCTCCGGTTCGATGGCCGGGGCCAAGCTGGATCAGGCCAAGAAGGCGCTGGCTTTCTGCGTGGAGAATCTCAACGAGGACGACCGGTTCGAGATTCTGCGTTTTTCGACCGAGGTGGAACCGCTGTTCGACAAGCTGGTCGAGGCCAGCCGGGACAACCGCCGCAAAGCGCACGACTTCATCCAGGGCCTCAAACCCACCGGCGGCACGGCCATTGACGACGCGCTCAAGAAAGCCCTGGCGCTGCGGCCGGCGGGCGGCGACCGGCCTTACGTGGTCATCTTCCTGACCGATGGCCGGCCCACCATCGGCACCACCGACGAGACGGCCATCGTCCGCAACGTGGCCGAAGCCAACAAGGCCAACACCCGCATTTTCTGTTTCGGCATCGGCACCGACGTCAACACCCACCTCCTGGACCAGATCACCGAGACCACCAGGGCTGTCAGCCAATACGTGTTGCCGGACGAAGACCTGGAGGTGAAGGTCTCCAGCTTCTTTACCAAGATCAAAGAGCCGGTGCTGGCCAACCCCAAACTCACCTTCCCGGAAGGGGTGCGGGTGACGCAGCTTTACCCCTCGCCCGTGCCGGACCTGTTCAAGGGCGAACAACTGGTGCTGGTGGGCCGCTACTCCGGCAAGGCCGAGGGCGCCATCCGCATCGAAGGCAGCGTGGCGGGCGAGTCGCGCGCGTTTACCTACCACGCCAGGTTCGCCGAGGAAGCCACCGACCACGAGTTCATCCCGCGGCTCTGGGCCACGCGCCGGGTGGGCTACCTGTTGGACGAAATCCGGCTGCGGGGCGAGAACAAGGAATTGAAGGACGAAGTGACCGAGCTGGCGCGCAAATACGGCATCGTCACGCCCTACACCGCCTACCTGATCGTCGAAGACGAACGCCAGCGCGGCCTGGCCCAGCATCAGCAGACGTTCCGGTTCCTGGCCGAACCGCAGCTCAGCTCCAGCCTCGGCCTGGAATTTCGCCGGGCAGCGCGCGATCGGGAGGGCCTGGCCGCGGTGTCCGGCGCGCGCGCCATGCAACGGCTCAAGGCCGCTGATGCAGTGGGCGCAGCCACCTACGAAGCCAACGTGGACGCGCTGCGCGCCGCGCCCGCGGCAGCGGCGGCCGCCCCGCCCGCCCTCTACGGCGGCGCGGGCAGTGGGGGCGTTGCGGTCAGCAGCCCGGACACGGGCGCGCCGACGGCGGTGGCCGCCCGACAATACGCTGAGCAAGCGCGCTACGTGGGCGGACGGACATTCTATCAAAACGGGGAGCAGTGGATTGATTCGGAGGTGCAAAAGCATCTGTCATCGCCCCGGGTGCGCATCCAATTCGGGTCCGACGACTACTTCGCTCTGCTCCGACAGCATCCTGAAGCGGCGGCCTGGCTGGCTTTGGGTCGAAACGTGCAGTTTGTTTTGGGCGACACGGTGTACGAGATCTTCGAGTAATGAGTAGCCGTTTTGTCCGTGTCATTTTCTGGGCGCGCACGGCAGTGAATTGAGGGCGGTGGCGGATTGCGGGCTGAGCGACCCACTTCGCACTGCAGCTCCAAATCCGAAGCACGAAATCCCAAGCACGAAACAAATCCCAAGGCTCAAAGGGGCCGAAATTCAAAACGGTCACACAGTGGGAAGCTGCGTGCATCCGCTGGCCGCCAGAAGGCCGCGGCGTGGCCTCGAGGTGCGATGGGCACGGGGACCACAGGTGGGGGCCGGTCGGTTTCGAGCGGCCCGCCAAAACCATGCGGCGCGCTTTTCACCCCTCACCTTGAGCCTCTCCCCGGTGAGGGAAGAGGGAACGCCTGCCGGCGCACGGCAGACAGGCCCCCACCCTCTCCGCTCCCTGTGAAAGCGGAGAGGGCCGGGGTGAGGTGAGGGGTAGGCTCCCCTCATGAGATCGATGCTGGATGCGCTACGCTTGCACTGCAGCAGCGCCAGCAAGCTGGCGCACTCCATACGCTGCGCGTTCGTGCAACCGCCAATCCCTGCCCAGTGGCCTTTGGAGGGCGGCGGCTTTGACGGCGCTTTTAATCGCTAGCCCATAATCCGCAAGCCCTCCGACCCAGCGAACGGCCCGCCGACTGCCAGTCGGCGATACAGCAGAATGCCATTCTGCGATACAGGTGGCCTGGCGCGGCCCACTGACCAGACGGAGCTGTTTTCGAGACCGAGGCAGAGGTCGAGAGGTAAAATGGCGTGCTGTTTTCCCCAGGGCGGCGCTGCGCTTGCCTTGGGCTGGCCTACCGCTGCCCCGTTGGGGCGGTCTGCGACGGGCAGCACCGGCCGCGGGCCGGTCGGTTCCGGCGGCTCGCCGAAACTACCCCCCGAGCTTCCAGCCACCAGCTCCGAGCTTCGAACCCCATGCTCCATGCCCCATGCCCCATCCCCATGCTTGCGTGTACACCTGAACGGAGACCCAAGCATGCACCGGATCCCGAGGGCGAGGGCATGTGAGGGCGGCTCTACTTGTCCGGCACCTCGATGACGTCGCCGTCGCGCAGCCAGAGGTCGTGGGCGGCGTTGTACGGTTGGCTGGGGCTGAGGTCCACCACCCACTCGACGGGCCCGCCCGTGGCGGGGTCGGTCCGCCGCACGCGCACCCGGCTCAGGTCCGACGAGGTGCGAAGCAAGCCGCAGCCTTGCAGAATCTCTTTCAGGCGGAAGGCGGGTGCTTTGATGGCGATCAAGCCGCCTTCCTTGGCTTCCGCGACGACTGTAGGCCCGGCCGCTCCAACATACGGGATTGGATGCAGTCCGGCCAGAGGCGCGACACCGGGTACCGCGCTTGGCACCCCGCCGACCGGTCCCACAACTCTTGGAGGAGGAAGCACGACAGGGTCGCCAGGCCGCCACAGCTTGGGCGACAGAACCAGCTTGTGGCTTTGGCCCTGGATGAGAACCGTCACCTGGCGTTCCAGGCACCTGGCCAGCGCCCTGCGCAACTGCTCATCCAAGCCCTGCCATTTGGCGTCAATCGGATGGTCCACCTCCGGAATGATGACCACGTCGCCCCATTCCAGCTCCAGGTCGTTGGTGCAGGCGCCCGACCGCAGCATCTGCCCCACATTCGCGGTGAACACCACCCGGTCCGCGCCGCCATTGGTGCCCAGGCGCAGCACCTTCACCCGCGCCAGGTCCGGAAACGCCAACTGCGAGCACAGGTCCGGCGCCTGGCCATAGACAGCCGCCAGCACCTCCAACAAGGTGTGCCGGTTCCAATCGTTGGTGCCCCGGCTAAAGATTCTCATGCGAAACCCGGTGGCTTCCCGGCCCGCGTACAAGTGGAACCGGCGACTGATGCGTTCATCGGCGCCATGTTGCAACAGGCAGGCAACGATCTGCTCCCAGTCTTTGCGTTCGGCGGCAGGAGCCGATTGCAGAAGTTGCCGCGCCATCTCCAAGGGCGTGTCGCCCTCGGCATTGATCGGGTTGGGATTGGCTCCCAGGCCGACCAGCAGCTCGACCATGGCCGTGTTCCGGCGCTGGACCGCCACGTGCAGGGGCGAAGCAGCATCCCGGTCCGGCAACGACACGTTCAGGTCCGCCCCGGCCTGCGCCAAACGTCGGACCAATTCGGTTTGCCCACCTGCGACGGCCAGGGCCAAGGCTGTCCGGCCATCGCGGTTGCGAGCCTCCAAGTTCGGCTTGTGCTTGAGGATGGCCTCCAAGGTGGGTTCTGAGCCTTGCAGGACCGCATGGTGCAGCGGGGTCTGACCGTACGCATCGGAGGCGTTCACGTTGGCTCCATGCGCCAAGAGGCATTCGATCAGTTCGACCGCGCCCAGCTTGCTGGCCACAACCAATGGGGTGGCTTCGGTAATGTCGTCCGGGGCAGGCCGTGCACCAGGTGCACCTGGGAAATCAGGCATTGGGCGGGACACGATGCGCGGCTTGAACGGCCGGTCAATCTGGGCGCCTGCTTCCAGCAACAGCCGGACCGCCTCCGCGTTTCGGCGGACATGCGGAGGGAAAACGATCCGTTGACGCCCGACGACGGCGAGTTGCAACGGGGTATAGCCGGAGTTGTCGTCCACGGCTTCCAAATCAGGCTTGTGGGCCAGCAGCAGCTTGAGCATAGGCAGGTCCAAGTGCTCGATGGCCCTGGACAGCAGCGGTTGGCCGCCGACCTTGACGTTGGGATTGGCGCCCGCCTTGAGCAGCAGTGCAGCGATTTGCGGCTGGCACCAGCGCACAGCCACGGCCAGCGGAGTTTCCCCGGCCGGTTCCTGGGGGTTTCTGCCAGCCAGGGTTTTGACTTCCAGCAGATTGGTGTGGCCTGCCAGCAGCAAGGCCGTCGCCCGTTCCAGTCCGCGTTCGGCGGCCTCATGCAGGGCAGTCCAGCCCAGTCCGTCCTGCACCGTCGGGTCTGCACCCCGGCTCAACAGCAGCTCGACCAGATCGGCCCGGCTGGCTTCCACTGCAGCAAACAGGGGAGTGCGGCCCCCGCGATCTTTGAGGTTCGGGTCGGCCTTGTGATCGAGCAGAGTCTCGGCCACGGCGCGAAAGCCACGGGCTGCGGCGATAGACAGTGGGCTTGAGCCGGCCTTATCCTGCGCGTTCGGGTCAGAGCCGTGCGCCAGCAGCAACTCGACCATGGCCTTGTGCCCGGCCCGGACCGCGTAATGCAAAGCCGTGGCGCCGTCTTTGTCCCAGGCATCCACCTGGGCGCCGGCTGCAAGAAGGTACCGAGCCACGGCCAGGTGTCCGCGTTGGGCTGCCAACATCAGTGGGGTCGGCTCGCCCGCCGGCCCGGGGGCATTGATCAGGTCCGGACTGTTCTGCACCAGAACCTGGGTGCGGCGGATTTCTTTCTCCTCGTCGTCGGTGGCCGCGGCCAAACCGGCCGGGCTTTCCGGCGGTTCGCCAGGCGTGGCGCCCAAGCCGCGCAGGTTTTGGCGGCAGAGGGTGACAAGGTTGGTCTGATCGGAGAAATCGCGTAGCAGGCGCTGGAACTGGGCCACCGCCTCGTTGGTCCGGCCCAGCTTGCGGTAACATTCGCCCAGGCGGAACAGGGCGGTGGCCACCAGTTTGCGCTGGGCATCGGCGGCCTGGAGCACTGCTTGGTAGCCTTGAATGGCCGCCTCGAGGTTTTGATTGGCTTCCTCCTCGAAGAGGGCTTTCTGAAACGATTCGGTCAAGGCATCGGCCGCCGGGGCTTGGGCGGCGGCCAGGCTCAGGGCAAGCCACAAACAAGAACTCGTTCTCATAACGGTCCAAATCCTATCGGCACTCAGGCATCGAGTTGTCATAGTTGTGCAAAAAAGGTGCTGCCGGTGGTGGGATGGTTTCGGCGAGCCGTCCCGCAGCCGCGGGACCAGCGGACGGTGCTCCCGGCTCGATTCGGCGAAAGCCGCAGGCAGAAAGGCGCCACACGAAGTTTGCGCGAGAACGCCGGGGTTCGCGCGGTGGTGCGGGGCATCGGTGCAGCCTCTTTGGACGCGACGCCATCGGGCCTTGCACCCCTGACCCCGGCCCTCTGCCCGTTTGAAGGGAGCGGGAGCGGCGCACCCAGCCCACGCAGCCGTCAACCGGGTGCTCCGCGGCAGTTTGGCTGCCGACGCTTCGGCGTCTCGGCGGCGCGATTTCATTCGGACTTCGAGTCCGAACCTTCGGGCAGGTCCAGCCGGTAACCGGCGCCGTGGACGGTTTTGATCCAGCGCGGGTTTTCGGGGTCAGGCTCAATTTTGGCGCGGAGCATGACGATGTGGTTGTCCACCGTGCGGGTGGTGGGGAAGGCGGTGACGCCCCACACCACGTCCAGGAACTGCTGGCGGGTGACTACCTGGCCGGCTGATTCAGCCAACAGGCGCAGGGTGGCAAACTCCTTCGGTGTCAGATGCAACGGCTGTTTGCCCCGCCAGGCCTGCTGCGCGGCAAAGTCCACCCGCACCTCGCCCAGCCTGAGGGTGCGGACCTGTCGGGCGGGCCGTTCGACGCGCCGGAGCAGGGCGCGCACGCGGGCCAGCAGTTCGTCGGTGCTGAAGGGTTTGACCAGGTAATCGTCGGCGCCGGCATCCAGGCCGCGCACCCGGTCCTGCACCTGGCCTTTGGCAGTGAGCATCAGGATCGGCACCTGCCGGCCCAGACGCCGCAACTCGGCGCAAAGCGCAAAGCCGTCCAGCCGCGGCATCATGATGTCCAAGAGGATGAGGTCCGGCTGTTCCTCCAGGGCGCGTTGAAGGCCGGACTGGCCGTCAGCGGCGGTGAGCACGCGGTAGCCTTCGGCCTGGAGGCAGTCGGCGAGGGCCGTCCGCATCGGCCGCTCGTCTTCGATGATCAAGATGCGCGGCATGGACTCACGGTTTGCCATTCACGAATCCCGTGTCACGTATCACGATTCCCCGGCAGACTCTTGCCATCCGCATCAGCCGGCAGTTCGATAACGAACCGGCTGCCCCGGCCCACTTCGCTTTGCACGGTCACCCGGCCGCGGTGGGCTTCGACGATGTGTTTGACGATGCTCAGGCCGATGCCCACGCCCGGCGTTTCGCGCCGCAACTCCGAACCCGACCGGTAAAAGCGCTCGAAGATGCGCCCCTGTTCGGCAGCGGGAATGCCGGGGCCGTGATCTTGGACGTAAAGCCTGAAGCGCCGCGCGCCCAAGCTCGGACCCGCGCCCGCAGGCGGTTCCAACTCCAAGCCCACCGTCACGGTCTGGCCTGCCGGGGAATGTTTGATGGCGTTGTCCAGCAGGTTCACCAAGGCCTGCTGGATGGCCTGGCCGTCCAGGACCGGCTCCAGCTTGGCGGCGTCGAGGTCCGGGGTTTCCAGTTTCAAGGTCACCTGCCGTTCGGCCGCCTGAGGTTCCATGACCTGCAGCGTCTGCCGCAGCAGCGCCCCCAAATCGGTCGGCTCGAACTCGTAGTGTTTGCGGCCCTGCTCGATGCGGGCAAAGTCGAGCACGTTGGCCACCAGGGCCGACAACCGCCGGCATTCCTGCACGATGAACCCAAAGTATTCGCGCTGCCGGGCCGGGTCGGTCACCTTGCCGCGCGCCAGGCTCTCGGCCAGCAGCCGGATGCTGGCCAACGGCGCGCGCAATTCGTGCGAGACGCTGGAGACAAAGTTTGTTTTCAGCTCGGCAAGCTGCTGCTGGCGAACAAACGCGCGCCAGGCCGACCCAAAACCCAGCAGGCTCGTGCCGGCGGCGGCCAGGATGAGCAGGCCGAATAACACCGACCGCTCGGTCTGGCGCGCGAACAGCATCTGGGGATTCACCAGATGGATGTTGCAGCGCACATACTCCACGCCCTCGGCCGCCTTGGCGGCAGAGGCGAGAATTGGCGGCGGAGACCCCCGGATACCCTGGTAAACCACCCACCTGAAGCTGGCCGGCCGGCCCGCGTGGCCTCCGACCAGGGTGGAGAGATGGTTGCTCGGCATCAGGCTGCGCCCGGCCACCTCCAAGCTCAGACCAAAATACGGCGGCAGCCGATTCCGCACCTCCGGCCAGCGTGAGGTCCGTTCCCGGGCGGTGGTCATTTCGTCCAAGGTCGGGCGGACTGCGGAGGCGAATTCGGCGCTCGCGGGTCGAGTCCCGGAGACGTTTTCGGGCGCGCTGGCCCTCTCGCCCGCCAGCAGCGACGCAACGACGGTTTGGGGCCGACACACGATCCAGCAACCATTGCTGCCCTGCTCGAAGACGCTCGCCAGCCAGTCCACCCCGGGCAACCGCTCACCGCGCGCTCTCGGCCCGGCAAACCAGAACAGGCGAGGGACATGCCCGGCCGGCTGGCGCGGCGGCAGGGTGACGAGTTGGGAAGGCGCTGCCGACGCCCGGGCGTCCATCGCCGAAGGGCCGGTCCGGAAATGCGGCTGAGCCGCCGCGAACAGCGCGCGCGCCTGTTCGTGGCGCTTCCACGCCTCCTGCCAAGGCTGGGCGACAGCGCCGAGATGGCGCGACGCGGCCAGCTCGGCCGCCCGCTCCAGCAAGAGCGGCGTGAGCGGCGTGGGACGGGCCACCGCGTTGGAACAGAATGCGTCAAGCAACGCCGCGGCCTTCTCGGACGAGGAGGCATTCTGGAAGCCTGTTTCGATCTCTTTCAGCACCGCCAAGGGAGCCAGGGGCAAACCCGTTTCGCCAACAGCATCAGGATGTCTCTCCGCGACCATGCGGAACTGCGCGGCGGCGTTGGAGTCGCCTTGCCGGGCCAGCCACACGCCCAGGTTGAAGCGGGCGATAGCGGCGAACGGCTCCGGCGGAGCCAGTTCCAAAAACTGGCGCAGAACGGCGATACCCTGCGGAAGCTCCGCGTCCGTGCCGCGGCTCTGACGCGCCCGGTGCCACAGCCGCGCCTGGGCTTCGGTCAACGCGGCCAAGTCCAGCGGCTGCGGCGTGGGCACCGCAGGGCACGACGGCGGAAACACCAACTCACCGGCTTCGTCCACGAGGAACACCGGCTCATCGCCCCTCGGAGGCGCGGTCAACTCCGCCCAGATTTCCTGCGCAAATTCCTCAGCCAGGGCTTGGGCGCGTTCGGTGGCTTCGAGCCGGGCCAACACCCGGTCTTGCCGCAGGGACAAAAGCCCTGCGGCGGCCAGCACCCAGACCGGCAACACGATCAGCACGCCCTGCCAGAAGAAGCCGGGCTTTCGGGGCTGTCGGCCTGCGGTCATCATCTCACCCGCCATCTGGTAGCAGGAAACTGCTCAGTAGCGCAGGCGAAAATGTCATGATTTCGTAAAATCGCCAGGCCACCGCTCGTGTTCAGCTCCTTAAGAGAGCGTTAACAAGCTGGTGTCCTTTGCTTCTGGGCTTACGCTGACGCCCACACCGAAACGCTTCGCAGCCGGGGGGCCGGCTCATTGCAGCAGAGCAACTGGACCAGAGCCGCAGCGTGGCGGCTGCTGGCGCGGGCGGCAGCGGCAGGCGACTCGCCATCTACCTGGCTCAACATCTGAATTCGCGCATCCCCACAGGCCAGCTCAAGCACATCGCAACGCGCGATTGCCTCAACCGACTGCAGACGCAAGGGCTGCTTGGATTGCCCCCACACCGAGGCACCCGCCGCAGCAGCATATCCCTCAGCACCATCCCCACCCACCTGCCCTGCCAACAGCCGTGGTGGGACTGCAGAGCTGAACCTGTGGAGGCTCTGCAAGGGTCGGAGCTTTGGCCGCTGGGATGGTATCTGGCCGGAACAGCAGACCCGATCTGGGCCCGCATCGCCGGATCCTTGGATCAGGATCCCTAGCTTGGCAGGCCTGATTCACTGGGCCAACGGCATGATCTAGTGCAAGGCTGGCATGGGCGCTAGGTGGCCTGGGTGGGGGTTGGGCCTGGGGGCATTGAGATGAAATCCGGCCCATTCATTGCCCTGATGGGGTGGCTGGATGGGGCTGTGCGGGGTCATCGACTGGCGGTAGTGGTGGAGAGTGTTTGGTGAGGCAAGCTAGATGGATGCGGCGGACCGATGCTGGCCATGGCCGGATGGCACCGAATGCCTTTGCAGGCTGGTGGCTGCTGTCCTACGGCCCTTGCTCGCTCAGCTCTCTGGGGAGTGCTGAACAGACACGGTAGCCGGCGGCGTGAGCTGGCAGATTGATCCGGCGGAGCCTGGCGGGTCTGCTGC
>Ga0078972_1004027_pt1 | contig 41948 bp, 35 predicted proteins | sample YelNatPaOPGAMG01_FD_67568 | JGI IMG/M metagenome (GOLD analysis project Ga0078972, IMG submission 67568) | Hot spring thermophilic microbial communities from Obsidian Pool, Yellowstone National Park, USA - OP-RAMG-01 (SPADES assembly) (version 2) | ecosystem: Environmental > Aquatic > Thermal...
CCATGGCCTATTGGAAGGCAGGCGAGCAAGCCAAGGCGCGTCTGGCGCTGGCCGAGGCCCGGCGCCTCGATCCACGCCTTCCCCAGCTCAGCGCCGCCGCAGAATTGATGTCCGCTGCGCGGCGATCCAGCCGGTAAGCGGCAAGAAATCCCCGAGAATTTCCTGGAATGCCGCGCTTTGGGGACGCCGGAGGAGTCCGTTCCGGGGGATCTCAGCTAACCCTTTGAAAAGTGGAGGCGTTTTAACGGCATGGAAGTGGGCCTTGGATTGCTCGAAACGGGGCAAGGAGGGTAGTCAATGAAGACACTGAAGTACCGGCTGTTCGTGGTACTGCTGGCGACCGTTCCCCTGGCGCTAGCGGACCCGTTCAATCCGTTCAACACGCGACCGGTCACGGTCAACCCGGGCCCGGAAACGCCTTTGCAAACCATTCTCAATACCCAGTGCTCGGGCTGCTTCGACGTCTATTACGACCAGCAGAGCGCTGGCTACTGGAGGCTCGTCAGTCCCGGTGTGATCGCTCCGCTGATCGTGGTGGAGTTTGCTGGCTGGGCCGGCTCGAACGTTGTAGGGATGTTCTCGGGCACCACGACGCACGACATTTTTTTGGGACCCGCTGGGCCGGGCACGGCAGCTTTGGTCCAATGGCTCACCCCGAGCTCTGGGCAAATCATTGGCGGCTCGGGCGTCAATACGGGTCCGTTTTCTGGCATCAGTTACTTGGGCTTTGGCTTCTACCTGCGGCCTCAGGGTGCCCCATCAGCCTATTATTACACCGTGGATGACCTCAATCCGAACGACTCGCCGCAAGCGGTGGCTTACCGCCACATGCCCTCGAACACTTGGTGGATCGCATTCGAGGACCTGTTAGTAAACGGAGGAAACTCTGACAGAGATTACAACGACTTCGTTCTGAGGGTGGAATCCATCTACCCTGTGCCTGAACCGGCGGCGATCTTGCTGGTTGGCTCTGTCCTGCTCCTTGTGGGGCGGAGGCTGCGGGCACGAGCGTAGCGGCAACCTTTCTACGCAAACCACTCACTTTTCGCGAGCCTCGCCCAGGCGGGGCTCGCATCATTTTTTGGGCTTCACCTGCCATAACAGCGCGCCAGCTCCCGCATCGCATGAGCTGCCAGCTCCAACCCATCCTCCAGCGCTCCGGGCGTGCCTGCCAGGCTGACACGAACGATGGCGCTGGCCGGGGACCTCCTCCGCAGCGTGTCCCAGATCAGATAGGCCTTGCTCAGATACTCGCTGGCGATCACGCGCTGCGGAGTCTGGTACCAGTAAAGAACCAGGGACTGCTCGCCTGCGCGGTACAGCACGTACTGATTGATCTCGACGGGGCCGTTTTCACTGGACACCTCGACGGTCTTCAGCTCGATCGGTTCCCAGCCCCCGCCCGGCAGGCAGTGCTTGGGCGAGTGCATGGTTTCCCCGGCCCGCGGATTGGCGTAATAGGCGATGAAAAGGTTGGCAATGCGGGCGCCCCGACGATAGGTGCGCGATAGATACGCAGTCGCGCCGAGCGATTCCGCGATTTGCTGCCGCAGCGGCGGATCCTCTGTGCCCATCCAGCCGCCCAGCTCAAGCGGAATTTCCGAGAGCGGCCGCGCCAGCGAACCGGGCGGGCTGAGTTCTTTGGAGCGGGTGGCAACCAGACTGCCTGCCAGCACGGCACAGGTCGCCCACCACCGCCAGTCCTGAATCATCATTGTGTCCCTCCACCCACGAGGCGAGTCTCGAACAGTACCTTCAAGGTGCGGGCGGCCAGCCACAGCAAGCCGAAGCCGCACAAGAAAATCAGCCAGCCGGAAAATCCGTGATAAAACCCTGTACCCATCAAAGGATCGCGCTCGGAGAGCATCGCCGTCCCGGCCACCCGGATCACGTTGAACAGCACCGCGATGGGCAGTGCCATCAGCACTAGCGTCACCCGCGTCAGCGGACGCCGCAGCTCCAGGTAGCACAACAGCAGGGCTGCCACTGCCAGCGAGGAGATCGAGCGCAGCCCGCTACAGGCTTCGGCCACCCCGAGCGTCGTGGTGGCGAGATGAATGATGTTGCCGTCGCGGTACACCGAGATGCCGATGGCTTGCGCCAGCTCCGTCGAGGCCGCAGAGGCTACCAGTTGCAACGGCCCGGCAAGACGGTTGTAAACCAATACGGGCAAGGGCACCGTGGAAGCCAGCAACAGCAGCGGGAACGCAAGGCGTTTCAACCATCCCCAACCGCGAAAGGTCCAGATCAAACCCGCCAGCATGAAAACCAGGGACATACGGGTGAGAAAGAACTCCGCGCCCAGCTTGCCGATCACATAGCTTGCCGCGGCCAGGCACACCAAAATCAGACCGCGATTGTCCCGCTCCGCGGGCGCGCCTGCAAGCGCCGCCCGCTGTCGCCACGCCAGCCAGCCGGCCAGCGGAACGACGAGGAAACCGTGCGAGTAACCCTCGTCTTCCCACCAGCGGACGAACATGGAGGGGACCACATCGGCGTACAAGGCAATCAGCAGCCCGCCAAGCACGACGACGGGCGCCCAGCGTGCGGCGCGTCTCATCGTCGGGACTGACGCAACTAGAGGGCCAAACTGCAGCTGATACGAGGCCGCACGCGCCGGGCGGGCAATCGAGTTGCTTTCGGGCGCGCTACACAGGCCGGCGCCGGGAAGGAAAAATCTTGGGACTTTTGTCCGAAAAAGTTCCACTTCGTCCCCACGCGGCTGGCCCTGCATCGCTCTTGCAGGTAAGTCCGCGCTTTTCCGATAACTCCGAGTTTGGCCGCATGCGTGCAACACCCTTGAGCAGAGTGCCGGTAAGTTCTCCAAAGATGCCTGAACCATTCGCGTCAGCCCCGAAAAACTCCGAGCTGGCCAGCCCGACTCCGAACCTGTGCGGGAGGATCGCATGAGTACTCGCGGAAGCAGCGCGAGCCGCAAAAGCAAGCTCCCGCCCTTGTCCCTGCTTCGCGCTGTTTACAAGCAGAGGCGTGCTCTGGCTTTGACCTTTTTGCTGGGTAGCGCCGTGGCGGCGGCGGTCGTCTATCAACTCCCGGCCGCGTACCGGGCCGAAGCGTTGATTCTGGTCGAGTCCCAGCGGATTCCCGAGAAATTTGTCGCTTCGACGGTGGACGTCAACCTGCGCGATCGCATCAGCACGATCAGCCAGCAGATCCTCAGTTATCGCCGTCTGCTCGAGATCATCCATAAGTTCAACCTTTACAAGGCACAGAGAGCGCGGTTGTCCGAGGAAGAAGTGGTGGAGGAGATGCGGAGGGATATCGAAGTCCGGGTCGAGCAAGGCTCGGCCCAGGACCGTCCCGGCGCATTTCGCGTGGCCTACCACAACTCCAATCCGCAACTGGCGGCTCTCGTTGCGAACCAGCTCGCCAATCTGTTCATCGAGGAAAACCTCCGTGCGCGCGAAGTTCATGCTCTGGGCACGTCGGAATTCCTGGAAACCCAACTGGCCGAGGCGCGCAAGCGGCTCGAAGAGCAGGAGGCGAAACTCAGCGCATACAAACTCCGGCACAACGGCGAACTGCCCCAGCAGGAGAACGTGCTGATCTCCACGGCCGCACGTTATCAGTTGCAACTTCAGGGCGTCCAGGAGGCCATCGCACGGACGCAACAGCAAAAGTTGCTACTCGAAAACAGCCTTTCCGCGGCGGAAGCTTCCTTTGCCGGCCTGCGGCAGATCATCGAGGACCTGGAAGAAGGAAAAACGACAGAGACTGCGGCATCCGCCCCCCTTGCCTCCGAATCGCTGGAAAGACAGCTCGCGGCCATGCGTGCGCGCTACACGCCGGATCATCCCGAAGTTCGGCACATGGAGCAGATGCTGCGCTACGTGCGCGAAATGGAAAAGGAAGAACGCCCGGGGACCGGTTCGACGGGTGAGGCAAACGGGAAGTCACCCGCTCGACCGGCTGCGGCGAACCGTGTGCGCTTCAACGAACTCGTGATCCGGGAGCGCGAACGGATCGAAAATCTCAAGGCTCAAATCGCGGTCACCGCGCAGCAGGTGGCGACGCTCGAAAAGGAAAGGCAAGCGATCGCGGCTGAACTGCAATCCGTGCTGGCGCGCCTGGAAAAACTCCCCATTCGCGAGCAGGAGCTGGCATCGCTGACGCGCGATTACGAAATCACCAAGGCGAACTATCAGTCGCTGCTGGACAAGCGACTGGCGGCCGAGATGGCCACCGAGATGGAGCGCCGTCAGAAAGCCGAGCGCTTCACGCTGCTCGATGCCGCTCGCGTTCCCGAAAAGCCCGTCAGGCCCAACCGACCCCTGCTACTGACCTTGGGAATTCTCCTGAGCCTGGGGCTCGGCGTAGGCATTGCTCTTGCCATCGAATTGCCGGCGGGGACGCTTTTGGGAGAGTGGGAGCTGCCTCCGCAGGTTCCCATCCTCGGTCGTGTTCCCCCTCTGGCGGCCGGTCTGGAACGGCTGCCTCAGCGGCGCCGACGAGTCCGGCGCATCTGGCTATTTGCTGCCGCCGGCGTGTTGCTGGCGGCGCTGGCTGTCGGGGCCTTCTATTTGGGTTGGATTTCTCCGGAAGATGCTCCCGCCTGGTGGAAGACAACCTTGGATTCGATTGCGAGGTGGTTGTGAGGGAACCCGTGAGCGAGAAGTTAACGCCAGCCGGCCTTCGACCTGACCCGCTTCAAGAACAGGTGCGCGTGTTGGAGATGAGGCCGCTCAGCGACGATTTGATCTTTCCTTTTCAGGGGAACGAGCCCCGGGCCGCCGAACAGTATCGCATCATCCGCACCAAGCTTCTGCTGCATCCGCGCCCTCTGCGCATCGTTGGCGTCTCCAGCCCGCAAGTGGGCGACGGCAAGAGCCTGACGGCACTCAATGTGGCTGGCGCTCTGGCGCTCAAGCTGGATCAATCGGTCTTGCTGGTGGATGGCGACTTCCGCCGCGCGAGTCTGGCCGAGATGCTCGGCGTGAGCGTGACCCCGGGACTGGCCAACGTGCTGGCCGGGGAATGCTCGTGGACCGAGGCGGTGGGGCGCCTCGATCGGATTCCTAACCTGTACTTTCTACCCGCCGGGCAACGCCCGGAACATCCCGCCGAGCTCTACGATTCGCCCGCCTGGCCCGAGTTGTGCGCGGACTTGCGCAGGCATTTCCGCTCGATCATCGTGGACATGCCGCCCGTCGGCATGGTAGCCGATTATGATTTGATCCAGGCCGCTTGCGACGCAATGGTTCTGGTCGTCCGCCCGGACCATACCAATCGTACTCTCTGCCTGAAAGCCCTGGAAGCCATCCCTCCGGAGAAACTCGCAGGGGTCGTTGTCAACGTGGCGCCCGTATGGTTTCTTACCAGGCGAAGCAGCCACGGCTACGTCTATTACGCAGGATCCAACCGCGACGCAGGCACCGTTGGTAGCTCCAGCGGTTGAGGAGGCTGCCCCGATGCTGAAGGTCTTCGGCGTCAGCTTCGCCGGGCGCACGCTCCTTCTGGTGCTGAGCGAAGCGCTGCTGGTCTATTCCGCCTTTCGCCTCGCCACGAAACTCTGGTTTGGACGGGACGCCGACCTGGCGCTGGCCTACGACCATGGGCTGCCGGCGACCCTGGTAGCGTGCGCGGCCTGCATGCTGTGCATGTACTACTACGATCTTTACGAGTCGGAAGTGCTGCTGAACGCGCGCGAGGTCGTCACGCGGCTTGTCCAGGTGCTGGGTACGGTCTGCATGGTTCTGGCGCTGGTGTACTTTGCGTACCCGCCTGTGCAAATCGGGCGCGGCCCCTTCGTTCTCTGGATTTTGCTGGGCGGGATCCTGCTCATCGCCTGGCGCAGACTCTTCGCCCTGCTCAACAGCGCGGTGGGCTGGAGAGAGCGCATCGCGATTCTGGGTGACGGCTGGCTGGCTCGTGAACTCGCAGCCGAGGTCCAGCGACGCCCTGAACTCGGGCTGGAGCTGGTGGGCTACGTCAGCTCGGGAGGCAGCGCGCTGGACGGCTTCCGGCGGCTGGGCGACCTGGACAAGCTAGAAGACATCCTGCGCCGCGAGGGGATCACCCGCCTGGTCGTCGCCATGGAGGAACGGCGGGGCTGCCTCCCCGTCGAAGATCTGCTTCGTTTGAAGGCGCGCGGCCTCCGCGTGCAGGACGGAGCCGAACTCTACGAGGCGATCACGGGCAAAGTGCCGGTGCTTGCGTTGCGTCCGAGCTCGCTGCTGTTTTCCTCCGGCTTCATGGCCTCCCGCACTATGGTGCTGGGCAAGCGCGTTCTCTCGCTCGCGCTTTCGCTCGTCGGTCTGGTGCTCGGGGCTCCCCTGATGGCGCTGATCGCCGCCTGGATCCGGCTGGATTCGCCGGGCCCCGCCCTTTTCCGCCAGCGCCGCGTGGGTCTGGACGGCAAGACCTTCACCCTTTACAAGTTCCGCACCATGCGCGTAGAGGCGGATCCGGACCGTCCCGCCGAGCCTGACGATGACAGAATCACACGCGCCGGGCGCTGGCTGCGGCGGACGCGGCTGGATGAGTTGCCTCAGCTCTACAACATCCTGCGCGGCGACATGGACTTTATCGGTCCGCGCCCCTTCCTGCCCCACGTGGAGCGGGAGCTGGCCGGGCAGATCCCGCTCTACACGCAGCGCTGGAACGTGCGCCCGGGCATCACCGGCTGGGCGCAGGTGCACAACGGCTACTGCGCCACGCTGGAAGACAACATCGAGAAGCTGGGCTACGACCTGTTCTACATTCGCCACATGTCGGTGGGCCTCGATTTGCTCATCCTTTTCCGCACCACCAAGATCCTGCTCCTCGGGCGCGGCGCCCGCTGAACCGTCCCTTCGCGATCCGCGCTGCCGGACCTTCGGTCAGGCTGTCCAAGGCCTTCAAAGGCAACCCGTTCTCGGCGCTACCCGGATCTCGGGGCACCGGCAGCCCGCGTCCGGGCAGCCGCTAGCCAGCAGAGCAGCGGTCCGGGCCATGGGTCGCTTTGCGGGAGGGCGTCGCTGCCGCACGACACGCCGCGTCGTATCGCAAGTCGCGGATCTTCAAACAGTTCTCAGTCGGTAACCACAGGGGTCCCCCTTTTACACCCACGCCCCCGTCCGCTGCTCCGCGCCAGGGGCCACCGCAAAGCTTAAATGTTCTTCACGAAATCGTCTGCCTCGGGCCCGGAAACTTGCCGATTTTTGTTGACTTTATTCGCGTTTCCGGTTACTATTCACTTCTAACTTTCGTGCACATGCCACGTCGGACGAGAGATAGCGCGGAAGGGGTCAGGGCATGCCTGGATTCCAAGTAGGCGAGAAAGTAGTCTACCCGAACCAAGGCATCGGCGTGATAGAAAACATCAGCATTCGCTACTTCGGTGGCCGTCCCGAGAAATTTTACCTGCTGCGGCTGATGTGCAACCACATGACGGTGATGGTGCCGTTTTCGCACGTCGAGGAGATCGGGCTGCGGCGGTTGTCCCGGAACGGCGAGCTGGAGCGGGTGCTGACGTTTCTGGCTACCGGCGCCTGCAAGTCCCGCGGGGACTGGAAAAACCGGTTCAAAGAGAACTGCGAAAAGATGCGCGTCGGGGGACTGCTCCAGATCGCGGAGGTGCTCAAGAGCTTGCTTTTGTTACAGTTACAAAAGCCTCTTTCCTTCCGGGAGAAGCGAATGCTGGAGCGGGCCCGGCAGATGCTCATCACGGAGATCGCCCTTTCCCGGGGTATGTCCGAGGCCGAGGCGTTCGAGCTGGTTCGTCGCGCTCTGGCGAAGGCTTCTCTCACCCTACCGCCGCCGCAGGCGTAGCCGCCCGGTTCAGGCGAACCAGCTCAGGATCAGCCGCGCGCCCCTCCAACTGCCTTCCGAGAGCCAGTAGCCCAGATCCCAAGCGCTCATTGCGACGATCAGCAGCAGGAATCCGTATCGCGCCGTTTGTTCGTAAATCCGGGGAGGCACCCTGGCTGCCAGCAGGAACTTGGAACCGTCCAAGGGCGGCACCGGAAGCAAGTTGAACAGAGCTAAGTAGAGACTGAGCCACATGCCGCGCACCGCCAGTACGGATACCGCCGGGACGGCATCTCTCATCGCCGCCGCCACCGCGCCCAGCGCCACCGCCACAAGCAGGTTCATTGCCGGCCCCGCCAGCGCAACTAGCGCCAGGCCGCTCCAGCCGCCTCGCAAGGCCCTCGGATTCGTCGAGACCGCCCGGCCCCAGCCCAAGAAGCCGGCGCCGCTCAGGGAGGTCAGCGCGGGAAGCAGGACCGTGCCCACCCAGTCCACGTGGGCAAGGGGGTTGAGGCTCAGCCGGCCATCCCGGCGCGGCGTGTCGTCGCCCAGGCGAGTGGCCACCCACGCGTGAGCATACTCGTGCGGCGCCGTAAGTCCCCAGAACAGCGCGACATTCCAGAGGGCTGACTCCAGGTTCACTTGCTTTGCCTCACGGCGAAGGCCCATATCGCTAGCGCGACCACGATCGCAACCACAGCGATGGCGGCCATGTCCGCTCCCGATTCTAGCAATTCGGCGTGCCACTCCCCTTCCGGGTCGCGAGACTCCAAGCCGAAGGTCAGAAATCTCCCTCCGCTCGGCTCACTCTGAGCTTCCGGGGATCGAAGGGCTGCTGGAGGCGCGGGTGGGAATCGAACCCACGTATGAAGGTTTTGCAGACCTTTGCCTTACCACTTGGCTACCGCGCCTTGTGGTGGTTCCAATTTCAGCATACCGCGATCCCGCGGCGGCGTCAATCGCACGAATCCGCGTTGAGGCACGGGTCCTTCGGTTGGAACGCCTTAAGGTGTAGGCTTGGATTGAGGGCGGCGCAGTCCGCTCGATGCCGGCATGGCCGGTGACCCCGCGGGCGCAAGTCCTGCCTGTGGCCACTTCGCCTCAGGGAGAACCAGCGGACCGGACTTGGATCGGAGTGAGATGCCGATGGCATACCCCCTGCCGTTGATCGGCTTCGAGCGGGAGCAGCGCGTCCTTGAGGAGGCGCTATGCCAACGCCGATCCCTGCTCCTGTTGGGCTGCGCCGGCAGCGGGAAGACGGCGTTGTTGGATTGGGCCTGTCGGCGCCTGCGGCACTCTGGGGTTCTGGTTTACGTCCCGCGCTTCGAAACGTCGCACGATCTTCTGCTCACCATCGCGCGAGAACTCTTTCGACACGGTCATGCGGCCTTCCAGAGGTTGGCATGCGCCGATTTGGGGTGGGAGAGGTGGCTGGAGCAGCAAACGAGTTCCCGTCTGAAAGGGCTCATGTGGCAGGCCTTCGAGCAGGAGCCCGCAACCATCCTCCTCGATCACTTGAACAGGCCCGGCCATGTGGTGTACCGCTTCTTGCAGCGACTCTACTACACGCCGGGCATGGTGTTGGTGGCGGCTGCACGCGACCAGGCGCATTTGGGTGAGCTGCGGAGGCTCTTTTGGGATCCGCGGCACATTCTTCACATCCGGTCGCTTTCCGGGCCGGAGGCGCGGCGGTTGTTCCAAGCTGCCGCGGAGTACTTCAACTTGAACGGCCTGGAACTGGAGGATTTCCGCCGGAAAGTTCTCGAGTCCGCCAAAGGCAATCCGGGCGACATTGTCGAAATGTGCCGGCTCGCTTCCGATCCGCGCTACCGCTCCGGCACGCATATTGAGTTCAGCCTCATCCGGATCGAGCTGAAGATGCTACGGAGTGGGTGAGCGGGGACCAGGCGAACAGGCCTCGAGCGCGCCGTTCCCCCGGCTGCGAGCAGCAATTGCACTACGGCAGCGATTGCCGCCGGGGGTGCACCCCCCGTACGGAAGCCTGCACGCGGAGTAATACCCGTAGGGTCTGATCCTGCACCCTCACGGCGGCAGGTGCGCGGAGGCGGCGTTCCAGCTCGGACGCAATCAGGGTCTCGGCAGCCTCGTACCAGCTCCGCAAGCAGTTTACGATGTCGTCCAGCAGAAACCAGGGCGCTTTGCCAGCGATGGCGAGCAACCGGGCTGCGCCAGGTTGGGCGGCTTCCGAGATCCGGTTCTCCACCGCTAGCAAACAGGTCAAGGTTACGATCTCGGGATCTTCTTCCTCCAGCAAGCCCCGCAGCATTGCCCAATCCTCAGGGCGGATGCCAGTCCGGATCAGCACCCGAAGAGCGCTTTGCCGGCGGCGCAAACTGGACGGGTATTCCAGGCCCTCGGGTGCAAAACGCGTCGTGGCCGACAGGATCAACGCTTCACGCGCAGCCTCCCCGATCGAGGCCAGCGCGTCTTCGGCTGGCAGCCGACAGAAGTCGTCTTCCAGAGCTCGGTCGAGGTAAGGAATCGCTTCGAGCACTCGGAGCTGACCAAAGACTTCCACCAAAGCAGGAAGCATCATCCGCTTCGCCAGCGCCAGCAGGAAGGACACCGTGGCTGCGTCGGGCCAGCGCAGGAATTCGCGAATGGCCGCATTGCGGACTGCTTCTTCGGCAAACTCGATTTGGGGATCGGGAGCGCGCGGGAGCGACAAGTATTCCATCAGCACTTCCCGCGCGCCAAGGGCGCCCAGCGCTTCCACCGCCCAACGGCGGGGCTGGTAAACGGTGCCGGGACGCCCTTCCAGCAGAAAACGGCGAAGGGCAGGAATCGCGGCAGGCCCGAGAGCGATCAAGGCTGCCTTTGCGATCTCCCCTTCCAGAAGGCTGTTCAGCGCGGCGGTCAAGCGTTCGGCTTCGCTCTCCGGCGCACTCATCGCCCAGCCTCCACTGTACGCGCAGAGGTCTCCGCGTACAGACTCTCCAGTCTGCGCGCGGCCTCCCGATATTCTGGCTTGATCGGTACCCGCCAATGCTTCCCGGCGAGCAGCTCGATTCGCAGCGCACACTCTTGCCCGGCGGTCTCCCAGACGAGGCTTTTGATGTTGCGATGCGGTGCGTACCGGGCGATGGTGCCGTAGGATGCCGCGATGCCCTTGTCGCGATCGGTGAGCCACAGCAGGCGTCGCCGAGTAGCGACAAGCAGGTCGGCGGGCGTGCGGTACCTCCACCGACGGAACCAGCCTCGCCGGACGAGCTGGCTCGGCGCCTGGAACAGGCCGGCGCGCGGGACTTCGTCCGCATCGAGCTCGCGGGCCAGTGCGTTGCCAAACTTGACGTCCTGGAGTTGTGCGGGATCGAAGCTCGGCAGATCCTGAACCCTGTCCTCCGGCGCCAGCCACCGGGCCCGAAGCCGCCTGAGAAAACGATCCACCGCATGCCGGTAGACGGTGCTGTACGGGAAGGTCTGTTCGAAGTCGCAGGCGACGAACCGCAACCAGCCAAGCAAGAGGATGCAGCCGGATTCAATGTACACCAGATGCTCGAGCGGGACTTGCTGGCAGGGTTGCCCTGCGCTCGGGTGGGTGTAAATCCTGAGCTCGCTCCCAACCAGGCTCAGGACCCGGGGCGGGTAGCGTCTGCGCCCCAACCAGTCGGGTTGGTCACCCGGGAGAAAAAGCGCGGCTTGAAAATCATCCGGCGGTGTGTGAATCAGGAAGTCTGCTGGGAGGTCTTGGGGGGAGCCGATGAAGTAGGCGATTACGTAGCGCCGGGAATCCACGTCGCTGGGCAACATGTTCGCCCTCAGGTGAAGCGAGAGCGCGCCCGCTTTGCTTCGCCTCGCGTCCCCTCAGAACCCACCGTCGCGGGCTCAAACCGCCGTGTTGAGCGTGAACCCGCGAAATGGTTCGAGCAATGGTGCTCTACTTCACCAGCTTACGCCTTCGCGCCTCGGCGGTGTTCCGAGCACGGCACGCTCAGGAGTCAGGCTCTCCCCAAGGTTCTTCGTGGGGACCGTCGGGGGCGTCGGAAGCCGGCAGCCAGCGCGCCAGTTCCTGCTTGATCGTCTGATACTCCGGCTTGCCCGCCAGGTTGTACCACTCCAGTTCGTCGTGCAGGTGATCGTAGAGCTCCTCGGTGCCGTCGCGGTAACGGATGTAGCGCCAGCGTTCGCTGCGCACGGAGTGATTGCCGCGCAAATACGTGGTCACGGCGGGGCGGTCCCACGCGGATTGGGGATTGCGCAGCAGCGGCATCAGGCTCACGCCTTCCAGACCGCTCCGCGCCGGCAGTTCGCACAGTTCGATAAGCGTGGGATAGATGTCCATCAGGCTCACCGGGCGGGAGCATCGGCTGCCAGGGCTGGTGACGCCGGGCGCGCACATCATCAGCACGTTGTGCGTGGCTTCTTCCCACAGGGCGAACTTGCGCCAGTGCAGTTTCTCGCCCAGGTGCCAGCCGTGATCGCTCCACAGGACCACGATCGTGTCGCGCGCGTTCGGTCCATCATCGAGCGCCTCCAGGACCCGCCCTACCTGCGCATCCACGAAGGTGATCGAAGCCAGGTAACCCTGCACGGCCTTGCGCCACTGCCCGTACTCGATTACTTTCTTGTGGTCGCCTTCGGGCTTTGCGAATTTCCGCCCCATGGGCGGCACGTCGTCCAGGTCGTCTTCCTTCACCATCGGCAGGGTTACTTTATCCTCGGGATACATTTCGAAATATTTCCCGGGAACATACCAGGGCAGGTGGGGGCGGAAGAAGCCCACCCCGAGGAAAAACGGGCGGTCGTGTTTGCGACTCAACTCGCGGCGAGCCCATTCGGCTACCTTCCAGTCGCCCATGGCTTCGTCCGGAACGTTCAGCGGCCCCCAGTCGAAGTGGCCGGTATTGGGAATTCCGTTCACAGGCCGTTTGGGCGGTACAGGATCGGGCGGCTTGTTCTGGGTCTGCGACGGGAAGTACTCCTGCCAGCTTGCGGGATCCGGGTATCCGCCATGGAAGATCTTGCCGCCTCCCACCACGCGGTAACCCTGGGCCATAAAGTGCTGCGCCAGCGTGACCGCGTTCCTGGAAGGAGCGGCTTTACGGAACGGCTGCCGATTGTCGTACACGCCCGAGGAGGAGGGCCGGATCCCGGTCATCAAGGCGGCGCGCGAGGGATTGCAGAGCGGCGCCGCGCAGTGAGCGTTCGTGAAGAGCAGTCCCCGCTGGGCGAGCCGGTCCAGATTGGGGGTCTTCACGTCGGGATGTCCGCCCAGGCATCCTACCCAGTCGTTCAAGTCATCAATGGCGATGAACAACACGTTGCGGCGGCTCACAGGCCGCGCTGCGTACACCGCGGCGCCTGCCAGGGCCGCCAGAAAGTCGCGTCGTGAAGCGCCTTGCATGATGAAGTGAAGAATAGCACAGCTCCTGGGCCGTCGGACCTCGCTAGAATGAAAGGGTTGATCGTCACGCTGACCATCAATCCTGCGATTGACCGCACCTTTACGACGGACCGGCTCGTTTTCGAGGATCGCACTTATATCCTGGACCGAACCGAGACCGCGGGCGGGCGAGGCATCAACGCTTCTCGCGTCCTTCATGCCTTCGGCGCTCCCACCTTCGCCCTGGCTACGGCGGGAGGAGAATCGGGCCAGCGTTTCCAGTGCTACCTGCAACAGGCCGGTTTCCCCTTTGAGCTGGTGCCGATTGCCCGCGAGATCCGGACCAATCTCGCCATCACCGACCGCCAGGGTCTCACGATCAAGCTCAACGAACGCGGCCCGCAACTGACGTCCGAAGAAGTGAGCCGGATCGAGGAAGCGGTCCGCCGGCATCTGGACGGCGCCGACTGGCTCATGCTCTGCGGAAGCCTGCCACCGGGCGTGCCCGATTCCTTTTACGCCCGCCTGATCGCGCTGGCGCGCGAGCGGGGGGTCAAAACCCTGCTCGACACGGACGGTCCCCCGCTCGGCCTCGGCGTCGCGGAGAGGCCCACGGTCGTCACCCCCAATCAGCAGGAAGCCGAGCGGCTGCTGGACACGGCTTTGGTCACGAGTTCTCACGCCCTGGCGGCCGCCGCGAGAATTCGCGAAATGGGGGCCGAACTCGTGGTGCTCTCGCTGGGCAGTCGTGGCGCGGTAGGCGCTTTCCCGGACGGGTTGGTCCACGCCATCCCTGCGCCCATCCAGGCCGTGTGTCCCATCGGCGCGGGCGATGCTCTGGCCGCCGCCTTTGTCTGGGCTTTCCAGCAGGGCAGCTCACCGCGCGATGCTCTGCGCTGGGCGGTCGCGGCCGGCACCGCTTCCGCCAGCTTGCCCGGCGTGCAGTTCGCTTCCCTCGAACAAACCCGAAAAGTCTACGACCTGGTGGAACTGCGCGAAGCGTAGACTCCCGATTCACGGAACGAGACCGGCCAGTGCGATCTCCGACGGCCCGGCTGTTCGGACCCTGAAAGAGCTTTGCGTCTTTTTGCCGTCCTCCAGATCTCAACGCCCCCGCGCCAACCGATCCTGAGCGAGAATATTCGCAAGATGTCGCGCGCTGGCCAAAAGCGCACAACAACGGTAATGGGAGTGGACTGATGTCGCACGCAGCCGACTCAATTGCAAATCCTGGCGGCACGCGCCGCAGCCTCATGTCGCGCCGCGAACTGCTGGCAGGGTCCGCAGGGATGGGCCTGCCGGTGATTTTTGCTGCGCCCGCACGGGCAAGACCCAACGTGATCGTCATTCTGACAGACGATCAAGGTTGGGGTGACCTCAGCATACACGGCAACAGGAACCTCTCCACCCCGAACATTGATTCGCTGGCCCGGGACGGGGCGCTTTTCCATCGGTTCTACGCCTGTGCTCTGTGCGCGCCTACACGGGCAGAGTTTCTTACCGGGCGCTACTACGCACGCGGCGGCGTGCGCGGGGTCACCACGGGCGCCGAGCGGCTCAATCTGGACGAAAGAACGATCGCCGAGACGTTCCGGAGCGCCGGCTACGCCACAGCCATCTTCGGCAAGTGGCATAACGGATCCCAGCATCCTTACCATCCCAATGCGCGGGGCTTCGATGAGTTCTACGGCTTCACCTCCGGCCACTGGGGTCACTATTTCAGTCCCGAGCTGGAGCATAACGGGCGGCTCGTGCGGGGAAACGGATACATCGTGGACGACTTGACCGATCATGCGCTGGAGTTCATCACCCGGAACAGGAACCGGCCTTTCTTTTGTTATCTGGCTTATAACACGCCGCACTCACCCATGCAGGTTCCCGACCGCTTCTACGACAAGTTTGCTCGATTCGAGCCCGTGATGCGCTGTCACGACCCTCAGTTGGAAGATATTCGGATGACCCGCGCCGCACTCGCCATGTGCGAGAACATTGACTGGAACGTGGGCCGCGTGCTGGCCAGGCTCGAGCAGTTGAAGCTCGCTGACAACACGATCGTGGTTTACTTCAGCGACAACGGCCCGAACAGTTGGCGCTGGAACGGCGGCATGAAAGGCCGCAAGGGCAGCATTGATGAAGGAGGCGTCCGCGTCCCCTGCCTGATTCGCTGGCCCGGACACATACGCCCGGGCACGAGGATCACTCACATCGCAGGAGCCATTGACCTGCTGCCCACCCTGGCCGAGATGGCCGGCATCCCGGTAGTCGGCGACAAGCCCTTGGATGGCAAAAGCCTCAAGGCGCTCTTGCTCGGCCAGGCGCCACCATGGGCTGACCGGATGATCTTTTCCCTTTCCGGGCAGCGCGTGAGCGTGCGCACCCAGCGTTTTCGTTTGGATCCCGCCGGTCGCCTGTACGACTTGGAGAGCGACCCGGGCCAGCAACGAGACATCGCGGACAAGGAGCCCGAGCTGGCCAGGAAGCTGCGCAAGGCCGCCGAAGAATGGGCCCGGGAAGTGTTACCCAACGTCGGCAAGGACGACAGACCTTTCCCCGTGGGATACGCCAGAACGACGCTGCTGCCGGCGCGCGACGGCGTCCCGGAAGGAGCTATCAAACGAAGTTCCAAGCATCCCAACTGCTCGTTTTTCACCAATTGGAGAACCAAAGAAGACCGGATGACGTGGGACATCGAGGTGGCCCGCAGCGGCGAGTATGAAGCGGAGATTTACTACACCTGCCGTGCGGGCGACGTCGGCTCCACGGTCGAGCTGACCTTCCGGGGCAGCAGCGTGCGCGCCAGGATCAACGAAGCGCACGACCCGCCTTTGGTGGGCGCCGAGGCAGATCGCGTTCCCCGCGAGGAATCCTACGTAAAGGACTTCCGGCCTTTGCGGCTGGGCACGATCGCGCTCGAGAAAGGTCGCGGCAAGCTCGTCCTCTGGGCGCCAGAAGTGGCCGGCGAGCAGGTGGCGGACATCCGCTACGTTGCGCTGACGCTGCGCCAGTAACGTGTCGCGGGACGCCCACAGGATCAGGCCCGCCTCGGTATCTGTGCGCGGATTGGTGTAAATCCCGGCTGGAACGCCCGAGGACCGACTACGAATCGCTGCGGGCATTGATGAAGGCCCTCGGGGACGTAGTCCGAGCGCTCGCCGCCGGCATGGTCCTCGTTCACACCGGCTTGTCCGGCCGCCTTGGTCGGATCCGACCTTTCGGTGGAAAGCGAGGTCCGAACAGCCGGGTTCATGCCTTCAACCGCCGGCCCACCTCCCGTAAAGTGGCCTCATCCTCGGGATGAATCGAGCCGTCAGGCAGCGGCCCCGTGTTCAGCAGAAGATTGCCGTTGATCGAGCGGCAATACTCCAAAGCCTTCATCACCCAGTCGGCGTCCCTGTGGCGGGCGTCCTTGTGGTATCCCCAGGCTCTTTCCTGCAAGGTATCGCAGATCTCGGGTAGCTTGTTCTTGTTTTTCTCCCAGACGCGTCGGGCCACTTCGCCTCCCATCTTGTGCGGCCCCAAAGTACGTTCCGGGGCTATGTAGTCTTCGTCGCCGTTCGCGCCTTGCTTGAAGCAAATCAGACACTGCGGCTGCAAGCTGCGGATCAGGGCGTACGTCTGCTCGATGGGGAACAGCTCAGGCCGGCAGTAATAACCCATGATGGGGTCCAGCCACATTCCATTGACAGGCCCGTATTGCGTAAGCAACTCCCGGATCTGGTTATGGACAAAACGGATGTAATGCTGGAAATCCTCCGGCTTGCGGAACTTATAGGACGGTTCCGGTTCTTTGTAAGCCGGACGGGCGCTCCCCCAAGGCGCGTTCGTCGAGGCCAAACCGTACTCCCGCGAGTAAAAGTACGGATGCCGCCAATCGAGCGCATAGGAGTAGTAATAGAAAATGCCGAGACCTTTCCTGCGACACGCCTGAGTCAGCTCCGCGATCAAGTCCCGGCGCGCCGGAGAATTGAGGCTGTTGAAGTCCGTCTCCGCTGTCTTGAAAAGGCAGAAGCTGTCATGGTGCCGCGTCGTGATCGTGATGTATTTCATGCCCGCCGCCAGAGCCAGGTCGGTGATTTTCTCCGCATCGAATTTGTCGGCGGTGAATTTCTCTTTCAGTTTTTCGTACTCGCGGACCGGGATCAGCTCGCGCAGCTGGACCCATTCCCCGCGCCCCAACAAGCTGTAGACGCCATAGTGGATGAACAACCCGAACCGCGCCTTCCGCAACCATTCCAGGGAAGCGCGGCGCGGATTGTCCGGCTGGCTCCCGGACTGCTCCGCTGCCCGCAGGCTCATCACGGAGACCGGCAGCAAACCCGCAAGGAAGCGACGCCGTTGCATTTCGATCACCTCAGCGCAATCTCCACAAAGTCCGCCCCGGAATGCCGGTGGAGACCCTGGTTTTTATCGAGACCGATATCATACATGCGGACGGCGCGGCCGTGGCAACGCCATATTATTGGGCGACTTCGGGCGTGCGGTCAGGCGGTGAATAGTGGGGCTTGACGAGCCAGCCTTCAAAGGGACCGACCGATCCGGGGACGCGCTTAAGGTTGCGCAGGCAAGACGGCGGCTACGCGGGTCGGTACGGGTGCTCACAAGCGCCTGCATCGCGTACAATGCAGAAGTCAGGTAGGGAGGAATCATGGGTAACGAGGCCGTTGTCTCTCGCCGGGAGGTCCTTCAGGCGGGCGCCGCCTGGTTGGGCGCACCGAGGCTTTCCGCAGCCGTCAGCCATGCCCGGGTGGCGATTGCCCGTTGCCGCAGCTACCAGGAAGACCTGCTGGGTATCCTGAGTCGGCTGAGCGATCAGATCGGTGGCATTGGGTCGCTGGTGCGGGGCAAAACGGTAGCCTTGAAAATAAACCTCACGGGCAATATCACACGGTTTCCCGAGCGTCCTGACATGCCTTATCGCACCCATCCTGCCACCGTACTTGCCACAGTGCAACTTCTGGCGCGGAACGGCGCCCGACGGGTGCGCATCCTCGAAAGCTTCTTTCCCGCGCGGCAGGATCTGGCGTTGTGGGCGCGCTACGGACTGGATGTCAAGGCCATCAGCAACTCCGGCGTCGAAGTGGAATGGGAGAATACGCAGAACCTCGGTTATGGCAAGAAGTATTCCCGCTTGAAAGTCCCATGGGGCGGTTACGTTTTCCCGGCTTACGATCTCAACCACTCCTACGAGGATTGTGACGTCTTCGTCTCGCTTTCCAAACTGAAGAATCACTGGATCGCAGGCGTGACCATGGCGATGAAAAATAACTTTGGCATCACGCCGTGCTCCCTGTACGGGGGCGACTGCGGTCCCGATGGCAATGAAGACCCCAAGGAGGAACGCGGGCCTGTCTGTCACATTGGCAGCCGCACTCCCCCGCGCGGCGTCCCGCAAGAGCTGAAACCGGATTCGCCGAGAGACGCGGGCTACCGGGTGCCGCGTATTGTGGTGGATCTGACCGGAGCGCGGCCCATTGACCTATGCATCGTGGACGGCATCGAGTCCATCCGCGGCGGTGAAGGAATCTGGAATCCCGGCGTGCAAATGGTCAGGCCCGGAGTCCTGTTGATGGGGCGCAACCCGGTGGCGGTGGATACGGTCTGCACCGCGGTGATGGGCTACGATCCGCGCGTCCAGCGGGGCACGAAGCCTTTCCTGCGCGGCGATAACTGTCTGCTTCTGGCCGAAGCCGTGGGATTGGGTCCGGCCGATTTGTCGGCCATTGAAATCGTGGGGCTGAGTTTAAAAGAAGCCGTCTACGACTACGGCCCCGGACCGATCGGCAAGCCCATCTGAGAGGCGCCCCGTGCTCTCTTGCGCCGCGGATCGCTCGGGCACAAACCCTAAGGCGATGTTCAGCGAGCTGATAAGTAGCCCAGACTGGCCAGGAATTCCTCCATCTTGTGCAAGGTTTCGTAATATGCCTTGTTATTTCCTCGCCCGTAGTTGAAAAAGCCGTGCGCCGCCCCCTCGAAACCTACTAACTCACAGCGGTTGCCGGCTTCGAGCATGCGCTGCGTGAACAGCTCAACGGTTCGGTAGGGAACGGTGGTGTCGGCTTTGCCATGGAAGATGATCGTCGGCGGCGCGCCTTTACGGATGTGATGATAGGGCGAGAGCGCTTGCGGTTCGGCGCCCAGCCGCTCGGTCAGCTCGGCCAGGTTGCGGGGGAAGGGAAGACCTTCCACAGGGGCCAGCACCAGCGCGGGGTTGAACAAGACCAGAGCATTGGGCCGCGAGCTGATGCGCTGGTCTTCACCGGGTTCGTCGAAGTCGGGCAAAAGCGCGGCGGCCGCCGCCAGGTGACCTCCCGCCGAGCCGCCGCCCGCAGCGATGCGGTCGGGATCCACGCCCAGCCGATCCGCGTTGGCCCGTACCCAGCGGATGGCTGACTTGGCGTCCCGGACGCAATCAACCACCTTCACGTTGTGCCGGGATGCGACCCGGTAGTCGGCAGCGAAGGCCACCATGCCGCGCGAAGCCAGATGCCGACATTGAGGAGCGAACTGCTGCGGACTTCCGCTGCGCCATCCGCCGCCGAAGAAGAAAACGATGGCGGGCCGCCTGGCGCCTGCACGGTGTCCCGGCGGCTCGAAGATGTAAATGTTCAGCCTGACGTCGCCTGCCGACTTGTAAACTTCCACGCGCGCGTCTTCGATACGCGGCGGGTATGGGAGCTGTCCCGTCTGCGCCCAGGCATTTCCCAGAACAACCGGCGCCAACACGCGAAGCAGCAGGGTTCGCAGCATGACCCTGATTCTAACCTGTTCGAGTTCCCGCGGCGGGCGAACCCTCGGCACGAACTTCCCCTGCGGAAGCTCAGGCGGCCGCGCCCCGGTGAGATTGTCCGCGCAGCAAACCTGGCGTCTGTCGCAACGCCAGCCCTAGCGATCGCGCCCCCATGGACCAAACGTGACCCGCCGCCAGTGCCGCACGACTCACCAGCGCCCGGGAATCTGGGGCAACGGGAGGCTACGGAAAACGTCTCCCTCGGCAGCTCTCTGCTGACTCAAGTCTCCTGTGCCTGGACGCCGACGCTCCCGTGGGCGGAGAAAGACCCGTCAGGAGATCTCAAGCAAGGTGTGAAAAGTGGCGGGGACGACGGGACTCGAACCCGCGACCTCCGACGTGACAGGCCGGCGTTCTAACCAACTGAACTACGTCCCCGATCGTTCGTGGACTTCCTCCGTTATCTTAGCACGACGGGCGCCTGCGCTACAATTCGGGCATGACGCTCAGGATCGCCCGCTCGCTCTGTCTGCTCGCGCTCGCCATCGCCCTCAGCGGCGAGGCTCAAACCGGCGTCGGCCGCATCCATCGCGTGGACCCCGCCCTCGACGCCATCGTCCCTCCCTCCGCCGTCATCGAGAAGGTAGCCGGGGGCTTCGGTTTCACCGAAGGCCCCGTCTGGCTGCGCGACGGCTCGCTCCTGTTCAGCGACATCCCCAACAACACGATCTACCGCTGGACGCCCGACGGCAAGGTCACCATCTTCCGCAAACCTTCCGGCTATGACGGTACCGACGCACCACCCGGGGCCTTCATAGGCTCCAACGGCCTGACGCTCGACCGCCAGGGCCGCCTCGTCATCTGCGAACACGGCAATCGTCGCATCACGCGCCTGGAAAAGGACGGCAAACTTACCGTCCTGGCCGACCGCTTCGAGGGCAAGCGACTCAATAGCCCCAACGACGCGGTCTTCAAATCCGACGGTTCGCTGTACTTCACCGATCCGCCCTACGGCCTCGTCAAACAGGACGCCGACCCGGCCAAGGAATTGCCCTTCTCCGGCATTTACCGCCTCGCCGGCGGCAAGCTCCAACTGCTCTCCAAAGACCTGACCCGGCCCAACGGCCTGGCTTTCTCGCCCGACGAGAAATTCCTGTATGTGGCCAACTCCGACGAGAAGCGCAAGATCTGGATGCGCTTCGAGGTCCGTCCCGACGGAACGCTGGGTGCTTCCAAGGTCTTCTACGACGTGACCTCCGAAACGGCGCCCGGCCTGCCCGACGGCCTCAAGGTGGATCGCAAAGGGAACCTCTATGCCACCGGTCCCGGCGGCGTGTGGATCTTCTCGCCCGAGGGCAAGCACCTGGGAACGATCCAGCCGCCCGAGGTCCCGGCCAACTGCGCCTGGGGCGACAAAGACGCCCGTACCCTTTACATAACCGCGCGAACAGGCCTGTACCGCATTCGCCTCACGATCCCCGGCATCCGGCCATGATCCGCCGCCGCGAGTTGCTGCTCGGCTGGGTGCTGGCGGACCAGGCGAGGCGCGTACCCGGCAGCATCCTCGTCCACGAGCACATCCTCGTGGATTTCATCGGCGCCGATCAGATCCGCCCGGGGCGTTACGATCCCGACGAGGTCTTCCGCATCGCGCGTCCCAAACTGGAGGAGCTGCGTCCCTTCGGTTGCCGGCGACTGCTGGAGTGCACGCCGCAATTTCTCGGGCGTGACCCGCGCTTGCTCGCGCGACTCGCCGACGCCACCGGCATCGAAATCTGGACCAACACGGGAATTTACGGCGCAGCCAGACACCGTTACGTGCCCGCCTTCGCACGCGAGGAGACCGCTGAGCAGTTGGCGCGCCGGTGGATCGAAGAAGTTCGCCGAGGCGTGGAAGGCGTCCGTCCGCGTTTCATCAAGACCGGGGTCAGCGGCGCCCCACTCGACGAGATTGACAAGAAGCTGATCCGCGCTGCGGGACTGACGTCACTGGAAACCGGCCTGACCATCGCTTCCCATACCGATGGCGGCGGACCTGCCGCGCTCGAGCAACTGGATCTGCTCGGCACACTCGGCGTTGCGCCCGGCAAGTTCGTGTGGGTCCACGCGCAGAATGAGAAGGACCACGCCTGGCACGAGCGGCTGGCGCGCGCCGGTGCCTGGGTCGAGTTCGACGGAATCCGCGAGCGCAGCCTGGATTGGCACCTGACCTGCGTGCGGCGCATGGCCGCCGCGGGGCTTCTGGACAAGGTGCTCGTCAGTCAGGATGCAGGCTGGTACCACGTAGGCGAGCCTGGCGGAGGGACGTTCCGAAGCTATACGTACATTTACACCCACTTTGTGCCCGCGCTCCCGGACGACTGGGCGGAGCGTCTGCTGGTGGCGAACCCGCGGCAAGCCTTCGGAGAATGAGTTCTCGGCCTTGGTCCGGCGCGGACACAGAGAGTACTAGTACCCCCACAAGCAAAAATTCTTTGACGCCATCCGGCTTCCATGATAGATTGGTGCTTGACAAATTCTACTCGGGAGAAGCGAGGGGGCATGCTCAGAAAGTCCTTGCTCTGTGTCATGGCTATCGCGGTCAGCGCATGTGCTGGCCCGATCAGCTTTTCCGGGCAGTTTGATCCGTCCTTGGCCACGGTACAGACCAGCGGTGGCAACGGGTGGTTCGATGCCAGTGGCGCGCCCATATCCGTCACCTTGTGGGGCAGCGATTCGGGGCAAGCCACGCAGATTATCACCTTGGTCACTTGGAACATCACCACGCCGGAAAGCAACCTGTGGTTTCGCTGGCTCTATGAGACTTGGGACACAGACGGACCCTCCTACGATCCTGCCGGCTACTACCTGAACGGCTCCTATGTACAGTTGACCAACGATTCCGGACCGAACTCCCAACACGGCTTGGTCATTATCCCGTCATTGTCGCCCGGTGACGTGTTCGGCTTTTATGTGGACGCCACAGACGACTGCTGCGGCGGTGCACAGATCTCTATCTCCGCCATTCCCGAGCCTGCCACCTGGACGTTACTCGCTCTGGGCAGCGTCACCCTGCTCGCCCGGCGAAAGCTGACCAGCCGCGCCCGTTCCTGAGGCCCCGCGGGAGCCGCCTCACGCTTCAGCTCAGCAGCGGGTGATCGCGCCGGCGCAGTGGGAAGTGAACGCGCCCGCCGGTCCTCTGCGATTCGTACACAGCCATCGCCATCTCGATCGTCCAGCGCGCCTGCCGCCCGCTGGAACGCGGCTCCCGGTCCTGCTCGATCGCCTCGAGCAAGTCCATCACGAGCGCAAGATTGGCCTGATTGTCGTCGCGTGGCGGAGGATCGCCCGGCAGCCGTAGCCGCTCCCAGGCAGCGTCCGTCCACTTCTCGCTGCGGCAAATGTGAACCACCGGATCCATGCCCGCTCGGATCGTCATGATGCCGCGGCTGCCGTAAATGTCCAGCCCCCAGCGAACGCCGCTGGTGTCGTCGCTGCGATGCGAGGCGAAATATCCGGTGAGTCCGCCCGGGAAGGCGAACATGGCGGCGATCGAGTCGCCCGCGATGGGTCCCAGACCTTCCGGACCGTCCCGCACGTCGCGCCTGCGAATGTCCTCGCCGCCCGCGGTCACTCGCGCCACCGCCCACAGAGGATCGCCCGCGAACTGCCGCATCAGATCGAACACGTGCGTGCCCAGCACCATCAGATCCTCGCCGCCCGCACGCTTGTCTTCCTTGCCTCGCCCGCGCAACTCCAGCACCTGGCCGATGATGCCCTCGGCCAGCTTCTGCCGCGCCAGCTCCAGGATCGGGCAGATGCGCATTTGATGAGCCACCGCCAGTTTCACGCGGGCGCGGTCGCAGGCTTCGATCATCTGGTCGCATTCGGCCGGCGTCCGCGCCATTGGTTTTTCCAGATAAATCGAGGCGCCCGCTTCGGCTGCCGCCAGCACCATTTCCAGGTGGCAATCGGCCCAGCGCGGCGCGATCGAAACCACGTCCGGCTTCTCCTCACGCAGCATCTTGCGATAGTCGGTGTAGGTGGCCCGCGCGCCGAGCCGTTCCGCAGCCTTCTTCAAACCTTCGGGATTTTCGTCGGCCACGGCCACGATCCGCGCGTTGGGAACGAACTTCCAGACCGTGTCCAGCATGTGGCCGTAGCCGCCTCGCCCCGTCCGCCCGATCACAGCCACGCGCCATGTCCTCATCGCGTTTGCCTCCCTGCGGATTCCAGCGCCCGCACGGTTTCCCGCGCGATCAGCAGTTCCTCGTTGGTCGGGATCACCCAGACGCGCGTGCGCGCATCCTCAGCCGAGAGATCGGCCTCGCGACCCACGGCCGCGCGGTTGCGCTGCTCATCCAGGCGGATGCCCAGAGCGTCGAGCGATTCGCACACCCGCCGGCGGATCTCGGGGGCGTTCTCGCCGATGCCGCCGGTGAAAATCACCGCGTCCGCCCCGTTGAGCACCGCGTAGTAAGCGCCGATGTATTTGCGAATCCGGTAACAGAACACCTCGATGGCCAGCCCCGCCCGCTCGTCGCCTCGCGCCGCATGCTCGAGCAGCGTGCGCATGTCGTTGGAGATCCCGGAAATTCCGTAGAGCCCGCTGCCTTTGTTGAGCAGCGCGTCCATGCGCTCCACGCTCAACTGCTCCCATTGCATCAGGTGCAGGACCGCGGCCGCATCCACGTCGCCCGAGCGCGTGCCCATGACCAGGCCCTCCAGCGGCGTCATCCCCATCGAGGTGTCCACGCTCCGCCCGCGCTCGATCGCGCACATCGAGCAGCCGTTGCCCAGATGACAGGTGATCAGCTTGAACTCTTCCACGGGACGCCCCTGAAGCTTCGCGTAACGCTCCGCCATCCAGCGATGCGAGGTACCGTGAAAGCCATAGCGGCGCACGCGGTAGCGCGCACACAGGCCGTGCGGCAGCGCGTAAGTGTAGGCCTTGGGCGGCAGCGTCTGGTGAAACGCAGTGTCGAAAACCGCCACATGCGCGGCTTGGGGCAGCAGGCCGCGACTGGCGAAGTAACCACTCAGGTTATGCGGGTTGTGAAGCGGGGCCAGCGCCACGCAATCCTGGATCGCGCGCACGACCGCCTCCGTCACCACCGCAGGCTCCTGGAAGCGATCGCCGCCGTGCACCATGCGATGGCCGACCGCCTCGATTTCTTCCCAGCCGCCGATCGCACCGATCTCCGGCTCGGCCAGCATCTCCAGCGCCAGCCGGATCGCCCGGTTGTGATCCGGGATGCTCGCAGGACGCACCCGGCGGCGCCCTCCTGGGATCTCGCATGAGGCCGTGCCCTCCGTCGCTCCGATCGGCTCGATTAACCCGCGAGCCAGCGTTGCGTCACGCCCGTCGCCGGTCTCGATCAGCGCGAACTTCACCGATGAGCTGCCGCAGTTGAGCACCAGGACCTTCATCCTTGCTTCCCTGCCGTGGCCTCCGCCGCTTGCAATGCCGTGACGATTGAGACCCCGTACACATCCTCCGCCGTGCAGGCGCGCGAGAGATCGTTGGCGGGCTTCGCCAGACCTTGCAGGAAAGGCCCAAAGGCGGCCGCGCCCGCCAGCCGTTCCACCAGCTTGTAGCCGATGTTGCCTGCGTTGAGGTTGGGAAAGATCAGCGCGTTGGCCTGCGCCTCCAGCGCCTGAGCCGCATCGCCCGCGCACAGCGTGTGCAGTTGCGGCGCGCGCTGCCGGATCTCTTCGAACGCAAGCCTGACTTTCTCGGCCTGCGCGTCGTCGGCCACCGCTTCCACCGAGCACGCCAGCATGGCGATTTTCGGCTCAGCTTCGAGCAGCGTGCGGACCGACCCCGCCGCGGCCAGCGCGATTTCGGCTAGCTCGCGCGCCGTCGGATCCACGACCACGGCGCAGTCGGAGAAAACGAACAATCCGCGGACGCCCCAGTCGCGCCGCGGCAAGGCCATGATGAAGAATCCCGAAACCGTGCGCACGCCGGGCGCTGTGCCGATGGCGTGCAACGCTGCGCGAACGGTTTCCGCGGTGCTGTTGGCCGCCCCGCCCACGGTCCCGTCCGCATCCCCCGCAGCCACCATCAGCGCCGCGAAATACAGCGGACGGCGGGCGATGCGGGCGGCCTCGCGCTCGGTCACGCCGCGCGCCTTGCGCCGCTCGTAGTACAGCGCCGCGTAGCGATTCGTATCGGGGGAAGTCTCCGGATCCACGTAGCGCAGACCGTCCGGCGAACTGCTGCGGCCGATCAGGATCGGCTCCGCCAGACCCTCGCGCGCCAGACGCTGGGCCGCGGCGCGAATCCGCGGATCGTCACCCTCGGGAAACACGATCCGGCGCGGCCGGGCCAGACGTCGCAGCCTCGCGACCTGCAGGTCCATGAATTCCTGCGCGGCTTCCGGCAACGGCACAAGCCGAATATTGTAACGTTTCGCCGCACGCAGGTTTCCCTCATCCGCGACGCTTCAGGCGCGCACCCGCACCACGGCCAGCGTCAGATCATCCTGCGCCTCGCTGCGCCCGATGAAGGCCTGCACACGCCGCAGAATTTCATCGCGGATCTCCGAGCAGGGCCGGTCCGCATTTTCCAGGATGGCGGCGCGCAGCCGCTCTATGCCGAAATCCGCGCCCGAAGCGTCCTGGGCTTCTACCACGCCGTCCGAGTACATCACCAGCAGATCGCCCGGGCGCAGCGGAACGCAGTGCTGGCGATACTCGGGATTCTTGAGCACGCCCAGCAGCGGCCCGCCGTCCTCCAGCAGTTGCACCTCGTGGGCGCCGTTGGCCTGCGGACGCACCACGATCGGCGGCACGTGGCCCGCGTTGATGTACCGCAACAATCCGGCGCCAGGCTCGTAGTAACACCAGAAAAGGCTGGCGAAGCGCTCCGGAGCTGTGCGGGTGCGCAGCAGTTCGTTCAGACGGTGGGTGGCGGCCTCATGGTGGGCCGGGCCTTCGAGCCACGGGCTGAACCGTACGGCGCCCAGCAAAAGGCCGGCCACCACGGAAGCGGGCAGACCTTTGCCCGAAACGTCGCCCAGGGCCAGGCCCACGCGCCCGTCCTCGCCCGGGTACACGTCGTAAAAGTCACCGCCCACCTGCCAGGCAGGCGTGCAACCCGCGGCGAACTCCAGCGTCTCCAGTTGCACGTCGGGCGCCGGCAGCAGGTCGTGCTGCACGCGCCGGGCCAGCTCCGTCTGCTGCTCGAGTTGCTTGCCGCGCACGTAGTCCGGGAAGCGCAGCCAGAGGATGATCATGGACGCCACCAGTCCCACGGCGGCCGAGGTGTTCACGATCAGGTTCGTCAGCAACCGGCCGAAGTTCGCCCGCCCCCCGGCCACGTACAGCCCCACTTCGATGAAACGCGGCCCCGTGCGCGCACCCGCCGGGCGCGGCGGCGGAGAACTTCCCGGCGGCACGGCGGCGGGCGGCCGGCGCGGCAGCCGCAGCGGCAATACCGTCACCAGAACGTTACCGCGCGGCGTGGGACGAATCTCGGAAATTGGCGTAGCCAGCTCGAACGCCATCCAGAGCCGCTGCGCCGGGAACGGCTCGCCCACAGGCTCGCCTTCCTGCACGATCGTGTTGCCCGCCGCATCAATCACCCGGATCCAGGCGATCCTTTGCGGCGCTTCTTCCCGTAACTCACGCAGCAGCGTCAGCAGCTCCAGCGGATCGCTGACGTTCAGCCGCCGGGCTTCCCGCTCCAGCGTGCTCACGTGTCGCTGGGCCTCGCGCCGCAGCTCGGCCGCAATCATGGAGCGCGAAACCTGGTAGTAAGTCGCGATGGATTGGGCCAGCAACAGCAGGCCCAGCAGCGAGCCCAGCACCAGGGACAGGTAGAACCATAAATATCGCGGGCGGAATCGCACCATGCTCCATTGAATAGCCGCCCGGACGGAGCTTGTCAACCGTGCAAAGCCGCTTGCACAGCCTTTCTGCATCCGGGCGGAAGTCCTTGGCGTCTACATATCGTTAGACGACGAGCGGCACAGGAGTGTCAACCCCATGAAAGTGAAAATCTACGTGGTCTTTTACAGCATGTACGGGCATGTCTACCGGCTGGCGGAAGGGGTGGCCGAAGGCGCGCGAGAGGTGCCCGACGCCGAAGTGACTCTGTTTCAGGTGCCCGAGCTCGTCCCGGACGACGTGCTGGAGCGCACCGGCGCCAAAGCTGCCCGCTCTGCCTTCGCGCACGTTCCCGTGATTCAGCCCGCGCAACTGGCTGAAGCCGACGCCCTCATCTTCGGCACGCCGACGACTTGATTGACGACTACGCCTACGGCCAGCAGGGGGATCCCAGCATGTTGGCGCTCACTCCCTATCAAAAGCAGCACAACGCCGAGAGCATCGCCAATTATGCCTTCGAAGCGCGGTTCGGCCGCCCGCCGATGTAGCCGAGTGCGCTTCCTTGTCCGGTCCCCCGTCCGGGCGCCTGCGTTAGCATGAACGTAGGCTCGACCATGCCCAGGCGGCTTCGCGCATTCTCCCGGCAACTGTGGCCGTTGCTGGCGCTCGCTCTGCCGCTCGTTTTGGTGGCCAGCGCGCTGACTACCCTGGCGCGACTGAACGAGCTGCGCGAGCTCTATCTGCGCTACCGGGCCGCCGCGCTGGCCGCGCGCCTGGAAACTTTGGCCTCCGAGCCCACTGCCGAGCAGCTCGAGGCATTGGTGGAGGAAGAACCCGCGCTCGTGGACCTGCGCATTCTTGAGCCAGACGAACAGGGACCGGATGCCGAGGCGTTGGCCGCCATCCGGGAAGGCCGCGAACTCTACCGAACCCAACGCACGCGCGCGGGCGACCTCGAGGTCTTCCGCGCCTACATTCCTTTTCACACAGCGAACAGGCTCCGCGTGGCCCGCATAGACCTGGCCGCCGGCGCTGCGGACTGGCTGCTCGCTCCCGCGCGGCGCAACGTGATCGTCGCTTCGCTCAGCGGCGTGGTGCTCGTCCTGCTCGCGCTGTACGCCCTCTGGAGCCTGCGCCGGACCGCCCAATTGGAAAAAAGCCAGCTTGAAATGGAACAACTGGCGCGCCTGGGCCAGATGGCCGCCACCCTGGCTCACGAAATTCGCAACCCGCTGGCGACCATCAAAGGCTTCGTGCAATTGGCTGCCGAGAAGGCCGACCCCGAGACCGCAGCCTTGCTGGCGCCGGTTCCGCCCGAAATCGAGCGGCTCGAACGCCTGGTCAAGGATCTGCTGCTCTATGGCCGGCCCGTCGAGGCCAGGCCCGCTTGGGTGAGCTGGGACACGCTGGCGCGCGAGCTGGAAACCAACGCACGGCAACTGGCCGGCGATCGGCCTATCCGCCTCTCCGTCCTGCGGAGCAGTTTGCAAATGAACACGGATCCTGATTTGCTGAAGGCAGCGTTGCTCAATCTGTTGCGGAACGCTGTGGAGGCTGTGGACGAGCACGGCGAGGTTCGCGTCGGCGTCCAGGCTTCACGCAGCGGCCTTGTCATCACGATCGAGGACGACGGTCCAGGCCTCAGCGAGGAAGCGCGCAAGCGCCTGTTCGAGCCGTTTTACACGACCAAGGCGTTCGGAAGCGGTCTGGGCCTCGCCACCAGCCGCAAACTCATCGAAACTCTCGGCGGACAGTTGCGACTTGTGCCCCGTCACCCGCGCGGCACGCGCGCCGAGGTCGTGTTGCCGCGCGTTCCCTGGACCCAAAGCGTGCGCGAGGAGGCCGAATCATGGCAACGATCCTGATTGTGGATGACGATCCCGGGTTCCGCAAGCTTCTGGAAGCGATACTGAGCGGCGAAGGTCACAGCATCCACAGCGCGGGTTCTGTCCAGGAAGCCGTGCGCGCCGGAGCTTCCCGTCGCTTCGACCTGGTGCTGTGCGATCTGCGATTGCCCGACGGCGACGGATTGCTCATTTTGCGCCGCTATCGCGAGCTCGCGCCCGGCACGCCTTTTGTCATGATCACGGCCTTCGGGACGGTCCCCACCGCCGTGGAAGCCATGAAACTGGGCGCCGTGGATTTTCTCGAAAAGCCGCTGCGCAGCCCGGAGGAACTCCGCCAGATCGTCCGACGGGTGTTGAGCAGCGCCGCAGCGCAGGAGAGCGCGACGCAGGCCCAAGCCGCGGGCTTTGCCTGTCCCGACCTCATCGTTCACGACCCGGCGATGCGCGAAGTCGTGGACCTGGCGCGCAAGGTCGCCCCCACGAACGCCACGGTGCTGCTGATGGGAGAAAGCGGCACGGGCAAGGAGGTATTGGCGCGCTGCATCCACGCCAACAGCCGCCGCGCCCAGGCCACGTTCCTGGCCCTGAACTGCGCCGCGCTGCCGCCCACCCTCATCGAAAGCGCATTGTTCGGTCACGAAAAGGGCGCCTTTACGGGCGCCATCGCTCAGCATCAAGGAGTCTTCGAGCGCGCTCACGGCGGCACGCTGTTTCTGGACGAGGTGGGCGAGCTGGACGCCGGCTCCCAGGCCAAACTGCTGCGCGTGCTTCAGGACCGCACCTTCGAGCGGCTCGGCGGAACCCGTCCCATTCAAGTGGACGTGCGCCTCATCGCCGCTACGAATCGCGACCTCAAGAAGCTTGTGGAAGAAGGAAAATTTCGCGAGGACCTGTACTACCGGCTGAACGCCTTTCCGCTGGAGATTCCGCCGCTGCGACGGCGCCCGGCCGACATCCTGCCTCTGGCGCGCTATTTTCTGGCCAGGGCCGCGCGCAACCTGGGCAAACCGGAACTCGAACTGGACGAATCAGCCTGTCAGGCGCTGCTTGCCTACTCCTGGCCGGGCAACGTGCGCGAGCTCGAGAACATGATGGAGCGCGTCGCCATCCTTTCCGAGGGCAAAGTGCGCGCCGAGGACCTGCCTTTGCCCAAAACTCAGTCTACGGCTCGCCCCGTCCGGTGGAAAGAAATCGAAAAGGAAGCCATTTTGGAGGCGCTGCGTCGCCACGGCGGCAATCGCACGCGCGCCGCGCAGGAGCTGGGCATCAGCCTGCGCACCTTGCAGTATCGCCTGAAGGAATACGGTATCCGCTGACGCGATTCAGCCGCGCATCTCGACCACCGCCTCGGTGATCTGCCCCAGATACTTGCCGTCGCGGACCACGTCGGCCGCGATCGCGAAGCGCGGCGCCGGCGGCACCCAGTCTTTGGGAATCGTGACCGCGATCTGGCGCCTGGTCATCGCGCCCGGTTCAGCGTCGAACCGGAGGACTTCCGGCTCCAGCCGCCACTCGGCCGGCGTCACCAGCGCGATCTCCATCCGCATGGCCTGCGGCTTGTAGTTCTGCACCCGCACCTCGAGATTCACGCGCTCGCCGCGTCCGGCCAGGATCTGGTAAGGATAGATGCTCACCCAACTCGGATTCAGCCCGAAATTGGTCTCGCCCTCGGGGAGCAACTCCTCGAAAAGCTGCTGCTGGCGCAGCATCTTCTTCTCGGTGGCTTCCAGTAGCGCGCGGTCTACCGGAAACGGACGCCCGTGTCCCGGGCAGATCAGGGTGGGCTGGTGGGCGATCAGGTTGCGGATGGACTTGACGTGGCTGTCGCTTTCCACCCAGTTGCGGAAGATCAGGTTGTGACGCATGGTGCCGTCGTTGCGCGGGTTGGGCATGAAGAAGGCATCGCCGGTGAAAGCCACGCGCTCTCCGTCCAGCGTTACATACAGCGCCATCTGGTATTCGGTGTGGCCCGGGTTGTAGGTCACCTCGAACTCGAAACCCTCCCAGCGGAACTTCTCCCCGTTGCGGAAAGCGCGCGCCACCTTGAAGGGTTCCCCCAGAATGCAGCCCAGATTGTAGCCGCGGGGATTCTGGAAGACGTCCACCATGTTCTCGTAGCACCAGATCTGCGTTCCGTAGTTGCGGATCAGGTGCGGGAAGCCGTTGATGTGGTCGTCGTGCATGTGGCTGGGCATGGCCACGTCCACGCTCTTCATGCCGAAGCGTCGCTTGAGCAGATCCAGGTTGTGCTCGACGAAGCGGATGCGGTCGTTGACCGCGGTGGCGCGCTCGAAATTCGAGAAGTGCACGCCGGAGGGCGAGCCGTAGTCCACGAATAGCGCCTTGCCGCTGTCGGAAAGAATCACGTAGAAGCTCGAAGTGGTCTGGTGAAAAGCAATCAGGTGCGGGCTGACGACGATGGGCTGGCTGGCGATCGTGGGTTCGCCCACCTGGAAGCGGTAGTATTCCGTGAGCCGCTCGATCGTGCGGCGGATGCCTTCGTCAGGATCGCGCAGCGGCTCGCCGTGGGAAGGACAGAGCAACTCGGGCTTGTGCTCGCGCAACTGGGCCAGCGAGTAAATGCCGAGATCAATGCCTTCGCTGCCGCCGTAGTTGATCTGGGTGTCGTAGAGGTTCAGGATCTTGCCGGGCGCGTACATCAGATCGCCGGAGAAAGCCACCTTGCGCCCGTCTATGGTGGCCAGCAGGGTGATGGAGCCCAGGGTGTGGCCCGGCGTGGGTAAAACAAAAAACTCGATTTTGTTCCAGCGGAAGATCGTATAATCGGCCAGACTGCGGCTGACGCGGATGTTCTCCGCCGTGGTGTTGAAGTCGTTGCGTACGTAGTAGAGGTGGAACACGCGGCGGTTGCGCCAGAAATTGCGGGCGTCCTCGAACAGGTGACGCTCGTGGCGCGGGACGGCGATCGGGATGCCGCGTTCGACGGCCCTCCAGTCGCCCTGGCACTGATCGCGGTGGTGATGCGTGTGCAGAATCCAGTCCACGCGGCTGACGCCCAGCTCGCCCAGATAGTCCAGGATCTTTCCCGAACCGAAGTCAATCAGCACGCAGGCGTTGCCGTCGCGCACCAGGTAGACGTTGCAGGTGTCCTCGAAGAGGAAGAGATTGTCGCTGAGCTTGTGCGGGCGACTGGCGGGCGCAAAGGGGGTGCGCCGGTACATGCCGCGTCGGGCCTGCGCGGACGAAGCCTGCTCCGCTGGCGTGAGGGATGCTGCCGCCAGCGAGCCCGCCGATTCCAGGAAAGTGCGCCGGGTGGTCTCGCTCATGGCAGCTAGTCTACACCGGAACCCGTCCGCTGGCGAATTGAGGTGAGATTCCCGCGCTCTGCTCGCCACATAATTGTTGGACTTTCGTAAGACCGTGGCGAGACCGGGTTCCAGCGGCCGTTTCGCAATGGGCGCCGGCCACAAGCCGGCCCTTCCGTGGTATTGCAGTCGAGCACCCGATCCTGCCGATGTCTCCCCGCACACCGGCGGGGCTTGCCCCGCAACAACTCCTGCGCGCCTTGTGGAAACAAAGGACGTGCTGGATTCTGCTCTGGCTGCTGGCGACGGCCGTCGTGCTGGCCGCAGTCTGGTCCATGCCTCGGAAGTTCAAATCCGAGGCGACCCTGGCGGTGGAACCCCTGCGCCAGCCTGGGCGCAACTACGCCGTTCCCTCTGACGCTGAGCTGCGCGCGCAACTCCAGTTGGCCCGCCTGCGGGTATTACGTCGCGACCGTCTGCTGGAAATCCTGCGCAAAAGCTGGCCTGAATTGGTCGCGCGGTGGAGCTCGTCGGAAGCGCCGCGCGAGGCGGAACGTCTGCGCGACCGCATCACGATCGCGACCCTGCCCGAATCCCGCGGGCGCTTCAGTGCCATCCGGGTCAGCTTTGAGTCCCGCGATCCCGCTCGCGGCGCTGCTGTGGTGAACCGCCTGGCAAGCGAACTCGTCCAGGAATTCGACCGCCTCGCGCCGCCCCCCGCCGCGGATTCGACGCGCCAGCAGCGCCAGGCAGCCTGGGCCCGGCTGGCCGAGTGCGAGCAGTCGCTGAACGATTTCGACAGTGAGCACGGCCCCGACTTGCAGCTTCGCGAACAAAGTTTGCTCAAGACAATCGGAACCTTGCAAGCCGATCTGCTGGCCAACGAGCGGACGCTGGAGCAGGCTGCCGCGGCCCGCCAACGCCTGGAGGAGACGGTGGAAGCGGGCGCTTCAGCGCCGTCGGAACCCGCACATCCCGCCGGCGAGCCCGCGACGAAAGAATCGGCGACCGTGCGGCAGCTTCGCGAACGGCTGGCCTTGCTCCGTGCCCGCTACACCGATACCCACCCTGACGTGCGCCGGGCCGAGCAGGAACTGGCTCGCGCGCTGGCCTTGGAATTGCCATCGCGCGACGCCGCTCCCGACAACGGGCCAGGACCCGCGAGTCGAACCGCCGACCGCGGCCTCGAACGAGCTCGCGCGGAATTGAATTCCGCTTCGCACCGACTCCGGCAGCTTCAGCAGGAACGCCAGCGGCTGGAGTCCCGACTCGAAGAGCTACAGCAACAGTTGACCGAGGTCTCCGGGCTGTTACGTCGCCGCGAAGCCTTGGGTCGCGAATGCAAGGCCGCGGAGGCGGCTTACCAGAGCCTTTCCGCGAAGCCTGAGGCAGAGTCTCCCGGTCCGGGTTTGCGGCTGGTGCTGCTCGAAGAGGCCCTGCCCGAAGGCCAGCCGGCGCGGCCCGACCGCCGCCTCCTCGCCCTGTTGGGCGCCTTGTTCGCTCTGCTGCCAGCCACCGTTATCGCGGCCAGCCGCGAGATCGGCGCGCGCGCGGTACTGGAGGCTTTAGGCTTCGCGCCTCCTGCCGCCAACGGCCTCTCTATCACCCTGACGCAGCCTGCGGGCAACGGAGTCAACGCACGCCACGCCGCGCACGCCGGCTGAGCTTGCATCCCAAGCTGCGCTTCGAGCCGTCCGGTTACAATAAAACCAGCTCTCTATGATTCAAACCCTGTTCGGCTCGGTACAGTCGCAACCCTCCCTGCTCGAGCGCCTGAAAAGCGGGATTCAGAAGACCCGCGCCGGTCTGGTGGCCCGACTGGAGGACGCGCTGGCGGGCCGCAAAGAAATTGACGCCGCGCTGCTGGAGGAACTGGAAGCTACCTTGCTCGCGGCCGATATCGGCGTCCGCACCACCACCGAGATTCTCGATCGCATCAAGCAGCAGGTGGACCGGCGCCTGCTCGCCGACGCGCAGGAGTTGCGCGCCCTCATCCGCGAGCATTTGATCGAGGTTCTGCGCGCCACGGAACGCCCGCTGGCCCGCGTCTCCGAGCCGCCGGCCGTCATTCTGGTCGTGGGCGTCAACGGGACCGGCAAGACGACTACCATCGGCAAGCTGGCCCATCTGTTCAAGTCCGAAGGTCGCTCGGTGTTGCTCTGCGCGGCGGACACGTTCCGTGCTGCCGCGATCGAGCAACTGGAGATCTGGGGCCAGCGCGTGGGCTGCGACGTGATCCGGCAAAAGCCGGGCGCCGATCCCAGCGCCGTGCTCTACGATGCCATCCAAGCGGCTCGTGCGCGCCGCGCCGACTACCTCATCGCCGACACCGCCGGACGGCTCCACACCAAGTCCAACCTCATGGCCGAGTTGGAAAAGATGCGGCGGACTGCGGCGCGCTTGATCCCGGACGCGCCGCACGAAACCTTGCTCGTCATGGACGCCACCACCGGCCAGAACGGCCTGGAGCAGGCGCGGCGCTTCACCAGCACAGCCGGCGTCACCGGCATCGTCCTCACCAAAATGGACGGCACGGCCAAAGGCGGAGTGGTCATTCCCATCGCACGCGAGCTCGGTCTGCCCATCCGTTATCTGGGCGTGGGCGAAAAACCCGAAGACCTGGTGCCTTTCGAAGCCGAGAGCTTCGTGGCCTCGCTGCTGGAAGCATGAGCGAGACGGCGCCGGACGCGGCTTACATGCGCCAGGCGCTGGAACTGGCGCGACGAGGCCTCGGCCGCACCAGTCCGAATCCCGCCGTGGGCGCCCTCGTGGTCAAGGATGGCGAGGTGGTGGGACGCGGTTTTCACACCTGGGCCGGCGTCAAGCACGCGGAAGTCCTCGCACTGGAGGAGGCGGGCGAGCGGGCGCGCGGCGCCACTCTTTATGTGACGCTGGAGCCTTGCGTGCACCACGGACGCACGGGACCGTGCACGGAGGCCATCGTAGCCGCGGGGATCCGTCGCGTGGTAGCGGCTGTCGAAGACCCCAATCCGGCAGTCCATGGCGCGGGCTTGCGGCGCCTTGCCGAGGCAGGGATCGAGGTCGAGCTCGCCGAGAACTTTCGCGCGGAGGCTGAGCGTCTGAACGAGCCTTTCTTTCACTTCATGCGCACGGGGCGGCCGCTGGTTACGCTGAAGGCTGCTCTCACGCTCGATGGCCGGATCACTACCGGCGCATGTGGGGAACGCTGGATCACCAGCGAGCAAGCGCGCGCGCACGTCCAGCAGCTCCGTCACCTTTCCGACGCGGTCGTGACTGGCATCGGAACGGTCCTCGCCGACGACTGTCTGCTGACGGACCGCACCGGCCAGGAACGCAGCCGCCCGCTGTTGCGCATCGTGCTGGATTCGCGGCTGCGCATCCCGCTGGAATCGCGCCTGGTAGCCAGCGCGCAGGGCGATGTGCTCGTCGTGACCACTTCGGCTGCGCCCAGCGAGAAACGGCAGGAGCTGGAAGCGCGCGGCATCGAGGTCGTAACGGCGGACGGCCCCGGTGGCCGCACGGACTGGCACACGCTGCTTGCATGGCTGGCCGAGAGGCGTTATCTGTCGCTGATGATTGAAGCCGGCGCCCGCGTCAACGCCTCGGCGCTCGAAGCCGGCATCGTGGACAAGATTTTCTTCTATTACGCGCCGAAGATTACGGCCCGGGCGGAGGCCTTGCCTGTGGCTGCGTTTTCTTCGGCAGACGTGCGGCGGGAGGCCATCGCGCTGCGCAATCTCGTCCTGCACCGGATCACGCCCGCGGAGTTCGCGGTCGAAGCCTGGGTCGTCAAGGAGTGAAAGCGGTGTTCACGGGGATCATCGAGGAGGTCGGCGAAGTGGTCGTCGTGGAGGTGCGCAGCACAGGCGGGCAACTGCGCGTGCGCTGCCGGCGAGTGCTCGAGGACATCCAGCAGGGCGCCAGCATCGCGGTCAACGGCGTGTGCCTCACCGTGGTCGGTTACGACGCGAACTCGTTCGTGGCGGACGTGTCCGAAGAGACTCTGCGCCGCTCCAACCTCGGCCAACTGCGGCCAGGTTCCCGCGTCAATCTGGAACGGCCGCTTTCTCCCTCGGGCCGTCTCGGCGGCCACATCGTCCAGGGTCACGTGGACGCGACCGGCGAGCTGGTCAGCCTCGAACCGCGGCCTGCCGGCCACTGGTGGATGCGCGTGCGTTTCCCCCGCGAACTGGCGCCCTACGTGGTCGAGAAGGGTTCCATCGCCGTGGACGGCATCAGCCTCACAGTGGCGGCCCTCGAGGGCGACGTCTTTGCCGTGGCCATCATCCCGCACACCTATCAGGCGACCAACCTGCGCGACCGTCGCCCCGGCGACCGGCTGAATCTGGAAGCGGACATCCTCGCCAAGTACGTGGAAAGCCTGCTGAGGCGAACGCATGGCGAGCCCGGCTCCGGGCTGACGGAAGAGAAGTTGCGCGCGCTCGGTTACTGAGCTTCCCGGCCCAGCTCTTCCGCGATTTCCTGCGCCACTTTGCGCGCCGCCTCGTGCTCGCCCAACGGGAAGCTGATGGCGCCCACGCGCGCGTGTCCGCCGCCGCCGTAGCGCTCGCAGATGGTGGCCAGGTTGTGCCGTGGCGGCCGCGGAGCCCACGGATTGGACCCCACCGAAACCTTGGTGCGGAAACTGGAGGTGCTCACCGACACGCTGTAAACGGATTCCGGGAACAGGTAATAAGGGATGAACTTGTTGTAGCCCTCGAGGTCGTATCCGATCAGATCGAAGCTCACCACGCCGTTGACGCAGCGCGCCCGGCTGCGGATGATCTCGATGGAACGCAGATGCCGTTCGTAGAGCGGCACGAACAGCTGCTGGATCTCGGGCTCGGCGATGATTTCTTCCAGGGGCCGGCGCCGCATCCAGCGGATGATTTGCTGGACGGGCTCGGATCCTTTGACGCCTTCGATGACCAGCGTCAGCTTCATCGCCGCCGCCGGCATCTCCACCGCGGTTTTGGCGTCCGGGTACTGGGCGCCGTCAATGATTTCCGCCCAACGCACCAGTTCGGCCAGATCCCGCGCTTCCCAGCCCCACCGCTCGCGCGCCACCCGCGCGATGAATCCCGTGCAAGAGGGCGCGTCGGGATCGTAAAGTTTCTTTTCGCTCGGATTGCGCCGGTACTGCTCGGCGTCCTCGGGGCTGAGAAAGGCGCTCTGATGATGATCGAACCACCAGGTCAGGCGCGGATCCGGCGAGTACTTGAAATCCACGATGGCGTTGACGTCGCCGTCGAACATCCAGTCTTCGAAGATCTGATCTGCCTTGTGAGCCAGGCCCGTGAAGAGGAATTCCGCATCCGGGTGGAATCGCTCCTCGAGAAAGCGGCTGAAGTAGGCCGCCGAAGCAGCGCCATCGAAGCAGTGGTCGTGATACAAGATTCGCACCCGCATGGGAAAGCTAATTAGCTTGCCTCAAACCAGGTGGCTTTTGCAACCGGAGGAGGCGGCGTCCGCCCCGAGCAGCCTTTTCAGTACGGGATCAGACGGATCGGCCCCAGCAACCCCGAAGGCACAGGCTGGAGATTTTCCAGATCCTGCGGCTGGAAGCGATCGCCATAGCGCGCGATCAGATCCTTGTAATCGGGCAGCGGCTGGCCGGCCATGCGGTTGATCATCAGGTTGGAAACGATGATTTCCAGCCGGTTCTCGCCGGCGCGCAACAGTCCGGTGACCTCCACTTCGTAGGGCGGCCGCCACACGCTCCCCGCACGCTTGCCGTTCACGAACACTTCGGCCGCCTCGCGCACCGGCGTCTCGATCCACGTGCGGAAAGCACGCGCGCGGCCTGGCTCGAGCGGTTTGGTCTCCCCGAAATCCAGCTTCAGGCGCACGTTTTTCATCACGAATTCCGGAGCCAGCTTGAAGGTCTTCCGGTAAGTGGCTCGCCCCGAATAGTAACGCGTGGCCGGATCCTCGGTCCACGAGCGCAGCGTTTCCATGGTCACCTTGCGACCCGTTTCCTCGAACGTCACTTCCCAGTTCGTGCTCAGATCCATGGGCAGCAGAATCGGCGTGGGACGCTTCTCGACGGGCAGCGCGCCTGGCGTGGGCGCCGCGGGGAAGACCAGCAGGCGCGATTCGTACGGCGCCAAATCGAGCTCGATCACGGTTCCCGTGGGTCCGCGCCGCGCGATCTCAGCCTGACGGATAGCGCCTGTCGCCGGGTCCCACCACTCGGCCTGCCGTCCCGTGACCCGGAAGTCCGCCGTCGCCTTCACCCTGCGATTCGTGGTGTTGGCCAGGAAGTAGATTTCTGCCGCGGGCGAGCTGCGGCGAATGAATCCGATGCCTTGCGAAGACGGCGTGAAAATGACGTCGGGCCGCCGGAGCTTCGCCAGCACGGCGCCGAGCTCCTTGTCTTCGTCGGCTACGAAGTGGGCAGGCGCTTTCGCGCCTTCGAAGAGTTCTCGCACCAGCTCCTGAACCTCGCGCGTCTCCTTTTCCTGATTCAGGAAACCCGGCGCGCGGGAAGGCAAACGGCGCGTCGCCACCAGGATGCCGCCGGCCCGCACAAATTCGCGCAGGCGGCGCAACGTGGCGGCCGGGATGCGTTCCACTCCGGGCAGCACGACGATGGGATAACCGTGGCGCGCCACCACCAGACGGCCCTTTTCCACCCGCGCCAGTTCCGTGATCATGCGGTCATCTACCAAGTCGAACTGGTAGCCGGCCTCCAGCAGTCGCGGTATCACCGACTTGCCCAGACGCTCGCCCGTCGCCTGGAACAAGTTCACGCGGCCCAGTGTGAAGCTGGCCCAAGCATCGTGGATCGGCGCGTAGAGCGCCACTTCGTTGGCCGGCTCGCCTTGCCGCAGCATGAAGGATATCCGCGCCAGATAGGCCGTCAGGTCGGGCATCACATGCCACCACGGGTTGTGGTCGTTCATCACGCCCGCCGCGTAAAACCTCCAGCCCGGCCGCCCGACAACCTCGGGCGAGTAAGGCCAGCCGTGACCCACCAGTTGGTTGATCCCTTGCAGAAAGTGCTGGTCCGCTTCCGCCTTGAAATCGAGCGGCGTGGCCCGGAACACCGGCGAATGGATCCAGGTCCATGTTTCCGAGTGCGTCACCGGGCGGCCCAGCCAGTGAGCCGCGGAGGCAGCCCAGCGACTGGCGGTCCACCCGTTCCACTGAGCTCCTTCGCCTTCCGGAAGATCCACATAGCGGTAGCTGGAGAGGCTTGCGGGCGGAATGCCGTACGCCTGCACGCGCAGCAGGACTTTGTGATTGCGCGACCACTCCAGCAGCGGCGCCATGAACTCCTCGTCCACTAACTCGGTCAGCGTCTGGCCGAAATCGTGACGGATGGCCGCTGCGTCGCCCTCCGCTTCCGGCAACAAGGCAGGCAGGTGCGGCGTCAACTCGTAGCCGCGGCGACGCCGGAATTCTTCCGGCAGCGCCGGCGTCCAGTCCGAGCCGAACACTTCCAGACTGTCGCAGAAGACGGCGCGAATCGAGCCCGCGCCCGCCTCTATGAGTTTCTCGCCGACTTCTTTCAGGTGCACGGCCAGCGCGGCGCGGTTGTAGTGATCGTGCACCAGCCCCTCCGCGCCGAACGCAGCGCGCTTGACCTGCTGGCCAGTGTGGCTTGCGATGAACAGCAGAACGCTGCGCGACTCTTTCGAGGCCGGCAGCAGCAGGCGCGGGCGTCCGTCATCCACGACGGGCAACAGGCTCAGACGTTCCGGCGAAAGGGGCGATTTCTCCGGCGGCGCCAGAAAGGCCGCCACCAGACGCTCGCCGGCCTTCAGCCCGGGCAGGGCCATCGCGCTCGTCGAGGCCTCCACCGGGCGCCTCTCGACGCGGAGCCTGCCTGCGGCCAGCTCGAGCGGAATGTGAGGACCGCCGAAGGGCCATCCGCTGCCGAGCGTCATGTCCATGCGCAGCCCGAGCCGCTTCGCCGTCTCGGCCGTGAAACGGACCATTTCCAGAAACTCGGGCGAGAGGTAACGGAGGTTGATCAGGCCGCGCGCGGGGTCGTCCAGGGTGAGCGGATAGACGGGCTGCACTTCGAAGCCGCCGAAGCCGCCTTCTTTCATCAACTTCATTTCGCGCTCCAGGCCGGCTTTCGTCACCGCGGGCCCGAACCACCACCACCGCACCATCACCCGCGCCTCGGCAGGCGGGTTGCGGAACCCATCGGCCAAAGGCGTAGCCGCCCAAACTGCGCTTCCCAAAATGCCAAGGAGAAGGACTGCCCGACGCATCTGTCACCTCAGCCAGCTTTCCAGCATAACCTTGCAGGGGGCCCGGCGCCACATCCCCGCGGCAGGTCGAGGTGTAGTCGAGCGGTTGTGACTCGAAAGCAGGGGTCCGGAGGGCGGAAAGGCCTCACGGTGGTCGAGGTTACGATCCATCCGGCAAAAAAGAAGATTTAGGCGCAGCGGGGATTGACAAAAGGCGAGGGTAAAATCGGACCAGGAGGGCTGAATATGCTCGCGTCGCACCACACCCTCAGATTCCGCGCCGCGATAGGGGCTCTGCTGTTGGTTCTCCTGTGCGCGGGTTACGCAACGAGCCAGCCGTGGTGTTGGGCCTGTGCTAGCGGCTGTCGCATGACGACCCGGGCCGAGTTCTACGATCCAAACAACCTCGAGTGCGGTTGCCCGATCTTTTTGACGTGCCCAGGTAGATCCTGACCCAGGATCTGCCTGGGGGAAGGCAGATCTTGGGCTGAGAGAGACGACAATAACACAGGCGGCAGGGCATAGACCTTGGGATGGACCCAAGGGGCGCGCTCGGCGCGCAGCTGGTCAGGGGTGCGATGGCCCTTGGCGGAATTCTCGCGGAGGTAGTTGAACCAGAGCTGATAGGTCCAGGCCAGATTGAGGAAGCTCTGGAGGTCACCGCGGAAGGGTTCTAAGTGGTAGAACTCCTGCTCCATGAGGCCATGCACGGCTTCGACGTCGCTGTTGTAAGTGGAGCGGTGGGGCGGGTTGAAGCGGTGCTGACGGCAGCAGTATTTCTGCTCGACGAGGCGGGTGAAGGCCGGGGGCGTGCGGCGGCGGTTCCAAGCGCCGCCAAACTCGCTGCCGTTGTCGGTCTGCACGGTAAGCTCCTCGAGCTTGACCCCGCAGGCGGCCAAGTGGGCCAGCAAGCGATCGCCGAACAGCAAGGCGTAGGTGGAGTCGTTGACGGCGGAGAAGGCCAGCCAGATGCCGCCTTCGGGTACGATGCGGGCGGTGAATTGGTAGCGGGGCAGCCCG
>Ga0078972_1004028_pt1 | contig 41927 bp, 52 predicted proteins | sample YelNatPaOPGAMG01_FD_67568 | JGI IMG/M metagenome (GOLD analysis project Ga0078972, IMG submission 67568) | Hot spring thermophilic microbial communities from Obsidian Pool, Yellowstone National Park, USA - OP-RAMG-01 (SPADES assembly) (version 2) | ecosystem: Environmental > Aquatic > Thermal...
CATTACCCTTAGGATTATCATAAGATGTAAATATCTGCTCTATACCCAATACCTTCATATCCCTCATAAAAGAGGTAGATGTTGGCTGTGACCCATTATCACTGATAATTTTAAGACCAGCTCCCCTTACCCCATAGGGAAACTCCCTCAATAAAGCCTCATCCAATGCCCTCTTCCAATCAGAAGACTTGCTCCTTAATGATAGATTCCAACCAACAACCTTCTTCGTAAACCAATCCAATACAATTACCAAATAAACCCAACCAATCGATGAAATAAGAAACTTCGTCATATCGATACCAAAATACTGATGAGGCTTCTCTGCCCTGGGCTTACTCCTCTGAGAAGTCCGCTTAGCCCTATGTATAGTCTGAGTCGCCATTAACCCATTGTCCTTCATCAACCTTCTAACCCTCTTCTGATTGATCAACATCCCCTCCCTATACCTGAGCCATGCCCATACCCTACGATAACCCCAAAAAGGATGATCCGTCTTCAAAACCCTAATCTTCTCCAAAAGAGCCTCGTCTCGAACATCTTCTTCTTTCTGCCCTCTAACCCCATTCTCCTTAAGAGAGTAATAATAACCACTACGAGAAATACCAACTGCCTGACATGCATCCCTGATCGTATAACCAAATTCTTTAATCATCTTAACCGTCTCTACCTTTTCCCGAATAGCTCCTCCGTTTTTTTTAATATCTCAATCTGAATTGCCTGCTTCCCTATAATCTTCTGAAGCTTCTCAATCTCTGCCTTATAGACATTATCATCAGATGCACCATTGACTAAGCCCTTTTTGCCTGCCTCCAGAAACTTATCTCTCCAGCGATAGTAAAGACTCTCACTGATCTGATGTTCTCTGCAAATCTCAGCAACAGATTTCTTCTCCCTAAGACCCTCAAGAACAATCGCAAACTTTTCATCTACTGTCCATTTCCTTGGTTTCATCTCTTACACCTCCAATATTAATTTTTTCCCCTAAACAGAAATTCTAACTCTACACTCTTTGTGTGTCCAATTCACAATGGTCTCAGTATAAAAATTTCTTCTTTCATTTTCAATTACTTATTTAAAGATAGAAGTTTCTTGCTTTCTTTCACGAAATGATTTAAAAATACCTCAAAGCGGTAAGAAAATGGGAAAGACAAGCCAATTGATTACCATTGAAGAGATGAGAGAGAGGATTCAAAGAAGGGATGACCCGTTTGATTTGACAATCGAGAAATGGGTTAGGATTCGTAAATTTCTTGAAACTGCCATGACCTTAAGCGATTTTCAGGAGCTTTTTAATGGAGCGGCTGTTGCTGTACCCTTTTGTTTTGAGTACCAGACAAAAGCTTGTCTTGGTTGCCCCTTAGAAAGAATCTGCGCTCGTGGTAGAGGTGAGAGATTCTTGAGAGTAATGAGACTAATTCAAGCCTATACCATAGCCGGAGATATGCTTCCTAAAGAGAGACTGATTTCAGAAATAGATGATTTCGTAATAGAACTTCAAATGATTAAGGCAAAACATAAAGGAATGATCCACTAAGAAAAAAGGAAGTAGTAATTCTACTTCCTTTAAGATTTAATCCTCATAGAACCTCTCCAAGCATTCATTCTTTCCTTTAATGGCCTTAAGTCTGGCTTTCTTTTTCAATTCCTCCTCCTTTGCTTCTGACAACTCTTCTGCTGCATCCATATCTTCTCCATCAATCTCAACTTCATAAGTAATTCGATACTTTTTCATCTTCCTGACCCCCTTTCAATCTCCTTGCCACTCTTTGCATAGATCCCCATACTCACAATCCTTGCACATAAATGTCTGCCTTGGAAAAAAAAAGTAGTCTGAATTGATTCCCTTAACCACTTCCTTGGCAATGTAAAAGAGCCTTTCGTGGTCCTTCTTTTCCCTGGAGGTCTCAATCACGACCATCTTTGGTGTCCTTGCCTTAACGAAATTGATGACCTTAAGCATCTGAGGCTCTTTTCCAAAAAGAACTCTGTAAGCGTAGCTGTAGGCAGTCAGCTGAAGGAAGTCATTCAGACTCTCCGGGTCCATGGACCGACTTGAAGTCTTGAATTCAACCACTACATCATCCTTCTCAATCAGATCGATAATCCCTTCCAAGGGGATACCAAGTTCTTCACCGGTTGATGGATTAAGAAGTGGAACATGGAAAGGAACCTCAGCTCCCTTAATCTCATCAAGGGGTGAGCGAAAGTAGATGCCAAGCATTTCTTTGCCAGTTAAGAGAAGTTTCATCTCATCTTCGCCGTCTTTATATTGGATCTGAGTATCTACCTTTTGAGAGAACCAATCTGTTTCAAAGATTTTTAGAAGCTTTTCCAAAGAGACCTCTTTTTTCTTCATCCTCTCTTTGTGAAACCACTCAATGGCTGAATGGATGGCACTGCCAAAGGCAAGGCCTGAAGGTTTGAAAGGTTTCGGAATCTGATCAATGTATTGATACTTATATTTCAAACTGCACTGAATATAGAGATTAATCTGACTTGGACTTAAATACTCAATCATCTCTCAATACCTTCCTTCGATAGAAGTCTTTCAATGGTCTGGCTTGCCTCAAGCTTTGTCACCTCTTTTAGAGAGTTGACACTAAAGAGCTTCTTCAAGTAATCATGGGCTTCTTCACCTTCTTTTCCCTGATCTGCCAGGATTCTGAAGAGATACCTCTTTTGGGCATCGGTCATTAGGGCATCCTGGTTTTTTGGTTTTTCTTCTCCTTTTTCTGGTGGGTTGGCTTTTTCTTCGTTGGAAATATCCTTAAAACTCTTTTCTACGATGACGATGCTAAAGATCAACCCACCGCTTCTGTCCCGAATCTCTATCAATCTTGCTTCTTTTTCCATAATGTTTTTCCCTCCTTTATTTGGTTTTTAAGGTTCTAATTTGAGTTTATCTTTTAGGTTGGACCAAACAAGGAGGGATGATTTTATTACTCAGGCAAATCTTACTGAGGATTTAAGAGAGGTTTTGGGAGAAATAAAAAGGCCAACCAATAAGGGTTGGCATGAGATTAAATTTGTTTTTAAATAATCTTTTTAGATTCTCTGTTTGAAGTATGATGTGACCAATGGATTATCTCATTCCTCTCTGGATCATAATACCAGATCCACAAACGCATCTCTCCGGTAAATCCACAATCACAATTGCAATTGCCTGAAGATTATATCTTGTTATGTTCATTTTTCCTGCCTTGATTAATCTAATGTTAAAGTTCTGTCAATTCGCCCTTTCTAAGCCGATAATAATCGACTCGAGGTGGAATAGTGCTTTCGTCAATAACTGTTCCCCAGTCTTCAAGAATAACTGCTCCAAAAAGGAGGTCGATTCGCTTTCCATTTTCCTCTCCCAAGTCACTGACCGGGTAAACAACGTTGCCAATTTGATAGGCCCTCCCTTCGGTGTCTTTAATAAAACCACAGAGAAGCCTTCCTTCTCTCACCCCGAAGGTCTCTCCTCCCAGTTTTACTTCAAAGGGCTGGACAGGAACTTTTGGAAATTCCTTAGCTAATTCAGCTCTAATATATGATCTCCAGGCACCAGTATCAAGGACTGCATTTAGCTTTTTGCCTTCTATCTCCACTTCAACCAAAGGTCTGGTCATAGATTATCTCCCTCCTTTCTTTATGATCAATTTTTAAGAAATCTATTTTCAGTATAGGTGAGTTTGATAAATAGGTCAAGAAGGCCAATTAAATTTTAGTTTCACCTCTTCCCCTCTCTCTTAAACCACATCGGGAATGGGATATTTATCTTAAAAAGGAAACTTTTCCCTTCTTTAAACGGTATGAGTAAAGATTATGATTCAACTTGATGGAAAGAAAAAACAATGCCAAAAATCCGATCACCCCCTTTGCCATTACAGATTTCCGAAATATAAAAAAGAGATTCGGGATCAAAGAGAAAAACAGAAGAGGCCATATGTATATCATTGGAAAGACGGGAACAGGTAAAACGACCTTGATCGAGAATATGATTATCTCAGATATCAAGGCTGGAAATGGTTTGGCAGTGATCGATCCTCACGGTGATTTAGCTGAAGATCTTCTTAATTTCATCCCTAAAAGGAGAATTGAAGAGACGATTTACTTCAATCCTTCAAATTTGGATTATCCAATTGCTTTTAATCCATTGGAAAAGGCTGACCGTGACCATCACCACTTGGTGGCATCAGGTCTGATCTCTGTTTTTAAAAAGATCTGGCATGAGTTCTGGGGACCAAGAATGGAGCATATTCTGAGGCACGCTATCTTAGCCCTGCTTGAATATCCAGCAAGCACCCTTTTGGATCTTCCTTTGATTTTGGTTGATAAAGACTTTAGAAAGAAGGTTTTGGAAAAGGTCACCAATTCCCAGGTAAGAGATTTTTGGCTTACTGAGTTTGAAAGGTATTCAAATTATTTTCGTTCTGAAGCGATCTCTCCAATTCAGAACAAAATAGGCCAGTTCATAGTCAGTCCCCTTATCAGGAATATTGTTGGTCAGGCCAAGAGCACAATAGATTTCAGAAAGATAATGGATGAGGGCTATATTTTCATTGCCAATCTTTCTAAAGGAAAAATTGGAGAAGACAACTGTGCCCTTTTGGGAGCAATGATTGTGACAAAAATTCAATTAGCTGCCCTTAGCCGGGGAGATATTCCGGAACAAAAGAGAAAATCGTTTTACCTCTATGTTGATGAGATTCATAACTTTTTGACTTTGAGCTTTGCTGATATTCTTTCAGAGGCACGTAAATACGGTCTTTATCTCATTCTTACTCATCAGTATATAGAACAGCTTGATGAAGAAATCAGGTCTGCCATTTTTGGCAATGTTGGAACCCTAATCACATTCAGAGTTGGAGCCAGAGATGCCCAGTTTCTCAAGAATGAGTTTAGTCCTGTTTTCGACGAGACGGATCTTATAAACCTCCCCAATTACCATATCTATCTAAGGCTGATGATCAATGGCGTAACCTCCCGTCCTTTTAGTGCCGTCACTCTTCCTCCTCCAGAAGTAAAAACTTCTCACAAAGCAACTGTTATCGAGACATCAAGAATGAGGTTTGGTCGGCCACGGGCTGAGGTGGAGAGAGAAATTATGGCAAGAAGGGGTATGGGAGGAAAACCTTCCTACCCTCATATGAGGATTCTTTAAGGGATTTTTACCAATTGGTTAAAACCATGGCTTCAACTTACAAGGCAATAAGAGGAACCATATTCAGGAATTGAATATTACAGGTTGAAATGAATGATATCGGCTGCGGATGGGAGGAAGTTGTCAAAGGCAATTTAGAGGGGGATATTTGACTTTCCTTTTATCCGCTGGTGTCTGCCATTGCAGGTATCCAAAAATAGAACCTTGAAGCTGTCCAATAATCCATTTTTTTATTTCCCGATCACTTCATCTGGGTTTTTCCGATTTCTTCAACAGTAATACGATTGAACTCGTCGATTACTGTAATTAGCAACTCTTTTTTCGAAAATCCTGGACCTGAAGGACCCTCTTCATATGATTGTACCTTTAGTATTGTTTGCTTTTTTGGGTTAAGCGGTAATAGTAAATTAAAGGTTTGTAATACTCGTGGAGGGGTTCTCCCATCGGGCTGGTGTTCACATTTATAGATTACTTTAATATTATTCTTATCATCCACCCCCATATACCTATAATCCATATTACTGATACTGTAACCTTCAGACCACCGCACCCCTTTTCCACTGGTATATATCATCTCACCAATAGAGATTGGCTGTTCTTTATTTACTCCTCCCCACACGCTGAAATAAGGTTGAGTTGACTCATGTAGTTTAACCTCCGGCATCGTTTCACACCCAAACATTATTAGAGAAAAAATGGAAACAATTAGAAACAAAATCCTTCTCATTTCAATTCACCTCCATCTTTTTCTTGTCGTAGTAGATAGGGTTTGTACCCGTCGACTATTATAAAAAGGCCAACATTTCTACTTTTCTACAAAAAAACAGGGGGTTACTGCTCTTTCTTTATCTGTAGTTTGACTAATCCTTTTAACCCTCCCTGTATCTCCTGAACATACACCGAATATTTGCCCACTTGAACATTTTGCCCAGCATAAACCTCAAGACTCTTTTCTATGGGCGGATTCCCATCAATGAATAGAAACAAATTTGCCAATAGACCATGTTTTCTCTTCCCCAAATCATTAGTATATTCAGTCTTATTTATGTTTCCGAGTCCTATTCTTAACTCCCCGAAACTGGCGACAGTTCCATGACTAATCTCAATTATATCACCTGTATTGGATATAGGTGCCTTATCTATCTGTGAGCAACCTATTACAAAAAAGGAAATAGCTACTACAGCGATATAAAATTTTTTCATAATAATTTTTTACATGTCCATAATATAAACTGTTATTTCATAACCATTTTTATCTTACATCCCCTTATTTACGTTGCCGTTCCATCTGGAACTCCCATTTGTATATTTCGTCTTTTGCTGAACGGGCATCGGGGACATCGGGTGCTAACTGGAGGTAGACCTTCATGTAGCGAATCGCCACGGGGTACTTCTTCAGTTGCCCGTAGATCAAGGCTGTATTATATTATAGTTTTGGAATAAATGGCGCCTTCTGAATAGCCTTTCTGTATTCCTTTACAGCCTCTTCAAAATTACCTTCTTTTACAAGAATATCTCCTCTCATCACATGCCTCCGTGCATCTTCAGGGAGTTCTGAAAGGGATGGATTCCTCCTACAAATTTCAAGGACTGTCTTTCTTATCTCCTCTGCCTCTGTATCATCAGCAGCCCTTAGTGCCTCTGCATATTCATTTAATGCTTCTCTGTATCGCCCTTTTGTTTCAAAGGATTTGGCATTAGTTTTATGTTGTTGAACATAGGGCTTAAGTGCCTGAAACAGGTCGCTCCTTTCGTTCCAGAGCGGGATATTATCTGGAATCCATACCTCTTCAGGTATGGACCGGTAGATATCTATCGCCTCTTTTATTTGTCCAAGCTTTGCAAGGGTTATTGCCTTAGGAAGTTGTGCCTTTGCCTGTTCTTCTGATGCAGTTCTTATTATTTTTATAATAGTGGCAATTTCATCCCCCCTAAAGCCTCTACGGATAACCTCGTTTTCATCCCATGCTAACGAGAAAAAATCTACCGACACAATATCACCAATCTTAATTTGTGAGTATGGATAACCTACCCAGGCCTTGTGATTAACAGGTAAAGTAATAATATTTTTTTCTGTGCTCAGTGTAATTTCTCTTCCAGCATAAAGAACTTTTTCTATTCTCAGTGTAATAGTTCCTCTTGCAGTATAAAAATCAATTTCATCTTTGGTCTGACAAGGCGTAACCAAAAAAGGCAATTGTTCTTTAATAGCTATAACTTCACCAGTAACATTCATCCTCGTTCCCCATCCTACCTTGTAACTCAGAATAATAAAGACAAAAATAATTAAGACAAGCATTGCCCTTTTCATAATCCACCTTCTGTTGTATTTAATGCATGTTTAGCTCCATCTTGGCCTGGGCTTCTAAGTCTTTCATCTTATCTAAGATACTCTTTTACCTCTGCAATAAATCTCCTTCAGACTGTTTTGCCTTCATTAGCTCATCTTCAGATTTAAAATTTTAATGGGACGGCTCTATTTTCTCTCATTTTCTTCCTCCTTCTTCTGCCGGCAATGAGTAGATAACTCGTTCACAGATTACTGATTGGAATATATACCTCTGCCTATTTTCAACATGTAGAAATATGGATTCCTTTACCTCCCATACTTGCCAGTAATTGATGCTGAGGCAATAACCTTACCCTCTATTGCCTTTTTAAAGTCAGAAAGAGAAGTGTTTAAGCTCAGATCGAGTTTCTCCACATTTAAAGCATAAAGAGTAACCACATAAGAATGATCTCCAGTTCCTTTTGGAGGTTCTGGCCCACCATAGCCAATATCTCCCCAAGAGTTTTTGAGTTCAATAGAACCAAGAGGCATCTTCTTTTTTGAAGCTCCTTCTTCAATTGTGGTGACTTGCGGTGGAATATTAATCACCAACCAATGAACCCAGTTCCGGGCAACAGGGTGTATATCCACTATTGAAAGGGCAAAGGATTTTGTGCCAGAAGGAGCACTCTTCCAGGAAAGAGGAATAGAGATATTCTTCCCTCCTGCTCCTGGCATGACATATTGAATAGGAATCTTACCCCCATCCTTAAAAGCAGAACTTGAAATTTCCATCGCACTACCTCCAAAGATAACATGTTTGTAAAAGAATAAAGGGAGAACTAAAATAAATAAGAGAAAGAATCTCTTTAAAGTCTTCATTCTTTTTACTCCTATCTTAATGGAATCTTTATCACAAAGCTCGATCACGTATTCACCGATAAATACCGTATTGTGCCTTTCCAGTCCCGACCTTCTCTATTAATGCCCTGATGGCAGGCTTGATATAGATTTTATCCAGATCGAAGCTCCTTAATGCTTGGGCAAAAGTCTTGATCTTATCCCTCATTGGGGACTTGGAATTGATTATCAAGAGTTTTTCTCCTCTCAATTTGCAGAGGCCACCGACCACGTTTGTTATCTCATCGTCAAAGGTTATTGGTTCATAGCGGATCTTTATCCCAAATCCTCTGATCAATTCCTCAAGCTGTTCGATTATTTCTTCCTTATCCATGTTGATCGTGATCCTTTAACTTTTTTCGTGTGATATCCAATTTTTTCGCAAAATACTCATCATAAATTTCCTTCCTCGTTAGCTTACCTTTAACGCCTAAAGGCCAACTGGCAAAAGGAATTTCCTCTTTCTCTTTGTTTTTTCTCTTGATATTCATGGCACTTTGATCCCAAAACTTATCATAAAATAAAGAGCCAACATTTGGTTGGCTCTGATAAAAGCGATTAAGCTTTTAGAACTCAGTAAACTCTCGCCGGCGTAATCCTGAAAGGTCAAGGGTTTTGCTTTGAGGATCAAGTTTTATCATCCATTCCTCCATGGTTAAAGCTCCAATGATAGCATCTATCGGGCCATGTTCAGTCTCACCTATCTCTTCTATCAGATAAGCGGTAAAATCAAATTCAAGTCCATCAATTTTTGCAGTCAAATCGCAACGATCATCTAACAGAATTGTTTTGCCACCGAGGCCCACACGGATAGGAGAAACCTTACGGGTGGTTGGCGGGCGAAATTGACTCAGGATATAAGACCTCAAAGAACCAGTATCAAATAGTGCTTTAAGTTTCTTATCAGCAACCTCGATTTCGTAAACAATTCTGTCCGTAATTTCACCTTCCTCTCCTCTTTATGTATCTCGTTTATATCTATTTTAGAGAAATAAAGGCCGAATGTCAAAAATTTTGGAAAGTTATTTTGACGACAAAGGCAATATTTTCCATCTTTTCATATCCTGTCTAAATCTTATCCTAAAATCAGTAGCTTAAAAATTCAAAAAGGAGGTGACGGAAGTGTTCTCAAAAGAGGCAAAAAGATGGCTAATGGCTCTTGGGATAGCCAAGATTCTTTTTGAGGATCAAGGTTATCACTGTCTGTATCTTGAAGGAATAGAAAATTTTATTTGGAGGAAGTCTATGTATAGTCCAAAGATAAGAGAGGATTTAATCCCAAAGATCTACCAAATGGCAAAGGCTAAAGGTATCAAGATGACTACTCTTGTCAACCATATCTTGGAGAAAGTTTTAAACGGAGGTGATGAGTTTGGGGCCAAACAAATTGTATCAAGCAGCAAGGAGTCTAATTTTCCGAAGGAGGATGGTGGAAAAGGTGAGTGCCTTGGAGGATGAGATCCGGGCTCTTCTAATGAAGGAAGAAAAGAGTGAGATGATAACTGGAGACTTCAAAATCTCAATCAGAGGAGATGGGCAAATAGGGGTTACTGAACTTCCACGATTAAATCTTGAACAACTCAATTTGCCTCTGGTTATAGAACCAGAAGGCCAAAAGAAAGGAGAAAGCCAATGAGACTACAGAATTTAATTGAAGAACTGGAGAGACAAAAGCCACTTAAATGGGACCAAAAGATCGAATCATCAAACCTGAAAATGGTCTTAGATGGAAATCAGGTGAAGTTTCAGATTGATGGGAAAAATAACCATTTTTTTATCACCCGACCTTGTCATAATCAGATTGCTGAAAGGCTTGAAATTCCGATGAAGTATTATTCCAAAATGGAAAACGAAGCTCCTGAACTTCTGATGGAAAATGTAAACACCTGGCTGAAAAAGAATTCAAAAGAAGTCTTTGTCCGGGGTCTTGGGGATTCGGTCAGGGCATTTTTAAGCGAGAAATACAGGGTGATTGACCATCTTGATGCCCTTTACTGCTCTTTAAATGAACTTCAGGCTTATGAGACCGAAGTTGAAGATTGCTATCTTTCTGAAACAGAGATGGACATCAAGGTAAAGAGCAATCAACTCAAGGACTTTGTAAGGCACCGAGAGGATTTAATTATTGGAGGTTTGCTTCTTGTCAATTCTGAAACCGGTCACCGGGCCTTAAGGGTTGAACCAAGGCTGTTCAGAGTTAAGTGCACCAATGGGATGGTGATTGAGGAGTTTTTGACAAGGCAGATCCATCTTGGAGATGGAAACGATGATTTTGATGAGTGGTTTATCTTTCTATCCGAAGGTCAATCAGGGAGCTTTTTGGAAGGTTCGGAGAAATCATCCAGGTCTTAAGAGAAACAACCGAGATTAAGGTCAAAAATCCCCCCAAAAATTATCAACAACCTGGTCGAACATTACCGGCTAAGTGAGGAGCAGAAGGAAAATATCCTAATAGCCTTTGGGATGGAGCCCGAATATGACAAATACGGCATTGCCAATGCAGTGACGAGGGCGGCTCAAAATGAGGAAAACTGGGAAAAGAGCCTTGAACTTGAAAGAATTGGTGGGAGGTTGATCATTCTTTCAAGGGAGGAATTTAAGAATTGGGATGAATGAAGGAGGTTGATGGAGATGAAGATCACGATTAAAAGGAAGACGTTTTTAGAAGGTTTAGAAATAGTTAAGGACTCCATTGGTAAACAGACATCCTTACCGATCCTTAAAAATGTGAAGCTTACTGCCAGAGAAGAAACTCTGAAACTTTACACGACCAATTTATCCATAGGGACAACGGTTGCTCTTAGAGATTTATCAGTAATTTCTAAAGGTGAGGTTCTATGTGATGCAATGAAACTCATGACCATCATTAAAGAACTTCCTGAAACCGAAGTGAAAATAGAAACCGATGAGAAAGGCCATCTGATAATGGAATGTGAAAAGTCTCATTTCAGACTTTTCACAATGCCTCCAGAGGAATTTCCTTCTGAGCCAGAAATATCTGAAGATAAATTCTTTCCAATTAGCGACCGATTCTTTAAATACCTGAGGAATGTCAGATATGCGGCTTCAAAAGATGAAGGTCGATACAACTTGAACAGCGTCTATCTGGACAAAGAATTTGTGGCAACCGATGGCCACCGGATGGCGATTATCAGAAATGGATTTGGATTTGATAATCTCCTCGTCCCACTGGATTTTGTCAACATCATCCTCAAGGCCGGAAATAGAAAAGATGGAAGTGAATTTCAAGCATGCTGCTCAAACAATGTATTCTTTCTCAAAACTAAGGATTTAATCCTCTTTGGCAGACTGATTGATGGAGCATTTCCAGATTACTCTCAAGTGATTCCGAAGGATAATTCAAGATATGCCTTGATCGAAAGGAAACCCTTAATTGAGGCAATCAAAAGAATTATGTTAATGGCTGGAAAGAATTATGAGATGAAGTTTCAGTTCTGGCCATTCTCTCTTGTGCTTTCATCATGTTCACCTGATCTTGGAGATGCCAGAGAGGAGATGGAAGTTGAATATAGATTAGAGGCGGATGAAGATAAGCCTTTTGTTATTGGCCTAAATGGCAGGTATCTTCTGGATATACTTGAAGCTCTGGATGGTGAAAGAGTAACTATTGAGATGGGAAATCAGTTTTCGCCAATAAAGGTTGAGGATGATATCTCTCTTCACATTTTAATGCTATTAAGGTTGGTTGAATCTGAACCTCAAATCGAATCTGAAACAGAAATTGAACATGACATTGAACCAGAGTCTGATTTCGTTGAAGAAATGGAAGCCAATTAAAGATTGTTCGATTGTTCTTTTTAAAAAATTAGGAGATGCCGATTATTAGCATCTCCTCTTTATTTTTGGCCACCTCCTTGTTTCAACCCCCGAATAAAAACCATTTTATTTTTTTATTTCTTTTTTGTCAATCAAAATTTCTTTACTGCTATTTAAAGTATTTACAGAACCCTAGGCCAAAGGCGTAAACCCAGAGCATCATGAAAAGCGTGCTCGCTTCTATGCCGAATCCAAGAATTGGGAGGTCAAGGAATTCTATCATATTGAGGCTATAAGTGGGTAAATCAGTCATTAAATATATCCAAGACAGGAATATTTTGGCAGGTCAAAACCGAAGAGGGGAAAATTTGGTGTCCAAATAGTCTCTATAAGAGAGCTAAATTGGGCTGAAATGATTTGATAGAAACTTAAATAGAAGCAATTAGAAAATTCATAAAAAACATAGAGTTATATAAATTTCTAAAGATTTCCAACTACTTACCAAAACCCTCAAAAACTGATTACTTTCCCTTTGTCTATTAGGCAATTTCAGAGCCATGAAAATACTCCCCAAAAGGCTATTCGGGTCTATTTTGAGATTTAAAACTAAGCTCATAGTTTATTTTGGCTCAATAAATTCCATTTTTTGTATTTATCGCTGGATTAAGAAAAGTTCTAATTTTTCTGCCATAGATTAGAATTACCTTTAACAAATTAAACAAAATATCTCCAACCGTCCAAATTTTTTATTCTCAAAAACAGTAATACATATATAGGAAGGATAACTCCTGTGAAAGACCTAATCCCAATACATACAGCTTTTGTCCAAGCTCAAAAGATTGTCCCATACCTCACCCCAGAAGAAGTCAAAATCCTTACAGAAGCTGTAAATAGCTCAAGAAACAACCAGCGGGACCGTCTCCTTATATTATTTCTCTTTCAGACAGGGCTAAGAATCTCCGAAGCCTTAAGCCTTACCCCCTCATCTATACAAATGTTTGAAGGAAAACCAGTCCTTTCTGTTTTGGGAAAAGGAAAGAAACCAAGAGTCATTGCTTGCCCAGAAAGGCTTGCAGAAAAATTAAAATCCTACGCTTATGAAAAAAATATTAGCCCTATGGATAGATTTTTCCCAATAAACCGTTCAAGGGCTTGGCAAATAATAAAAGAGGCATCTATAAAAGCAGGGTTTAACAAGAGGGTTTATCCCCATCTCCTGAGACACAGCGACGCCATAGAAAGACTCAGACAAACAGGAAACCCCAAAGCCCTTCAACTTCACCTTGGCCATGCTTCAACCGTCATGACCATGAGATATCTATCTACGCTTACTCAGGAAGATGCAGTGAGAATCAACCAGGAGGTTAAATTCGATGTTCCTTAATAGCCTTATCAACATCTTGGTTAAATATAACTTTTTCCTTGATGGACACCCCTCAAGAGTCTTCTTCTACAGCTCACTTTTAGTCAAAAAGATCCCACTGCTACCCAAAGAAAAAGAACTTATTACAGCCGCTGCCTATCTCCATGATATAAGAAAAGTCTTCGTGGATCCTAACATTCTTAATAAAAATGGAACTCTAAATAAAGAGGAAAAGATTCTAATAAAAAAGCATTCATTGTATTCAGTTCTCATTCTTTCAAACTTTGGATTTGATCAAAGCCTCATAAAAATAGTTCTTCTTCATCATGAAAGAATAAATGGACAGGGTTATCCCCTATCTATTAAGAACAAAGAAATTTCCCTTGGGTCAAAAATAATTGCCATTGCGGATTCCTTTGATTCTCTGACCTTGTGGAGACCTTATCGAAATCATCTCTCCATAAAAGAAGCTCAGAAAGAGCTTATTTTAAATTCAAACACACAGTTTGATTCATTTCTTTTAGCAGTTTTCTTTCAATCTTTAGGGATTATAAATAAAAAGAAGACCTTTATTCCATTGGAAAATGATTTTCCTTATCTAAACGGTGTTTTAGAAAAATATTTTTTAAAAAAAGAGAAAGAAACTAAAAATCATTCAAAAAGGAAATTCCAAAGCTCTCCAACTTTATTATGCTTATATCTCGATCATTATAACCATGAAGTAAATTTTAATTTTACTTCTACAACAAGTCGTAAGGATAACCTAAAAAGTATATTTCGATATTTAAATTAAATTATTATAATCCATGAGTAAAGAAATTTTTAATACATTGACTCCAGAAAAAAAACCTGATATTATTCCCCTCGAAATTTTAATGGAGGGGGAAGAACCAATGAAGGGGGAAGTTAGATGTAAGGGGAAATGCCCAAGTTGTGGCAATAATTTTAAGCATATACATAAGTTGGGTTATATATGTCCTAATTGCAAAACTACTCCCAAGAGATTTTATATTGATCTTTGGTGGCAAGGAGAAAGAATACGTATTTATTCGGATAAACTTGGAGAGCCTCTTGATACCTACCAGAGAACATTCAATTTACTCTCTCATATTCAATATGAAATTAAACATCATATCTTTGACCCAACGAAATATAAAGCATCAGAGATAAGAAAATTTCTATTTGAAAATCGAATAACGCAGTTTTTAAGTGAAAAAAAGATAGAAGAAGAAAAAAGGAATATTTCCCCATCTTATATCAATAGTTTAAAAAATTATATAAACAATTACTTTTTGCCTTTCTTCAAGGGTATGGACGTAAGAGATATCTCTTCTGATGATATAAAAAATTTTTACTATAATTTACCCGAACGAAAGGAAAAAACTATAAAAAACATACTTGACGCACTTAAACATTTCTTTAGAAATCTTTATCAATATGAAATTATTGATAAGATACCAATTTTCCCTAAAATAAGAGTTCCAGAATCAATACCAAGGTGGACATCTATTGAAAACCAATTGAAATTACTAAATGCTATAGCTGAGTGTCATAAACCAATTTTTACTTTTATACTTTTCCAAGGAGTAAGGCCATCTGAGGCAAGGGCTCTTAAATGGAAGGACTTGGATCTCCCAAATAGAATCGTAATAATAAGAAGGACCTTTTCGAGCTCCAAAATAGTGGAGAGAACCAAAGGTAGAAATATTAAGCCTCGATTGATCCACCCATTTGTCTATGAGAAATTAAAAGAACTTCAAAGGGGATTACCTGAAGCATTTGTATTTATTAACCCCAAAACACAAAAACATTACTCAAAAACAAGGCTTGAAGACATCTTTAGAAAAGCAAGAAATATAACTGGTATTGATATAAATTTATATGCAGCAGGAAGACATTCAGTTGCCACAAATGCAGCTCTTGCAGGAGCTGATATGAGAGCAATAAGAGATTACCTTGGTCATGCAGACTCCAGAACAACAGAAATTTATACCCACCTTGATGTTTTAATTCAAAAACAGATTTTTGAAAAATGTAAGGTTATTAATCCTTCAATGGACCGTCTCCAGACTGTCTCTGGCGGGAAAAGTTAATTTTTTTCTCTTTTAATTTCAATAAGTTATAATTAATGGCGAGGGTTCGAATCCCTGCACCGCCACCAAAGATTTATTCTTTAAATCATTCTTTTTTCTAAATATTTCTTTAAAACTTATATCCTATCCTTCCCCATAATCGCTGTGTGATTTTATAACATTTATCTCTATCGCTTTTTAACTAAATAAAGTTTCTATATGTTTTAATGGGCAAAGAGTAATTAAATATTAATGATTGCCTTTTCTTTTTGATCATTTAAAGACTTAATATTATTATATAAGCCTAATTTTGAACAATAAAGTATATATCTTTTTTAGAAAGGGTAAAGAATTTTGTTTTATTTTGATATTATTCTTCTTAAGATCACTTTTGAAGATTAAAGTTCGAAATCAAGATTTACTTTGAATTTTGTCCTTCGTGAACAGGACCTCTTGCAAGAGAAGCAAAGATACCAATAAAGCATAGAATAGTAAATAAGAGGAAAGCCACCCTTACACTTTTTAAAAATTGAGGATAGTACTTGGGAATGATTTGAACCCTTCCAATAATGACTGAAAATATAAGCATAGTTACTCCCATGCTAAACATCTGACCAGTCATTCTCATTGTGCCAAGTATTCCTGAAACAACTCCATAAAATCTTTTTTCCACGGAACTCATAACTGCATTTGTATTAGGTGATGAAAATAAAGAAAAACCAAAACCGAGGATGATTAAACTAATGGCAATAAAAAGCAGACTAGTATTTTCACTCAAAAAAACAAAAAGAAACAATCCAAGGGTTGTGAGACTGAGACCTATCGAAGCTACGATTTGAGGCTCAATTCTATCTGAAAGTCTACCAGCGAAAGGAGAAAAGATAGCCTGCATCATAGGTTGACAGATCAAGATTAGACCTGCATTTTGAGGGCTAATCCCTTTAATAAACTGAAGGTATAGACTTAATAAAAAACTTACTGCATAAGTGGCACTATAATGAATGAAGGCTGCAAGATTGGAAAATGTAAGGGCTCTATTATTTTTAAAGAGATGTATATCCCATATTGGATTCTTGATAGATAATTCAAATTTAATAAAAAATACTATTCCTAAACCACCAAATAATAATAGCCATCCACCGTAGAGCGAAGGCAATAGAGAAAAGCCATACATAATCATGATTATTATCAAACTATAAAAAATCGAACCCTTCAAATCAAAACTTTCCTCGCTTGCCTCAGCCCATTCACCTTTCAGCCTCCACATTGTAAAAATAATGATAAGCCCTCCAAGAATGATATTAACAAAGAAAATGCTTCGCCAGCCAAAATGTTGAGTAAGAAATCCCCCTAAAAATGGTCCAAGCGAAATTCCTGAATAAACAGCTGCCAAATTGATTCCTAAAACCTTACCCCTCTCAGCTGGATGATATACAGATGTTAGTATAGCAATACCATTTGTGTGGATCATCGCTCCTCCGATTCCTTGTATCACCCTTAAACATATTAGCATCAAGGTAGAATTACAGAATGTTAAAAAGAGAGAGGCTATGGTAAAAATCCAAATACCAATGTTAAATATTCTTTTTCTTCCTGAAATATCTCCTAATTTCCCAAATGGAACGATTAATATCGCTGATGTCAAAATATAGGCTGTCACAACCCAATTAAGTGCAATGGCGTTCATTCCGAATTCTTTTCCTATAGAAGGAAGTGCAATGTTTATTGAGGCACCTCCAAAAGGTGTTAGGAAAGATCCAAGCGTAGAAATAAGGAGGGCTGCTTTTTTTAATTGGTTTTCATTCATAAATAAGATTTAAATGATAAAATAGACACTTTTTTAACTTCTTAATTTCTCTAATAAAATGGATTTTGCCTTTTTCAATTTTCTTTCTTTTAAGATATCTAAAACCTTTTCAATATCTATTGTTGCTTCCCATTTTTTCTTACTTATACGAATTCCTTCATTTTTTATTTCAGATCGCAAATTACCAACGAGATGGATTAATAACTCATATTCCTTTCCGAAATCTTTTTCAAGTCTTTCTCTAATCATTCTTGCTAATAGGGGACTCTTACCCCCAGTAGATATAGCAATAGTTAAACTTCCCCTTCTAAAAAAAGCAGGAACTATATAATCAGATTCGGATATACTATCGACAACATTAACGATTGCTTTTATCTTTTTTGAATCTTTTGAAACCTTCCTGTTTACATACTTATTATCAGTAGCAGCAATAACAATTGAAGCATCTTTAATATCATCTATTCGGTAAGGGCGTTTTATTAATTTAATCGAGCAATTTCTTTTTAATTGTAATATATCTTTGCAAAAATCTGGACTAATCACCACTACTTTTGCTCCACAATCTAATAGTGTCTTTATCTTTCGATAGGCAACTCTTCCTCCGCCTACCACTACACATTTTTTATTCTTAAGATTCAAAAAAATAGGATAGTATAAAATGCCTTTAGCTTTCATTAACCGATATATCGAACCACCTTAGATGTTTACGAAGGTTTACTACTTCCCCAACTACTATCACAGAGGGTGGATTTAAATTCTCATTTTTCACTTTTTCAACGATATCCCGAAGTGTTCCTACTACACATCTCTGCCTGGAAGTTGAACCTTCTGTAATTACAGCTACAGGTGTGGTTGGACTTTTATTATTTTTAAGCAATCCCTCCACCACATTTGATAAATTTCCAAGTCCCATTAGAATAATAAGGGTATCTGCATTTAATGAATAACTTTCCCAAGAAATATTAGAAGATTCTCCTTTTATTGAAGCCTTATGACCTGTAAGTACAATAAATGATGAAGAAATCCCCCGATGGGTTACAGGGATACCTGCATAGGCTGGAACTGCTATAGCTGATGAAATTCCTGGTACCACTTCAAAGGGTATACCATTTTTCGATAAATAATAAGCCTCCTCACCACCCCTTCCAAAAACAAATGGATCTCCTCCTTTCAATCTAACGACAATTTTCCCCTCTAACGCCTTTTGAACTAAGAGCTGGTTTATCCTCTCCTGATCCCATGAATGGTGATTAGTTGTTTTTCCAACGTATATCTTTTCGGAAGCAGATTTAGCGTAATTTAGGATGCTTTCATCAACCAATCGATCATAGACCACAACATCTGCTTTTTTAAGACGCTCTAAACCTTTAAGGGTAATCAAATCTGGATCTCCAGGACCTGCTCCTATTAGATAAACTTTACCAACACCCATTTTTAAACTCTCCTAAGAAATTTACAAAAAAATTTCATCAAACAAAACTCCTAAATTTAAAGAAAAAATTTAAATCTTTTGAATTTATCCTGGCAAGTAAGATCTTAACCTTTCTTCAATTTGGGGAATAGATTTGCCCCTGCCTTCGTGAATCTCCCAAATCGGAACAATAGGAAAGAACTTTGTAAAAATTAAATAGAGGAGTGAGAAAAATGAAAGGCAACCTACAAGGATGGACCACTCAACCCAGGTTGGAATGTAAAAAGCACTCTCAATAGGAATCCTTTGTCTTGTTAAGGTTGGAACAATAATGACAAATCTCTCAAGCCACATTCCAATATTAATCGATATAGAGGCTATCACCGTTCCCTTTATAGTTCTGCTTTTAGGAAATGCAAGGATTGGAAACGGAATCACAAAACAGAGGATTACATGAGTCCAGAATAAGGGCGCATACTGACCTCTTATTTTTGACCAAAAGATAGCCATTTGTGAAGGTTCATTTCCATAAAAGGTAGTAATATATTCTCCCAATGTGAAATAGAACCAAAGCAGTGTCATAGCAAGTAATAAGGTGCCAAGATTATAAAAATGGATTGGTTTAAGATATTGCTCAAGATGATATGCCTTACGAATAATAGCCATAATGGTTATAACCGTTGCAATTCCTGAAAATAGCGCACCAGCTACAAAATATGGGCCAAAAATAGCGCTATGCCACATAGGTTGAATTGTCATAGCGAATACATAAGAAACAACAGTATGAACAGTTATCATGATTGGAATAACAATTATAGACATAAAAAGAATAGCCCTTTCAAGTCGGCGCCATTGTTTCTCAGTCCCTGTAAATCCCAAAGAAAGAATTTCATAAAGCCACTGTCTTTTTTTCCATCCTATATCCCTCATAAGGGCAATATCCGGAATTAAAGCAAGATATAGACATATAGAGCTAACAGTTAGATAAGTGGCAATACTACAGACATCCCAAAGTAATGGAGAACGAAAATGGGCATACCGAATGGCATAGAGCATCCTATCAGGTCTTCCTAAATCGATTAAAACACTTCCAACACCAAAAAAGAGGATAAATACTGTTGTAAGTTCAGAAAGTCTACTAATCGGCCTTCTCCACTCAGCTTTAACAACTCTTAAAATTGCAGATATAAAAGTTCCTGCATGACTTATTCCAATAAAGAAAACAAAGTTTGTGATATATACCCCCCAAAAAATTTGCCTTGAAAGTCCAGTAACACCAAGTCCTATACGATATTGTGTAAGGTATGCATAGAGGCCCCATAGTACGAGCGCTATAAGAATTGATATGGTAATATAAAATCCCTTTCCCGTTTTCCTAACATGCTCAAGAAGAGGAATCTCTTTTTCTATTAAAATTTTTTCTTTATCAATCATTTATATGCTCTATTTCTTTCATAAAATGTAAAAAACTTTTGGTTTTGTACCCAGTTCAGGTTGTCTTTGAAGAACATATCTTTCGGAAAGTATTTTTCTAATTTCTGAATTGGGGTCATTAAGATCTCCGAAAATCAATGCCTTTTCTTTACATGTTTCCACACACGAGGGTAAAAGTCCTTTTACTAATCTCTCTTCACAAAAGTTACATTTTTCTACTACCCCTTTGGTCCTCGTTGGAAACTCAATGTTTGCCTTTTTGATAAATGGCCTTGGATCCCTCCAGTTAAAACTCCTTGAACCATAGGGACATCCAGCCATACAATATCGGCATCCAATACAACGATGAAAGTCCATCATCACAATTCCATCTTCCCTTTTCCACGTTGCCCTTGTTGGACAATACTTTACACAAGGGGGATCTTCGCATTGATTGCAGAGGACAATCACAGGCTTTCCTTTATATTTCTTTTCATTGAAATCATGAATATGTTCAGGAAATGCTTTTTCATATTCAATCGTCCAAATCCATTTAATTTCCTCTTTGGCATATCCTATTTCGGGCACATTATGTATAGTATGGCAGGCATCTATGCAATCCCTGCAGCCATCTTTTGCATTCCAGCATTTTATTAAATCAATAGCCATAGCCCATTTTTTCCCAGTAAAATAGTTGGGGGCGGGAGATGGCTCTAAAGGTTTGATCTGGGAAACTACCTCCCAGCCAGGCTTTGCCATAAGACCCAAAAATGTGAGACCTGCTATTTTTAAGAAATCTCTTCTCTTAAATTCCATTGATTACTTTACTCCAATTTCAAGTTGCTTCGGATAGATATGGCAATCCCAACATTTATTGGTAACTCCCATATAATTGTGACACTGATCACAGAACTTTGTTTTATCTTTATGGCATTCCATGCAGGTTTTATTTAAGCTCATGTTATATTTTTTCTGATTACTGGCCTGATAAATCCTTATCCCATTTCGAACAACAGATAATCTCCAATCTTCTAATAGACTTTTATGGTTTACCCTTATATAATCTTTTGGCTCTATACATTCCTTTTTATCCTTTGGGAGTTCAAGTTTAGGAGTGTACAAATTCTTTCCACTAACCGTATTATGCCAAATAGGATAAGTAACCAATCCAACAAATATTATTAGGCCAGTTATTATCTTTTTAGCGTCATAGAATCTCATTTTTATACTTTCTCATTTTCTTTTAGAAGTGGCTCTCCGCGAAGATTTGTCGTCCTTTCCTTCTCTCCTCTCACCACGAGGGCATTACCCACAAGTTCATGTACACCAGCCACATCAACCCCAGAAACCCAGTAATCCAATAGAGGTGGAAGTGTTGCCTTGTCAATTGCACAGATACATGCAAGAAGGTTTACTCCAAATTTCTCCTTCACATATTTTACAGCATTTGCCCTCGGAAACCCCCCTCTTAGACGTGTTTCCATATTTTCATCTGCACCCAACCCTGAGCCACTTCCACAACAGAATGTCTTCTCTTTAATAGTGTTTTCAGGCATTTCATAAAATTCATTGCAAACATTTCTGATGATGTATCTTGGTTCTTCAAGAAGACCAACCCCTCGAGCAATATTACATGAGTCATGATAGGTTACCTTCCATTTATCATTTCTACTCGGATCCAATTTTAATTTATTGTTTTTAATGAGATCTGCAGTAAACTCACAGATATGAACCATTTTGGTTGAACGGGCATTTTCAAAACGAGTTCCTGTTATAGGAGAAACAGGTTCTTCTAAAAAATCAGCAGGACCGTTGTAAGTATCCATATATTGATGAATTACCCTCCACATATGACCACACTCACCACCAAGAATCCATTTAACTCCAAGCCTTTTGGCTTCACTATAAATCTTTGAATTAAGTCTTTTAGCAAGTTCTGCTGAATGGAAAAAACCGAAATTTCCTCCTTCTGAAGCATAGGTACTCCAGGTATAGTCAAGACCAATTTCATGAAAAAGAAGAAGATACCCCAAAAATGTATACCAGTGGGGACTTGCAAAATAATCAGCTGAAGGAGAAATAAAAAGTATTTCTGCCCCTTTTCGATTTATAGGAACCTCAACCTCAACACCTGTAATCTCCTTTAGCTCATCAATAGCAAAATCAACAGTTGATTTAAAGGCATGTGGTGGAATCCCCAAATGATTTCCAGTGCGGTAACAATTGGCTGCTGGCTCAAGGATCCAGTTTATGTTTATGCCTAAAAGATTGAGAAGTTCTCTTCCCATCATGGTAATTTCACATGTATCGATTCCAAAAGGACAGAATACTGAACAACGCCTACACTCAGTGCATTGATAAAAATATGAAAACCATTCCTTAATGATATCTTCGGTAAGCTCTCTTGCTCCTAAAAACTTTCCAAATATCTTTCCAGAAATCGTGAAATACCGTCGATAGATAGACCTTAAGAGTTCTGCCCTAAGAACCGGCATATTTTTAGGATCTCCAGAACCAATAAAGAAATGGCATTTATCAGCACAAGCCCCACATCTTACACATATATCAAGAAAAAGTTTAAATGACCTATATTTATTTAAACGCTCTCCGATTCCTTTAAGGATAATCTCTTTCCAGTTCTCCGGGAGCTTCCAATCCTCATCTGTAGGTTGCCATTCCCTTGGGTTAGGAAGGTCAAGATATTTTTCATGTTTTGGCGAGGCAGGATAACAGTAATTTCCTTTGTGGAATTCAACCAAAGGTTCCATCCAACTTATTTTGGGAGGGGTGTAGTCAATTTTGAAAGATTTATCTTTTGAAACTTCTTCCATTTCTATTCCTTTTCTAAGGGTAATCCAACTTCCTTCATGGAATCTCGAAACTCCTCCTCATATTCTTCATAGGAATGTATCTTAACAGGATAATTCCAAGGATTAATATGACGTTTGCTCCTACTTGTATTTTTCAAGTTCTTTGTAGGACTTAAGAATATTCCAGGCATATGCATCAGTTTACTAAATGGGAAATAAGCCATTAAGAGACTAACAAAAAAAAGGTGAATATAGAAAATAATATTAACCCCTTTGGGAAGCGCTGGCTTTAAGGCAATTGTGGACATAAACCATTGTTTCACCTGTATAAGATCAACTTTAAAAATAAGTCTCATTAAAACTCCTGAACATGCAATTCCAAAAATTACAAGAAGTATAAAATAGTCTGAGAAAAGAGAGATATATTTCACCTGAGGATATAAGATTCTTCTTATAAAAAGGTAAACTAAAGATAATAAGATAAAGATATCACTAATATAGATTATGGGAAAAAGTCCTTGTAAGATTGAATCAAGTCTTTGTAGAAAAACAATCAATGAAGGAACAGGCTCAAGAAAAAATCGTAAATGTCTAATGAGGATGTAAAAAAAAGACCAATGGAAAGCCATTGCACCCAACCAAAGCAGCACGCTTGGTTTGAATAGTAGCTTATAGGAAGCCTCAAGTTCTATCTTTTCGTTTCTTAAAAGCGTCCGAAAGAATAGAATATCAAGCGCTAATTTTTTTATTATACCTCCTGTGGTAAATGGACTGTCAATGTTATCAGGTTTAATCCATGGTAAGGATTTTTGTTGTCCTGAAATTGTTGGAATGTGAAATGGTACAGGAGAAGCAGCCCATTTTAACACACGATAAATAAAACCCAATAAGAATAGAAAAAAACCAATATAAGGAATAAAGACTGTGAATATAAAATAAAGACCCAATACCTCGGTGGCAACTATGATAAGGATAACAATTAAAATCAGACTTGAAATTGAGAACCAGACACCCATATCCTAAAATTTGTTTTTATTTACACATCCTTCCTTTGAATCATTCTTTCCATCATCCTAAAGGCCATATCTCTTTCAACCATTGCCTGATTGACACGAATCTCACAAATTTTTTCCCGACAATCCATATAATGGTTAAATGCCTGAAGGGCCATTTTATCAATCCTTGACTGGAAACATAACCATTGTTTAATTAATGATTCTTCGAAGATCTTGTTTCCCAAAATTTCTTCTATAGCCTTTTTTAAAAAGAATATAAATTCAACTGCCTTTGATGGTGAAACCTCTTGAACCGACCTGATTTTAAGTATTGAATTTAGAGCCTGTTGGTATTCATCATCCTCTACTCCTTCACAAATTTTTCTAAGGAGGACTTCCAAACCTCGAGAGATCGTATAACCAACAGGATTTGTAAAAGGGTCTCTATCCTTTCTCAATACACTTGCAGTATCTGATGAAAATGTTTCTAAGATAAGATCAAACCATTTCTCCAAAATATTTATTTTTTGTCTTTTTAATAAATCCTCTATCATAAATTCTTCTTTAGCAAATCTTTAAGGCCCAATTATCTCTCATAGGCTAACAATTTCACTATCTAAAATCAAATCTAAAATCTCATTCATTGTAGCTACTTTACCTAATGCCATCTTATTTGAAATTCCTAACTCATTTACACATAATTTTCCAGCTAATATTTTAACCCCTTTGTCCTCAAGGTGCTTAAAATAAAAAACTAAAGGACTTCCCTCTTCTAAAAGTTTAACTGCTTTGTTCCAGAGAATAATTGCATAAGGTTTGTCCTCTCTTTGAATAAGAGTTTCAAAAAGGTTCATTAAAATTTCAAAACCCAATGTTTCATCCTCACCAATATGCTCAGAACCTAAAAGTAATATTTTTCTTTTTTCGTTCAAACTTTCCTCACTTTTTAAGAATTAATGCCATTCCCAATCAATGAAAGGCTTTTTCATATCTACCATTGCATTGGCTATAAGTTCAACTAACCCTCCATAATAGATACTATGAGTTTCCCATAAATCATAACTATTGAGAATATCTCTAATCGCCCCTTTACAATTAGAACAAGGGGCACAAACATATTTTTTAATTTCAGGATCAAGAACATCTTTAAATGCCTCAAGGATCTGTTTGAGCTTCATACGGCTAGATATATTTTCTCTCCATTCTTTAAAATTCATTGAGCTCATAATTGCGAATCCACTTCCTCCACCACAACAATAATTTTCCAATCCATGAGGCTCCATTTCTCTGAACTTAGGACAGATCTTTTTAAGAATATTTCTCTGCGGTTTTACAATGCCCATAAGACGCACGAAATTGCATGGATCATGAAGGGTTACCGGGAAATCATTCTTTTGTGGATCAAGTTTTATTCTATTATTTAGAACAATATCCTCCATTAATGGTAAATAACTCTCTCTTGGGAAATTCATCTCATCAATCAAAATTCTATCAGCCAAGACAATAAGGCCCTTATGGGCATGACCACATTCTCCCATTACTATTTTTTTGACTTTTAGTCTTTTGGCCACTTCAACCTGCTTAATGGAAATTCTTGCAAATTGAATATCGTCATACCAAGTTCCATAATTAGTAGCCTCATAACCATAAATTTCACTTGATAGAGTCCAGCTAAGACCAGCTTCTTCAAATATAATGGCAAAAGCCGCTGGGTTTTCAATCCAGGACATAAATTCTCCTGAATTATGAATCAGGAGAATATCAGCACCCTCTTTATCTACAGGAACCTTTATTCTTTTACCTAATTTCTCCTCGATCTCATCTTCCATAAATTCAATCATTCCTTGAAAAGCAGGAGGAGAAATTCCAGTACTGGCTCCTATTTTTAACTGTTGAATGGTTCCAGAATCATGAAGCTCCTTAGGTGCAATTCCCATTTCTTGACTGAATAGCTTTCTAAGTTCTCTTCCTATTAAGCCATTATCACTTCCAAGGGGACAATATTGGGCACATCTTCGACAAAGCGTACATCGATACGAAAGTTCAGCAAGACGTGCAATAGTAGGCCAATTTAGGTCAATATCATCATCCGTCAATTTAGAAAGGAATTTTCCTCGTTTCTTAATATATTTATTAATTATCCTTCTGAGGATTTCTGATTTAAATGTTGGACGATAAATTTCTTGCCTTCCACTTGAAATATACACAGGACATGCATCGCTACAGGTTTGACAATGAACACAACTTTCAAGGGACTGAATGAGGGGCTGACAGAAAGGCCAATTATCATTTTCCGATAGGAGTTTTCTTAGACCTTCGAGGAATTGTCTAACCAACTTCTTTTCTTCCTCTTTACTCTTAGGCTTTTGAAGGGAAATGGCAGAAACTCCATCCAGGGAACATTCATAATTCTTTTTCTTATCTTCAGATAAATCAGGATAAGGTTTTTTCTTTTCTTTCCCTTCTAAAGGTGAAGGAAGTGGCATAAGGTCATCCACCATTATTGTAACAAGTGGCTCATCGGGGTTAAGGCACACATCCTTTAATCGAATTTTTTTTCTTGCCTTTCCGCCTGTCATTCAGATACAACCTCTCTCCATCGCTTCCCCTTGCTAATGTGAGGAGCAGACCAGGTCAAAGGCCGCTCGAGATGCTCTTTGACCCTTTTCTCAATATTACTTCCTCTCATATTTGGGACATCATCCCATCGCAGGGAGTGGTAATATCGGAAGAAAAGTTGAAAGACATGGCTGTAGGGTAAATAGATTAACAACACCGAAGCGAACAGTAAATGGGCCGGTGTGGCAATATTAGGATGAAACTGGAGAAGTAGGTCTTCAAAAATATCACCGAAATAAAAATGAACCGAATAAAATGCTTCTAAAAGTATGAAGGCTAAAAAAGGCCATTTTAAATAATGTATAGGAGGATAATAAATTTTCAAATCTTCATCCCCAACCCTTTTTATAAAAATTCCGACAATTCCAAAAAAGGTTAGGCCGGTCGTAATGTGTCCCCATAATACTCCCCAAATGAAAACAGATTCAACAATTTGTATTACCAGAGTATTAAAAAGAAAAAAGGCATGCCAGAGAATAAGCAAATAAACCCCGAGATGAAAAGAATAGAGAAAATACCAGAATCTTCTGTTCCTATGATAAAACTCTCTTAATGAAATAATATCCAGAATCATGGACCAGAGCTTTTTACCAAACGTATTGTGAGTTTTTCCCCACCACTCTTTTTGTTCATAAATTGAACTTCCCTTATACAGTTCCCAATGTAAATGAACAGGGGTGTTTATAAATCTCTTCACCCTAATCACAGTAGTGATAATGAAAAAAAGGATACTACCATAAAATATAAAAAAGATTATTGCCCCCATTTATTTTCCTTTTTATTGGTTCAATTTGTTAAACACAACCCGTTGGTTTTGGTAAACCAGCTACCTTACAAGCACCCTTTGCTGGACCACTTGGAAAGAGTTGGTATATCTTCTTTAAATCAAATCCTGTTTGTTTACATAACATTCTAATAGGTGGTGCAATTCCGAACTTTAAATAATAATCCCTAAGATAATTTACAACTTTCCAATGTTCTTCAGTCATAGATGAAACATTCTCCGTTTTAGCTAAATCTTCAGCCACTTCCTTATTCCACTTATCGGGCTCCTGTATGAAACCATCTTCATCAATCTCTATTTCAATACCACCAAATATTGCTTTAGCCATAATCTCTTCCTCCTATTCCTTTATGAATTTTTCAGGAAATTCATCAAACTCTTTTTTACATGCCTTGCAATCAAAATAATAAGTTTTGTCTTTGTAGGTACTCGTTGCCCTTGGCTTACCAGAAACAGCACCATAAAGAACTCCAACCTTACTTATCTCCATTTCCCTGCCACAGACCGGACATTTTACTTCCATTTTTTCTTCACTCATCATCTACCTCCTTTTAGCCAAAGAAATAAAAGCTTCTGCCCACTGAGGAACTCCCAAAGAATGTATATGTATATAAGTAGCAAACATATTTTTATATAATATACCATCTTTTTTTCCGTCAATCCCATGTCCTCTTTTTATTTTAAATACAAATTTTACTTCTTTCATTAATAAAAGCTTAGAATGATGAAACTCATGGCCAAGGATTGTTGTCCCCTTAGGGAAAAAAGGATTTTCAGCCTCAGTCTCAACCATTACATAACCATGGGCCTCTGGCCTTTTAGAAATTTGAACCTCAGCTGGAATCACGCCAACCATTTCGTAGGATTTACCTTCCCAGTAATTTCTTTGGCACAAGTACATGAGTCCTGCACATTCAGCATATACAGGCAAGCCTCCCTCAATGGCATTTGCTATATCTCTTCTTAAATAATTATTTTTTTCTAACTCTTCAAGGAAAAATTCAGGGAAACCTCCGCCAATATAGAGGGCATCAATTTGTGGAAGGCTGTCTCTTAATGAATTAATGTAGATAATTTCAGCACCCTTTTCCTCTAAGGCCTCAATATTTTCTGGATAATAAAAATTAAATGCTTGATCACGAAGAACCCCAATCTTGATTTTTGAAGTTAAATTTCCTACACCAACCATCCTATTACTTAAGGTGTAAGAGGTTTCTTCATCTTCTTTCTCCACTTGTGGGAGATGTAATTCATTATGTCTCCTCGCTCCTTGGAGAAAAAGTGAAGAGTTGGGAGTATTAAACCTCTTTGCAATCATTAAAATACCATTAAGGTCCAAATATGTATTGAGCCTCTGACTTATAAGATCAACTATTGACTCTGCTTTTCTTGTTTCTTCGGATGGAATAAGACCAAGGTGCCGTTCAGGAATGTTAAGATTAATGTCTTTTGGTATACTTCCAACTACAGGGATTTTGCAATATTTTTCAACAGCATTTCTTAGCTTACTTTCGTGTCGAGCTCCAGAAACATAATTTAGAATAATACCTGCAATATAAATATCGGATCTAAAATTCTGATACCCCATAATCATGGCTGATATGCTTTCTGCCATTCGAGTTGTATTGATAACCATAAGAATGGGAATATTAAAGAGGTGAGCAATTTCAGCAGTTGTTTCTTTGGCACTTAAACCATCATAGAGCCCCATGGCTCCTTCAATAATGGCTATATCCATTCCTAAGCAGTTTTTCCTGAAATTTTCAATTAAACTCTCTCTTGGAATTAAAAAGAGATCAAGGTTGCGACAGGTTCTATGGGCTGCAAGGGTGAGCCATGATGGGTCTATATAATCAGGTCCCTTTTTGAAGGGCTGAACCTTATAGCCATTCTGGACAAATAACCTACATAAGCCAATTGTAACAACCGTTTTGCCTGAACGTCCTTGGGGTGAGGATATAATTAAACTACCAACTTTCCATTCCAAAGGTGCTAAAGTATCTGTTTTCTCCATTTCTAATCAGTTTTCGTGTTTCCCTGGAAGAGCAACATAAGTTATGCCACCAAAACTGCGATATTCGATCTTTCCTTCCTTTGCAAGTTCAGCAATTGCTTTATCTACAATGCTTTTGTCTTGGCCTATAGCCCTTGCCACATCCTTATTCTTTGCTTGGCTTACTGTATCCAAGTATTTCAATATTTTTTCTTTAATGTCTTCTTCCACTTTTTTCTCCCTTTTTTCTTGGAAATAATCTTTTCTCTCACCCATTCCCTATTCGTGAGGGATTATTCACGGGTGATAAATTTATCATAAGGAGTCTCCTTTAAATCCCTCTCACCTCATATTCCTTCTTCGGGCCTTAGAAAATAGTGAGTTGTGGGATTTACCTTTTTAGAAATTACCACTTAAACTGTGTTGTTGTCCTCCAGGTTTCTCTCGCATATGTAAAATCGTCAATATGTTGTTCAACAAATGGAATACCTGTTAGTTGGAAAAATTTCTCCCAACCGATTCTTTCAATCCACTCTCCCATTCGTTCATATTTTTTGGCATTCTTCGCATAAACGCCAACTATCTTTTTAATAACATCCACCACCTCTGGCCATCGGGGAGGATTATTAGGAAGATATGGAACAATTAAACGTGAAAACATCGGAGGTTTTCTCGCATTTGAAACCTTACCTCCCGCATAAATCGCTACACCATCACCTTCGGCATCAGCAAGGGGCATGGCAGGGCATACTGTATAACAATTACCGCAGTACATACAAAGATCCTCTCGAATGACGACACTTTGAATCTCTTTGTCTGGATGCCTTCGTATAGCACCCGTGGGACATGAGGCTATTGTAGTAGGGATTTCACAGATGGCTTTAACTTTTTCATGATCTATTTTGGGAACCTTGGTATGAACACCAACTACAGCCAAATCTGAACAATGAATAGCTCCACACATATTAATACAGCAGGCAAGAGAAACTCTTAATTTTGCCGGAAGTTTCATAGAGGTGAAATAAGGATAAAGTTCATCCATTAAGGATTTAACAATGCCTGATGCATCTGTCGCTGCACTGTGGCAATGAATCCAACCCTGAGTATGAACAATGTTTGAAATACTATTTCCTGTTCCACCCACTGGAAGACCAAGCCTTTTTGCTTCATCCATAATCGGCTTTATATTTTTCTTATTAGTGGTCATAAATTCAATATTATATCGGCTTGTAAAGCGTAGGTGTCCGTCACAGTATTTATCAGCAATATCACAGATGTCTCTTATAAAATCAATACTAACCAGACGAGGAGATCCAACTCTTACGGTAAATAACTCATCTCCTGTTTCAGAAACGTGACGTAAAACACCAGGTTTTAGGACCTCATGATATTTCCAACGTCCATAATTCTTCTTTATTACCTCAGGTAACATCTCCTGAAAATTCGGGGGACCAATATCTGTCTTTCCCATTTTTAAACCTCCTCTTATAAATTCACTTAGTGCAAAGCGCTATGCGATTAAAAGAAGACATATGGATTCGCTCTTGGTGCCTTAATCATCTGTGGGGTTGGTTTCAATCCAATTGCTTTCAAGAAATTCCTCATCCCAATCCTTTCAATTAGCTCGCCGACTCTTTCTCTTGTTCTACCATTCTCATCCCACCAATCCCATATCTTTCGAATCAAATCCTTCAGCTCTGTATATGGAGGCTCGATCTTCATAAAAGGAATAAGCACAGAGGATAGCATTGCACCCTTAAGAATAGGCGCCTTCCCACCAATTAAAATTGTCGCTCCTTTATCAGCACCTGGCCTGATGGCCTTAGTCATTTTATTTATGCAATGCATGCATCGCACACAATCCTGGGCTACGACTCTAAGTTTCTTTGCCTTTTCATCCCATTTCAGTGCATTGGTTGGGCATTTATCAACAACAAGTCCTTTCACATCAAAGCCTGCTTTCACATATTCCTTAACTGCCCTTTGATCAATCTTAATACTATCTCTCCAAGTCCCAATAATTGTCAAATCAGCCCTTGCTATAGCAGCTACACAATCATTAGGACATCCAGAAATCTTGATCTTGAATTTATAAGGCCATCGTGGCCGATGAATCTCATCTTGAAACTCCATTGTTAAATTGTAAACTAAATCAAGGGTATTAATATTTGTCCACTCACATCGAGCAGGCCCAATACAGGCTGTGGGTGTTCTTAAGGCTGAACCTGAACCTCCTAAATCAAAGCCCACCTCTGTTAATGCATCAAAACAAGGCTGAAGGTTGGCTGTTGTTGTACCAAGGAGTATGATATCTCCAGTAGAACCATGAAAGTTTGTCAATCCACTCCCATATTTCTCCCAGACATCGCAAAGCTCTCTTAATTTCTTTGTTGTATAAAACCAACCTGCTGGATGATTAACACGAAGAGTATGGAATGATTCTACATTTGGGAAAAGATGTGGGACATCACTATATCTTCCAATTACACCTCCACCATATCCAGTAACTCCTACAATACCACCATGTTTCCAATGCGTTACTTTGTCCTTAAAAGATAATTCCTGGACACCTAAAAGGTCTTTTGCAGCAGCATTCTTTTTGGCTGCTCGCTTAATCTCTTTTACAAAACTCGGCCATGGACCTTTTTCCAACTCATCCAATAAAGGTGTCTCTCCCATAACTTCACCCCCCATTTCTTTTTTATATCAAAATATGAAACCTCTAAAACTTTAAACAAAATAACATTTAATTTCCATATTTGTCAATTGTTTATTTATACTAACCTTCACTTTTTAATTATTTATTTAACTACATGTTTTATATAAAAATGATTTTTTGTATTTTTTTCTGTAAAATGATAGTTGGGTTTTTCATGTAAGATTTTATGGAACCATTGATACTGGCTTGATAAACGCAAAAACTTCCTTGATAAATCTGAATATCTATAAATATAAAAAGAGATTTGTTGATTTAACTCATTAGTCGAATTTCGCTTCTTTCAATTTTGAAATAAAATAGGCCTTTATTAAAAGAAAATTAAATAGTTGTTATGTATATAAAGCTTTCATATCACTACTATAGAGTCTCCTATTTTTATCTCTCCACTTTTTATAACCTTACAGAAAATACCTTCCTTTGGGAGGATAGAATATCCCTTATAGTTATATGTGTGGGCTTGAGATGGGTCTTTACCAATTTGAATTACTTCGAGCTCAGCATCACCAACTTTTAAACGAGCACCAATAGAAAGATTTGTTAAATCAATCCCTTTTGTGGTAATATTCTCTGCAAAACATCCAGGTTCTGCTGAAATGTCCTTATCTTTACAAAACTCTTGGATACTCTCAATAGCGAGAAGGCTCACTTCTTTCTCTGTTCCTGCGTGAGAATCACCCACTAATCCAACACCTTTTTGTAGAAGGCCAAATCCAATATTCCGCTTCGGCTCACTTCGTTTTTTACTTAGACAAACAGCAATGACCTTTCCTTCCATTAAGCCTCCTTAGGTGAATTAAAAAGAATAAAGATTATTTTCCTTTCCATTGAGGCTTCCTTTTGTCTATGAAGGCTTTGACTCCCTCACGGGCATCTTCTGTGGTGCATAACCTGGCCATAACCTCTTGATGAAGCGCAAACTTCTGTTGAAATGGAAGATCAATCATTTGGTAGTAGAAATGTTTTCCCATCTGGAGGACCAGAGGGCTTTTAGAGATTAGTTTTTGGGCAAAATCAAGAGTTTCTTCCTCCAGTTTTTCAGGTGGGACAACTTTATTGACTAACCCTAAACATTCTGCTTCTTTGGCATCAATCATATCTCCACTTAAAAGCATCTCCAAGGTTTTTTTCTTACTGAGACCATAACTCATAGGAATTATAGGCCCCGTACAAAGCAATCCAACATTTATCGCGGTTGTCCCAAGTTTAGCATCCTCTGCCATGATTGCAAAATCTGCAGCGGCCACCAGTCCTGCTCCATTAGCCACTGCATATCCATGAACCATTGCAATAACAGGCTTTACCATAGAGGCGATAGTCAGGTACATCTGATCCATGAGGACAAGCCACTTAAGATATTCAGAAGGTATTTTCTCCAGAAATTCATTCACATCTATTCCTGTAGAAAAAACTTTGCCAGCTCCTTTGATGATAACGACCCGGACTTCGACCTCTTCATCTAATTGTCTTAAGGCCGTATTGAGCTCTTCAGCCATTTGGCTGTTAAAGGTATTGAACTTCTGTGGACGATTTAGGGTAATCATACCAATTTGGCCTCTCTTTTCGATTAGAATTGTTCTAAAAGACATAAAAATTCTCCTTGTTTTTATTTATTAAAAATTGGAATAGTAGCGGTCCCTTTAAGTATTTTTTCTTCCCATTGATTCTTACATGTTATACCAAATATTAAAATAACTTCTTTCCCTTTGGATTCTTTTTCCTTAAGTTCACCCTTTGTTTGAATAGTATCTTCAGGTCTTAAGGGATGAAGGAATTGAATGTCCATTTCTCCATGATGTACCCATTCCCAAGGAAAAACCATCATTAATGATTCAGAAATATAAGCTGCACTCATTAATCCATGGGCAATGATCCCTCCAAAAGGGGTAGATCTTGCATATTCCTCATCCACATGGAGAGGATTTCCAATACCCAAGATTTCTTCATACTGATTAATTTTCTCTCTTGTGATCTTCTTAGTCAAAGAGGGAAGAGATTCACCGATTTTCCATCCTTTAGTGTTTGAAATCGAAATATTGGATATTGTAAGGGGTTGACTTTTGGATGATGTCATTTTGGATGTTTGACTTTTTTTAACTTTTTTTTCAATATTTTTCCACATAGAAGTGGATTCGCTCCATACCACGAGTTCTCCACGTTGATTCCTGCTGTTGCTGATAAAAGTAAGGAACCAATGCCCCGCTTTTTCCACCTTTTTAGTGAGCTCTGCTTGAACCGTGAGAAGGTCACCTGGACGAATTGGTCCATAAAACCTAAATTTTTGTTTAAGATGGATTCCTCCTGGTGGAGGAGTCCAGTCAGTTCGATACGCTTTTAGAACAAATAAACTTGCAATGGTAGGGGGCGCAATGATTCCTCCAAAAGGACTTGAGTAGGCTTTCGTTGAATCTCTATGAAAGAAATTCAAGTCATCCACCGCATTCACATATTTAAAAATTATCTCTTCGGAAATAGAATATAATAAAGGTGAGAACCGACGACCCACGGGTATCTGTTTAAAAATGTTTTCGCTCATCTTTATCCTCGTCAGAAAACAATCTTAAGAAAAATACGCGTAGCAAGAGATATGAGGATTGCCACTGATAAAGTAAAAAGTATTGATAGAAGCGTTCGCTTCTTCCCAATCTCTTTCCAAAGGGCTGCAATCGTAGCCAAACATGGGATATAGAAAGTGACAAAGATAGTAAATACCAATATTTGGGATTTTGTCATCACTTTAATAATTTGAGTTGTTCCTAAAGCCTGAGTCAGCATGATCATAGAAAGCTCTTTTCTTAAAAGGCCAAAAATGAGTGTCATCCCCACAGAAACTGGTAGGCCAAGAATACGGGTAAGGGGAGATAAAAACCAGTTGATATATTTTTCAACGCCTCCATACTCCATCAGAGCAAGTAGAGCACTTCCGATAATCAGGAGGGGCCAAGCGATGACGATAAATTCTCTTATCCGATACCAGGATTTCTTTAATGTGTTTTGAAGATGGGGTAACTGGTAGACAGGGATTTCCAGAATCAATCCAAGGCTTCCTGGTTCTGGATAAAGTGCAGATAGTACTTTCCCTAAGATAGCCACAATTAAAATGTTTAGTCCAAATATCGCCAGCGCGGCATTTGGACCTATAAAAAAGGCAACTAGACCAAATATTATTGTAATTCGAGCCGCACAGGGAATCATCGTCGTTAGAACAGAGACAATAAATCTGTGTTGAGGAAATTCAAGCATTCGGGTAGCCATCACAGCAGGCACACTGCATCCATATCCTAAAATAAATGGAATAATTGATTTGCCATGAAGACCAATCTTGTGCATAAAGACATCCATCAAGAAAGCCACTCTCGGCAGGTATCCAACATCTTCAAGAATGGAGAGAGCTATGAGGAATGGAACAATGTAAGGTAGGACAATCGCTATCCCTCCTGCAATTCCCTGAAGGATCCCTTTGAATAAAAAAAACGACAAACTCTCTTTACCCCAAAAACCTTCAAACCTTTCTATCCATCGGTCAAAGAATTCCATCAAAGGCTCTTCAATATAACCTCCAATTCCGAAGATTAAATTGAAGAACCCATAAAATATTCCTGCCAGAATCAAATAACCAAAAACCTTATGCATCACCCAATTATCAATAGCGATCCGAATGTCTCTCCTTGGGGGATGAATAACAGTTGAAACCTTCTCAAATAAATTCATGGCCAAGGCATGACGCTCAGAGGATATTACTTCATCCGATGGAACACCATGTATCTTCTCTAACCTTTCATGAAAGGCCTTTACATTATTAGTAATACTTTCTACCTGGTTTATTTCTTTAATGAAAAATTGGTCATTTTCAAGTAACTTAAGAGCGAGAAATCGACATGGAACTTCTTTTTCACACATATGCTCAGAAAGAAGGATAGAGACTAATTCATTTATAATCTCTTCAATATCTTTACTGAATTTTAAGTACCTCCTTTCTCTCTTTTCTTCATAGACCTTAATGGCTTCGTTAAAAAGTTCGTCCAGTCCTTTTCCCGTTGTGGCGATGGTGCTAATAACCGGGATCCCAAGAAGATTCGATAGCTTTGGAACATCAATCTGAATCCCTTTCCTCTGAGCTTCGTCAATCATATTTAAACAAAGCACCATAGGAATCTCAAGCTCAAGAAGCTGGAGTGTTAGCTCTAAACTTCGGCAGAGCAAGGAGGCATCAACTACGTTAATGATTACATCCACCTCTCCAGAGAGGAGATGCTTCCGTGCCTCAAATTCGGCTGGGTCTCCAGAAGTCAGCGAATAGGTTCCAGGAAGATCAATACAGCTACACGTAATCCCCTTGATACGAGTTTTTGTCTCAGTGTATTTAACAGTAGTTCCAGGAAAATTGGAAGTAATAGCTTTGTAGCCAGCAATATGGTTGAATATGGTGCTCTTACCACAGTTTGGCTGACCAGCCAGAGCAATTCTCATTCAACTTTCTCCACAATGATTCGAGAAGCAATCCCCCTTCCAAGAGCTACCTGACTACCATGCACTTCAATCAGTATAGGTCCTCCCAATGCCCCAAATCTAAATACTGTGATTATGTCACCGGGATGAATACCCATTTGTGAGAGGCGCTTTCTGATTCCTGAACCTCCTCGGATATCAATGACTTTTGCCTTGTTATTTTCATAAATCTGATCCAAAGTGGTCTGCATACTTTCCTCATTCTATCAATGGATTTCTTTCTCTGTCAATTTTTGGAGGATTTCATCGATTGTCTTATCCTCCGTAATAATCACCTCAACTTCTGCATTAGAAAAGACATAGGAAGGCCCTTTTCCATCAAAGGCCTTTCAGGTATAAACGGTATCCACATCCAGCATCCAAAATTATTTCTCCGGGTTTTAGCTCGGCAATTCTTGAAATCAATTCCTTTTCAAACCTGTATGCCATTGCCCCTTTTTTTGTATCAAACCATCTATCATATCCCTGCGCCACCCTCTCATTAAATAGAACCTTCAAAATGGTCCCATCTCTTACTATTACTAATTTAATAAAATTCTAAGCTTTTGTAAGAATGAAATGATATGTGAATTTGTTCATTAAATATCTCATTTAAGTCTTTATTAGTGTAAGGAGTTTCACTCCGCTAACTTCTTTAAAGGTGGCGCCCTCGCTAATAGAACGAACCAATCTATCTGGATCAATTATCTTTGAACCACAAACTACATCAATGCCGTAATCAAAAAGAATCGAAGAAAGAGGAGAAGTTGGGCCAATCAGAACCACATAGGCTTTTTTACATAGTTTTAAAAGTCCTTCAAGTGTATGGTTAATAAAGGAGGTTGCTGTGATGCCGACCACATCACACTCTGGCAAAATTTTATCTGCCTCACTTGCTGGCAAATCTCCTTCTCGGAGTTTCTGTTCAAGAACCCAGAAGTCTTTTATCCTCTCTCGCAATTTTGGAATCCATGGAAAGTGGCCAACTAAAGCCACCTTTTTGTCCTCTCCTTTCTCCAAAATGATCTCAAATGCATTTTTTTCAATACATTTTGATTCATCGATATCGATCAAAGAATTGATGGTGGCCATACCAATTGATGCCTCGAGAAGACTGCTGGATTTTGCATACTCTGCTAACTCAAGAGCAGTCTTTTGGGTTAATCTACCGACATCCCTCACCCCTCGACCATGGGAATGACCTTCATCCCTAAAAGTTGAAGAGAGACCGCAGTGCTTTGTTATTACAGCAGTCCAAAAAACACAAGTATGAACGCTCTTCACAGGGTAATCATTTCCCTTAAGACTTAAAATTAGGTCATCCAATACTTTCAATGTAAATACCTCCTCGTATAATATTAACTTCGTTCTTTCTACATCCCCTTTTACTCGCTCAATGTAACAATAAGTCTATTAGGTTTCAAAAAGAAATCCAATACGTCATAAATATTTTTTACTATGATATCGGCATTCTTCATTACGGAAACTGAAATTCCTTAATCCCTAATATAGAAATGCCCAAAGCAGCCTCTTTCAAAATAATTTGGTTATTGTTACTATTTTCAATATCAAAATATCTCCAACCTTCCTACTCATAACATGCCTTTTCTTGACTTAATTTATGTATCCCATTATAGATCTATTTTCATAAAGAGCAACCTTTCCCCTGAAGATTTTTTATTTCTCTTAGAATCTTTTTTAGCAGCAGTTGCCTCTTAAATTTTGAGACATAATGGTGATTAAAATGACATTGATGTGGCTTATCCCATGTTGATAAATTCTGCCATACGATCAGTTATATTTTTTATTTTACCACCAATATTCTCAATGGTTTCGGCTTTCTTCATTAAAATTGGATCTGGATAAATCCGAATCTTATCCATTCTTTTTTTATCTTCTGAGGCTTTATCTGACTCGAGATCATCAAATAAACTGATCCACACGAATTCTTTCATTACCCATATTTATTCAATGATTTTTAAGCAATTTAATGTGCCGAATGGATTTTCGATAAAGGAAGAACAATCGGGATCATTTTGCCAATGCCCATCCACAAGGAATCGATACTCGTATCGACCAGGACCTAATGGAAGTGAAATCTTCCAGACCCCCTTCTTGTCTTGTTTCAAAGGATGCGAAGACAGATTCCACTGATTGAAATTCCCGGCTATAAATACGCTCTTTGCCTGGGGCGCAAATAAACTGAACTCTGTTTTCATTAACTTCGGCTTTTTCTTGATTGCCATGGCCTACCTCCTTTCTTTTTTGTTTCGTCAGTCTTTGGAAAGATTCTGACGCAAGGAGAAACCGTTCGCATGAAGTCCTTATTTGTCCGTGAAGTTAGCAATATAGTCTGTACCGAGATTATCAACATAATCCTTAACCACCTTAAACTCCCTCAAGAGGTCCACGACCCCCTAATTGATCGCTCAGGTGGATCCGGTTGAACAAGAAGCAGTAGACCTGATAGACCCCGAAGAAAAAGTGGATAAAATCCTTTGAGGAGTATCGGCATTACATCTTGGGCAACGTATCCTACTATTATCCTCATTCATCTTTTGCAACACCTCGAATCTCTCCTTACATCTTCGGCATTCATATTCATAGATTGGCATTACGGTATTTCCTCCTTTCTCTCATCAAGAGGGAGTTTCTCAAACAAAGGCTCTTCCATATCCAATACTTTCAGAGGGCTCTTCCCAGTAAAAAGCTTGATGATCTTCCCAATGGTGTAAGCATTTCCTCTGAGCATCAATTTGCAGTTTTTGAAACTGCATCCAGAAATTTCTGTCTCCCCTTTTTCAAGAATGACGATGCAATTCTCGAATTCACAATGGACAAAGGATTTCCCATCCAGTTCAACCTTCTCGTTAGAAAATTTGGAATTTTTGTATCGAATTTTGTAGTCTTCCATTATTGTTTAATTCCCTGCTTATCCAAGTAATTTTTTTCATCTTTTCAAAATCGCTAAACACCCTTTGACTTTTTCTCACTTTTAGCATAGACTTTTGAAAAATCCGTCCCTTTTACCCATCCAATCCTAACATTCGTTTTCGAATCAATCTCTTCTACAACTACCCCCTGTAGAACAGGGTGGAGTGGAACAACGCTCTTCTCTTCCACAACAGGTATGCCCAGGGTCTCTCTTCTCACCTTTTAGGGAATGAGCAACGGAAAGCATTTTTTCTAATTGTGAACTTCCACACTGTTTACAATATAAGGTTTGTTCTTTTGAGCCTATACCCACCAAAAATTCCGAAACGGCCCCGCATTTGTTACACCGATATTCATAGATGGGCATTCTTAATCCTCCTTATATCGAAAATATTCTATCAAAAAGTTTTTATAATAGTCTTATCCTCCCACTACCATCTTATAACTCACCCCACCTTCTCCCATATAGATAAGGAATTTAACCTCTCTCCCCTCTATAAGATATCCTTCGTATTGGCTTCGAAGATAACCAAAATCGGCTGATTCAAGAAACAGTCTTAATACTTCAAGCCTCTCCCCAAGCTCTTCATCCAAACCCCCGTTTTTAAGAAGGAGGTTAAGTGTTCGCTCGTATTCTTTTTTTGACAAGGTCTCAATACAATTTGAAAGAGTTGGCTTGATTTCAATAGGCACCATATTCATTTCCCAGATTAGAATCTCCCAAGGTTTTTACTTCAAAATATTGATCCATAGGGAGATGAGCAAATAAGACAGCACCGATACACGGGACGACATACTTGATTGGCCACTCCGCTCCAATGATATTAAAAAATTCCATGCAGGAAGAGCATATATGCAAGCTGTCAGCTATAGAGTATGGTGCTACTACCCCATTGAGGTTTACAAAAAATTTTGGTTCAAGGAAATTGGCATGATTTGCTGAATGACTAACAAAGATTTTATCGAAATCAAAAGGTTCATCTAACTGACGACGCTCAAACCATGTCATATAGAATTCTATCTCAATAGGTTCGACCTTTTCCCAGGTATTGGGTTTCCTCTTTTGATATTCTTTCGATTTAATCATTTCAGAGAACTCATCAGGTGATGGAAGCCGATCGGGTTTAAAATTTGACTCCGTAATAATGATAGGGTTTCTTATATCTAAATGATTTAGAGATGCATTACTGACGACCAGCAACTTCCCTGCTTTTTCGGATTCCCAGTACCATGAGGTCCTCCTTTTACAGATACCATACCAGGCTGGAGTGGTTAAGTAAGCAACTTTCCAAGAGGTTCTCAATACCCGGCAGGGAATCCGAACTTCATTCATTAATTCAATCCCTTCCTTTTCACAGTTTATTCTGATCCTCTCCAGCTCTTCAATATCCACCCAGTAACAAAATTTTTGGTAAGCCATTACTCCTCCATCATGCCTTTTAAACTTATAATCTATTGAATTAAGAGAACTTCTATTTGCTCCCACATTCGCTGAATGATCCCTTGAACTTCGTTACATGGGTAATCCATGACCGTCTTCCTTTTGACTAAAGCCTCTACCACCTTAGGTTCATAAGGAATTTTTCCGATAAGTTGAGAGCCGTTCTTCTCACAATAAAGAGATATTTTATTAGAATTTTCAAGGTTCAAATCGAATTTATTAATACAAACCATCGATGGGATCTTAAAGTGGTCTGCAAGTTTAAGAATTCTTTCCAGATCATGAATCCCTGAAACAGTAGGTTCAGTGATAGCTAAAATCAGGTTTACACCTGTCAATGAGGCAGTAACTGGACAACCGATGCCTGGAGGACCATCAATCAAGATGAGGTCAAGATTATTCTCTTTTGCAATCTCCATCGCTTTCTTTCTTACCACAGTTACCAGTTTTCCTGAGTTCTCCTCCCCAATCCCCAACCGTGCATGGACAAAGGGGCCATAAGGTGTTTCGGAGACAAACCAATCCCCTGAAAATGCCTCCTCCATCATAATGGCGTCTTTGGGACAAACATGTGAACAAAACCCGCAGCCCTCACATGAAATATAATCTACCACTCCGTTATCGATCGCATTAAATCGGCAAACCTCTCTGCAGATGCCACATTGGGTGCATTTATCCAAATCTACATGAGGAGATCTTCCGCCAAAATATTTTTCCTGTTTCAGCACCATGGGACGGAGCAAAAGATGGAGGTCAGCTGCATCTACATCGCAGTCGACCATTACTTTATTTTTAGCTAATGAAGCAAAGGCAGCTGAAATAGTGGTTTTCCCCGTCCCACCCTTTCCACTCACAACGGCCAATTGTTTAATCTCTTTACTCATAAATAAGGCTAAGAATTTGAGTTTAGATTTATAACTTCTGTCTTTCTTTATAATTTGCAATAGCTTGCCGAAGCCCTCTTATTGCCAGAAGAGAACAGTGCGCCT